>ENA-ORRN01000245-ORRN01000245.1-human-gut-metagenome-genome-assembly--contig:-NODE-245-length-45155-cov-11.096497_pt1 | contig 45155 bp, 36 predicted proteins | sample MGYA00242174_ERZ509132 | MGnify/ENA primary metagenome ERZ509132 (study PRJEB26280, sample SAMEA2338671) | human gut metagenome | biome: human gut; feature: human-associated habitat; material: faeces... | reverse complement strand
CTATCTACAAAGAACGACCTATAAAAAAGGTCAATAAGATTATTCAGATCGAAGTACCACCCAACCCTTACTGGGCCACAATAGGGCTGACTCTTGAACCCTTACCGTTAGGGGCAGGGTTGCAAATCGAAAGTGACATCTCCTATGGTTATCTGAACCATTCTTTTCAAAATGCCGTTTTTGAAGGGATTCGTATGTCTTGCCAATCTGGTTTACATGGATGGGAAGTGACAGATCTGAAAGTAACTTTTACTCAAGCCGAGTATTATAGCCCGGTAAGTACACCTGCTGATTTCAGACAGCTGACCCCTTATGTCTTCAGGCTGGCTTTGCAACAGTCAGGTGTGGACATTCTCGAACCGATGCTCTGTTTTGAGTTGCAGATACCCCAAGTAGCGAGTTCCAAAGCTATTACAGATTTGCAAAAACTGATGTCTGAGATTGAAGACATCAGTTGTAATAATGAGTGGTGTCATATTAAAGGGAAAGTTCCATTAAATACAAGTAAAGACTATGCCTCAGAAGTAAGTTCGTACACTAAGGGCTTAGGCATTTTTATGGTTAAGCCATGTGGGTATCAAATAACAAAAGACGGTTATTCTGATAATATCCGCATGAACGAAAAAGATAAACTTTTATTCATGTTCCAAAAATCAATGTCATTAAAATAATGGAGCGGTCAGGAAATTTCTATAAGGCAATACGGTTGGGATATATACTTATCTCCATTCTTATCGGATGTATGGCATATAATAGCCTCTATGAATGGCAGGAGATAGAAGCATTAGAACTTGGCAATAAAAAAATAGACGAGCTCCGAAAAGAAATAAACAATATCAATATTCAAATGATAAAATTTTCTCTATTGGGTGAAACAATACTGGAATGGAACGATAAAGATATCGAGCATTACCATGCACGGCGTATGGCAATGGACAGTATGCTCTGCCGTTTCAAGGCCACCTATCCAGCAGAGCGCATCGATAGTGTGCGCAGTCTTTTAGAGGATAAGGAACGACAGATGTTCCAGATAGTCCGGTTAATGGATGAACAACAATCTATTAACAAGAAGATAGCCAATCAAATTCCGGTTATTGTACAGAAAAGTGTGCAGGAACAGTCCAAAAAGCCAAAACGAAAAGGTTTCTTAGGCATATTCGGCAAAAAAAAGGATAAAAAAACGGTTTAATTACAATTTCTTATTAAACATTCCACAAGGTTGTCCGTCCTATAAACAGAAAGCCGACAAACAATACGGCAGACAAGCATCATACAGTTTATAACAACAAAACATCACTACAGGCAACAAGGCAAAATGAATATCGACAACAACGAAATAACGAGGACCATAGCCCAAGACAAGGAAAAGGGGTTCCGACTGCTGATGGCGAAATTCAGTGAGCCGCTATACTGGCACATCCGCCGTCTGGTGGTGAGTCATGATGATGCACAGGACGTCGAACAGGAGACGTTTATCAAAGCATACCGTTCCATCGACAGACTCGACAACAAGGATGCCCTGACGGCATGGATATACCGCATCGCCACGCGTCAGGCACTGACATTGTTGGAACGGAACAAGAAGACAACACTGATGAGCGAAGCGCTCGGCGAACAGGATGCCATGGCAGATATGACTGCCGACAGCTACGTTGACTTCTCCGACCTCGAAGCCGTAAGGCTGCAAAAGGCGATACTCTCGCTGCCACGCAAGCAGCAGCTGGCATTCAACCTGAGATACTACGACGAGATGGACTACGACCAGATAGCCCAAGTGGCGGAGACTACTGCCACGACGGCGAGAGTGAACTACCATCTGGCTAAGGAAAAGATAAAAAGATATATGCAACAAGAACTCTAAAAGGAATTTGAGATATGGAAAAGAACTTTGATTTCAAGACCGTAGGAAAGAGAATGCCCTACGTCATGCCGGAAGGATTCCTTGCGGATATGGAAAACAGGGTGATGGAGAGCTTAGAGGCGAAGACCGCCTCAAGAGGCAAGTGCCGCATCTACAATCTGTTCCGCAGCATGGTGGCAGCGGCAGCAGTGGCAACACTCTTCATAGTATGCCACAGCGCACTACAGCCCAGAAACATGAATGTATATTCTGATCTGGACCAGGCGTTCGACAATCTGAGCTACGATGACCAACAGTTCATGATCGACGCCTACGACAACGACGTATTTCTGTCGGACACATATAATTCAAACCTATAGATAGCGCTATAACATAAAAAATAACAAACCGAAGTTCCGGATGTCCACGAATGTTGCCGGCAGACGATTCGACAAATGACAAGAAGGAACTTCAAAATCTAAAAGAAAGGAAAAAAATATGAAGACAACAAGAACGATAATCCTGACGCTGATGCTGGTGTTCACAGCCTTCGGCACACAGGCGCAGAATGCAAAGCAGCGTATGTCGAGAGAGCAGATGGCGGAAACGCAGGCCAAGCACATCGCTGCCGACCTGAACCTCACGGGCAAGACCTACGACCGCTTTGTGGAGACATACGAGAACTACAAGAAGGAGTTATGGCAGACCGCACCCAAGTGCCGCAAGAAGAACTGCCGCAACAGCGAGACTGAAGAGCAGGCTGCCGAGAAAATGCGCAAGCGCTTCGAGAGAAGCCAGAAGGTGCTCGACATCAGGAACAAATACTATCAGGAGTTCAGCAAATTCCTCACTCAGAAGCAGATAGAGCAGATGTATGAGAAGGAGCGCAAGATGATGAAGATACTGAGCGAGCGCCGCAGGGCAAACCACGGCAAAAGGAGATGACAGCAAGTTTACAACGGCCTAATGACCGTTTGGGGGTGAACGGCCTAATGACCGTCTTCGGGTTAAAATAAAGCAATAAGAACAAGCGATTTTATATAGAATAAGTGTTGGTTTTTTTCTGGAGGTTGGCATCCGTGAGGATGTCAGCCTCTCGTTTTTTTTCATCGGTCATCAGAACTTGTGCGGACTTCGTCGGGGAGCTTATTTCTTCTTCCTTACAAACCGCAGACACTCGTTGAGAATCTCCACCTTTGCTATCTTCATTATGGCGAGATAGAGAAGCGAGGCGATGATGATGCGGGAGAGAAGGAGGAGGGCAAGGTTAGGAATACAGCGTGTGGCAAGATGCGTCACCACCATCACCGCCGCCGCCGAAAGCATGAACGGCATGGTGTCGGCAAGTACTTCAGCGATGCGGATGCCGATAAGGCGATGCGCCTGCCACTGCCACACGGCAAGCCACAACACGGTGAAGATGGTGTATGCCACCACCATGACATATATGCCATAGCTGCAAGTGAGCAGTATCAGCAATATCTGCATCACAATCTGTGCGATGTTGCACCACATGTATATGTCTGACCGTCCGCCACTGATGGCGAGCTGCTGGTACATGGTGTTGAACGAGAAGAAGGCACCACCCACACAGAGCACCTGGAGCAACGGAATGCAGTCGGTCCATTTCTCCCCTATCGTGAGCAATATGAACTCATTGGAGACGAGCGACAGTCCGAACATGGCAGGGAAAGACAGGAACGCCGTGAAGCGCATCAGCTTGCGGAACACCCGTTTCTCCCTCTCGCTGTCGTCGGCAATCTGCGCCAGCACGGGCTGTGCCACCTGGTCTATGGTGCCGGATATCGTGCTGTATGCCATGGTATTCCATTTATTTGCCTGGGTGAAGTTTCCCACTGCCGCCATCGGGAACTTATGTCCGATGATGAAGGTGAGGACATTGCCGTTGATGGTGTTTACGATAGAGGTGATGAGGATCTTGACGCTGAACGAGAACATCCGCCTTATCGGACTGAAGTCGATATGGAATGTGGGGTGCCATTTGCGGAAGGTGTAGTAGTAGCGGCAGATGTTCTGTATGAAGACGAAGAGCACCGACTGCCATGCGAGGCTCCAGTATGCCATGCCGTTGCATGCCATCACCACTCCGCAGATGCCAGAGAGGGAGAGGGCGATGAGTCCTGTCATGGTGCGCTCCTTTGCCATGATGTTCTTGAACATATAGGCGTGGTGGGCGATGCCGAACGACGACAGGAAGAAGGCGAGAAACACGAAGCGCGACAGCTTGGTGAGCACCGGCGAATGGAAATACCAGGCGATGAGGGGCGCCGAGAAGAAGAGGATGACGTAGAGGATGGAACTGGCAATGATATTGAACCAGAACACAGCATTGTAGTCGTTTGCCGTTGGATTTTTGATATTCGTGAGCCCCTGGGTGAAACCGCTGCTCTGCAGATTGCCGGCAATGAGAGTGAAGATGGTGAGCACGCCCACCACGCCGTAGTCGCCAGGCGAGAGCTGCTTGGCAAGCACGATGCCGAACACGAGGTTAAGCATCTGTATCGTACCACTGTTTACCGCTCCCCAAAAGAGCCCCTTGGCTGTCTTCTCCTTCAATGATTCCGTCATCGTTTCGCTGTTTCTTTTCGTTGTTTCATAATGCGACCGCCACTAAAGTCTGCACGGGGTTTCGCATGTAGCGGTCTTAAGATTATGCAAAAATACAACTAAATGTTTTCTTTCCTTGTCTCTTTCGCTTTTTTTTAACTACCTTTGTAGATGGTATGGACATAAAAGATATAAAAAAAGAGTGGAACGCCAAGATTCTGGATATTCTGAAGGCGTTGACACGCATCTGCGAGGATCACGGACTTACCTTCTTCTGCTGTGCAGGAACGGCAATCGGTGCAGTGAGACATCATGGCATCATCCCTTGGGACGACGACATCGACGTGATAATGCCGCGCCCCGACTACGACCGTCTGCTGGAGATAGCCAAGAAGGAGGATTTCGGGAAGTATGAACTTGTGACGCCCTACGACAATGAGGCGTACCCTCTGTATTTCTCAAAGTTGTCTGACAAGACGACGACTCTCGTGGAGGAGCGCGAGCGCCCGTGTGTCATCGGTCTGTTCGTGGACATCTTCCCCCTCGACGCCACCGACGATGACATAGACAAGGCGCACAGGCTGAAAGACAGATACACGAAGATCATCAACCGTCTCAATGCCATATCCACACGCAACACCTTCGGCGAATACATGCAGCTGCTGACAAGCACTAAAACGTGGGGACGCTTCGCCATAAAGACTCTGGCATTCTTCTGCCGGTCGGCGATCCGCCGCAGACTGATACGACAGATGGACGGGATGAGCCATCTCTACGACTATGAGAAGGCGAAGAACGTGCAGGTGTATACCGGGTCTTACGGCTACCGCGAGGTGTTCCCCAAGGAATGGCTCGGCAAGGGAAAGACGTTCCCCTTTGAAGACACCACAGTGTTGCTGCCCGAGAGATACGACGAATATCTGCGGCATTTCTTCGGCGACTACATGCAGCTGCCGCCAGTGGAGCAGCGGATAGAGAAGCACAACAGGGCTTATCTGAACATGAACGCCAGAGAACCGATAGAGGAAGTGAAGAAAAAGCTGGGATAAACGATATCATCGAGACAACAATCCTCTTCGAGACAAAAATTCCATAACAATAAAGACAAGAATAAATACAGATACTATGAACTATGCACTCATAATAGCCGGTGGTTCCGGCAACAGAATGGGACAAGACATCCCAAAGCAATTCATGCACGTGGACAACTGTCCGATAATCATCCACACGCTGCTCGCCTTCCAGCGTCATCCCGACATCGACGGCATCGCCGTGGTGTGTCTCGACGGATGGCAGACGGTATTGCAGTCGTATGCCAACCAGTTCTCGGTGACTAAGCTGAAATGGATTTTCATGGGCGGAGACAACGGACAGCATTCGATACGCAACGGTGTGTATGGACTGAAGGAGAACGGTGTGAATGATGATGACCTCGTGTTGGTCCACGATGCCGTGAGACCTCTGCTGTCGCAGGACATCATATCATCCAACATCGCCACATGCAAGAAATACGGATATGCCATAACGGGAATAAAATGCCGCGAGGCGATACTTGAGAGCGAGGACGGATTCAGTACACGCACCAGCATTCCGCGCGACAAGCTGATACGCACGCAGACGCCACAGACTTTCAGACTGAAGAACCTCGTGGCTGCCCATGAGGAGGCTCTGGAGAAGGGCATCACCAACTCCGTGGCTTCTTGTACGCTGATGGCGGAACTGGGCGGCAGGGAGATGCATATCGTGCCGGGATCGGAGAAGAACATCAAGGTGACGACTGTGGAGGATCTGGAAATTCTGAAGGCTCTCATGCATGTGCACAAGGAGTCTTGGCTGAAATAACGACATCTATCATGACAGAATACAGAAAGGACATTATCAACGCCGCTGCCGCTGCGCTGCCCTGGGAGAAACTGGAAGACAGGAACATCCTCGTGACGGGGGCCACGGGCCTCATCGGGGGGTGTCTTGTTGAAATACTGATGGCTCACCGGGAGCGCTCATACCATGTATTTGCCGCCGGACGCGACGAGAAGAGGGCGCATGCACGCTTTGCCCGCTACTGGCACGACGAGCGGTTCCACTTCATAAAATTCGATGTCAGCGAACCGCTTGCCGGTGACGCTGTGTTCCACTATATCATCCACGCCGCGAGCAACGCCAGTCCGGTGTTCTTCGCCAAGAGTCCGGTGGAGATAATAAAGTCTAATGTTTATGGCACCGCCAATCTGATAGACTACGGCAGGAACCACGGCATGGAGAGATTCCTTTATGTCTCTTCGGGCGAAATCTACGGACAGGGCACCGGCGAAAAGGCGTTTACCGAGACAGACAGCGGATATGTGGACTGTGCCACGCCGAGGGCTTGTTACCCGTCGTCGAAGCGTGCGGCAGAGACTCTCTGTGTGGCGTATGCCGAGGAGTATGGCGTGGATGCGGTGATAGTGAGACCGTCGCACACCTACGGTCCGCATTTCACAGGGAGCGACAACCGTGTATTCTGTCAGTTCATCCGCAACGTGCTGCGCGGTGAGGACATAGTGATGAAGAGCGACGGCAGTCAGATGCGGTCGTGGTGTTATGTGGCTGACTGTGCCCTGGCGATGCTATACGTGCTACTGAATGGCGAACGGGGAAATGCCTACAACATCGCCGACACATCATCGGTGTTCTCCATCAGGGAAATGGCAGAGACGCTGGCGCATCAGGCTGGCAGGAAGGTGGTGTTCGCCATCCCTGAAGATGCCGAGAAGAAAGTTTTCACGAAGATTTCCTATGCCGTGTTTGCCACCGACAAGCTGGAGGCTTTGGGATGGAAGCCCCTTGCCGGCAACTGGCAGCAGAAGCTGAAGACGACGATACGGGAGGAAATGGAGAAGGCAAATTAAATGCCTCAACGACTACCCAAGATAAAGCTTCTCATATTTCCGCTGCATCTGTTCCACGCCGAAGCGGACTGCAACGAACTGGCGGGCTTGCTGCGACAGCATCGTACGGTCGGCATTGGGGATAACGCTGCGGAAGATATGGAAATACTGTTCGTGGCTGTTGTCGTGAGCAACAAGGGGCCAGTCTTTGGGGACGGTCTCATTGAGTCCCTTGCAGCCGCTGCATACCACAGGTAGACCGGCAAAAGCCGCTTCTACCGACATCAGCGGAAGACCTTCGAATTCGGAAGGCATAAACATATAATCAAAGGAGGCGAGATAGCCGGAGATGCCATACAGGGGCGGACGGACGGTGACGTTTGGCAGTCCGCCGAGCTCTCTGTCCACCATTTCCTGTAGTCTGCCGCCGCCGATGACATGGAAATGATACTGCGGCATATCCTGCAGACCTTTTATCACGGCAACGAGATGCACGATGCCCTTCTGGTCATCAAACCGTCCGGCAAAGAGGATGTTCGTCTTTCCGGCTTTCAACCCGTCATACGCTTTTTGTTCCACCTCCGGCACACCATTGTATATTATCGGCGGCTGACTGCCGTATTCCCTCGTATAGCAATCGAGCACCGACTGCGAAATGGCGACATTGGCATCATGGCGCTGATAGAAGCGCTCCACCTTTCTGCCAAACCTTTTCAGTCCGGTCCAGAGACAGGTGTTATGGATGGTGCGCACGAGCTTTACGCGACGCAGTATCCATGGAAAGACGCGCGAGATTGCCCACACGCACATATCCGGCACTTCGGTATGGGCATGCACTACATCGGGTCTGTATCTGAGCCAGAGCACCAGAAAGCGAAAGGGAAAGAGCATGGCGGCGATACGTTCGGCGATGAAATGAAAATGGAAAGCGGGCATGACAGACCGGTGACAGGTAACGCCGGCAGACTGCAGTTCATCGAGGAACCCACGGGTGAATGAGGAATCGCCACGCAACACCTCCACCACATGATATTCAAAGTCGTCGTTTCCTGACTTGGCGATGTTGGCGGCAACCCGTTCCGCACCGCCAAGGTCAAATTTGGATATTATATGGAATACTCTTTTCATGATATTTCCCTTTTTCTTTAGTTATGCATATATGCCAGGGCATGCCTGATTACATACGCCATACTATAACATATTGCAAAAATACGGCATTTTTCCCACTAATCAATGAAGGCATGTGAAAATATTGGTAAGTTATTTTTTCACCGTCACTAAAGAAAAAAACTAAAGCGCTGCCCCGCAACAATATGCAAAGGCAGCGCTACATGAAAAGGTATTACTATTGAGAAGTCATCAACACTCTTTTCCGCCCAGGAACACACGCTCTACGATAGGTGTGGTGTAGGCGTATGGCACGAAGCTGACCGACGGTATAGGACGGGTGATGAAGAAGTTCGCCACCTTGCCCTTGGCAATGGAACCATACTGCTGGCTTTCGCCCATGGCGCAAGCACCGTTGAGCGTTGCGGCATTGATAGCTTCCTCAGGCAGGAGCCTCAACTTGATGCATGCCAACGACACCACGAACTTCATGTCGCCCGACGGTGTGGAACCGGGGTTATAATCACTCGCCACGGCAACCGGGAGTCCGGCGTCTACCATCTGGCGCGCCTTGCCATAAGGCAGGTTGAGGAAGAACGATGTGCCTGGCAGCACGGTAGGCATGGTAACGGTGTCTCTGAGAATCTCTATCTCCTCCACCGTCATGCTTTCGAGATGGTCTACAGAGAGTGCGCCATGGGCCACACCCACCTCTACTCCACCCGACGATGCCAGTTCATCGGCATGAATTTTCGGTTTCATACCCCATTTGTCGGCAGCCTCCAGGATGCGTGCCGTCTCTGCAGGAGTGAAGAATCCTTCATCGCAGAACACGTCAACGAAATCGGCAAGTTTCTCCTTGCCCACCTCCGGTATCATCTCGTTGACCACCAGGTCAACATAGTCAGGCTGCGTCATTCCCCTGCCCACAGCATGGGCGCCGAGGAAGGTGGACTTCACGCGCAGCGGTGAATTCTCCTTTATTCTCTTTATCACGTGGAGCATCTTCAGCTCGTCGGCGGTGTTGAGTCCGTAGCCGCTCTTTATCTCCACACAGCCGGTTCCCTTGCGCATCACTTCTTCCATGCGCACCATGGCCTGCCGGTAAAGCTCGTCTTCAGAAAGCGTATGCAGCAAGTCGGCGGAATTGAGGATACCGCCTCCGCGCTTGGCAATCTCGGCATAGCTGAGGCCGCGGATCTTGTCAACGAATTCCGCCTCACGGCTTCCGGCAAAAACGATATGGGTATGCGAGTCGCACCATGATGGCAACACCGCACCTCCCTCAGCATCCACATGCTCGTCGGCTGCTATTCCCTCTACCGGCATCTCAGCTCTCGTGCCCCATGCCGCAAAGCGCCCGTTCTCAACGAGGAGCCATGCGTCATTCAATATGCCGAGGCTCTGCATCTCTTTGCCACAGAGCCTCTGCTTGCCATGAGAATCGATGCCAGCGAGAATCCCGATGTTTTCTATCAATACTCTCATCTGTCAGTCGGATATGTGGTATGGATTATTTTCTAAGAAACTCTATAGAATGCTGTATGTGGGGATACATCACCTCGTCGTTCACGATGAACGGAACCACCTTGCGATAGTCCTCGAACAGTTTCTCCACTGCAGGAGAAGACTTCAACGGACGACGGAACTCCAATGCCTGTGCCGCATTGAAAAGCTCGATGGCGAGCACGCGCTCCACATTGAGCACCACCTTATAGAGCTTGATGGCAGCGTTGGCTCCCATGCTCACATGGTCTTCCTGTCCCTGGCTTGAAGGTATGCTGTCTACAGACGCCGGTGTGCAGAGGCTCTTGTTCAAGCTTACTACTGAAGCGGCGGTATACTGGGTTATCATGAATCCGCTGTTCACGCCAGGTGTGGCAACGAGGAAGCTTGGCAGGTCTCTTGTGCCTGACACGAGTTTGTATGTTCTGCGCTCGGAGATATTGGCGAGCTCGCTCATTCCGATAGCGAGGAAGTCCATTGGCAATGCTATAGGCTCGCCATGGAAGTTGCCGGCAGAGATGATGAGGTCTTCATCAGGACAAACGGTAGGATTGTCGGTTGCTGAGTTTATCTCGGTGTCGATAACAGACTTCACGTATGCGAGTGTGTCCTTGGCAGCTCCATGCACCTGTGGGATGCATCTGAAAGAGTATGGGTCCTGGACATAAGGTTTCGGTCTGGCTGCTATCTCGCTGCCCTGAAGCAGTTCGAGCATTCTTGCTGCGGTGTCGAGCTGTCCCTTGTGAGGACGCACCACATGAACGGCCTTGGTGAATGGAGAGAGCAGTCCGTAGTAAGCGTCGAGAGACATTGCGGCAATCCTGTCTGCCCAGTCGCTCAACCGCTCGCTCTGAAGCAGAGACCAAACGGCGAAAGCACTCATGTTCTGAGTACCGTTGAGCAGAGCGAGACCCTCTTTAGAACCCAACTGTATAGGCTGCCAGTTCATCTCCTTCAGTACTTCAGCACCTGTCATCACCTTGCCTTTATATTCCACTTCGCCGAGTCCGACGAGAGGCAATGTGAGGTGTGCCAGCGGCACGAGGTCGCCGGAAGCTCCGAGCGAGCCCTGCATATATACTATAGGATAGATGTCGTTGTTGAAGAAGTCGACGAGGCGCTCCACGGTGTCGAGCTTCGAACCTGAATATCCGTAGCTCAGCGACTGTATCTTGAGCAGCAGCATAATCTTCACGATTTCGTTTGGCACACGGTCGCCGACACCGCAGGCATGCGACATCATGAGGTTGATCTGCAGCTGTGCCAGTTGGTCGGCGCCAACGGATACGTTACAAAGAGAACCGAATCCTGTGGTCACTCCATAAACGGGAGCTGTGGTCTCGGCAATCTTCCTGTCGAGGTATTCTCTACATTTGATTATGCGCCGACGTGCGTCGTCGCTAAGTTCGAGTTTGTAACCTTTCTCAATGATTTCGCCGATACGCTCAATCGTAAGATGTTCTGCTGAAATTTTGTGTATCATAGTAGTGTACGATTAATTAAAAAAATCGGAAAAGCCCTGAGGACCCAAAAGACCTATGAATATAATACGCCTCCGTTGAGGCTAACAGAGTTCACTCAGGACTTTCCGACTATATTGTGTATTATAAAATGTTATTGATTATCTCGTCGTCAACGATGCTCGGCATCGTAACCTGCAGACCTGGAGTGCGCAGCATCTCGCGCTCGATGCTCGTCATCGAACCGGAGTTGCGTGCCCAGCTTCGGCGGGCGATACCGTTGTTCACATCCCACAGGAGCATCTCGCGAATATGACGGTCTGAGTCGGCATCACCGTTGATCACCATACCGAAGCCACCGTTGATGACTTCTCCCCAACCTACTCCGCCGCCGTTGTGGATAGACACCCATGTAGCACCGCGGAATGAGTCGCCGATGACATTCTGTACCGCCATGTCGGCACAGAACTGCGAACCGTCATAGATATTGCTTGTCTCACGGAATGGAGAGTCGGTACCCGACACGTCGTGATGGTCTCTGCCCAACACTACAGGCTTTGAAATCTCGCCCTTCTTTATCGCCTCGTTGAAGGCGAGGGCTATCTTGGTGCGTCCCTCGCAGTCGGCATAGAGAATACGTGCCTGGGAACCCACAACGAGGTGGTTCTTACCGGCCTCCTTGATCCAGTGGATATTGTCGTCCATCTGTCCCTGTATCTCCTCTGGCGCCTCTGCCTTGATCTGCTCCATCACTTCGGCAGCGATGCGGTCTGTTGTGGCGAGGTCTTTCGGATCGCCGGATGTACAAACCCAGCGGAAAGGTCCGAAACCATAATCGAAGAACATCGGTCCCATTATGTCCTGCACGTAAGACGGATAGCGGAACTTTCCGTCGGGCATCACGATATCGGCTCCGGCACGCTTGGCCTGCAGCAGGAAGGCATTGCCGTAGTCGAAGAAGTACATGCCCTTTGCGGTGAGCTTGTTGATGGCTGCCACCTGACGGCGCAGCGACTCCTGCACGAGGTCGCGGAATTTTTCCGGTTCCTCTGCCATCAGCCGTTTCGACTCCTCAAGCGATACGCCTACCGGATAGTAGCCGCCTGCCCATGGGTTGTGGAGCGATGTCTGGTCGGAACCCAGATCCACATGCATATTCTCGTCAGCGAGGCGTTCCCACAGGTCAACGACGTTGCCCACATAAGCCATGCTCACCGTGCGTTTCTCTTCCATCGCCTTGCGAACGGCAGGAATCAGTTCGTCGAGACTGTAGTGCAGCTCGTCTACCCATCCCTGTGCATGACGTTTCTCGGCAGCCAGCGGATTGATTTCAGCAACGATGCTCACCACTCCGGCAATGTTGCCTGCCTTTGGCTGAGCTCCCGACATGCCTCCGAGACCAGAGGATACGAAGAGCATTCCGTGGATGTCAGTAGGACCGCCAGGTTTCTTCATCTGCTTGCGGGCAGCGTTGAGCACGGTGATGGTAGTGCCGTGTACGATTCCCTGCGGACCGATATACATATATGATCCGGCGGTCATCTGTCCATACTGGCTCACTCCGAGTGCGTTCATGCGCTCCCAGTCGTCTGGCTTGGAGTAGTTTGGAATCACCATACCGTTTGTCACCACTACGCGTGGCGCATTCTTGTGAGACGGGAAGAGACCGAGCGGATGACCGGAATACATCACGAGCGTCTGCTCGTCTGTCATCTCGCTGAGGTATTTCATCACTAGTCGATACTGTGCCCAGTTCTGGAACACTGCACCATTGCCTCCGTATGTTATCAGTTCGTGAGGATGCTGTGCCACTGCCGGGTCAAGGTTGTTCTGAATCATCAGCATGATGGCGGCTGCCTGCTCAGAGCGGTGTGGATAGTCGCTTATCGGACGGGCATACATCTCGTAGTCAGGACGGTAGCGATACATGTATATTCTACCGTATTCGTGAAGTTCTTCGAGGAACTCAGGTGCGAGTTTCGCGTGAAGATGTTTCGGGAAATAGCGCAACGCATTGCGCAGGGCGAGTTTCTTCTCTTCGTCGGTGAGAATCTCCTTGCGCTTGGGCGCATGGTTTATCTCTTTATCGTATGCCTTCGGTTCCGGCAGAGTGTCGGGGATTCCGATGCGTATCTCCTCTTGGAATTGTTCTTTTGTCATAGTTGTTTCGATTTAGACATTTTTATATGATATATGACCGAAAAAGGTGAGGGAGAAAAACGTAATTTCTTCACCCTCACCTTTCGTCATTTTATTTTCTTATCATCTCTTCGACAGTCTGCGTGATTTCCTTCTCCTCAGCATTTGCCTTCTCCACGAGAGCGTCGGCCTCGGCGATGAGCGCTTCTGCCTTCTCACGGTCTTTCAGCGATGCTGCGTTGATCTTCACGTTCATGCCTGCTCCGATTACGGCAGCTCTTGCTGCGAGCGCACCCACTCCTGCATCCGACACGCTGTTAGGATTTCCTGTGGTCACCATCTGGCGGCATACCTCAAACACCTTGTATGATGTCTTCATAGTCTCCAGCGGCACCTCCGTGGCGAATAGCGTTGCTGCCTGTATGGCATCAGTGCGCAGCTGTTTCTCCTCATCGGTGTTCTTAGGCATTCCGAAGGCAGCCATGATGCGGTTGAACGCCTCGGTGTCTTCGTCAACGAGATGCAGAAGCTCTTCCTGCAGCTCCATGCCGCGCTCCGCCCATTGGGCGAACTCGCTCCAACGCTCGTCCCATCCCGGTTTGTGGCTTGAGAGGTTTGCCACCATAGTGGCGAGCGAAGCTCCCAGTGCTCCCATATATGCAGACACGGAACCGCCTCCAGGAGCCGGGCTCTCGCGGCTTGTCTCCTCGGCAAATCCCTTCACCGTGAGGTCTACGAGCTTGTTGCCGCCCTTCTCGCCTGCTGCGAGCAGATATTCGATAACCTTCTCCTCGGGGTTGAACGGACGCAGGTCTTCGAGTCCCATCGACTTGATGGCAATCTTCAGTATGTCTTCCTTAGGAATACCTGCCGAGCGCTGCTGCTTGGCGAGGAAATACTTGCCGGCGTCGAGGAGCGCACACTCTGGGATGAGTCCTACGATCTCCGTTCCGGTAACGCGCAGTCCGCGGTTCTGGGCACAGCGACACACCTCGTCGAAGGCTTTGTGCAGCGGTGTCTCGTTGATATTGGTGATGTTCATTGACACCTGGGCGATGCCGTATTCGTCGATGAACCATCCGATTGCCTTTGTTCCCTTGAGCGTACCCGGCTGCATCACGACCTTTCCGTTCTCGTCGAGCTTCTTCTTTCCGGTGATAGGATTGCCCTCACGAACCGGGCGGCCCTTCTCTCTCACGTCGAACGCGATGGCGTTGGCGCGGCGTGTAGAAGTGGAGTTGAGGTTGAAGTTCACGGCGATGAGGAAGTCGCGGGCTCCCACTACCGTGCAACCGGTGCGTGCCACCTTCTCGTCGTATGGTCTTGCACCGAAGTCAGGCTTCTCGTTCTCATCCATAATGCGCTCAGCGATACCCTCATACTCACCTCTGCGCACAACGGCAAGGTTGCGGCGCTTTGGTGTGCGGGCTGCTGCCTCATAGCAATATGTAGGAATCTGCAGTTCGCTGGCGATGCGCTCAGCGAGTTTCTGTGCCAGTTCGGCGCATTCTTCGAGTGTGATGCCGCTTACAGGTACGATTGGCAACACATCGGTAGCACCGATACGTGGGTGTGCTCCGTGATGCTTGCGCATATCGATGAGTTCGCCTGCCTTTGCCACAGCACGGAAAGCTGCGTCTACAACGGCCTCCGGCTCTCCTACGAAGGTTACAACCGTACGGTTGGTGGCTTCGCCCGGATCCACGTCGAGGAGCTTTACTCCCGATGTCTTCTCAATCTCACTGGTTATCTGCTTGATAACGTTCATGTCGCGACCCTCGCTGAAATTGGGCACGCACTCAACAATCTGCTTTTTCTTTGCCATTGCTATGTTTTTTATAGTATCGTTATTTTGTTAGTCAAATTACTTTCCTTGCGGATGTTTTCCAATAGATGTTGCAAATCTACATAAAAAAATTTAATGTTGTAAGGATAAATCAAAAAAAGTTGGATATATTTATCCTTCTTTCATAACTCTTCATTAGATTTGCAGAAAGAAAACGGAAATTAAGCATCTTGATGTAACAATAGGCGCATCATCTAAATAATACAGGTAATACATAAATTAATGTAGGAATATGAATCCCGTCACTCAAACCATAATATTGTCGGCATCCACATTGAGGATGCTGCCGCACATAGCCATTTATCTGCTCCACCGGAAGGATATCGATGCCGACCTGACCCAGGTGCAGGACCGCCGGGCTGGGGTATTGAACTTCATCAAGGCGTGTACCAGGGAGCGCACGTTCAGGAATCTATTCTACTATCGCATCGGGGAATACCTTTCGGCTCCCATACGCTGGATGCTGCCTGGAGAGAGGACTCTGAACATCTGGTGTCCGAGCATCGGCAAGGGAGCGCATCTGGAGCATGCCTATGCCACGTATCTGAATGCCGAGGGGATAGGCGAACGGTTCTATTGCCTGCAGATGGTGACGCTGGGTAATGGCAAAGGCGGTCGCCCCACGCTTGGCGACGATGTGGAAATATATACCGGCGCCACGGTGTTCGGAGGCGTGAGGATTGGCAACAACGTGACGATAGGTGCCGGAGCGGTGGTGTTCACCGATGTGCCGGACAACTGCACGGCAGTGGGAAACCCGGCAAGGATCATCCCCAAACGGCGGGGTTAAACGCTAACCGCCAACAGCCAGTAGAAATCTCAACCCAATTCACCTCAAATGTCATACTGCCATACAGACAATCCTGCAATATGGCATTCCTGCAAATTACAGTTAAATATTCATAAAAATAAAATTCTAACGAGTCTTGTATTATAAATATAAAGGAAAAAATCATACCTTTGCAATCCGATTATTAAACGGGGAAAGACTTAGAACCCCACGAACGTAGTGTTAATAGTTGTACTTTTGGCCGAGTGCGACGGTTAGTGAATCGACGTTCAAACGGTTTTCATAAACCTCTAACCTTATATTATAAATAGGACAGGCGGAATATGAAAAGCGTGAAGAAAGTAATAAAAAAAAACGTTTTTTAGTAGTAAAATTAAAACATCAGAATGAACACTTTAAGTTACAAGACTATTTCCGCAAACAAGGAAACAGTCAACAAAGAGTGGGTTGTTATCGACGCCACAGACCAGGTAGTAGGTCGTCTTTGCTCTAAGGTAGCAAAATTGTTGCGCGGTAAGTACAAGCCAAACTTCACTCCTCACGTAGATTGCGGAGACAACGTAATCATCATCAACGCCAGCAAGGCATATTTCACTGGCAAGAAGGAGACCGACAAGGTCTACACACGTTATACTGGCTATCCAGGCGGACAGCGCTTCAACACTCCAGCCGAGCTTCGCACTCGCAAGGGCGGTGTTGACAAGATTATCCGTCATGCTGTGAAGGGTATGCTTCCAAAGGGTCCTCTCGGACGCCACATCATGGACAACCTTTATGTATATGAGGGAACAGAGCACAACCACGAGGCTCAGAAACCTAAAGCAATCGATATTAACCAGTATAAATAATTCACACGATAATGGAAGTAATTAACGCAATTGGTCGCCGCAAGAGTGCTGTTGCACGTGTTTACATGAGCGAGGGTACCGGCAAGATAACCATTAACAAGAAAGATATTACTGAGTATTTCCCATCAGCAATCGTACAGTATGTTGTAAAGCAGCCTCTGTTGGCTCTCGACGCTGTTGAGAAGTATGACATCAAGGCTAACCTCGACGGTGGTGGCTTCACAGGCCAGAGCCAGGCTCTCCGCCTCGCTATCGCACGCGCACTCGTTAAGGTGAACGCTGAGGACAAGAAGACTTTGAAGGATCACGGATTCATGACTCGCGACTCTCGTGCCGTTGAGCGTAAGAAGCCAGGTCAGCCAAAGGCTCGTCGTCGTTTCCAGTTCAGCAAGCGTTAATCCTCTGGATAGCTGGACAATGTTTAGCATCTAAACCGGCAAGACTCGAATTGCGATTACTCGCCGGCTGATTCTAACAAAAGAATAAAAAAGAAAGTAAACAAACAATTTTAAAAAGAAAAAGAAATGTCAAGAACAAATTTTGATATGCTTCTGAAGGCCGGATGTCATTTCGGTCACCTCACACGCAAGTGGAATCCTGCAATGGCTCCTTATATCTTCATGGAGCGTAACGGTATTCATATCATCGACCTGTATAAGACCGCAGCCAAGATCGACGAGGCTGCAGAGGCTCTTAAGCAGATCGCAAAGTCAGGCAAGAAGATTCTGTTCGTTGCTACTAAAAAACAGGCTAAGGACGTTGTTGCTGACAAGGCAGCTTCTGTAAACATGCCATACGTTATCGAGCGCTGGCCAGGTGGTATGCTCACCAACTTCCCAACAATCCGCAAGGCTGTGAAGAAGATGGCTAACATCGATAAGCTGATGAACGACGGAACATACTCTAACCTCTCTAAGCGTGAGATCCTGCAGATCACACGTCAGCGCGCCAAGCTGGAGAAGAACCTCGGTTCTATCGCCGACCTGACCCGTCTGCCATCTGCACTCTTCGTTGTTGATGTTATGAAAGAGGCCATCGCCGTTAAGGAAGCTAAGCGTCTTGGTATTCCTGTATTTGCTATCGTGGATACTAACTCTAACCCTAAGGACGTAGACTTCATGATCCCAGCCAATGACGACGCAAAGGACAGCATCGACGTTATCCTGACTGCTTGCTGCGAGGCTATCAACGAGGGTCTTGAGGAGCGCAAGGTAGAGAAGGCTGACGAGAAGGCTGCAAAGGAGCAGGCTGAGACAGCTGAGGACAAGCCAAAGCGCGCACGTAAGGCTGCACGCAAGGACGCACCTGCAGAGGCTGCCGCAGAGGAGGCACCAGCAGAGGCTTAATCAATGACAGTATAAAGAGATTAGGAACGTTGAATTAATGACTTACAGAATACTTAATTCAATGTTCCTTTTTCAATATTAATCCAAAACCTAATTCAATATTTAAGACTATGGCTGTATCAATAGCTGATATTCAGAAGCTGCGCAAGATGACTGGCGCCGGTCTTTCTGATTGCAAGAAGGCTCTCACTGAAACAGAGGGCAATTTCGACAAGGCAGTAGAGATTATCCGTGAGAAGGGACAGGCTATCGCTGCTAAGCGTTCTGACCGCGAGACTTCTAACGGTTGTGTTCTCGTTAAATACGCTGACAACTTCGGCGCTATCGTAGCATTGAAGTGTGAGACTGACTTCGTGGCTAACGGAGCTGACTATATCAAACTGACACAGGATATCCTCGACGCTGCTGTAGCTGCAAAGGCTAAGAGCCTCGACGAGGTTAAGGAACTGACATTGGCTGACGGAACAAAGGTTCTCGACGCTGTTGTCGCTCGCTCTGGTATCACCGGCGAGAAGATGGAGCTCGACGGCTACAACTTCATCGAGGGTGAGAACATTTCTACATACGACCACATGGGCAAGCACACTCTCTGCACAATGGTTCAGACCAACAAGGCAGCTGAGGAGCAGGCTCACGCTATAGCAATGCAGGTGGCTGCCATGAAGCCTATGTTCCTTGACGAGGCTTCTGTTTCTCAGGAGTTCATCGAGGAGGAGAAGAAGGTTGCTGCTGAGAAGACAAAGCAGGAGCTGGTACAGAAGGCTGTTGACGCTGCCCTGAAGAAGGCTGGCATCAACCCTGCACACGTTGACTCTGAGGAGCACATGGAGTCTAATATGGGCAAGGGATGGATCACAGCTGAGGATGTTGCCAAGGCTAAGGAGATCATCGCTACTGTATCTGCAGAGAAGGCTGCAAACCTCCCTGCTCAGATGATCGAGAACATCGTGAAGGGTCGTATCAACCGCATCTACAAGGAGAACTGTCTGCTCAACCAGGAGTTCATCCAGGACAGCAAGCTCTCTGTTGCTGACTACCTGAAGGCTGCCGACAAGGACCTCACAGTAGTTGACTACAAGCGCTTCTCTCTGAGCGCTGACTAATCCTGAGGATTAATCACAAACTTAAATATATCAGCCAGGCAAGGGATTCAAGAAATCGTTTGCTTGGCTTTTACTTTTTTTTATCTGCCTGTAACCAATAACATTATACTTCGTATGAAAAATCTGAATAATATCATAAAATCACTGCTGCCGGCAATTGTTTCAGTGATATGCCAATGTGCATACAGCCAAATCACTGTGGTTGACGCAAACGACAAGCTGCCTGTCATCTCGGCAAGCATATATAACGGCAACGGAACAGACGTTATAGGCATTACCGACTACGACGGGAAACTACCCAAAACTGCAGAACAGCTACAAAGCATACACATCCAACACATAAACTACATGCCGGCAAACATAAACCTGCAGTCGCTGAAAGACTCTACGATTCTCCTGACGCCCCGCACACACAAGCTTCCTGAAGTGAAAATCTCGAAGCAGAAAGACGCAATGCTCAGGATGAAAGTATATATCAGACACATGACAGTTCTGAACAGCAAGCCTGCAGCAGTAAGCGAGAGCATAGCCTATCTGTATTTCAAAGAAAACAATGACGACGGCAAACCAAATTCATACAAAATACTGTCGGAAGACAAGTTCAAGGACGAAAAGGCTTATGAGGGTGAAAGCAAGATGCTGAAATCACTAGCAGACTTCAGCAATCCTACAGCTTTAGCATTCTTCGACGGATACAAACACTATAACACATTGAAAGGCTCGAGGAGAATGGGAACCAGTTGGAAAAGGGCTGGAGGAATATATTATATGAACGAAGACTCCATAAACAAACGCTGCGAAATAGTAAGAGACAGTTTGTTTTCTGACAAGCCCTTCAAGGTTCCACTCTTCGGATTCGCATTCAGTAACATATACAACAGCGAGACATACAGCACGGAATTGGGTACTCCGCGATTATACAATCTGATAAACATGACAGACAGATACCGCGTCTACCAGACAAAGACAATGGGTTACGTGGACATGGTTACGGAAATGTATATCCTTGGCATCGACTATGCCTCTAAGGAAGAAATGAAAGCGGACAAGAAACTCAAACTTTCACCTTTTGAAAGACCTGAAGGCATTGTGGCGGCAGACGACTGGCTCACAACTATTATAAAGGGCATGAAAAGGATAAAATAACAGAACATTAAACAAAACAATTATACAATGAAGATTTTCGCAGTAGGATTGAACTATCCTCAACACAATAAAGAGCTTAACGAAACGTTATACAAGGGAGAAGTCCCCGTGATTTTTACCAAGGCGGACTCGTCGCTGCTGAAGGACGGAAAACCGTTCTTCGTTCCTGACGACATGGGACGCATTGACTATGAAACGGAAATCGTAGTGCGCATCTGCCGACTGGGAAAGGCTATACCTGCACGCTTCGCCCATAGGTATTATGATGCCGTGACTGTGGGCATCGACTTCACAGCTCGCGAACTGCAGGCGGAACTGAGAAAAAAAGGTCTGCCGTGGGAGATGTGTAAGGGATTCGACGGTGCTGCCGCAATTGGTGAATGGGTGAGCGTGGAGAAATTCAGAGACGTGCAGGCTCTGCAGTTCCATCTCGACATCAATGGCAAGACCGTGCAGGAGGGCCGCACAAGCGACATGCTCTTCAAGATCGACGAGATTATTGAATACATCAGCAAGTATTTCACGCTGAAAACCGGCGACATCATCTATACTGGTACTCCTGTGGGCGTGGGACCGGTGAACATCGACGACCACCTCACTGGATATATAGAAGACAGGAAAGTGCTTGAATTTAATATAAAATAAATGATAAGAAATATACTCCTCACCATAGCAGTACTTCTTGCCGGCATGACCGCCAAGGCACAGAAGTTCTTCAATCTGACTGCCGACGAAGTAAGAATAGACTCCGTCATACCTACGTTCGGATATTCCAAAGACCTGGGACCTGCCTATGCTGACTCCATATACACCGTGACAATTGAATATCCTGAATTCATCGACATGCAGAAGGGCGACGTGGAGAAACTGAAGAAAATCAGCAACGTCACCTACCCTGCCCTGCCGGAGATAACGACAAAGACAGTGGTGGAAAGGAAGAAAGGCAGACTGGAAGTATATTTCTCACCTATCGTGATGCGCAACGGAAAATACCAGAAGCTCGTAAGCTTCATGCTGCGCATCACGGCAAAACCTAAATCGACATCAACAAGAAAGGCCAACGCCAAGGCTGACAAGACGAAGAGCGAACGCTGGGCTAAGAACTCGGTGCTGGCAACGGGCAACTGGGCCAAGATACGTGTGCCGTCAACTGGTGTATATCAGATTACCGACGCTCTGATACGCCAGGCTGGATTCAACGACCTGAGCAAGGTGAAGGTATATGGATATGGCGGAGCGCTACATTCGGAACAGCTGCTCGACAAGAAAATCGCAGAATATGACGACCTGAAAGAGGTTCCGACAGTCACCGTGAATGGCAAGAAGCTTTTCCGTGCCATAGGTCCGGTGTCGTGGGACAGCGCTACAAAGACTTCACGCATACGCAACCCTTATTCTGACTACGGATATTATTTCATCACACAAAGCGAGGGCGAACCGCTGAGCGTGGACTCGGCTGCCTTCGTGTCATCTTTCTATCCTGCCAACGACGACTACCACACGCTATACGAGGTGGATGACTACGCCTGGTTCCAGGGAGGAAGGAACTTGTTTGACACCACTCCGATAAACCCAGGGGCAAGTCTGACATACGAATTGACCACTCCGGCACAGAAGACCGGCGAAGGGACTCTGTTCGTAAGGCTCACCTCATCGGCTGCATCTACGAGCGAGATTGCCATCAACGACTCGGTGGTGGGAACGATAACGACGAAGAATGGCGGCGAATACGACACTGGCGTATTGGCTGAAGGTTCGTTCTATCTGAAGGACATGCTCGCAAGCAGTTCGGCAAAGACAAACAAGGTGAAAATAACAAACAAGTCGAGCAACACGGTGAGACTCGACTACATCACCCTTACCTTCAATGATCCGCGACCGGAGCCACAACTCTCGAAGGCGACGTTCGCCACACCGGAATATGTGTACAACATAACAAACCAGAACCTGCACGGGGATAAGAATTACGATATGGTGATGATAATCCCGGCAAGTCAGAAACTGCTGAAACAGGCTGAGCGTCTGAAGGCTTATCATGAGGAGCACGACAAGATGAGCGTTCGCATCGTGCCTGCCGATGAACTGTATAACGAGTTCTCGAGCGGTACGCCGGAGGCTGATGCCTATCGTCTGTATATGAAGATGATGTATGACAGGGCGGAAGACGAGGCGTCGATGCCGAAATATCTGCTGCTCTTCGGCGACTGTAAATGGGACAACAGAATGAAGGTCAGCGCTCTGAGAAACTATAGCCCTGACGACTTCCTGCTCTGTTTCGAGAGCGACAACTCTTTCAGCTACTTGAACAGTTTCATAGACGACTGCTACTTCACCGCTCTCGACGACGGTGAGGGTGCCAACGCATCGGCTTATTCCACCAAATCGGACAAATACGACATCGCTGTGGGAAGATTTCCGGTGAAGACTGCTGACGAAGCGAAGATAATGGTGGACAAGAGCATCAGCTATATGGAGAACAAGATGGCGGGGGCATGGCAGAACGTGGCTCTCTTCCTCGGTGACGACGGCAACAACAACGCTCACGTGACGTCGGTGGACAACACCGCCAAGGCTGTGGAGCAACTCGTTCCGGCAATACAGGCAAAGCGTGTGTTCTGGGACATGTATACAAGGGTATCGTCGGCAACGGGAAACACATACCCTGAGGTGACGAGTCTGTTGAAAAAGCAGCAAGCTGAAGGTGCGCTGCTCTTCGACTATGCCGGACACGGACGGCCGGACATGCTGTCTCACGAGCTTGTATTGTCGTCTGCCGACTTTGCCTCATTCAAGAACAAGGTGCTGCCTCTGTGGATTACGGCATCATGCGACATCATGCCTTACGACGGAACGGTGAGCAACATCGGAGTGAACTCCGTGCTTAATCCTAACGGTGGCACTTTCGCCTTCTACGGCACGGCACGCACGGTGTATATCACACAGAACCAATATCTCAATGCCGAATACGTGAAGGCGCTGTTCACCAAGACAAACGGCAAGTTCAATTCCGTTGGCGAGGCACAGAGAGTGGCAAAGAACAGAATCATCAGCGACGGCACCGACAGAACGGTAAACAAGCTGCACTATGCCCTGCTCGGCGATCCGGCGATAAGTCTGAAGATAGCGGAGAGCAACGTAGTGATAGACAGCATCAACGGCATCTGTCTGGCTGAAGCCACCGAACTGCCACAGATAAAGGCGGGAGCGAAGGTGAACATGAAGGGACATATCAAGAATGCCGACGGCACCACCGACGAATCTTTCACAGGAACGGTGAACATCGACGTTAAGGACTCCAAGGAGAAACGTGTGGGCAAGTTGAACAGCAAGGACACGGGATATGCATACACCTTCTTCGACTACACCAAGACGATATTCAACGGCAACGACAGCATACGCTCAGGAAAGTTCGACATCACCTTTGCCGTGACGAAAGACATCAACTATACTGACGAGAACGGAAGGATAAATGCCTTTGCAGTGAGCAGTACCGACAACAGGACGATGAACGGATATACGGAGAACTTCATCGTGGGTGGAACGGAAATCGTATCCAACGACTCCAACGGTCCGTCGATATACTGCTATCTTAACTCTCCAAGCTTCAGCAACGGAGGCAACGTGAACTCTACGCCTTACTTCGTGGCGGAGATATCTGACAAGGACGGACTGAACACTTCGGGCAGCGGCATCGGCCATGACCTGACACTGGTAGTCGACGACGACCCGATGATGACATTCACTCTGAACGACAACTTCTCGTTCAACTTCGGTTCGTATACCGAGGGAACCACATGGTATAACATCCCGGAACTGGAGAACGGACCGCACAAGCTGAAATTCACCGCATGGGATATCCTCAACAACCCTTCGACAACGACGCTGAAATTCAACGTGGTGAAAGGTCTGACTCCAAACATCACAAACGTCTATTGCTCCAACAATCCGGCAAAGACGAACACTACGTTCATCGTCAGCCACGATAGAAGCGGCAGCAACGTGGAGATGACCATCGAAGTGTTTGACATCAGCGGCAGACTGCTGTGGAATCATACGGAGAACACTCAGGCTGAGTCGGCAACATTCACATACGACTGGGATCTCACCACCGACAGCGGCGGCAGGTTGCAGTCTGGAGTATATCTGTATCGTGTGCGCCTGACAAGCGAGGGAAAGAACGAGGCAACTAAAGCCAAGAAACTGATAGTACTCAACTGAGAATGTAACTCTTTGACTGTCGTCACACAATAATATAACACAAAAAGAGTTATATAGAGGCGTGAACGAAGTTTTCATGTAATACAGGTAGAAATGACAGACTGGCATTGAAGAATGGAGGACCATCACGCAATACATCATAACGAGAATAAAAACAAAAGACAAGATATAAATGAAGAACAGAATAAGAATCATTGCGGCAGTATTGCTCACCGTAATAGCAACTAACGTCAAGGCTCAAGACAAGCGCGAGATGTTCAACCCTATTCATACGGCTCTCGTTTCACAGACCATCGCACCGGATGCACGCGCTGCCGGTATGGGTGACGTGGGTGCCGCCACCGACCCTGACGTGAACTCCCAATACTGGAACCCGGCAAAATATCCTTTCTGTATCAGCCGTGCAGGTCTTGCCCTGAACTACACGCCTTGGCTGCGCTCACTGGTAAGCGACATGGACATCGCATATCTCGCCGGATACTACCGCATCGGTGACTATAGCGCCGTTTCGGCATCATTGAGATATTTCTCTCTCGGTGAGGTTTACACGAACTACGACGGTACGGGCGACATATCAAACGCACAGACCATCAACCCATACGAGATGTCGTTTGATGTGGCTTATTCTCTGATGCTGAGCGAGAAATTCTCTCTCGCTGCCGGCGTGCGTTTTCTCATGTCCGACATGCAGTACAGTTCTACAGAGGAGCGCTCTGCTTCTAACGCCTTCGCTGCCGACCTCGCCTGCTACTATAACGACTATATCAACATCGGTTCTCGCGAATGTCAGCTCGGCATCGGTCTGAACATCAGCAACATCGGTAGTAAGATAACATTCGGCGGCAGTGACTACAGTGAGTTTATTCCAACAAACATGAGATTGGGTGCTGCCCTGATGGTGCCTATCGACGAATTTAACCGCTTCACGATATCTGCCGACGCAAACAAGCTGCTCGTGCCTTCTTATCCTCAGCAGGAAGAGGGGGAAACGACAGAGGACTACCAGCAGCGTGTGGAGGATGAATACTACAACACGAGCAGTATCTCCGGTATGTTCAAGAGCTTCGGCGACGCTCCTGGAGGTTTCAAGGAGGAACTTGAAGAGATAAACTGGAGTGTCGGTGCTGAATATGTATACAACGACAAGTTCAGCGTTCGCGCCGGTTACCACCATGAGTCGGAGAACAAGGGTAACAGAAAATACTTCACTGTCGGTGCGGGCTTCCGCATGAGCGCCTTCACCCTCGACTGCGGTTATGTCATCGCTACTGCAAAGAGCAACCCTCTCGACCAGACACTCCGCTTCACTCTGGGCTTCGATATGGACGGACTGAAGGATTTGTTCAAGAGAAGATAATTAAAATGGTAAAAAGTTATGAAGGTACGCGTAGGCTTTGGTTTTGACGTTCATAAGCTCGTTGAAGGACGTGACTTGTGGTTGGGCGGAATAAAGATTCCACACTCTCTCGGTCTGCTTGGCCATAGCGATGCTGATGTGCTGATACATGCTATCTGTGACGCATTGCTCGGAGCGGCAAACATGAGAGACATCGGTTATCACTTTCCCGACACATCGGCTGACACTCTCGACATAGACAGTAAGATACTGTTGAAGAAGACCATCGACCTGATTGCCACAAAGGGATACAGACTCGGAAACATTGACGCCACGGTTTGTGCCGAGCGCCCTAAGATAAATCCGCATGTTGAAAAGATGAAGGAATGTCTCGCCACAGTGATGAATGCCGATGTTGACGACATCTCCATCAAAGCTACAACAACAGAGAAACTCGGTTTCACTGGCAGAGAAGAGGGCATAAGTGCGTATGCCACGGTACTGATATACAAAGACTGAGAATCTGAAGAAAAAATAAGAAATCCTGAGAAAGACAGGAAATCTATACAGGAAACCTAAACAAAGACAGGAAATCCGAATAGAGACTGGAAAATTGAATAAAGGAAAAAAATCTAAATAAATACCCGGAACATTCTATATGATGCTCCGGGTGTTTTTTATATCATATTTGCCATCAAAGCTGTATCAGTCATTATGCTTTTCTGTTTCACTTTACTGAAATCACCAATAGTCTTATAGGCAATTAAATCAATCTGTAGGGCATGGTCCGTAAAGGTTGTCCATCGGCACACTTGGTGATGCCAAGAAAACCAGAAGGATGATGGGACCGGCAATAGGAATCAGACACCACCAATAGTGCCAACCTGAACGGCCGGTATCATGAAGACGGCGCACCAGAACCGAAATAGTCGGAACAATGGCAACCAAGCTGTAAATTAAAGACAACACAAGTCCAATTCCCGATCCTGTCAATACACTTCCTGCATCACCGCCGCCGAAAATGCTACCGAGTACTGAACCTATAATCCCGAACACAAGCCATGCCAGACTATTAAACAAATAGAACCACCAAAATTCTGATCGTGATGCACGGCCACTGAATGTGGCAAACTTACTAAACACTGTCTTAACTGATTCTGTAAATCCCATAGTTTTTTGTTTTTATGTGTTAATAATAATTGAAAAAGCGTTCCTTTTTATAAATATTTCGCAACAAAGATATTGATTATTTCAATATAAACAAACTCTTTGCTATGAATTATTAAAAATATTAGGTAATTTTGTTCACTGAATGCAAAATGGAATGTTTTTGTTCACTGAATGTAAAAAAACAGAATATTATGACAGACACGGGAAATGACAAAATCAACGTGCTTGGCAAACAAACGAACTGGGAAGATCTGTACTTCTATCAGAAGGCAGACATCGTATACCAGATGTCATTTGCCTTTTGCAACAGATTCATACATCCTTATAAAGACCGCACTCGCGACCAGATAATTCAGGCTGCACGGTCATGCAAGCAAAACATTGTAGAAGGTCTTGCCGACGGTGTTACGTCATCTGAGATGCAGATGAAACTGCTCAACGTGGCACGCGCCTCCCTAAAAGAATTACGTGAAGATTTCGAAGACTATCTCAAATCACGACATCTACAGTATTACATCGCCGGCGAAGAACGGTATAACGTAATGCTCGACTACTGTCGCCATCACAACAGACTTCCTGACTACGAACCATTCTTTGACAAATGGAATGATGAACAGATGTGCAACTATGGACTCACTCTATGCCACATGATAGACAAGATGATGATGTCTTTTATGAAGCGCCTCGAACAGGAGTTCATCACCGAAGGCGGTATCAAGGAGCGAATGCACAAAGCACGTACCGGCTACCGCCAACAACAAGACACACGACTTAAAGAGCTTGAAACCCGCCTTCCTGAACTTGAAAGCGAACTTTTCAAGGCTAACGCCGAAATGATGAAATGGAAATCATCGTATGAAGACCTCCGTCAACGTGCCCTCAAATCCTACTATAAACAACAAGAAGAAATCAGCAGGCTGAAAGCACTAATCGAAGAGATGAAAAAGAAATAACAGTCTATTTCAGCTAGAAATACTAGAAAATCTAGAAAGTCTAGATAGTCTAGATAGTCTAGATAGTCTAGAAAAACCTATATAAATAGAAAAGAACCAGAAGCCCCACTCATCATTCCCCTTTCAATATTCCCTTCAATAGATATGTGGCATTCTGGTTTCTTGCCACGCCGGGAGAAATCTTGTAAGTATAAGTGATGGCATCTGAGAGTTTTATCTCGAAACAGAAGTTATGGAAGCGGGCAGGATATTCATCTGCCATCTTCGACAGTTCCAGGTCGTGGGTGGCAATGATGCCGCTGACAGGCAGTTTGGCAATCGCCTCAAGAAACATACGTGACCCGTTGAGCTTGTCAAGAGAGTTTGTGCCCTTCAGTATCTCGTCGAGAATGATGAGAGTATGCGATGCCTGCCGCACATTGTCAAGAAGCTGACGAAGACGAAGCAGTTCTGCATTGAAATAGCTGATGCCATGCGTCAGGTCATCACTGGTGCGCATACTGCTGAAAAGATTGAAGACCGAAACACGCAAGCTCTCTGCAAATACCGGCATACCACACATCGCGAGGATATAGTTCACTCCTATAGACCTCAAGAACGTACTTTTGCCCGCCATATTGGCACCCGTTACGATATAATAATTACTATCCTGTATAGTAAAATCATTTTTCACCGCTTTCTCTCCGAGGAAAGGATGATACAGTCCTTTAGCCTCAAAAACGACCTCCTCAGAATCTGTAACCACCGGCATGACAGCCTGCGGTTCGTTACAGCGCATTGTCGCCATCGACACCATGGCATCCATCAGGCTCACGGCATCAACCCACCTCTCAAACGACGCCACATTATCCCGCTGCCAACGCAGATAACGCCTTACGAGAAAGAAGTCGCTATATCCCAAAGCATTGAAGATGACAAGACCAAGCACATTTGCCCGTCTGTCGAGAGCATCGAGGATAGCCTTCAGTTCCTTCAATGAATTGAGAGCCTCTGCCCCATTGTTGCCTTTAAGGACAGATGCCACCAGCTTGTTGTCTTCCTCCCGGAATTGCGCCTCGGTGATTATATGCAGCAACGAGACGAACCGCTTTGTGCTGACACTTATTTTCTCCACACTTTTGCTAATCATCTTTATCGCCTTCGCCGATGCTCCGATGCTGACGGCAAGCTGAGCAACAGTCCACAGACAAACGAAGTCGGCCGGGAGCGGCGTGAACACCGTGAGGATAAGTAACACGACGAATATCGCTATCGAAGAAGCCACCATTGTCAGCCCTTTCCGAGACAATGCCGCTTCAGGGATTCCTGCCTCTTTCGCCTCATGCAGCGCCTTTAGTATAGCCCCGGTGTCGATATTTCCTTTATAGGCGGCTGAAAGGAAATCTGTTCGCCACTCCTCCATCTCTGCTAATTCCGATATAGCTTTCTGCCTTCTGTCTATTTCTGAAGGAAGAGCAGGAACAGATGTTCCGCAACGCGACGACGGTTTGTCTTGAGAAGCAACAGAACGGTCTGCGGCAGCAGTACGGCATGCAGCACTATCCAGAATCCCGGCAAGCCTGTCTGCCCCACCCGTAGTGACAATACGACAAAGGCGGTTATACAAAGATCCCTTGCCGAATATGTCCATATCGAAGGAATATTGATGGGATGGATTCTCATATCTCTTGCCATCGTCAAATCGTGAGAAATCGCCTTCCATATAGCGGATGTTCTGTCTGTAGACATCAATCCTCGCCTCCATCCTGTCAATGGCTACAGAATTCTGTCTGTCGAATACCTTCACGCCCACAAACGAAGCCAGTGCGATACAGAAAGCCGGAATGAAAACCGCTACTGATACATATCCACACAGATATACCACCGCCACGGCAACAGCCACCACAAACAACAGAATCTCTGCCGTTATGATATATTTCACCTTTGCCTTGCGGTTCTGAAGGACTTCATCCAGTCCTGTCATCTTGTCCGTATAATATTCCAACAGTTCTTTCTTGTTTCTCATATCTGTAGTTATGCTTTCCTTTTCAATTGACATATTATTAAATGCGAAACGGCAATTATGCCGTTTAACCCAAATCGGTTATTAGGGCTTGCTTGGGTAACAAAACAAAAATGGGCAGCCAATTCAATCTGAACGGACTGCCACATTTATAACTTTTCGTTGTTCTTTAGAACCAAGCAAAGAGTCATTACTTCTTGAGGATAACTCTCTTCTCAGCGATACGAGCCTTCTTACCAGTGAGCTTGCGCAGGTAGTACAGCTTAGCGCGACGCACCTTACCAACCTTGTTAAGCTCGATGCTTGCGATGTTTGGAGACTCCATTGGGAAGATACGCTCTACACCAACAGTTCCAGACATCTTGCGTACAGTGAAACGCTTCTTTGTACCCTCACCGTTGATCTTGATAACAACACCACGGTAGAGCTGGATACGCTCCTTAGAACCCTCGATAATTTTGTAGGCTACAGTAACGGTGTCACCAGCCTTGAACTCAGGATACTGCTTCTCGATTGCAAATGCTTCCTCAGCAACTTTAATTAAATCCATTGTAATTTAACTGTTTAAAATTGTTTATCGTTCCAACGCAACATAACAGGCCACTCTTCTTCCTGCCAGCGATTACGCCGAAAAGCGGTGCAAAGGTAGTCATTATTCCCGTAACTGCCAAATAATTCAGCAGTTATCAAACTATTTTAACCCAAAACGGTCATTAGGCCGTTCAATGTAGTATTTTAATACTGCTTGCAGTTTTTTGCTTTTTATAAGGCGTCTTTTGTCCGTTTTTAATTCGCAATAGCCCGCTATTACTCATTAAAAGCCAAACAAAATCCATCCTTCTAAAAAACAAAATCCAAGCAAGCCCTAACGACCGATTTGGGTTTAATTCAAATCAAAGCCTTGATGACCGCTTTGGTACTTAATCCATATACAATAGCATCGCGGATACGCTCACAATCCATAGGAATTTCATTTCGGCCTCCTCATCGTGCGATAGCCGTATACGGATATCACGACAAAGCAAACGAGAGGCAACACGAACGACACATTCACCGCCGGCATTCCCATCACCTCGTGCATGTCGATGATGCTTGCCTGCATTGCCGGCATCACGCTGCCTCCCAGGATTGCCATTATCAGACCTGCCGCTCCGAACTTGGCGTCGTCACCGAGTCCTTCGAGGGCGATGCCATAGATAGTAGGGAACATCAACGACATACATGCGCTGACTGCAACGAGACAGTATACTCCCCACACATTCTGCAGCATTATCACTCCCGCCACGAGGCATCCGCCCACGATGGCAAGTATCATAAGCAGCTGTCCAGCATTGAGATAGCGCAGCAGGAAGGTACACACGAACCGCGAACAGCAGAAAATGACCATCGCCACGATATTATACTGCTGCGATAGCACCTCTGCATCTATCTCCGTCATCCCCTCGTTCATAAACACCCGCGTGCCGTATTGTATGATGAAGGTCCAGCACATTATCTGCACTCCCACGTAGAAGAACTGTGCCACCACTCCCTCTCTGTAGTGCGGGATGTGGAGGATGCGCTTCAGCGTGGGGATGACGTTGAGCGACTTGTCGTTGTCTCCGTTCTTCGGCATCTTTACCATGCTTATTATGAGAAGCATCGCCAATATCACCGCTCCGATGGCGAGATATGGCATTATGAGCACTGAGAGGTCGTGATCCTTCAGCACCTCAAACTGCTGGTCGGAGAGCCGTGCCCTCTCTGCCGTGCTCATCGGGTTGAGCTTAGCCTGGATGAAGTTCATCGCCACATACATGCCGAGCAGCGATCCCATAGGGTTAAACGACTGCGCCAGGTTCAGGCGTCGCGTAGCCGACCCCTGCGGTCCCATCGTCAGGATATACGGACTGCATGATGTCTCAAGAAACGACAGCCCGCAAGTGAGTATGAAATATGCCATCAGGAACATGGCATACTCCCCGGTCATCTTTGCCGGGAAGAAGAGAAAGGCTCCCAGGGCATAGAGCGCGAGACCGAGCATCACTCCTGCCTTATACGAAAAGCGCCGTATGAACATCGCTGCCGGGAATGCCATCGCGAAGTATCCTCCATAGAAAGCCACCTGCACCAGCGCGCCGTCTGTTGCCGACATGCGGAATATCTTCGAGAAAGCCTTCACCATCGGGTTCGTGATGTCGTTGGCGAATCCCCATAGGGCGAAACACGACGTTATCAGCACGAATGGCAAGACACAGCTCACGCCGTCTTTGCCGAAAATGGAATTGTTGTTTTTCATTATATCAGTCTATAGTTTTACATTTACCTGCAATAATATATTTGTCTATAGTATTTATTTGTCTGTAATATCATATCTGCCTGCAGCATCATATCTGTCTATAGCAACAGACACCTTATTATTATAATATGTAGTATGTGACTCCTTCCCCACGCCGGTTGTGGCGGCGTGGGAAAGGGAAGCATAGTTTTCGTCTTTCTATCATCCGTCATCTCCACAGGATTGGCGCTTATCTTGCCATCTTGTAGATTTCCTCCATGTCATGACGGTCGAGTTTCTTGAATCCTCCGATGGTGCGTCCGTCGTCGTGGCTGCATTTGCGCGCCAGCTCCTTTATCTCGTCGTCGGTGATTTCTCTTCCTATCAGTTCATGGATGTTTGTAGGCATACCGATGGCCCTGTAGAATTTCTCCACAGCCTCAACTCCAGCCATTGCCGTAGCCTTGGTGTCGGTGAAATCGTTGGGCACTCCCATCACGTTCACTGCGAAGCGTGCGAATCTCGACACATTCTCGTCCATCACGTATCTCGCCCACGACGGCCATACTGCGGCAAGTCCGGCTCCGTGTGCCACGTCGAACATGGCGCTCAGCTCGTGCTCTATCTGGTGTGTCGCGAAGTCAGCATAAGAGCGGTCGCCTGCCAGGTCGTTGTGTCCCAGACTCGACGCCCACATTATGCAAGCGCGGTTACGGTAGTCTTCCGGATTCTTGAGCACATGGAACACGCTGTCTTTCACCGTTCTCATGAGCGCCTCGGCGATATTGTCTATCAGTGTCATGTCATCCACCTTTCCGAAGTATCTCTCCATGGTGTGCATCATGATGTCGGTGGCTCCGCATGCTGTCTGATATGGAGGCAGTGTGAATGTGCGCACCGGGTTCATGATTGCGAATTTCGGTCGGCAGATATTATTGGAGTATCCAATCTTCAGGTCGCCGTCTTCTTTCGTTATCACGCTCGAGTCACTCATCTCGCTTCCTGCTGCCGGTATGGTCAGAATCACTCCCACGGGGAGCATCTCCGTGGGCACATATTTCCTTGCGTAGATGTCCCACACGTCACCGTCGTATTTCACTCCGTATCCGATAGCCTTCGACGAGTCTATCACGCTACCGCCGCCTACGGCGAGTATGAAGTCAACATTCTCCTTGCGGCAGAGTTCTATTCCTTCGTGAACGAGTGTGAGGCGCGGGTTGGGCTTCACGCCGCCCAGTTCCACGAACGCTATTCCTGCGGCATTGAGCTTTTCGCGCACTGAGGCGAGCAGTCCTGACCGCTCAGCGCTGTGGCCGCCGTAGTGTACGAGCACTTTCTTGCCGCCATACTTGTTTATCATTTCCACGAGATGCTCTTCGGCATCCTTTCCGAACACCACTTCGGTTGGTGTATAATACTTGAAGTCTTGCATTTCTGATTTTATTTAAATAACAGACCGCTAATGTAGTCATTATTTTTGTATTCTTCAAGCATTTCATGAATTTAGTGGCGGCAATATAATAATTTGGGAGGATTTGGGGGAGGAATGCAACATACCTATATGGTGTCAGACCATAAAACCGAAGAAAAAGATTTCGGTGTCAGGCTATAAAAACACGAAAAAGATTTCGGTATTAGGCTATAAAATCAAAGAACAGATTTCGGTGTCAGGCTATAAAAATACGAAAAAGATTTCGGTGTCAGGCTATAAAATCGAGAAATAAATTTTGGTATCAGGCGATTTTCCTGTATATTTGCATCAAAAACAAGTATATGTCGGAAAGAATATTCAAGCGCAAGATCTACAGCAAACTTAAAGAATGGAAGGAGAACTCAAATGGCAAGAGCGCATTGCTGTTAGAGGGAGCAAGACGTATCGGCAAATCAACCGTCGTTGAAGAGTTCGGACAGAAGGAATACCGTTCTTATATTCTTATTGATTTCAACGAAGCCTCAAAAGGAGTCAAAGACCTGTTTGACGACTTGATGGATATAGACTATATCTTTCTGTATCTCCAGAATGTCTACAAAACCACACTGTATGAGAGGGAGTCTGTTATTATCTTCGATGAAGTCCAGCAATGCCCCAAAGCTCGCCAAGCAATAAAATACCTTGTCAAAGACGGCAGGTATGACTATATAGAAACCGGGTCGCTCATCAGCATCAGAAAGAACACAAAAGACATCAGCATCCCCAGCGAGGAACACAGACTCGAAATGTTCCCCATGGATTATGAAGAATTCAGATGGGCGATGGGCGATGACACCACGATGCCTATGACACAGAAATTTCTAGAAAAGAAGATGGTATTAGGCGACAGTCTGAACCGCCAGATGATGCGCGACTTGAGACTGTATATGCTGGTGGGAGGTATGCCACAGGCCATCAACGCATACATAGAGTCCAACAACCTACAGCAGGTTGACATGGTAAAACGCCAAATCATCCAGCTATATGCGGATGATTTCCGCAAAATCGACGCCACAGGTAGAATATCCAAGTTATTCATGGCGATTCCTTCCCAACTAAGCCGCAATCTGCTGCGTTACCAACCCACTACGGTGGTAGGCAATGTGGGAAGCAGCAAGATCGACGAAATGATTCTTTGTCTGGAAGACAGCAAGACTGTAAACGTGGCATATCATGCCGACGACCCTAATGTCGGTATGCCGCTAACTGCTGATTTCGGCAAATACAAACTATATATCGGTGACACAGGACTGTTCATAACACTGGCATTCTGGGACAAGGATTTTACGGAGAACATAATATACCAGAAATTGCTCAACGACAAACTCACCGCCAATCTTGGATATGTATATGAGAACCTGATAGCCCAGATGCTCAGGGCATCAGGCAACAAATTGTTCTACTATACATTCCCTAAAGACGAGACTCATTCATACGAAGTGGATTTCCTCTTGTCGAGAGGCAACAAACTCTGTCCTATAGAAGTGAAGTCATCGGGCTATAAGACTCACGCTTCGCTGGATGCCTTCTGCAAAAAAAACTCCGACAGAATCAGCCAACCATACCTGTTATACACAAAAGACCTGCATAAGGATGGCAATGTATTGATGTTGCCTGCTTTTATGACTCCTCTGATATGAATTTCAAGAAGCAGCCGTATTGACAAGGAAACCTGAGAAACGTCATCTCACAATTGGAGAAGATATAGTCGCAATGTTGCACCTTACCGGTCGGCATTGCGACTATCGTATTATCTACCCGTTGGCGGAACTAATTTCTTAATTCTAATGACGGATTCGGGCTAAAATTGGGCACGCTGCTTGCCCAACTGGGGTAACGTGCTTGCCCATCATGGGCAACGTGCTTGCCCCTGTTGGGCAGATTTGATGTCAGACGGATGCCCAATAAGCTGATGTTGTAATACTCATATTCCTGATTTCAGGATTCTGCCAACGCATGCCATTCCTGCAGTCTGAATTACTCACAGCTGGCATTCCTTTCATCTGACAATTCCTCACACCTGACAATTCCTCACACCTGACAATTCCTTTCATCAGCCAAACCATCCAGACAATCGGCTGACAATCGCCAGGCAGTCAACTATCTGTTTGTCAGAATGTTACAACCAAAAACCAGACAATCTGACAGTTTTTCGACAATTCTTGGTTTTACTGAAAATCAGCGATATTGGCACCTTTTACTCATATCGACCAAATTAAATAAATTCCGCCAACGGGCTATTATCTGCGTGGCGACATCCGGAAAACCTATAAGTGAAAAACATCATTACAATAACGGAAAGCATTTTTCAGTCCTCAAACTCTTACAATTCGTTATTTAGATTAAAAAAATACGCAAAAATGTATCGGTATTTGCAGCAACATAAATCAATTTGTTGTACATTTGCAGCCGAAGCAAACAAATTAAGCCTAAATCGGTCATTAGAGATACCAAAACGGTATAATGACCGATTGTGGGATTAAACCTAACAACAAACAAAACGCAAGATGTCAGACAAGAAGATTCATTTCACCAAGATGCACGGTGCTGGCAATGACTACATATACGTCAACACATTATTATATGATGTAAACGACCCCAATTCGGCTTCCGTCAGATGGAGCGACCGCCACAAGGGTATCGGAGGCGACGGACTGGTGCTCATCTGCCGACCCACCACCGACGCTGCCGACTACAGAATGAGGATTTTCAATGCCGACGGGTCTGAGGCGATGATGTGCGGAAACGCATCGCGCTGCATCGGGAAATATCTCTATGAGCGTGGACTCACCGACAAGACGGAGATAAAACTGGAAACCCTCTCCGGCATAAAGACGCTGATGCTGCATCTCGACAACGAGGGAAAGACAGTGGAGAGCGTCACCGTTGACATGCTCGAACCGCTGACGGAGAACCACCGTCAGTATGCCGACCTCAGCGGGGGCATACTCTTGGCTGAGGGCAGACGGTTTGAGGGAACTTTCGTATGTATGGGAAATCCACACTTCGTGACTTTCCTCAACGACATCGACACGATAGACATCGCAAGATACGGTGCCGTGATGGAGCGCGACAGCAATTTCCCTGAGCGCTGCAACATCGAGTTCGCACAGATATTGTCCGACGGAGCCATCCGCACCCGTGTGTGGGAACGCGGCAGCGGCATAACGATGGCTTGCGGCACAGGGGCTTGTGCCACGGCGGTGGCGGCAGCACTCACCGGACGGGCATCGCGCCGGAGCGAAATCCGCATGGACGGCGGCACGCTGCAGATTGAATGGCGGTCTGCCGACAACCATGTATATATGACCGGACCGGCGGAAATCGTCTTCGACGGGGAAATCGAGGAATGACCTGCCGGCATACAGAGTCACAGGAGAAAGAGCAAACGACAACTACACTCACAACAAGCGACAACGCTCACATAACAAACAACAACGACACTTACAACAAATAAAAAGAATTTCAATATGGCATTAGTAAACGAACATTACCTGAAACTTCAGAAGAACTACCTTTTTGCCGACATCGCCAAGAAGGTGAATGCCTACAAGGTGGCTAATCCCAAGGCCAGAGTCATCAGCCTCGGCATCGGCGACGTGACGCGTCCGCTGGTGCCTGCCGTCATCGACGCCATGCACAAGGCAGTAGACGACATGGCACACAAGGAGACATTCCATGGATACGGACCGGAGCAGGGCTATCTGTGGCTCCGCGAGACAATAGTGAAAAACGACTTCCTGCCGCGAGGCATCCGTCTCGACCCGAGCGAGGTGTTCGTAAACGACGGAGCGAAGAGCGACACTGGAAACATCGGCGAACTGGTGAGATGGGACAACAGTCTGGGAGTGACCGACCCTATATATCCGGTATACATCGACTCCAACGTGATGTGCGGCAGGGCGGGAGTGCTCGAAAACGGCAAGTGGAGCAACGTCACCTATATGCCATGCCTGGAGACCAACGACTTCGTGCCGCAGATTCCCGACCATCGCGTAGACATGATATACCTCTGCTATCCCAACAACCCTACAGGCACGGTGATAACAAAGGAGGAACTCAAGAAATGGGTGAACTACGCTCTGAAGAACGATACGCTGATTCTCTACGATGCCGCATACGAGGCATACATCACTGAACCTCACATCCCCCACTCCATCTATGAGATAAAGGGAGCGCGCAAGGTGGCGATAGAATTCCACAGCTATTCAAAGACGGCCGGCTTCACCGGAGTGCGCTGCGGATACACCGTGATACCGAAGGAACTCACCGCCGTGACCATCGACGGCAAGGAGCGCATCGCCCTGAACACGCTCTGGTTCCGCAGACAATGCACCAAGTTCAACGGCACAAGCTATATCAGCCAGCGGGCTGCCGAGGCGATATACTCTCCTGAGGGAAAGGAGCAGACCAAGGCGGTGATTGACTATTATATGGGCAACGCCAGACTGATGTACGACGCACTGAAGAAGCTCGGCTTCAGAGTATATGGCGGAGTGAACGCTCCATACCTGTGGGTGAAGACTCCCGACGGTGTGGACAGCTGGAAATTCTTTGAGCAGCTGCTCTACGGAGCACAGATAGTATGCACTCCCGGTGTCGGCTTCGGACCGAGCGGAGAGGGCTTCGTCAGATTCACTTCCTTCGGCGAGCGCGAAGACTGCGAGGAGGCGATGCAGCGCCTTGCCAAATGGATGAAAGCATAAAATACAGCAGGCGCAAAGAACAATATTCATGACATTTATCAACAATAGACTACAAAAAGATATTAAACGCCACAAATATTATTACAAAAAGGTATACGGAAACAAGAAAAAGCATTACCTTTGCAAACTGAAAACAGAACATCAATAAAATCGACTTAAAAAACAATGGCTAATTTAAGATTCCAGGTTGTAGAAGAGGCGTTCAAGAAACGCCCTGAAGAAGTTATAGCACCGGTGGAACGTCCGTCAGAGTATTTCGGAAAATACGTTTTCAACCGTGCCAAAATGTACAAATACCTGCCAGCCGACGTCTACGACAAGCTCATAGACGTAATTGACAATGGCGCCACACTCGACCGCAGCATCGCCAACGCCGTGGCTAACGGCATGAAGCAATGGGCTGAGGAGAATGGCGTGACACACTACACACACTGGTTCCAGCCGCTCACCGGCGGAACAGCAGAGAAGCACGATGCCTTCATCGAGCACGACGGCAAGGGAGGAATGATCGAGGAATTCTCCGGCAAGCTGCTCGTGCAGCAGGAGCCTGATGCCAGCTCGTTCCCAAGCGGCGGAATCCGCAACACCTTCGAGGCGCGCGGATATTCGGCATGGGACCCTACATCGCCTGTCTTCATCATCGACGACACTCTCTGTATCCCTACAGTTTTCATATCATACACCGGAGAGGCGCTCGACTACAAGGCTCCGCTGCTCCGCGCGCTGCACGCCGTAAACGTGGCTGCAACGAACGTATGCCATTATTTCGACCCTAAGGTGTCAAAGGTGACTTCCAACCTGGGATGGGAGCAGGAATACTTCCTCGTGGATGCCGACCTATACAGTGCCCGCCCTGACCTCATGCTCACCGGCCGCACACTCATGGGACACGACTCTGCAAAGAACCAGCAGATGGACGACCACTACTTCGGAACGATTCCTGACCGTGTGCAGGCGTTCATGAAGGATCTTGAGATACAGGCTCTCGAACTCTCTATCCCATGCAAGACCCGCCACAACGAGGTGGCGCCAAACCAGTTTGAGATAGCTCCTATTTTTGAGGAGACAAACCTCGCCGTAGACCACAACATGCTGCTTATGTCGCTCATGAAGAAGGTGGCACGCAAGCATGGATTCATAGTATTGCTTCACGAGAAACCGTTCGCCGGCATCAACGGCAGCGGAAAGCACAACAACTGGAGCTTGTCTACCGACACCGGCGTGCTGCTCCATGCTCCCGGCAAGACTCCGGAGGCAAACCTGCGCTTCGTGACATTCATCGTGGAAACGCTGATGGGTGTATACCGCCACAACGGACTGCTCAAGGCTTCTATCATGAGCGCCACAAACGCTCACCGTCTGGGTGCCAACGAGGCTCCTCCAGCAATCATATCGTCATTCCTCGGCACTCAGCTCTCAACTCTGCTCGACAAGATAGAAAACAGTGACAGCGAGGATGTGTTCAACATGGCGGGCAAACAGGGAATGAAGATGGACATTCCGGAAATTCCAGAACTGCTCATCGACAACACCGACCGCAACCGCACATCGCCTTTCGCATTCACCGGAAACCGCTTCGAGTTCCGTGCCGTGGGTTCTGAGGCTAACTGTGCCGCAGCGATGATCGCTCTGAACTCTGCCGTGGCAGAGGCTCTGGTTGACTTCAAGACTCGTGTTGACGCTCTCATCGAGAAAGGTGAGGACAAGGTGAAGGCTATCATCGATGTTCTGCGCCAGGACATCAAGACCTGCAAGCCTATACGCTTCGACGGCAACGGCTATTCTGACGAATGGGTAGAGGAGGCAAAGAAGCGCGGACTGGACTGCGAGACAAGCTGTCCGGTGATCTTCGACAACTATCTGAGCGACTCTTCCGTAGAGATGTTCACAAAGCTGGGCGTGATGACGAAGAAGGAGCTTGAGGCGCGCAACGAGGTGAAATGGGAGACCTACACCAAGAAGATTCAGATAGAGGCCCGTGTGATGGGCGACCTCACGATGAACCACATCATTCCTGTTGCCACCCACTATCAGAGCATGCTGCTGAAAAACGTGCAGAACATGCGTCTGGTGTTCCCGGAGGAAAAGGCTGAAAAGCTGAGCTCGAGAAACATCAAGATTATCGAGGACATCGCCGAGCGCACACAGATTATCGAGAAGGGTGTGGAGGAACTGGTCAACGCGCGCAAGGTGGCAAACAAGCTTACCGACGAGCGTGCCAAGGCTGTGGCATACCACGACACGGTGGCTCCTAAGATGGAGCAGATTCGCTACCACATCGACAAGCTGGAGCTCACGGTGAGCGACGAGCTGTGGACTCTGCCTAAGTATCGCGAACTGCTGTTCATCAGATAACGACGGCTAACAGAAAAAGAGTTTGAAAAGACGTCATGGGGATTTTAGATTGGTCCCTCTGATATGACTACACATATTTATATGTACAATCTATTTCTTTTATTGGTTGTTTAAGTTTGGGGCTGCCTGGTTGTGAAACCGTGCAGCCCTTTTTTATGACCAAGAAAAGAGAAAACAAAAAAACGATTTGTGAATATTTTGGACACAGTTTTGGGCACCACCGTGCCCACTTGTGGCAACGGTGGTGCCCATTTCCTGGAGAATTGCTATCCTTTCCAATGATTGTGATTTGGCTGTTTGACTCCACGTAAAACCGGGAATCATCTCACCATCACCTTGCGTGTCGTTCCGTCGCTGAGTTTCACGATGTTCAGCCCCTTCTGCTTGCCGTTGATGAGTTGTCCGGCAGCGTTGTAGCGTGCCACCTCAACGGCATTGCCACTTGCAGTGACGCTCTCAACCGATGAACCTACGGGAAAGTCGCCCTCTACAAGCACTTGGATACTAAGGTTTTTTCCGCCTACGTCGAACTGGTTCCATGAATAGTTCGTACCGTTATACAAACACCAGTACCATATAGGAATGCTGCCATCTCCTTCTTTTACAAACGAGAGCGGAAACGAGTGGTCTTCTTCATCACCATACTGTGTGTATTCGAAAACTGCTGCAAGTTCTTCGCCTTCCTTTATGACGTAAGGCTTAGGAAAATCCTCCTGATTCCAGCCGGTTTTGCCATACTGAACGTAGTTAGAGGTAACTACCTGACCTGGAATACCATCAACAATTCGGTGAAGGTATACGCCAGACTGACCGATATCCTCACAGAGTCCGAAGCGGATGCCTACAATCTTCATACCGATATAAGGTTCAAGAATCGACTCCGTAAGGTATATGCCAACCTTGTTCTCGCCTGGATATGACGGAACTCCCATGCCATCGTCAGGGTCTGCGAGAGCATCCGAAGAGTAATAGCCCACCCAGCGCTGGTTGCTTGCTATCTTCTTCGGTGCTTTTGCCACTACCTGACTGTGCTGACGTTGAGTCATGTTCGGATTATTCTCTATCACGCTGATATTCTGCTGCGTTACGCTCACCTGTGCATTGACTGCAATTGCCAGTGCGAAGGAGGCGATGGTAAGTAAAATCTTCTTCATAATTGTAGTTTTTTTTATTGGTTAGTAAACGAGTTGACGAGTTGACAAGTAGACAAGGGGATTTGCTTTCCTTGACAATCATTGTTTAAGTTTATAAACAAGTGATGCAAATCTCCTTGCCTACCCGCTATCTTGTCTACTTGATCGGATGCTTGCGTGTGTCGCTACCAGCCTGCACGAAGTAGTTCGAACCATTGGCAGACTTGGTGAGAGTGCAATACTGCACGAAGCGCTTGCCGCCTTCCTTGGTGATGATAGCGATAGGAAGAGTTATGCGGTAAGGATACTTAGACTCCTTGAACGTCTGCCATGAGCTCTTGGTGAACACAGCCTTCTCGAAGTTTGCACCTGCGAATTTCTTCGCTGCAGCGATACCGGCATTGCGGGTCTTGGCATCCACGGTGACGCCCTTAGGCTCTGAAACAGCATCAACGAAGTCATTCTGATAGGCGTCGAGGAGCTCTCCGATGCGCGGAGTATCGAGCTTCAGACTCAAGAGCCTCAACGAATCATCGTTCTTCGCATCCTTGTGTCTTGGCAGGAAGTCGTCAACGAGCACTTTGAGCACGAGGTGATAGAGCAGTCTTGAGAAACCGCTGCCGTCCTTTGCCGTGATGCCTGCAGCACATTCGTTGGCAAGCTTCAGCAGGTTCTCGTATGGAGTGACGGTGACTGCCAGACCATAAGCCATGTTGTCGCGGTCGTAGCGCATTTGCCGGAAATTAGAAGGCAGTATTGCGTTGTCGCCGATCACGCCTGCCGTCTCGTCCTTCATGGCATAGTGGCGGATAGCTTTCACATTCATAGAATTGAGCCAAGTGTAGGCATAGACAAACTCCTTTAGAGCTTTCTCCGACTTAGGGTCAGCCATAAAACGGCAAGTCCAGAAGTTGAGAACGAACTCGTCGCAAGGCACCTGTATCTGGTCGTTAGCCAGATTCACAGGAGTGAAGTTAGGATAATGGTATGCCTTGTGAATACCGTCATACTTCAATGTTTCTGAAAACATTCCGAAGAAGATGTTGTAGAACGTGCCCTCTTCAGCTCCTATGCCGTAGAAGCGCTTGGCGTCGTCGGTGTAATAAGGTGAGTAGAGTGTAACGTCTTGAATCTGCTCATAGCAGGCATGGATATCGCCGATGCTCTTGGTGAATCCTTCCTGGATGGTCTGGTCGTTAGCCTGCGGGTCGGCAGCGAGAGCTTCCTTGCTTGGCTTATACTTGCGGTTGGGGTCGTAGTCGGCCTTCTTCATACCAGTCTTCTCCATTGCTGCGTCTTCTGCCTTGTTCCGAGCGTCGTTCTTTGCCTTTTTCACTTTATTTTCCACTTTTTCCTTGGCGGCTTTCTTTGCTTTGTTCAGGAGTCCGCCAATCTGTGCGTTTGTTGTTGCGCTGCATCCAAACAGGAGTGCGAGGGCAACGATAGTCTTTGTCATTTTCATAATCTTATAGTTTATGGTTGATGAATGTTATTGCCTCACTCTTTATATTATCAGTTTTTAATTATGGTTTCGTCTTTTCGCCTTACGTCTGTTTTCCGTCATCTATTTTCCGTCTTGAGTCAATGCATATATAATATGTATACCATTGCATCAATGGTCTTTCTCATCCTATCCATGCTGGCGGGGATTGGAGCCGGTATTGTTTATCCGGCTCCCGAGGCAAACGGTATGCCTCCGTTGATCCCCATCAACCATGATGTCTGCCTTTCGGCAACCTCCCGACGCCCACTTTCACACGAAGCGCAATATCATATATATCGTATTTTTGTGATGGTAGCGATGCAGCCTGGCTGTTCATCGCTCTTGCTGGTGCAAAGGTAAGGATGAAACAAAGGAAATCAGCTTGCATTTTCTTCCAAAAAAATTGCAAATCTTCTCAAATTGACATTTTGGTAAAATAACTTAATGAAATCGGAACAGACGCAGGAATATACAAAGATTTGAGGCATACAAGAAGGGGGATAGCCGATATAATGAATGCTAACAGGATATTACTGTATACACAGAGATGATTATTAGCATCATTGGCGATAACTTAGGAAAGCACTGAAAAATTGAAGGAAAATTGAATCTGAAGACTGGAAAATGATGTTTTTGAAGGAAAAATCAAGAATTATTGCCTCAAGGCTCTTATAGGCAACATCAAAATTGGCAAATCCTGTCAGAATCGTTATTTAACACATTATGTATCAACACTTTAGCAGTGTAAGTTTTGAAAATGTCGAGTTCGTTCAAAGTAAAAGGTTTTGTTTACTGGAGTTGGCAAAACTGTCGGTTTTATCATCAGGGAAACGCCGCCGAAGACGGGAGGAGAAATGAAATAAGTAGGAATTGCAAGTTTTTTGAGAAGATTTGCAATGTGGGATATCCGGTTTCATCCGTAACTTTGCCCCAGACAAAAAACAAAGCGTGTCGGGAAATTTCCTCACAGAAACTGACAAAGGATAAATCCTGATAAATTGACAGAACAACAGGCCAAGGGGAGCAAAGGGGAAAGGAACTCCTCACCTCATGAAACTAAACAAGAAATACTAACCAATAAACATAACTATTATGGCATACACAGAAACAACAACTACCAGCTACGGTAGTAGACTGAAAAATTCAGTAGGCGGTGTATTCTCCGGAATCCTCATGTTCATCATCGGAACCTGTCTATTATGGTGGAACGAAGGCAGAGCGGTGAAAACCACCAGAATGCTTGAAGAGGCACAGGGCAACTATGTGGAGATGAAAGACATCACAAACATCAGCCCGTCACTAAACGGCAAACTCGTACATGCCACAGGACTCGCCACGACAAAAGACACACTGACCGACGATGTGTTCGGAATCAAAGTTGGCGCAATTGCCCTGCAGCGCAGTGTGGAATACTATCAGTGGGTGGAGGTTGCCAAGAAGACGAAGAAAGACAAGCTCGGCGGCAGTGAAGAGACTGTAACCACATATACTTATGAAAAGGGGTG
>ENA-ORRN01000244-ORRN01000244.1-human-gut-metagenome-genome-assembly--contig:-NODE-244-length-45259-cov-3.487921_pt1 | contig 45259 bp, 56 predicted proteins | sample MGYA00242174_ERZ509132 | MGnify/ENA primary metagenome ERZ509132 (study PRJEB26280, sample SAMEA2338671) | human gut metagenome | biome: human gut; feature: human-associated habitat; material: faeces... | reverse complement strand
TAGATCTATTAACTGAATTATTCTGTTTTATTGTATTCCCATTACCATCTTTTATGGGAATTGTACTCTGCACGTTTATCCTTCCTGTAGCAAAGTAAGGAACCAGTATTCTTATTGTTATAACGGAACGATCCACTACAGCATTTCCTGTGGTAAAAAGTCCAAATTCACTTTCTATAGCTATGTCTGAAGGAAGATAAATAGACTGATAATCTTCAGGTGCAAATATAAACGTTCTTTTGCTTCTTAAATTTTTAGCACTTGAGCAAAAAGAATTGCTAATATTAACATTGGCATCTGTAAATAAATCTTCAATCAATGAGAATTCGCCTCTAATTCTAGTCCCTCCCTCGCTATCTATAGCTACAGCATGCTTATCTTCTTTTGCATTACCGACAGCTTTTAAACTAATACCATAGGCTGTACCTCCAACACCTGCAACTCTGTTATTTGTTATCATTGCCGTACATGTCATACCTCCTCCGGCTGAAGAAGGGATCAGATCATACCCAAAGGCTATTCGATTGCTTCCAGATCTCATGTCAATATATCCAACATCTTCTTTGGCTGTAGAATCGCATTTAAGCCAACCATCCTCGATTGTAAAGTTACCGATTTTTGCTCCACTGGTAACTGTCAGTCGATTCGTTACAATATCGAGAGCTTGGATCATGGCTGCGGTAAGCCCTTTGGTTACAATTACTTCCGCTTCGAGTAAAACTGTGTTAACCTTGCCGTTTTTGATAACTGTATTTCCGGCATCAGCAGCTGCTTCCAATGCGGCATAATTAGTATACCCCAAACGTTGAGCCAAAGAATCTTTAAAAGAATCAGGGACATTTGAAGCCGCATTATCCGAATAGCTTTTAAGCGTATCCTGGATAGCCTTATTGGCAGCCTCCACCTTTGATTTATAATCGGCAATAGCATTTTTGTAGGCCGTAAACTTACTATCGACATTGTTTTTCTCAGCCACGGTTGTACGACCGTCGGCAATGGCGTCATTTACCGCTTTAATAAGATTAGTATGGGCACCATTGTAGGTAATCTTCGAGTTTAACAGGTCGGTTTTTGGAGTACCTAATAAATAAATATTGGAGTACAACTTCGTATAAACAGCGTCCGCGTCAGCTTTCTCCGTATTGAGAGTATTGATATATTTCTCTATCGCTTTAGCTTCAGCCTGTTCTATAACTCCGTCTCTAAAGGCTCCATTCACGGTTCCTTCAAAATCGATCAGGGCTTTACTTGTTTCGCCTATTTCTCTAACGGCATCGTCAATTATCTTTTTTGCGGCCGGCCATTCCTTTATATTTTCCAAACCAGACGTTCCTTCACCGAACAAAATCTTTCCCGAAATCGTGGCCCCATTTTTTGCGATAATATGGGCATTCACCAAATCGATTACCAATCGGGCCAGCTTGTCTTTTATTACACCGGTCGTGATTGTTTGTCCGGCGACTTCTGTAAAGCCATAATTGGGAATCCAGGAACGAATATTATCCTCCGGAGTATTCAATACGCCAATCCAAAAATGATAATAACCGGCTTCATCCTCCAGCTTTATTTGCCGTTCTGAAACCAATATAGAACCGGCATTCCCCTCTTTCGGGCACTTCGCATATACATAATAAGGCGACTCATTATCCAACCGGTGGGAAGAAGCCGGAATATTCCATTCCCTTACCTCTTCTTCGTTAATGGTGAAATGGACTAATTTCCCTGCTGTGCTTTTAAAATTATTGGGATCGTTATCGGCATTAGGAATAAACTTCACTCCAATCAAATCCATCTGCTGAGAATTGGTACCGACAATCAGCTGAGCGGTATGTACAACCAATGGTTTTATGAGTTCCGTAAAGTAATCTCCCTCCGGGTCGAACATCATCTTGACAGTTTCCATCACATCACGCCAGGTGCGTTTGGTATAAGACAAGGAACTGTTATACCGCTCTTCATCCAATACTTCATTGCTATCTATTTTATTCAGGTCGGAGGATACAAAACCGGCTACCGACGTATTTGAGAGTTCGATTTCCGGCGCATGAGGTTTGTTTATATAATCCTTTATGCCGGTAATACGTATCAAAATGCCATCGGGTTGAAATTGTTTATCGCTGAATTGAATATAACTGCCAGGGTGTAACACAGCTCCGATTTCAGACCATTTCTTTTTGGCCCATAATCCATCCAAGTCCCCTTTAAAAGTAAAAGAGACCTCTTCGTTTTCATAAAGGACCCGGACTGCTTCGCGAAACATATCCCAACTGGCACCTTCCTGGCTGACATTGTCACAAATATAAGCATTGGGAAGAGATATGTGGAAGATTGCATATTTATCCCCGACAGCTGGTTTTAATGATTCATTTGGTATAATCGCACCATCTCGTTCAAACGGGACAATTTTAAATCGACGTTCCGCATGAATGTAACCTGTTAACTCATCATCGGTTTGTTTAAGGTCGAATTCTTTACCGACAAGGACTCCAGACTGGAATATGATAGTTGCTTTTTCTTTTGCAATCCGACATTGAGAATAATCCAAATCATCAGGAATGGAACTGTCCTTGATATCATAAAAATGCTTTGCTGCATCGACGGTTATGACTTCACTGACCGTACCAATTCTACCTGGGTAGATATGTGTGGCGTCATAGCTGTCTTCATTAAAATCAACTAAAGGCCGGTCGGAGCGGGTGATAAACATTCCATCTTCATCTGTCTTGTACTTTCTTCCCTGAAATTCTATCTCTTGATTTTTGGGTAACAACAAAGATGTACTCCCATAGGAAGCCAGATCAATGTTTCGTTCTCCTCCGTTAACATATAAAACCGTAACCGGCGCTTTTTCTCCCTGGCATTGACGAATAACTCCTGTCTTAAAACCATTCCCTTTTCCATATGATAGAGGCAATGGATTATCTTTGAATCGTTCCACTTTGCCAAAGTTGATCGTTTTACCAATGAATTCAAATTCTGTGTTGTATTCATCAGCAAAGCGGTTTAATGCTTCCATGCATGATTCATGGCTAAATGTAAGAGTTTTTTCAGGCGCGTCAATACAGGTTCCTATTTTCCAGCCACTGTCATGCAGGTTCAAATTGTCAATCATTAATTGCATAAACATGCGTGGTTTAGCGGTTAACGGAAATTTCAATTTATGAGGTTTGCCAGAAAGAAACTTGTATATTGTCCGGTTCAAAATCTCCCAATATCCCCCAAACTCAACCACATAATCCAGATTACGTTCACCGTGCTTTGTCAAGTTTTCAGGTTTCCAAAGAGTATATCGTTGACCTTGATAATTAATATAACTATATATCGGTATCTCAACATGGTTTGTCAGGGAGAAATAAAGATATACTTTATCCCCTTGACGGATAGCCCGATAACGATAACTGGTATCGTCGACTTCGATGTCAAGTATTATTGTTCCTGTTTTACTATATATAATCATTTTCGGTTACTTTTTAATCTTTATTTTTACAGTAATTGACTTTATCTTTTTCATTTTTCAAGATGACTAACCGGTGCGTCATAAAGTTCTCAGTAAGTTAATCGGAAAGTTCTTCGCTCCACAACTCAATGTCAGATTTGATATTCCGGGTACCGATATAGTGCAGTACCCAGAATACGATCTCGAATATGATAAAGCCTAGGAACCACATAATCCAGGTCCTCCAACTGGTCCACTAGGTTTACTCTCCGCTTTCTCATTTTGAACCACGTAACAGAAAGAATATTCTCCTCCAAAGCATGAAGACATACCTCCTTGTCTACGCCATCCACACCGTTCGAATTTGGGACATTTCCGAGGATTTTCTAAATAGAAACCATGTTCTGCCAAAATAACTTTGTCTGGATTTTTTGATACCCAATCCATAATTTCTTTATGCTCTTCCTTAATTTTGTTGCAAAATTCGTCTCCCATGTTTGGGTCAGGGAGTACCGGCCAAAGAAACTGACGTCCTTTGCCTGTATCAACTGTATGAGACATCACGAAATACGCAAATCTTTTGTCTTTATCTTCCATCGTTATCCCTCCTTTACTAAATAAGTTCTTAAATACATAAAATTTCCTGCTGTCAATTCTTTTGTCGCCTTAGAAGTAGCATCTACCAGATCGTCGAAGTCGGCATCAGAGATATAGTGTATCTCGATCTCAACCTCCTCGGCCAGAAACTCAGATGTGTATTCCCTGATATCATTGTCAAATTTCTTTGTCAGGCCATCAAGTTCTTTCTGTTCTTTTTCGGACCGATCTTTCTTCTTCATAAGATCATCCAAGCCGGTTGGCTTGAACTTATCGAAAGCGATCTTCATAGCTTCCTCGATTTCCTTCGAGTGTTTTCCCAGCCGGACAAGGTTACGCATCATGGCCGATTTTCCAGCCTTACTCATATTTCCGAACGACACATACAATAGTGTACGATTCAAATTCACAATTTCCTCTTTCTTCATTACGCTGATATTTTTTGTTCCAATAATTCTAATCTTTCTAATAATTCTTTCAATCCAGCTATAGAGACAACCACACCAAGGGTTGCATAATCAACAGCAAATTCACCATACGCCTTACCCCCTGGATTCACAAGCGTAACCAATTCTGGAAATATTTCGCGTATCTCTTGCGCAGAAATACCTATATGAGGAATCTTATACTCATCATCTTTACGGGTAAAGTAAAAAGGGCTCACATTTTTAATTTTATCCAGAATATTTGTCACATCGTCCATCCGGTTTTTTAAACGTATGTCAGAGGCTTGGACTAAAGAGCCTTTGCACCAGGCATTTCCGTTGTATGACATATAAAACATAGTGGTTCCTTTAAAATTAAAAGTCAAATCATAGTTTCCACTCAATCCGTTTTGTATCCGCCAATAGCTTGAAGAACTATGATATAACTCTAAATAGGCTCCACTTTTTTGTACGGTAATATTATTTGTTACTGTTCCTCCAGTCCACACACCAGAATCTCCTTTGTCCCCTTTCAGACCCTGCGGTCCGGTTGCGCCGGTCGCACCACGGAGACTCTGGGAATAAGTATACGTAGTCTGTCCTTGTTGACGAACACCTAACGTATATCCGTTCCAAGTAAATTCCAGATTCTTACCAGCCGGTCCTGTCGCACCAGTGGCTCCTTTTGCTCCGGCAGGGCCCGTTGCTCCGGTAACGCCTTTCAAATTTTTGAATGCAAATGCAAATGTCCTGGCTGAAGCCGTCCCTCCCGGCTTTCCTGAGCACGGAGCCTTTCGGCTTCAACGCGAGCAGCTTCGGCATCCTCACGAGCTCGCTCTGCTGCATCGCGTTTACCTTCTTCCGTCTTTCGGTCCGCCTCAGAAGATACACGCAGTTTTTCAGCTTCATCTCGTCCTGTTTCGGCAGAGATACGTAATTTTTCAGCATCCCCACGACCAACTTCCGACGCTACACGATTCTGTTCAGCAATATCACGTTTTCCTTCCTCCGTAACACGGGTCTGTTCAGACTGATTACGTAAAGCTTCGGCAGCATCGCGCTTACCTTCTTCAGTCGCGCGGTTTTTCTCAGCCAAAACACGGGCGTCTTCGGCATCCTCACGAGCCTGTTCCTGCGTATTCCGGGTTCCTTCTTCCCTGATGCGGGCCTGCTCTGCGTTGTCACGGATTTCTTCTGCGGACACACGCTTACCCTCTTCAGCTATACGATTCGACTCACCCTGTTCACGCAGTTCCTCGGCAGAGACCCGGGCTGCTTCGTCGGTTTTCCGTATTCTTTCCTCGGCTTTTCGTTTCTTTTCGGCATCTACACGATCTGCCTCCTGCTCTTTGGCCGTAGTTTCAAAGGTTGTCAAGTCTGCTATTTTCTGATTTGCTTCCTGCTCGATTTGTTCCATCTTTGCATTTGCTTCATCTTTAGCCTTATTGGTGTTGGCAATAGCTTCATTAGCCTTATTTGTCGCATCAATCGTTTTTTCGTAGGCCTCCTGAACGTAGCTTAAATCAAGTTTTACACTTGTTTTCTTCCCATCGACTATTTTGTAACCGATTGTACTAAAGCCGGTCAGTGAGGTAGCCGGTGTCAGTTCTGATATTTTGATAGGTTCTTTTGGCATAATTATTTCATATCAATTAAATGTTCACCATCTTCAGTCATAATAAATCTTCCATCTTCACTGGCCAGCAGATATTCCATTTCTTGAATTCTGAATACCGTAAATACCAATGTCAGATTAAATTCCATAATTACCGGTCCACGAAGACTGAGTATTTTGAAACCCGAACTTTTTTTATAATAGCAAGGGTAAGTTTCCCGTAATGAATCCACATACAACAACCGTTCGTCAGGTTGTATCAAAACTCCAAAAAACGCATCGTAACATTGCCAGAACCTTTCTATTGAAGCTGCCTTGAAATAACATTTAAATGTTGATTCCTTACTTGAAAAAACAAGATGGTCCACATCATATTGTTGCCCGTTATGTGTTATTACTTTTCGGGTAAGGTTCTTTTTTACTGCCGGAGCTTTCAACAGTTCATCTTTCGCTCTGTCTACCACTACGCCATAATCCGAAAAAGGAATGCCATCTAACTCATAACCGCTGTCATGAATAATCACCCCCGGATCAGGCAAGGGAATATAGGTAGAATAAGCAGGAGTATCTTCGATAAATTTCAGCGAGAAACCACAGGCATTAGGATATACCTTATTGGTCGGGTAGGTTGACAAACGCAAGCGCCATTCCCTGTTTAATATAGGAACACGAAGAGTATGGTACCCCGGCTGACTTAGGAAAGCAACGAAATCGATCACATTCATAGCTCGGTTGCTTGCCAAGAATGAAATGGTTATATCTTTGGGTTGTATTTTCGGTTTCGACAAATCGACCTCGATGCCATCTTCTTCCGGCCAATCGTTTGTATCTGGATCAACCAGTGCCGGGAATGTCAATAGGTCCTTATACCCGCCTTTGGTCACCCATACCCCGAAACGGTTACAGATACTGATCCCGTCTATGTAACAGTTGTCGATCATGCCGCTTTCCTTAAAATTAATCCCTTATTCAATATTTCCTGAAGCGTACGACGTGTACCTTCCATATCGTTTTCAATCTTTTCCAGACGCTTGCAATGGGACGTATTTTCCTCGATCCGACCCAGAACACTCAATCCTTCCGTAATCATTGACTGAATCGAATTTACTCCCTGGCAGGTCTTATCCGCCATTATAAGCAACGCATAAAAATTACCATTAAGTTCGTTGGCACTATCCTGACTCATGGATGCTATGCCCTTAGCTGTCGCCTGCCGGCTGGTTCCCGTTACACCGGAAATATCGAGTCCGGTAATTTTCTCGGCCTCTTCCAACTGCCGGGCCGCATTTTCTATGACTTTGTCATATTCAGCCTTCAAAGAAGCGATTTTGTCCTCTGTCAGACCGCCTTCACTGGCTTGGGCAAATTTTTCGTACCATTGGCGGAGCGGTTCTTCCAAAGCCCTTAGCTTTATTCCTTGCAACACGGCATTGTTCAACATTTCCTCAAAACTGTCTGCAAAATCCGCCGCCGAGCGTTTCCCTTCGGCGAATCCCTGAAGTATGCTGTCCGCGATACTGTCAGAGGTGGTTCCCGTCCAGGCTTCACGCATGCTCTCGGCCTGGTCGGCGAGCATCTGATCAATATCCGCACCTTCTTCCTTCAAGGCTTTAAGCTGTTCGAACAACTTTGCGACCTTTTCTTCCAGGCGGCCTTCCGTATATAGTTTTTCTATATCGTCATAGCTCTTGCCTGCCAGGGAAGAATATATATTCCATGTTTTGGCCTTACGGAACCATGTACCGTGTTTGTAACCTTTTCCTGAAATGAACTCTTCCCCCTGCAATTCGGTCCATATCTTTTCATACTCCTTTTGAACGTCTCCTGATTGCTGTTTGAGTTCAGTCGTGATACGTTTATTATATTTTAAGGATGTTTCCCCGATCTGCTGTTCCAGGCGTAAACGCTCCCGGACCATCTTCTGGTATTCCTTTTCCCCTTCCATGGCATTGTCATAGAATTTCTGGTTTTCCTCCCGGGCCAGACGGTTCATTTCCTTTACTTTCTTCCCCATGGCGAAAACCTTGCCTATACTGCTGACAACACTGGTGACACCTCCCAGGATATCCCCCGAAGCAAAGCGGGCCGCGCCTGTGGCGACCCCGCCCAAGGCTGATGCGAGCTCCATAGTCTGTTCCGCCGCATATCCGGCATCACTTCCGAAAATATCACCGACTCCGCCCGATACAGTGGAAAGGGAAGAAAGCACCGACTGTATTTCTTCATCGATATTGCTCAGCGCCTCGGATATGGCATTCTTATCGACTTTCCCGTCTTTGCCTTTAATAGCTTTAAGAAGTTTGTTCCAATCGTCCCGGATCGCCTTGAACGGGCTGCGGGACCTTATTTCTTTTTCCAGCCGGTTGATCGCTTCCTGGTATTCCTTTACATTCTCCGGTGTCCAGGTAGACGTATTAACCTCCCTGGCTTTGACCTGGAGTTCTTCCAGGACGGGCAGGGACTTTTTACCCAGATCGGAAAATATGGCCGTCCACAAATCGGAATCTTTCAACTCGTCGAATGAAATTGCCGATAAAGCCTTCTTTTTATCCTTTTCGAGCTGAATGAGTGCCGCATCTATGTCACTGCTGTTTGTCTCGGTCCTTTGGGAAGAAAGAAAACGGTAATCCGCTGTAAATTTTTCTTCGATTTTCCGCCTCTGGCTGTCATAGTCCTGATATTTTTCCAGCATTTTTTTTAAGACATCTTCCTTTGCCTTATCCGCAGCCAGTGCAGCGTTATCCCTGGAATCATCTACTTCCCGTCTGATCCCTGAAGGCAACTGGTCCATCGAAGTCGTTTTCGGAGTAAATTCCAGCCCCTTTTTCTTCCAGTCGGGGTTTTCCATTTCCCACTTCTTTTTCTCCAGTTCCTGCTGTGCCTGTAACAAATTCTGTTCATATTTCCGGATCGAGGACAATTTCTGTTGATACTCCAGGTCGATCTGTCTTAATTCCTTGGCCGCCCCGTCTTTCATCCTGGCTATTTCCGAAGCCTGGTTTTTCAATTCAAGTTCGCTTTTTGCCTCTGCAATGGATTGTTCCCCTCTTTCGATCTCCAGAAGGCGCATGGCGGCTTCCGCCTTGACAGCGTTGGCCTTTTCTTTTTCCCGCTGTTCCTTGTTCATGCTCCGGGTAGCCTCTTTCCCTTGCTTGTCGTACGAATCGTACGCTTTAAGGGCGGCGGTGGCTTCCTCTATATTTTTACGCGCTTCTTTATATGTTGCAACCGTCGTTTCACTTATGCCGGTAGTTTTTCCCGCATCCAGTAATTTTTTCTGTTCCGCAGATATATTTTCCAGTACGGATTCCGCCTGTTTCTTTACCTCTTCCCAGTATTCTTTGTTTTCTGTGATCGCCTTCTCAGCCTCTTCCTTGTTAAAAAACGGGTTATACTGCTTTTGGATATCCTTTATCTTCTTTTCCGATTCCAGGTAGCTTTTGATATAGTCTTCGAGTGATCCATAAAAATCACTGTCTATTTTTATACCCTTCGTTTCATATTGTACTTTTCCTAGGACCGTGCTCCATGTTTTTTGGAAGCCTAATCCGGCACGCTCGGATTCTTCCGTCAGGTCCATGATATCGCCGATCAGTCGGTCTATAAACCCCGTGTCTTGACCTTTCAGTTCGTTACGCATGGAAGTTAAAGCCTCCGCCTGTGTTTTGAGCGCCTTGTCCGCAACTTTGCTTGTAGCCGAAGCCTGGGCTTTTGCCGCCGCGTTTTCCCTGATCGATGCGGTAATCCGTTTATAAGCGGCGTTTACTTCATCCAGAGAACTTTTTTCCGACAACAAATTAGGAAGGTATTTTCCATACAGGTCATTGATTTGGTTGATGGCTTTTCTCCGGCCTTCCGTCCCTTCCTTTGTCTTGTTCAGCCGGCTGAATACTTCTTCCAGTGACTGGCGTTCCTTCAGCAGTTCTTCGTTAAATTCCTGCAAACTTTCGGTCAACAGGCGTTGTGACTTGTTTGCAGAGAACAAATCCTGTCCCCAGGCGATAATATCCTTCCCGTACATGGAAAGCATGGTGATGGCAACAACTAACGCCGTTTGCCATGAAATGATGGACGATGCGAGTTGTTTCCATACCGGGGTGGCCGCCTGTCCTTCTGCTTTGAGGAGCGCATACTGCTGGCGTGCCCGTTTTACATCGTCGATCAGGATCGGCATGTTATTTGATATGGCCAGGAAAAAGGTATTCACGCCCATGGTCAGCGAGGGTAGTTCCCTCGCCACCTGCTGGACGGACATGTTAAGGCTGTTAAATGTGGTTCCTCCGGCACTGCGGAGGCCGGCCAGACGGTTTTCTGCCTGGCCGATCTCCTTGTCAAGGTTTTGGATTTTTGTAAGTAGCTGACTGCCCGCTTCCCCGTCCCGGTCGGCTTTGCTCATGGACCGGTAGGTATCAACGAGTGACATCATACTACCGCGCAACGAATTCAAGGAACCGACTGCCTCTTTTTCCTTGCCTATCCGTTCGTTTAAAGTATGTGTCCCGGTAATGATCGCCTCACGGAGCTCATTTTCCCTTACTACTAATTTGGCTTTGGTTTCAAGATAGGCGGCTGTTGATATGTTCCCCTGCACCCTGCTGTTATCCAGGGATTCTTCCGTTGCCGATAATTGCCGGAGGGTATTGATGTTTTCCTGAATGCTGACAGCAAGGCGACGGTTATTTTCGCTCATGGAATTGAACGTGTTATCGCTGGACTCCAGTAAACGGCGGAATGTGCTTTCCGACTCGTCCCGCAGTCCTTTGATACCCAGCGTTACTTCCTCGACTTTTTTGTCGAGGTCCCCACCGAATTTATATGTAACCTGTACTGTCTCGTTCATAACACTTTTCAAGCTAAGCCGAGGAACTCCAGTTCCTCCTGTTCGGAACTGATCGGTTCGCCTTCTTCTAAATCTGAGTTTTCCTGTTTTTTCCTGGTTTCTCCGGTGTCGCTAATCATGTTAAGTATCACGCACCAGGGAATTTCATACATGATTTCATGATAGGTGAAACCGGCCTCCATAATTTGTTTTATTTGTCCAAACGGGCTATGGGGCGGAATAAATTCCACCGTTAACTCCTCGTTTCCTCCTGGCTCAAAACCGGACTGGTCACGCTCATCAGACCGACCGATTTGATAATACTGGCGAAATGTTCACCGCCTGAAAGCAACAACATGATCTTTGCCAGTTGCGCCATGCCGAGCGATGTCATGTGATTTCTAAGATACCAGGCCAGCAGCCGGCAAAATAGAAAATTCGTTATTCCGCCCCTAAGCAGCCCTGTCGCAACAATACGGGAAACCCTCTTTCCATGTTTGGCGATGATGTGCATCACCTCATGCAGTTCCCCTTTTTGAAGCTTTGTCAGGTCTATTCCAAGGCGGGTATACATCTTACTGACCCTTAAAAGAGTCGCATAAACCGGAAGACGGAAATATGCCCGGATGCTTTTCTGCCCGAACTTTCGGAGTAGCCAGGGCGCCGGAATGTCTATCGCTATCGTGTCATCCAGCATTGCCCCGGCCGCATCCGATTCACGAAGTTTGCGTCCCATCCTTATGCTCCTTCTTCCGTTTTGGGTTCACCCAGCTTATACACCTCATACGGACCGTCGTTCGCTCCGATCGGCGCCATTGCCTTTGCCGTGATTTCGATCTGGGCGATATCGGTGCGTGTCAGGTTCCATACGAAACGGGCCTTGACCTGGGCACGGGGAATGTCGATACATACGTTGTAAAGGCTGATGACCCTTACGGCCATTTCGACAGTGACCATGTCCTTAGGGGCTACGAACTTTTCGACACTGTAAGTCTTGCCCTCGACGGTGACATCTTCCGTTTTGGTCGTACCCCCGAAAACTTTTTTCAGCGTCTCGTTGTCCCATTCCATAAGATTCAGCTTCACCTGTTTCAACCCCGGTTCCGTCAGAACGGATTCTTCCGGGGTGGAACCGTTCTCCTCCGAGTAGAAATCCTGGGCACTGTCTTCTTCCGTGTTGAATGAAGCCGTCCCTTTCAGCGTATTCCCCAATTGCAGGAGGTTCTCAGCCGAAGGCATTCCCCCTTCAGGATTTACATCCCCGAACATCGCTTTCTTGAGTCCGATGGAACGTGTCTTTTTCTTATCCATTGTTATTTTCTGATTTTGGTTATAAAATATGTCAACGTAAATCCTATTAAAGCCCCGGTCAAATAACATTTGATTTGCATCCAAAATGTAAATACATCCGGTCCTTTTTGGCTTTCGTACTGCTCCAGCGTATCACGTATACGCACCAGTGCTTCCTGCTGGCTGTAGACCAGCGCCTGGAGGCTGTCACAGGAGGCGGAAACCAGAAGCGTCCCGTCTTTTACACCGGCCTTTACGGTTGCCTTGCCTTCTTTCTTCTCATAGACGGCATCCTCGGGGAGCTTACGGAGGCTGTCGATCGGTATCTCCATCCTGGCCAGGCTCGACGGGATTGTCGCGAGCGTGACGGATACCTTTTTGTCCCATCGGAGACTGTCCGCCCTTTCTATGGTAGAAGTTCCCTTCGTGCTCCTGCACGAGAATGCGGACAGGGCAGCGATCATAATGGCGACAGACAACAATTTTGTGCAGCACCATTTCCAGAGTGTCTTTAAGTTTCCAAAATTCTTCATGCAATTCTATCAGTCTTTCGTTTTGTTTTAAAAGTGACTCGTTGTTCGATTCGGCTATTTCCTGCCATACCGCCCGGGTATCTTTTACCAGTTGCGCCTTCTTTAGCTTGCGGGTCTGGAAAAACAACAGGACACCCCAAATCCAGCCACTGGCGCTAAATACCGTTTGCAGTATGTCCAGGAAATGGTCCATCGGGAAAACCTCCTTCCTTTATGAAAAGTACAGCTCAGCTTCCCGACGGCGACGGCGCATCAATCCCGACAGGGTGACGCCTCCCGCCTTTACCCATCTTAGAAATTCGCCCCGGATATTGGGATTGCCAGGATTCGCCTTCACGCATTTAAGCAGCGTGGAGGAAAGGAATTTCTTTCCCCCCAGATTAAAAACGAATGAGGCAAGCGCATCGAACTGGTTCTGGTTCACCCCCGGACATTCGCGGTTTATGACCGCTTCCACGTCTTCCAGGTCCTTATCGAGGAAATACTCGGCACGCCTTTTATCGATCCGGTCGCCTTCCTTGACGCCTGCCGTATGCCCGTAACCGATGGTCAGGACTCCGGCAGGGCAACGGTAAGCCTCCAGACGCAACGATTCAAATTCACGGATCAGAGCTTTTCCTTTCTCCGAAGTCTTCACGCCTTAGCGCCTCCCGCCGCTTTGAACCAGTTCTTACCGTCATATCCGACAGTTGCGGTTTTACCCGCTTCTATGTCAAATGTTCCGATAGTGATTACATTTTCCTTTTCCGTAGCCTTATTGGCAATGCACAAGCGAGCGCCCAGAATAACGCCGTCACCGGTAATGCTGTAGGTTGCGGCTGCTTCCGGCGTGATCTCGATCTGTCCGGACGGGCTTTTAAGCGTAATGGTCGTACCGCTAAGTTCCGCATCTTCCACCTCCCTGGAATCCAGCAGGACGACTTCTTCACCCCAGGCGATATTCGTGTCCGCCTTCATCAGCATTTTAAAGAAATACTTTTCACCGGCATTCGTCACTTTATCGATCAGGATTACGTCCATGTCGTCCACAAGGTTGACGGCGGCCCAGAGGTTCGTATCGTAATCCATTCCACAGACGGTGGCCACGATGAGACCTTCCGGCCACGAAGAAAGCGGAACGATACGGATGCCCTTGTAACGTTCGACGTTCATGTCCGTATAGTTCGCTCCCTTGTTGGGCTGCTGGGTCAATTCTTCGTCATACTGGTCAAAATCCGTTACGCTCATCAGGATTCTAAGTCCCGGATTGCTTCTCATGGTGGTCGGGATGGAGTCCTTCACGGCTTTCAGCTTCTTCAACATGGACGTTTCACCGGAAACCACATAGATGACGTCCTTGTCGCTTAACATACGGGTGACGATGCCGTTAAAGAGGTGGTTGTCGTCATAGCCCTGTACGCCATTGATGAAGTGGAATCCCAGTTCGAAATTTACCTGTTTGGACATTTCACGCAGCAACGCGTTTTGTCCCTCTGCCGGAAGCTCCGAAAACACGAGGTTCCCTTTCGGTTGCCATTTGCGCCAGATATTTTCAAAGGAACGGGGATTGAACTCCGTGTATGCCATGAAGTCCACCGGGGTCAAGGCACGTTCGTCATACGTGAAATCCCCCTTGCTGTCCTGGCTGGTTGGCATTTCCTTGCGCTTTTGAAGCATCTTTCCCGTCTTCATGCGGGGAAGGAAATACGCTTTTTCCACACCCGGTTCCATGTGGATCAGTCCCTTTTCTACTAATTCATTGCTTGTTGCGGCCCGGGTAAGAAGCATTTCCAGCACTTCACCCGCATAGTTGGTATTGGTTACTTTAATCATCGTTTTGTTAAGATTTTAAGTTGTCTTTGATTTGTTTCATTCTGTTTTCCCATGCGGAGGTTTCCTCCTCACGGGTAGTCTGGATATCGTCCAGCACACGGCGGGACGGTTTCAGGGATTTAAGCACCGCCTCCGCATTTTCCGGATCGGATACTAAAAGGTCCTGGTACATCTTTCTCTGGTTCTCACGGATACGGCCGTCCTTTACGGCTGCATCGACCAGGGCGTTCCTTTTGGCTTCGGCTTCTTTTTCTTCCTTGTCCTTATACGTTTGGAGGGAACTCTGAAGCTCGGTGATTTGGGCTGTCAAGCCGGATACGCGTCCGGCTTCCGTTTCCAGGTGTCCGATGTGCCGGAGCATTTCTTCGTCACTTGCCAGATTGGCGAATGACGGTCTCTTTCTTAATTCGTCTGTAAACATTGTATTTGGGTTTGGTTTTAAACGGTTTTGGAAAACATGGTATATTTCTTCAGGGGAAGAGGCCTCTTCGACGGGTTCCGTATCGTATATGCCATCGATCAAGCCTTCCTTTAAGGCTTCTTCCGCCGTGAACCAATGGTCCTTCCCGTCAAAAAAAGAAGATTTGATCTCTTCCCGGTCCTTCCCTGATTTTGCGGAATAGATATCGGCCAGGGTCTCTTCCAGGGATTCCAGTTCGTTTATGCAACGTTTATGGTCCTCCTTGTTCCCGTAACATCCGCCCGATACGCTGTGTACCACCAGGCGGGCGTAACGGCTCGCATATACCGGCTTTCCGCAGGAAGCTATCACGCTGGCTATGCTGGCTGCCACGCCATCTATATATAATGTAATATTCGAGCCACTGTTTCGAAGCGCGTTGAATATGGCAAGTCCGGCAAATACGTCACCGCCCATGGAGTTGATCCGGATATCCACCTTTTTATAAAGGGATGTCAGTTCCATAAGCTCCCTGACTATCTCCGAGCTCCGTATCTCATCCGTGCCGCAGCCAATGTCACCATACAGTAAGATACAGGCCGTACCGTCCTCGGAAGCTATCATGTTGAAAAATTGCTTTGCCATTTGCGTCATGTTTTGGTGCAAATTTCCGGGCAAAAAACCACCCCTGCAAATCGGTTTTTTATCATGCCGCTCCCGCACGGGTATCATGCCGCCACACCGCCGTATCATGCGGATAAAAGTTGCCGGAGTCTTATATAAAGTCGAATTTTGAGGAAAATTTCATAACCAAAATCAACATTGAAAATGACAGATTTAACCAATCAACAGAAAAGGGAATGGGCTAAAGTCCTGTATATCCGGGAAGATTTAACCCAGGCGGAGATTGCCGAAAAGGTCGGGGTCAGTCGCCGTACGATCATATCCTGGTGCGATAAGGGGAAGTGGGCCGAGTTGAAAGTCGGCATGACCATGACCCGTGAACAGCAGATCAACAACCTCCACCGGCAAATCGCGGAAATTAACCAGGTTATTTCTGCCAAACCGGAAGGGAAACGGTTCGCAGACGCATCAGAGGCCGCCACTATTCAGAAACTTTCCCAGGCCGTTGACCGGCTGGAAAAGGACGCCGGCCTCAAAGACCTGATTTCGTCGGGAATGCGGTTCCTTTCATGGTTAAGGAACGAAGATATCGAAAAGGCCAAGGAGTTCGGCGTATTATGGGACACGTTCATTAAAACCACGCTATGAAGACGGAAGACAGAGAAGCGTTACGCAGGTGGGAAAATTATTTTGAGTCCTTGATGGCGGATGTACCCGTCATCCATAAGAACCGAAAAGAAATGGATGAGCACAGGGCTTACCTGGAAGCGCACGTTTTGGAATGGATCACGTTTTTCTTTCCTGAATATGCAAAATATGAATTTGCCCCTTTTCATATAAAAGCGATCAAGCGGTGCATAAAAAACGATGAATGGTTCGAGGTCCTTTCCTGGGCGCGAAGCCTGGCCAAAAGTACCGTCGTCATGTTTATCGTGCTTTACCTGGTCCTGACCGGACGCAAGCATAATATAATGATGGTCAGCGCCACCCAGGGAGCGGCGGTCCGCCTGCTTGATCCGTACAGGAAAGAACTGGAAAGCAACCCGCGTCTGAGGGCTTATTACGGGGAACAAATCGGAGCAAAATGGACGGATGAAGAATTTATCACCAAATGCGACGTGGCCTTCCGGGCCATCGGCTACGGAAACGCCCCGCGCGGATCGAGAAACAAATCCTACCGTCCGGACATGTTGCTGGTCGACGACTTCGATACCGACGAAGCGTGCAGAAATGCCGAACGTATAAAAGACATGTGGAATTTTTGGGAAAAGGCCGTTTACGGAACCCGGGACCCGGCCGTACCGGTCACCATTATTTTCTGTGGCAACATCATTGCAAAGGATTGCTGTGTCGTCAGGGCCGGCAAGATGGCCGATCATTGGGACATTGTCAATATTCGGGATGAGAAAGGGAACAGTACCTGGCCCCAGAAGAACACGGAAGAAATGATCGATGAAATCCTGGGAAAAATCAGTGCGGCATCCGGGCAAACCGAATATTTCAATAACCCGGTCAGTGAGGGGGAAATATTTAAGGAACTCCATTGGGGGAAGGTTCCGCCTCTTGGACGGTTCAAGTTTCTTGTCGTTTACGGCGACCCGTCACCGGGACAAAGCAAGAAGGGGAAAAGTTCCTATAAAGCCGTTTGGCTGGTCGGTGAGAAAGACGGCATATATTATGTCATCAAGGGATTCCTAAATCGCGGGTTGAACTCCGATTTTATTGACTGGTATTTCTTCCTGGACGATTTTGTCCGTGGAAAGGCATCCGTTTATCATTATATGGAAAACAACTCACTCCAGGACCCCTTCTTTCAACAGGTTTTCCGCCCTCTGCTTTGTGCAAAGTGCGAGGAAAAAGGCAAACGGATCAATATCCGTCCCGATGAAGAAAAGAAAACGGAAAAAGCTACCCGCATAGAAGCCAACCTGGAGCCGCTCAACCGTGAAGGACGTCTCATCTTCAACCAGGATGAGAAAGAGAATCCGGATATGGTCCGCCTTGCGGAACAGTTCCTTCTGTTCAACCTCCAATTGACATATCCCGCCGACGGGCCGGACTGTATAGAGGGGGCCAAACGTATTATTGACAACAAGTGCCAGGAGCTTCAACCGATGATAAGAATACCGGTAAAGGCTTTCAGAAGTAAAAACAAATACAGATTATGACGCAGTACATTGAACCGAACGACTATGATGCAAGCGTGCACCGGGAAATCATTGACGCAATAACAAGGGAGGACAATTCGATCCTGGACATTTGCGAGGACCGGGCCATAGAGGAAATGAAATCATATATGGCGGGACGTTATGACGTGGACAGGATCTTTGCCGCCAGAGGCGAAGAACGGCATCCGCTGATCCTTATGATGTGCCTGGATATAGCGGTATACCATATTTATTCGCTGGGCAATCCCGCGAAAATGTCTTCTTTGAGGGAAAATCGCTATGAAAGGGCAGTGGAGTGGTTAAAGGGAATACAGAAAGGCAATGTCGTGATAAACGGAGCCCCGACCATCCAAGATGAGAATAAGACGGTATCCTACCTGTTCGGGGGGAACCGGAAACGATGCAACCATTTCTAACGATATATAAACAGCAAACAAAACCGATTCAAATGAAAAAGAAATTAAGACGGAGAACCAAAACCGGAAACATAACCAAACCGATCACATCCGGCGGATTATTTAACCAGCCCGCAGGCGGGAATACGATCATATTGACCCAGGCCAGACGCTGGCAGATGGACATCAGTCATTACATGAAGGCCGTAACGGAGGCTGAACGGATCGATTTTCCGAACCGTGCCAGGTTATACGATTTGTATGATACCATCCTGCTCGATACTCACCTCTCTTCCGTCCTGGAAAAAAGAAAGTCGGCCGTGTTGTCTTCGCAGATAGAGTTCAGCCGTGACGGTAAGCCGGACAAAGCCATCGGGGAAATGCTTGAATCCCCCTGGTTCCTGGACTTCCTTTCTGACCTGCTCGATACGGCCTGGTGGGGAGGCAGCCTGTTCCAGTTTGGGATAGACGAGGGTGGATGGTTGTCTTACGACCTTATTCCCAGAAAGCATGTGGACCCTATCCGGAAGCTGATCCTTCGGATGCAGACCGATATACACGGGACGGCGTGGGATGAATACGACAACCTCCTTTTTGTCGGCAAACCCCGTGCACTGGGTGAATTGATAAAGGATATCCCCTGGGTTCTGTACAAGCGGGCGGATGTATCCGACTGGGCACAGTTTGCGGAACTCTTCGGACAGCCGATCCGGGAATATACCTATAACGGCAATGACGACCGGGAACGTTACAATCTCATGCAGGACGCACATGAAGCGGGTGGTTCTTCCGTTTACATCCATCCTGACGGAACCGGCTTGAAACTGCTGGAGGCAGGGAATAAGTCCGGCTCCAGTGATTTGTACAAAAACCTGGCAGCTTTCTGCAATTCGGAAATAAGCAAACATGTCCTGGGCAACACGCTGACCACCGAAGCCGGGGAAAAAGGGACGCAGGCTTTGGGCGAAGTCCATAAAAAAATAGAAGATAAGCTCCTGGCACAGGATAAGCTATTTGTCCTCAATGTCCTGAATTATCAGATGACCGACATATTCGAATCTTTCGGCATTAACGTGAAAGGTGGTAAATTCTCGTTTGTCATTCCCAAAGATTCCAACCAGACACAGAGAATCGATATCATCACGAAGCTGTCCTCGCTCGGACTGCCGATCAGTCATGACCAGTTATATGACGAGTTCGGTCTGAACAAACCGGATAACTACAATGAGATCACCGCAGAAAGGGAAAGAGAAAAAGAATATGTGAAAATACGCCTGAAGGAACAAGGAACCGGTAAAAAGGAAGAAACGAAAGGAACGGAACAAAATAGCGGAAATGCAAATTCCACCCCCCAAAGGACGGTTAAAGGGAAAATGATACGGACCTTCTTTAAAAATCTGACATCCCGTTTTTTCGGAAAAGCCCCCAAAAACAAGGGGGCTTTAGGATGGTAATGAACGGACTGTATGCCGACACCCTGGAAGAGGGTTTCGTTTTTGACGGGAAAGTTCTGCAAGAGGCGATCCGAAAGATATACGGAAAGGATTTTAACACATTGACAGATATAGAAAGAGGCTTGTGGAATGAGTTCTGGAAGGCCTTTAACGAGGCGACGGATACCGGGTTCCATAAACGAAGCCCCTTTCAGGACGATTACGCATTCTATCGGGAACTGCGTTATAATAATGCCGTCTTTGCCGCGTTCAAGGCACATCGTTTTCAAAACGACATCGCATCCCAGCTTCTGGATGAAGACGGGCAGCTGAAGCCTTTCGACATTTTCAAACGGGACGTGGAAAAGTTCGTCTCCCCGCTTCATCTTGAATCATGGTTGCAGACGGAATACGCCACGGCCGTGATCCGTGCGCATCAGGCAAGCGACTGGAGACGTTTCGAACGGGATAAGGATGTACTTCCCCGCTTGCGCTGGGTGGAAAGTACGAGCGTACATCCCAGAGAGGACCATCGTGTGTTTTGGGGTATAATTCGTTCGATAGACGATCCTTTCTGGTCGGCACATCGTCCGGGGGACAGGTGGAATTGCAAATGCAGCCTGGAGGCAACGGACGAGGCGGAAACGGATATCCCTGATACCGGAAATCTATATGCCCCGGCTCCCGGACTGGATAATAACCCCGGAAAGGATGCGAAACTCTTCAGCGATACCCATCCGTATATACAAAATGCCTATGAGGGAGCGAAAGAGGCCGTAAGGAAACTCATATCCAGGGAAACACTCGGCCAAGGAAGGAACTTAAAGGAAGATGTAAAAAGGCAACGCCAGGAGATAAAATCGTGGGCTGCCGGGAACCTGGTCGGAAAGACGGTCATGACTCCCGGATTGGGGGCTCCCGTTTCCTTTACGGTCGGAGGAATAAAAGAGGCTTTGAACCAGCCGCACAAGTCACCGATGAAGAAGAACGAAGCTGTAAGGAATATTGAAAGCCTTTTAAGAAATGGACGTTATGCCAAATATGCCTCCGATGAAAAAGGGAATCCGATGGTGAAGGGATACCATTATGTGGAGATAGATATCGATGGTGAACCTTCTTTTGCGGTGATAAGGGAAATGACAGGCGGGGAACTCGTGTTCTATTCCATTGTGGAAAACATAAAAAAGAAAGAGTAACCAAAGCCTTTAGTGAAGGATGTGCAATCCAACCCAGTACAATAGGATACTCTTTCTTCTTTGCTGGCAAAGATACATATTTTATTATAAACCAAAAGCAAACATGAGTGACTTTAACAGATTGATCGGTAAATTTGAAAAGCAGAAGGCTTCTTTTCAAAAGCTGCTTGACGTGACCCTGCCCAAAAAAGTCGGGAATGCGGCCGTCAACCACTTCAGGAAGAATTTCCGTGACGGCGGGTGGAATAACAACGGTTTGAAAAAATGGAAAAGGACACGGCGTGAAGAAATAAGTTCCGCCAGGGCCGAATACCGTTACGGGCCTTTGCTCAGTCGCCAGGACCATCTTATGAAAAGTATCCATTTCACCCCTGAAAGCCGGAAAGTGATTGTTTCCACGGATGTCAAATATGCCCCTTATCATAACAACGGGGCAGAAATAAGAGTGACTCCCAAAATGAGAAAGTTCGCCTGGGCCAAATTCTTTTCCGGGGCGAAGATCGCCAAAGGGGATTCCGCAAAGGTCAGGAAGCAGAAGGCGGCAAAGGCGGGTGAAGAGGCGGAAGTATGGAAAAGGCTGGCCCTGACGAAGAAAAGCCGCCTTCGTATTCCAAAGCGCCGGTTCATGGGCCATTCCACAGAACTGGATGAAAAGGTAAAGAATATCGTGGAAGAGGAAACACGAAAGGTTTTAAACTCATAACATATCAAACGAACTATGGAAGATTTATTCAATGAAATTCAGACGGCCATAGCTGAAAACATGCCGTCCGTCAGCTTGGTCGATGAAGACTACGGGCAGTTGCAAACCGAAGAGGACCATTATCCGGTAACATTCCCCGCCGTCCTGATAAACATGGAAGGAGTCGCCTGGGAGACCATAACGGACGAATACCAACGGGGAACCTTCACCATCACGATAAAACTCTGCCTGGATTGTTACGACGATACACATTATACGAGCGGGGTGGCGGGTAAAGCCTCAGAGCGGATCGCAATGTTCAAGAAGCTGCATTCCGTCATCCGGCAGATAGAACCGGCCAACGCCACCACCCTTGAAAGGATATCGTCAAGATGGTACAGCCTGCCTGGCATAATAAAGGTGTATGAAAGCACTTATGAATGTATCGTGGATGAAGAACCGGCTTAACGGAACAGGCTTAGCTGTTTTTCCGTAATACGGGGCATACGGCGGTGTGGCGACTGAGGAACCGGCACACTGTCTTTTTCATGCCGGTTTCCGGCCTCTCGGATTATGGACAGTATTCTTTCCTCCGACAGAAAAAATTCCTCCTCCGACAGGATTTTAAGGACATCATCGAAACGGCGGCGACGAACTTCCGTCCAATAGTAATAACGCCGGATCAAAGCCTCGTTCCTCTTTTTTATCAAATTCTTATTCCTACCCTTAGACATGTTCCTTTTGTCAGTTTATATGACAAAATTACGGTCATACTCAATACGATGCAACTTATGGATATAAAAAAGCCTGTTTCGGGAAAAAGAATTTTGTTTCTTGATTCCGAACAGGCTTTAATAGCTAGTTTATATACTCTAATGCGAATTGTTGGAATTAGGTGCTTCTTTTATTTCATATAGTACATTTGCCCAAATATTTATAGGTTGAGGGGTTCCTGTATAATCTAGCTCAACTTCACTTTGAGAAATATGTATAAAAGGAGAAACCAATTTATATTTTAATATATTATCTTTATCCGTTATCTCATCCACTTCATGGTTTTTTTTTAGAATTTTCAATAATGAACTTATGCGTCCGGAAGACAAGCCACTATCATTCTCTAAACCTTTTATCCCTCTATATTTGTATCGAGATTTAACAAAGGCTATTTTTAATGTTTCCATGTCAGAAGAATTTTCACCATAATCTATGGCAGCCCAATTAGGCTCAATGTAATCTTGCTCTATTGTATCTAACTTTTTATTTATTTGTTCTATTTCCTTACCTAAATCAACAGACAGGCTTTTAGAACAAAGCATACGGATAAATCCATCTGATGCAATGGATGCTAACAGACAAAATCCCCAAATTATTAAGCATTTATACATATCAAGATTTTGGAATAGTTCATCTGCTCTAAGTATAATGTACAAAAAAACAGGGGTTAAAGTTGCAGACAAAACACTTACAAATATAGTTTTTACCTTTTTCTCTTGCCTACCACTTAATAAAACTCTAAGAAGTCCACCAAATAGACCAGCCGTTATAACTATAATAAACAATATCATATCTTCAAAACAAATCTTCATACAATGACTATTTATATAAAAATGATCTTATTAAGATTCGAATATACAAAAATAACAATTGTTTCTTTATCAAAATGCACACTCCAGATTAAAAGCTTATTCAAATGAAAAATTTTCTTTTGAACAGGCTTTTAATCTAGTTCAAATAAAGTTAATTTGGAGCTACCCTAGGAATTATCTAGGGTAGCTGAATGATTAGAATTTCAATCCGTCAGCAGTTGGCTCTATAGTTGTACCCGTCGAAGGATCTTTGCTTGACGGGTATGGATTAGAAGTACCAAGCCGCTTCAAATCCATGCCCAACCACATCACAGCTTCCTGAAGCTTTGTGATCGTGAGACTGCGTTCTCTACTTGCCGGAAGGTTTTTCACTTCTTGAATCTTTGCGTCAATATCCTGACGCAATCTTTTGTTCTCTACAACTTCTTGCTCAAATGTCATATGCTTACTGGGTTTTACAAAGCCGCCCAAGGCTCAGTTTTTTTAGAGTTAAATTATTCGATGTAATTCAGAAAATGATTTCCAACCGATTTCGGTAAACTGTGTAGAATAGACCTCACCACGTGGAAATATTGGCTGCCAATTTTCATCGCAAAAGAGCCGATAATGATATACCCCAGCCTTTTTACCTTCCTCGCTATATGGAGGCTCACACCATAACAACCGTTTGTTATTTCCAAAGAATTTATTGAGGATATGTTCCAGTTTCTTGTTATTCCTACCTCCAGGAAAAGAGATAGACAAGTGATAACAGCGTTCGTAATCGGGATTTTTCCACCAACCACTTGTATGATAACCTATGTCTCGGGTAAAAACGATGATGCAATCATATCGTTCCACGAACCATCGACATTCTTCGAAATAAGTGGTCGTTGAGCGTCCATCAAAGAAACCAGTCTTAGCAACACCTACTATCTTTTTGAAAATATCGGAGTCAGGAGTATTAAATGATATTGTTTTTATATTCATATCTTTTTAAAAATGAAACAGGAGTACACCTACTACGGCACAAGCCGCTACAATTAAAAATTTCTTCATGACTATTATATTTTACTTGTAAAAACATTAATTTCTTTTTCCTCAATATCCTCAATGCTTTCAATGGGATATTTGATGAAAGTAGAGCACTGACGTTTAAAATCTAATATTTCAACTTGCTTCCCCACTTTCAGAGACTCTCCGTTTACACGTTCGCCTTTCCATAAACTTGCGTGATATGGAATTTCACCACCAATGACCTCCCAAAAACGGCCGGCAATATGTTTTAAATCCAGGCTTATTAAATCTTGTGCCTGGTCTACAAAATGTATTCGTTTCATTGTTTTCTATTTTATCGCTTTGTTGATATTAGTCTTTTTTCCATCACAATAACCACTAAAGAAGGCTTCGACAACATCTTTCTTTTTCGTTTTGGCAGCCTTTCTCTGAACAGGTTCATAACTACTCATATAATCATCAATTAACTGATTATGGCAAACTACAAGTGATTTTTCCTGCACTTCATTTGCTTTGGCCTCAATGGTTAGTTTTTCTTTTAACCCATAAGCACAACCGTTCAGATATGAAGCAATATATTTGCGTTTATACTTTTCTGTTCGTATCGTACCGCGTTTACCCTTTGCAAATTCCTCATATCTTACCGGAGCCAGCTTACGGAAGATACCACGCAACATATCATATAAATAGACAGCCGCTGAAGTATTCGCTTCCGTTCCTACTACAATCATATTTGTTTGTCCGGAAATAAGAAAAACCTTGCAGTAATTAAATTCACATATAACATTCATAAGTAAGCGTTTCCAAAGTCCGTATGTGTCTTTAAAACTAATATGCCCAGTTCTTTGCATTTGCAAAGACTCTTTTCTTTCTTCCGGGTCAATATCCATCAATGATAAATTGTATTGTGTCAACAACCTACTGATCGCAGCCGCGGCGGCATTTGCTTCACCTTCTGAGCCAATTTTTTGGGCTGATTGTTGAAGGCGCATTAACTTTTTCAGTCTTTCAATTATTTTATTTGATACTTCTGTTTCCATGTTTACACTCATGTTTTTTTAATTTTGATACCAATAAGACTTTACACTTTCTGCAACATCTCTCATTTCAGACCAGGCACATTTGGTATTAAAACTAAGGATATAGCCTAAAGCCTTAATAACAGAACCTGTTAACAGGAATAATCCGGCCAGGAAAACACTGGCAAAATGAAGATAAACGCTACTATAGCCGCTATTTTGTTTTTATCCATGATCTTCGCTTAATCAATTATCAAAATCTCTCTATATGAAATGTATATCTCCTGTGATACCGTATTTTCATCATGACACCAGCACAAATACCATTTACGATTTCCACAAGAGTCATACTGAGCCTTCCACATTTTACCATTATACTTGCCGGTCGGTTCCGAACCGGTATAATCCGGCAGCATCTCAAAATCCCGTCTATACATCACGGCATATTTGTCATCAAGTGCCAGATTGTTTCTGTCCGGTTGTTTCCATACTTGTCCCCAGGGATGCGTCATCGGCGGGGTAAAGTTCTCATCCAATACAACTTTCTGCATTTCCATTTTTTCGGTCTGTTACTTTAACCAGTTGAATCCCATAATCGGAACCTTTCTTTACCCAGGTGAAAGAACCTTTTATCCGGCCCCTAACCATTCCTTTTACAATATCTTCGATATCACTCATAAATACCCGGTAATGGAATTTATGAGAAAAGAAATCTTTATTCTTGTCCTTAAATGGGACAAGAAGCATGACCGCAGAAGAACGGCCCCTTTCGTAACCTGAGATATACAGGTCGGCCTCAAAAATATAATTCTCCCTTTCTTCATCGTAACGGTCTCCGTCCCATCGGCAGGGGACTCCTTTATAAAAGTGCATTTTCCAGCTTTGCTTCTTCATATTAATAAGCTATTTTTTTTATCTGTTAGAACTAAAACAATGACAATTGATCGCCTTTTTCCCGTACGATCTCCAGATGATAAGTTGAATTTTCAATATCAATCAACGTTTCTTCATCGATCCCGTTAAAGATAAAATCTCTCATCTCCATTTGCGGGTATGGGCATTTAATCAAATCCGCCCTGATATGGGCGTGGGGTCTGCGGGGAACTTCCGGTTTACCGTTTACGAAGCAGTTAGGATTGGGACATGTGCAGTCATGTATAATCGATGTGACTTGGTATATTCGGCCTTCATAACATGTATGACCGGCCCAATGCACCTTAAACTTGTCTCCTTTGCGTATCATTTTCTATTTCGTAATACGATTGTCGTTTTATTGATCCGGACAGGGATCAGCCTTTTTTCCCGCCACATCTGTCTTTGGATGATGTCATCCAAAGACGATACGTTTTTTGCCGTGTCCGGCTTTATCTGCCGGGGAATACGTTTTGCCGTCATATCTATAGCGAGTTAAATTCATTTTGCAACGTATCGATCAGTTCCTGGATACGTGAGATGTACATATCACTAAGTTCATGAGGCTTCACAAACTCCGTGACTTCGAAATAACTGCCACGGGAATCTATCATTCCTACTCCTGCTTTTGGGTGTTCCTCCATCCGTTTCTTCAATGCCTTTAACTGAGATATCCGACCGAGAATAATACCGGCCTTTTCATAACCTTCTATTGTCATACCGCTTTTTTAATTTGTTCACCACACTTAAACATATATAAATCCAGCCCGTCGTTATCGACGATGTAGTAGTCCGGTTTCACCAAGGAACTCCAGTAATCAACCGGAAGGAGACGTTCATCGCCGAACGATGGTTTCCGGTATCCGGATGTCGGTACATAATGGGCCTGGAAGGACACACAAGAATCTTCGTAGGTAGATAATATGCGGGTGATATCCGGATCGGAAAAATGTTCCAATACTCCATGTGTGACAACCATCGTACCGGGTTCAAAGAATTTCTTTTCCAGGATATTTTCTCTGGTATAAAATCGGGGAACCTTTTCAAGGTATCTGCCCAGGTTCATAAAACGGGTGTTATCTCTGCATAAATCTAATATTCCTGAATCCAGGTCCGCGAATATAATCTTGGTAACGTCACCGGCATTTTCATTTATTTCCTCTTCGGTCAGTTCCTTGGCCAGTTTAGGATAAAACTGCGACAGGTTCTTTACCACGCTCCCAATGCCACAACCTTCTTCCTTTAGCACGACTTCGCCAGACATCAGGTTACTAAGTCTTTTAATGTTCAAGATTATTTCTGTCAAGAAACGGGCGTATTTCTTACGGAAATACTCATCGTATTCTCTGTTTCGTACCCGGTCCCGATAAAAATCCGGCCAGGATAAGATTTTTGTTTTCTCCATATTCTTTTTATTTAATTGTAATCCGGAGCCCATTCGACTGTTATGATTGCTTTTACTTTTCCGGTTCCGTCACACTGGGCACATTCCGTATAATGGTCGTCATTATGACCTCTTCCGTCCTTGAAACCGCCTGTCCCGTGACAGGTAGGGCATTCGAGGTTTCTGACCGCTTTTTTTTCCACGAGCCGTTTATCGGCTGGCGGGGTTATATCCAGGGTATGTTTTAACTCACTCATTGGGGTATGTTTTAATGTTACAAATTCACTATTGATCCAAACTAAGCCTTTCCTGTCTTCGATTGCAATGCAGCGATCCTTGAAGTCGACAGAGACGACTTCTTCCAGCAGGTTTCCGATGGCGATCCGCATACCGGACCGCCATCTTATGGAGTAAAATTCACTTGCTGTCATTGTTTTCTGGGGGATTCTTCGTTTTATCCTTTTGACCGGCTTCCCCGTCAAAGGGAAAAACATCCATGATCTGGGTTTCACTGACCTCTATGAGCCTGTAATCGGCCAGTGTTTTTTTCATGCCTTCCTCAAAAATAGCGACGGCATCTTTCAAGGATGAAGCCTGTACCAATATGCGGGCAAGGGTTCTTTTTTCCGCTCCGCTCTTTTCGTCCAGGGTTATGAAATAAATACGGACCTTATAAAAGCGGTCACCGTTTTCATTGAAGAAAAGCTCACTGTAATGTGCTCGTTTGATATCCGCAACGGTAAATTCCCCGGATATAAAAGGACGAATCTCTTCTACGATTCTGGCTTCTGCCTCGGTAAATGACAAGGCATCCACCAGGTAGGGTTTCGTTACTTTCTTCTGTAGTCCGTTCTCCAGTACCTTTTCATAGGAGATACGGCATGTAAACCAACTGTGCATAATGTTATTCTTTAAATAATGTAGGTTCTTTGCTTTCTTTCTGATATTCCAATAGACACAGGTCTATTAGCTGAGTTTCCCAATTTATGGGGCGTTTCTTGTACATGTTCCGGAGCAAGTCCCGGCATTTGTCAATCGGCAAGCCTGTATCCAGCTTGGCAACATAAAGGTTTATGTCCTTCAGGTAGATGCGTTTTACATCTATCACCTTTGCGTTACCTTTCCATATCCCTTTCAGGTAGATTTGCTTTATGGCTCCCACACAATATTTTTGCGGGTTATGCAGCCTCATAGTCGTAAAAGTGCTACAATTCAGCTTACCGTTCCAGTTCTCGGTAAATTCCAGTCTCTCATCCATAACCTTGTAATATTTTCCGTTTTGCTGCTTACAGTAAAAGCAATACAGAGCATGTTTGCTTGTTGTCTTGGGGACCCAGCTCACCGAATACTGAAAACCGCATGGGCAGACATATATCCAGTGTCCCCGGGTCAGTGTCACGGATTTGACTTTTATAAGCGGTTGAACGACGGTTCCAGTCTCACCCATACGCCGGGATCGTTTTTCTCGTAGAAGTAGAAGTTCGTGGAAGAGGCTTCGACCAAATGGGATTCCTTGAATAGGCTCATGATGGAACTGTACTCCGGGTTATTGAAACGTTCTTCCAATTCATACAGCTTACTGACGGATTTGTAGTCGAGATCGCCATACTTGTTACGCTCCAAAAGAGTCATTGCCAATTGATACATCGGATCGTTCGTCCCGTCTTTCTTTTCCTTGATCCAACTTTGCAGGAACTCGATCAGGCGACTGGCGGCTACATCGGCACGTTCATCGAATTTCTTGATCTTGCATGTTTTCACCTCGATCCGGAAATTGCCTTCCTGCACGGTGTAATTCATTTGGCCGGGATTACGAAGCTGGCCGTATTCTGCGAGCGTATCACGGAACGCCCCCAGTTCATCCACGCAAAACTTATGAAGTCCCTTGACTTCCTCACATACTGCCCGGACCTTGTTTTCAACCCGTTGCACCAATTCGGCACGAATGCCCTCATAGGCTTCACGGTTTTTCAGTGCCGTCTGATGTTCTTCTTCTCTCTTTTTTGCCAGCAACTCTTTCAGTTCCTTGCTTGACAGTTTACTTAAATCTAATGACATGTTACTTTGATATTTATGCTGTTAATATTCCATTGATTTTTCTCCGGACAGACGGATGTAATCGACATCTATCCGGTTGAGTTCGTCCAATAGCTCCTGGTTGGTCGGATCGTCAAAAAGCAAGTCGAGTAACCGATCGCTTTCCCGTTCCAACCGCAACAACTCTTCCCGCTGGGAGGCTGTCGGGATTTTCTTCTCTTGTTTGACACGAGGCATTTTATCAGTTTTCTGTTATGATATAATCCAGTTCCGGGTTCCCGGTAATATCCACGGCGTTCTTGTTCCGCCATTCCGCATATACGGCACGTAAACGACTAAGGGGGATACCATTGAAATAGGCACAATTCGCGGCCCTGGCTGCGATAGCCTTCGCATATTCGACTTTCGCCGCAGGGCTGGGGAAAACATATTTGCATTTGTCTACATAAGCACAGATCGCCGCAATGACGCGCTTACGCTCCTTATCCAGGGATTGGTCGTAACGTTGCGCCTTCTGCTTACCGGAACCTTTCATGTTCTCTATCATCAGGCTGTATTCACCCGGATATTTAGAGTACATTTCAGAAAGTGAACTCGTTTTACCACCACTGTAATTATAGACCAGTCCTTCTTTTATGACATCTTTGTACTGTTCCTGATAGCCTTTCGTCTGCTTTAACAGTTCCCAGAACAACGCATGGGTAGACCTTTTTTTTCTTGTTTTTGCTGCCATATCCTTAATTGATTTCACGTTCCCCATGAATGAGGGCCGCTTTGTTTTCGTCAATGTCTATCCGGCCTCCTTCACCGTCACCGCCGCGAACCGTGACAAATGCGGAGAGACCTTTTATCTGCACATACACGTTAGAGAGTTTTTTGGCAAGGATACCGGCCGATGTTGCCGGTTCTCCCGCTTCTTCATGATCCAGAAAAACAAAAAGCGTTTCAGGGAATTGACGGAGTAATTCTACAATGGCGTTTCCCTTCAATTCGTCCTTATAGGCGATCAGGTTGTCTATGAAGACGATTTTTTCCGCTTTCCGGTTTTCTTCCAGTTCTTTCCTGAGTTCTTCCATCGGGAGGTAACCCAGCGTATGGAATGCGCTGTTGTCTTCCCGTATGCCGGCTTTTTGAACAGCCCATGTATACGAATATCCATAGCCTTCTTCCGCCGCGATGTACAGGACCTTTTCGATGGAAGACAGATAATTTGCAAGCCGTAGGGCAAAGGACGTTTTCCCGTTTTTCGCATTGCCGTAAATCATCCAGCAGCCTTTCCTTTCACGATTCCCCAGTATCTTTTTCCATTCCCCCGTAAAGGGCATGAATTTGAATTTTTGGCTGTACAAATTGCTTACTGATAATCTGCGAGGCATATCCTTATTCCTCCATTAAGATTAATAATGATTCGGCACGGCGTAAACCTGTTTCGGCCTCCTGACTGTCGGTTGCAAGACAGCGGGTAACGATCCGGTCAATAAGGCTCCTGTTTGCTACGTTTACCGAAAGGACGTCCCGGATCAGTTTCCGGTAAAAATCCAACCGTTCAGACGGGTTGTAAGGGACCACATGGTTATACTTGCTGGAGAAACGGCTGAACAGTTCCTTATAGGATTGCTTCTTTGACTTTCCCTTTCCTTTTTGTAACTTGGTACGAAGGCCGTCCGCGCCCATCATATACCATCCGCATGTATCCTGTGTACCGTTCCAGAACTCATGCAGAAGCTGGAGCGACGAATAGGACAGGCAACCGGCTTCATCTATAATCACGATCGGACGGGGAAGGATGTTCAAAATATACTTTGTGGACGCCTTGATATCTTCCAGGGTCCCTTCCAGTTCGGCACCGACAGAACGGGCCAGTTCCTTGATAAAAGCGCGTTCCTGACGGCATTGGCTGGCATCGACATAAAAACAGTTCTTCAATGTCCGTGACAGGTAACGGGCCGAATAAGTTTTTCCGATGGCGCATTCATCCACGAACATCATGGACTTGCCGAACTCCTTACAGAATACGACATCATCCTCAATCATATTGAACACGTCGGTCCGGGCCATGTTCCATTTGCGTTCGTTAAGTGATACTCCCAGGACCCGCCCCAGCTCCAACCATTTGGCCGGGGATATCTTTTTCTCCGTTTCACCTTTTTTCAGTGAACTGTAGACCGTTTTGTTTATGCCGTATTTCTTTGCAAAGTTGGCGTCGCTGCCATCGTAACGGTCGCGTGCCTCTGTAAGTGCGGCCAATACTTTCGTTTTAAAATCTTCTGTCAATTCTATCATGGTTGTAATTTTTATTGTCGTTAAAATCTTTCACTAAGTCCTCTCACGTATGATCTTTGAACTGGATTCGAATATCCTTCAAATGCCGTTTCCTCGACCTCTTCCAGGATTTCGGTTTCTTCCTCCGTTTCCGGGACCTTATAACGGTTCAGTCCGGAAATGGAGAACTTTTTGTTCAGGGTGATATCCCGGTTGTCTATGACCGTGACTTTCTCTATTGCATGGTAACGGCGCTGGCTGTAACCTTCCAGCGTGGCACGGTAACGGGCAAACAGTTCGCGGTTCCGGGCCTGCTGGGGCGTTTCCTCGATTTTTGCACGTGCTGTTTCCGGCTGTCTTACGAGTTCACAGACCACACGTGTCGTATCCTTCAGGCAAGCTACGGCGGCAAGGATATCACCGTTATTGTCATCCAGCCAGTAGATATCGATGTCCCTTCCGGCAAGGACCTGCATGTGGCGGATCAGTCTTTCACCGGTCACCAACTCGCCGCCATCGGCCAGTAGAAAAATATCTTTACGGAACCTGATTTGACCGGCTTTGTTACAACTGCTTGCCGTTTTATACCCAAGGGTGAGCAAAATGGATTTATAATTGATCGGGCGGTTGTTGTCCGGATTCTGCTTTTCCATAAAGACTTCCCAGCGGGTTTTCCCCGGGTATATGGTACATTCCATGTTGTTACACGTCTCGATGTCCCGCAAACATTGATCTATCAGCTTTTCGTAAGGAACGATCTCTTTTTTATCCGTTCCTGTCTGGTTGGCTTCCGAACGGGCAAACGGACGCGCGATCCAGCCGATATGTTGTTTTTCCAACTGGTAACGTATCGGTTTCCAATAGGCTTCGCAACGCTTGCTTCGGGCACTGTTGGCCTCGATCCGAACGGTTTGGAACATGCTGCCTTCTTTCAGGAAGCCATCACGATAATCCGCATTCAGGTTACTTTCACATTCGATCTCAGCTGGGAGGGGTAGTCCCCACATGGCATAATTCCGGACCATCTGGCGATAAAAATCAAGAATGATCCCTTCCTTGCTGGTCCCGTACACCCAGGTCACGATCGCTTCACTACCCAGGTCGACGCCAAGATAAAACCACATGCGTGAACCCTTTTTATATTCGAAAGGAGGCTGGCGGTCATCGACCGATATGATCGATCCGGCAAAGCGGGGATGAGCCAGCTTTTCGAACGGTACGAACTGGGCCAGGCGTATCTGACGGTTCCCTGTTCGTTTCCGGGATGTGGCCAGCGAACTGTTCCATGAGTTCAGGAACATGGTTATGCTTCTCTGGCTTATGCGTTTGAAGTCCTTCGGATCAAAGATTTCCCCGGTCTCATTGTTGATTACCTGAACATAGCCTGACAGGAACCCGTCCAACTGGCGGTAAACTTCGGCGGAACTCGGTTTAAAAGATTGATGGGTAAACATACTTTCCAGCAAAAGGCGGGTTTGTTCGGCAGCCTGACCGCGATTATTGTTATCGTAGCCTTTCAACATCGAGCTATAACCTTCTTTCTCAAACCGTTCGATCTTCCGTTTCAATGATATGTGATTAGAGGGAAGTTTATGCAAGGGAAGTTGTTTCAATGAGCGGAACTCATTGAAGTTATTCACGACTGTGGACAATAACTTGTACGTGTTTTTTAATGGTACATTGCGTTTAATACATTCTTCTGTATGAGCAACACGCCAACGGATGGCTGCTTTCATAACACTGGCATCCAGAACATATTCTTTCTGCCTTTCCGGGTCTATATTTCCGTATTTACTGGGTGATATCTCTGAAAAGAATGTGACTGCTTCTTTGTCCTCCCAGAAAAACAACTCCAGGGAACAATCTACCTTGCGGGGATCACCTAATTGATTACGCCATTCTTCGGGAAGGGTATCAAAATCAATAAGTATTTTTGTATTTGAACCACCACCTCTCTGAACTCGTCGAATGCCAAAAGACTTTCTTGAATCACGGGTAATCTTTTTTTGTAATGCACCCAACGAAGGGAAGAAAGCCGGTATCAGCTCATCTTTCGTAACCACTACCATATTATTCCAAATTTGAGGCATATTCTTATTCATTTTTATTTTTCTATGTTGTTCCCTGGACCAGGATTCGAACCTGGGACACCATAGCGCCGGACTTTGCCGACGCCGTGCTCTGCCTGACTGAGCTATCCGGGATACCACCCTCGTACCGCGGGCCGCGTACCGATACTAAACCAATCTTTACCTAACCACCTTCGATTGTTTATCTTTCGTCTCCGAACGTTTGGTCGAACCACCGGTCGAACTCAGTAACAGCTTCATCCACTTCTTTTTGATACTTGATCGCCAGCAGGCTGAAGACCACAAACGACATAAACATCGCCAGTCCTGCAAAAAAACAGGGATCACCCGTCTCCATTGCCCAAGCCATCAAAATCAGACCGATCAACATGACCGGAAGGCTGGCCACCCATCCATAAAGTATTATCCTGCCTTTCATGTCACTTGCCTTCCGCTAATTGTGTCTTTGCCAACAGTCTCGTTTTTATGACCAAAGACGGATCAGTCAGTTCCATCCATCCAAACCGGTTCGCCAGCAGCCGGTCCAGTACCGCCCAGTTCTCCAGCGACACACAGTCGTTGTAATTATACCACTGGTTCTCGCCCGTCTCCGGGTCCAACCCGATAATGCCCCAAAACTCCTTACCTGCCGCTCCGATACGCACCTTGCACTCACCCTTGGCAATCACCACCCGGAACACCGGACGTTCCTCTTCTTTCTTTCCAGTATACACCAGCATCTTGAAGTTTACCTCATATTCAGAATCCATGTCAAACGGTGCCTGGCATAATGCCTTGTAGTCGATTTTTTCCTTTGTTTCCATTTTTATATCTGTTTTTTTATTATCAATTGTTCCCGTCCCCGGTCTCGCTCTGGTAGTTGCAAGTCGTTGGCTTTCTTGACGGGAATAGTCAGAGGTTTCGGTTAAATTGCCTACCTTTGTAGGTGAACACTAAAAATCAATTATTATGACTGAATTAAAATCTTTTCTTTTTCGTGCTTATATTCGCGCTTATCTATCTTCAGGAGAATCCTTTGATCTCGCTGAAAGGGCACAAAAACACTTGTTGAACCTGCTTACGCCACTCACATCTGAAATTGGACTAAACGTGACTTCAGAGATATTCGACCAGTATGAGGATGAGATTCACGAGATGAAGGGAATTCGACAACCGATAGTTTCTCTTCATTTTGAAGCTCATGCACGAACGATCGACCAGCTGGTTGATTACAATCTGTTCCTTCGTTCGTTGGCTCGTCTGATGGACGACCAGTATTCCGATATCCGTGTCCGTTATGAGCCGGGGAAAAGTGCGGTTTGCCTCTCTGGGATTCATTCCAAATCCCAGCCCAATAATCCTTGATAGCCCTGATCCGCTTTTCGCTTCGGAGTGTCATTAATATCTGCATAGCCTTGTCTATATCTTCCACCGTGTTGTTTACCGTGATGGAAATTATGTTGCTGTCTATTGTTGCTGTCATGTCTGTATGATTAAAAAGGTTTATTATTTTACGTCCTCTTCGTCCCGCTTAGCCCGAAGACCGGGAATTCCGTATCGGCATAGATTGCAACAGGCTTGGGAAAGGCTGTCCTTTTTTGGTTTACGGTCACCTTTGTTTTTTCCTACAGAAATGGTATCGGAATTAGCCTTCTGACTATTCGGTTTATACTCTGGAACATGAGGTACACCGATAACTGAACCTTTATGTAGATTTACAAGGAGGTTTTCAATTTCCTGATCTACTTGCTTTACAAGGCGGGAGAAATTTTCTTCCTGAATTTCTTCCTGTAGGTCTCTAAGCTGATCAATTAATATGTCGATATCCTTCGAGCCGGATATCCCCTCAATACGGATATCGATTTCTGCCAGTTGAATACGATGTGTTGTTTCAGATGCTTGGTACGTTTTGATAATTTGAGTCTTCATGAATTCTGATTTTTTTATAGTTTACATGTTTTATTACTTGATTACCGAACGGGAACCACTTTCCTAGATATTACATTCGTCCCACTTGATACACATTTGTTCATGCACCGGTACCGGCTCCGGATAGGTCACATTCCGGTGGCGGTTGTATAATGCTTGTTCGGTGATCTCCCTGACGATCCGCTCGCTGACCGATGTCCCGGCATATACCTTGCGGACATGCCCCATTGTTACTCGCATGCTGCTTGCCACGCAATCCAATTCGCTCCAGCTGATATAAGGCTTCACGCGATTCTTCCACTCGTCGAAGAACGGGCGGTATTTCGGAAGGGGAAGACGCTTGCGCATGCACTCCGACTCACTTTTGATCCTGTACTGGCCGGTGCAACGGAGGGTGGGGAGAACTTCTCCGGCCACCCAGTTAACGAAGGCATCCGCCTGCGGCTTGTTGCTTCGGAAAGTTAATTTGTAGAGGGCGGCTTCGTTGATAACCGTTAGCATCTGTTCACCACCGCCACGGGTTCCAGAAGAAGGGGTGGTGAGTTTTACCATCCCTTTCCATCCCTCTGGAATGGAGTCGAGTGTATGTCCCGACCAAGTAATCTCTAAAGCGTTTGCCACATCCTTGGCCACAAACCAAGGCTCATCGTTCACTTGCTGAGTGCGAATCGTTACGTTCGTGTCTTCGTTGTAGAAAAATTGCAATTTGTTTTCCATTTGAATACCATTTAAAATTCAACATTCATTCTTGTAGGAATCCCACGCCTCCGAATATTGGCCAAAAACATTTCCACCGGTTGAGCCTTCGGAAAACGTGGGCGATTATCTACCGGCATATCTTTGTGTAATGCCTCAAGGACTGCGATCGCATCGCTGATTTCGTCTCTTGTACAACTGACCACTATCATGACAGACTGTTCGTTCTTTAATACTTTCATGTTCAAATGTTTTTAAATGATAATTAGATGATTGTTACTTCCTTATAGGGATTATCTATCTCTTTCTTCTCAATGTTGATCGTCAGATCATACATTCGTCCACCATGGTTCAAGGCATAGGCGCGAATAATTTTAGCCGTAGGGCTGTTAGTATTGAATTGCAAGGCTTCAACAACCGTCCTCATAGTTACTTTCAATTTCGACCGGATTTCATCCTTTACCTCCTTACTTACTTCAATGATTTTCTTTTTCTCTTCCATCTTCATTAATATCTAATAGTTTGTTGTATCTTTAAAGCGTCTTTCTATTGGAAGACTCTGCAAAGATGGTTGATATTTTTCAACCAAACAAATAAAACGGGAATAATTTTCAACTAAAATGAAAACAATTTTACAGCGTATAGAGCAAATAGCTATAAATGAGGGGATAAAAATCACCGCATTTGAAAAAAGTATTGGTGCAAGTAAAGGCGTCTTATCCAGGGCTATTAACAATGGAACAGATATTCAATCAAAATGGCTTCAATCTATTGTTGAAAATTATCCCCAATATTCAGAAGCTTGGCTTCTCACAGGGCGCGGTTCAATGTTAAAAGAAGAACAACCGAAAGAACTTTTGGTGTCCACGCCAATCTGTACTGATAATTTTATTCACATTCCGATCGTTGATATCTCTGTGGCCGCAGGTTCTGGTTATAATAACTCTGATTATGTAGAAGAAGTCGAATGTATATCTATGCCTGCATCTATGGTGAAAAATAGTCGGAAATATCTATGTGTCCGTGTGAAAGGGCAAAGCATGGTTCCATCCATTTTAGATGGAGGCTATCTTATCATCCGTTTAATGGAACGAACTGAATGGGAAAGTATTCGCGACAACTATGTATATGTCGTAAGTGATATGGAAGGAAGATCGTATGTCAAACGATTAAAAAATAGATTGCGACAACACGGTTTTATCGTATGTATGTCTGACAATGTAGATAAAAGAAACTACCCTAATTTCAATTTATATGAAGAGGATTTGAATACGATTTGGTATGCAGAATGGTATTTTAGCGCTAAACTACCTAACATTCAAGAGACATACTATCGTAAACAGGGTGAATTAGAAGACAGAATGGATGAGTTAACGGCACAGATTCAACATATTCAAAAAGCATTAGCCATTAACCATTAAAATGATGAAGACAAATAAAAGTTCTTAGTCCTATAACAGACAAAAAGAAGCCATTTCTTATCTGTTATAGGTTTTGCTTGATGTAATCAGGTGTAAATCAACTTGTTGATATTACAACAAAGCTTTGAAGTATAATATTAAGGGGGTACGAAACCCAATATTAACACCTCTTTTAACATTAATTTAGGCAACAAGGGGGCGCGAAACAGTATAAATTTACGTATCAGGTGTCCACCCAAATGTCCACCCAAGTGTCCACCCACTTCCAATAACAATGATTTTTTCCTTCTTTCTGAACAACACAAAAAACGTCATAATTCTATCCATCTAAAACTTTTAAAGGATTAATAAAGGTGATATTGGATATACTTCAAAACTCCTATAGCATGCGTATTTACGGCTTATTTCAAGCCTTTTAGGTAGAAGTAGATGTTTAAGGAGTAAAATAAGGTAAACAAAGGCTGAATGTGAAATAACCTCACATGTTTTCCTATCTTTTTTCTGCCGGAAGTGAAGTAAATGTGAAGCAATGTGTACTTTTTGTTTCTGATAAGACTGTGTGTTATTTATTGTCTATCAATACTATACGTAATTAAACGTGTACTTTTCGTATTTCCGTGTGTACAAGTGAAGCCATTAAATATATGATAACATTTTTCATAACATTTCTATTTTAGAATTTAACATCCCTGACACAACGAACTGACGAGTGCAGTGCATTGAAAGAATTTGTATTACCCACTCTGGGGTCCATGAACTGTACGGCAGAACTGGCCCTGGCACTCCAGTACCAGCTACCTTCCAAGATCTTTTTTACTTCTGCCACCTTGATATTCTGAAGTACATCGATCAGATAGACCTCAGCCAGGGTAGGCATACGCCAATCCGAATACCTTTCATTGGTGGTGGCATCGTTTTCCACATATGCTGCGCATTTATCCCTTGAGTTCGTATAGCTGTCTGCCGTTGTCACCCCGTGCTGGGATGCCAGCATAAGACGTGGCGATATACGGCGGTTGTTTTCTTCCGTATCGATGGTCTGGCCCTCGCTGTCTGTCAGCGGATTTCCTAATACGGCATTGTTTCTGATATATTCTGCATATGATTTACCTAATGCAGGATTGGCTGCATAATGGGTGTATCCGCTTCCGAAATCTTCGTCAAACTCATCCGGATCGGGTAGGGAAGAGAAGTCGGCAACGAAAGAACCGATCACGAACATCTTATTATTGTTCTGTCCCTGGCTACCGCCCGGTGCGTCGGCGGAAATATCAGAGCCTATATATAAGGCGGGATATTGTAAAACCGTTACTTTCTGTGTCAGACCTACGCCGTTTTTTACGATGAAAGTGATCTCTTTGGCAACGAAGTTTTCAGGTAATGCGCTGACTATGATGATATCACCGGTTTTTACATTATGCGAATAGTTGATAAAAACTCCTTCACTGCCGTTTACGATCTCCTTGCCATTGACAGCTATATCAGATACTTCGACATCCGGTGTGGATGACTGGAACGTGGTTGTAAATTTAGTGCTGTTAGGTAACTTTATATTTGTATCCTCTACATAGATAAAGTTGAAACCTTCCACTGCAACGATCACCTCTTTGGTTGTCCAGTCTTTTATCACATAATTGGCACTGATCTCGATTGCAGTCTCAGGAGTGGGTGATCCCGGCTGGTCTACCAGAACTGTTATGTCGTACAGGTGGTTGCGTTCTAATCTGTATATTGCATTACGTTCAGCCTCCTGTTCTTCGGATGGATTTGCCGTATCATCGGCCGGAATACGGAAGTTGACAGGCACTTTATAATAGTTCTGTACATACTCCTTGCCATCAGGGCCTGTTGCCGGGATGTTGACTATCAGATAGGTTTCATTCTGTTTCTTCAGGCTCCAGTCGTTCGGATAGGAATAGACAACAATTTTATCTGTTCCCGTACCGGGGGTAATACCGGTAAAACCGGACATACTTTGTAACTGAGGAACAACCGGATTACCGTTTTCCAGTACGGAGGTATTTGTTGCGTACTGGAACAGCTTTTTGCTGATGGTTCCGCCGGCGAAAGCCGAGAAGCCGTTCGTATAGGCTGTCGATACCCTGATTTTTGATGCTGCCCGTTTCAGTGAGACTGCAATTTCCTTGTTAACGACACGTCCGTCATTCAGGATATTGGCGGCAGTACCGTCCATCAGAAAACTGTCCTGTATTTTATCGGGGTTCAATGATGATACATTCAATGCCTTCAGGTCTGAGCGGCTAAGTCCGTCAGCCGGTATGCTCCCGGAATAGTTGGATACCACATAAGTATTATAAGTTGCATTCTGGACAAACTGATCCTGCGTAGCATGCAGTGTTGCGGTATATTCCCCGCTTCCTGTCTGCTCCGGAGAAGGGATGATATGCTGGTAGAAAGAACAAGTTTCCTGCTCTTCCCTGTAAATGAAAACGTCCAGTGTCTTGATCAGGTTTTCATTCAGATCATTTTCTCCAACTTCCGTATCGGCCCGGGTGACGGCCGGTTGCGACAGGGATAGCCGGAGGGCTATCTTGCCGGAACCGGATACAGCCTCCGGCTGGTCCATCAGTTCCTCCTGGCTACAGGAAGAGAACAGCAGGACCAGTGCCGATATCAATTGAATGATGTAGATATTATTTCGTTTCATAACCCTTTTCTCCTTTTATTTATATTCTGTTTGTGTGATCAGAATATCCGTGTCGTTGTTACCCGGCAGCGCCCGCTGTCCGTTGCTGCGGACCGGATTGATCTTTAACTTTTGCCCTTCGGCGGTGATATAGAGATAGACTTTCCTTTCCTGGCTGTTCCAGGGTCTGGAAGCTCCTACCTTGATTTCATATGTATTGTCGCCGGCAATCCCTTTCGATATGGCAAGTTTGCCATTGGTAGAACCTTCCGTTCCGAAAGTAAACTCCAGGCCGTTTGTCAGTGTCGCTGTCCAGACAGCTCCGGCCGGGGCCGTCAGTTTGAAGTTATAACTGGCATACGATGTACTGTTCTGTGATTCACCGTTCAGCACATAAGGATACTGTACGATTCCTGTTGCTGCTTCCGTGTTATTGGCACTGAAGCTGTAATCTCCCTCATTAACCACATGGCCGATCTGTGAGGATGATTTCGTCCACGGCAAAGTGGTTGTTTTAAGTATCAGCAGATTATCCGGATTATCAAGCATCGCGATAATGCGGTAGACCGTGTTGCGTTTCAGACTGTACTTATCGGTTGTTTGTCCGTTGTCGGTGATGTACCCCTTATACCGGTGGCTCACCCCGTCTATGTCTGCTGTTATCAACAGGTAAGGAGTAACGTTTGGATCAGGGTCTGCCGATGCAGCAATATTCTGGTAACTGTAAAAAGATTCCGTCGCATTGGCGGGAATAATTCCTGACATATCATCCGGCATGACTCCCAGTACATTGTTGCTACTGATCGTTCTGAGGTCATTTTGAGTTTCGACCGGCGATACCATGATCGTATTCTGATATTCTCCCCGTGTATTGGTTATTTGGTTGACCAGTTCGATGGACTTTAAAATAACCGTGTTGTTCTCTAACCTTCTGCTTTTGAACATATATACATCCAGGCGGGCAACGAGTCTTTCCATTGGAATAGTGGCATCTGTCACAAGACCGTCGATTTGAACCACCTGTTTTCCGACCATCAATAGGTTTGTATCTTTAAACCCGTTCTTGTTCGATATAGTCATCGTTTCCAACTTCGGCAAGAGTTTGGAACCGTCGGGTATCATCGAATAAACTTTATCCTCGTCGTTGTAATTGCCGATGGCATAGATGATTTTATCCTGTGGTGAGACCTGAATTGACCGGGTTAACTCGTCCACGTATTGCGGAGTGATAACCGGGATTAATTCCGAGTATTCGCATACGCCGTTTTCCTTGTTGAATATGTAAAGTGCCAGGCTGGAGAATTTACCGTTGCCACCTTTTACCTTGTTCTCTTTATGAATTTAAACAACTAAAATTCAGATAAGTTTTAGAAAGTATGTAGAATAAGAAATTTTGACATAACATTTAGTTTTGATGATACTATTTAAGGTTAAAAGGGCTCAAAAGTAACATAATCGTCGCCTAAATAACCGGATAGTTCATCGTAATATATATGTAGGTCGTCAAAGTAAATATAGTCTCCGTTAGAGTATTCCATATAAATTGTTCTGTAGTCGTCATCCCATTCCCACCAAAAAGTAGATTCCAATTCTTCATAGTCATCCGGAAATCTGAAATAGCGGGTGATAATTTCTTCGCCCCTGCCGTCAGAATGGAAAATAAGCCGTTGTGTGCAATAGAAATTATCAATGTCTGTATACTCGTCAAACCAGCCAGAGCCATTGCATAAAATATACTCCGGATCTTCTATGGGATCAAGCGGCTTATCCTCGCAACTATTGAATCCGCAAAGGATGGTAAGTAAAAAGATGAGACTGAGTATGTTTTTCTTTTTCATAACGGTTACTTTTGTTGAGTACAAAGATACTCTTTGTTTTTACAATTGTGCAACTTATAGCTGCACAATTGTGTATGAAGTTATTCCGGCAATTCATTTTCTTCCGGTTCATCCCACTCGCCGTTGTTCCCGATGATCAGGTTGAAGGTGTTTTCTGTTTCATCCGGTTTGGGAGGCGTATATAAGATACCTGTGTAGCGGATTATTTTGTTGGCGATGGGAATAATATCGGTTACTGTCCGCTTTCGCAGTACCTGATTATCCGAACCGGTGGCCGTGAGCGTGACGGATATCTTTTCATCACCTGTCGGAATAAAGGAATAAAAGGAATGGATTTTACCGGATTGTCCTTTTTCTTCCGTTTTGAATTCATAAGAGAAATCGTTGGGCCCAGCAGATACGATTCCTTTTCCGGTCAGGATATCGAGCCGGTCGGGATGATTGCTGACTGCCAGTTCAAACCGGACGATATCTTCCGGAATCTTGTCGGCTGCCTTAAACTCTATCCGGCTGACAATCCGTTGCAGGTTTATATCGACGTTGGTTTCGTCTCCTTCTTTCAACTGGAGCTCCTGGCCATTATAGAATGAATCAGATAGTTCGTCAAAGCTGAAAGCGTTTTCTGAAAATGTAGCTTTTTGTGACTGATGAGCCAGCAGGTAAATCTGATAATTGCCGGCAGGAAGCGTGTCGTAAACAATGCCGAAGTCCGGTTCTGCGTCTGCATGATAAGTCCGGTGTTTTACCAACTCCGGCTGGTCGCCGTCTTTGTAAACCAGATATTCGATGGCAGAACATAACTCTTTTAACTCTTTGTCTGGATTGTCTCCATCCGGAACAGTCGGTTCGGGCACCGTGTTAGGTGGCATACTGCGGGTAGAGGAGAACGGAAGTACCTCTTTTTGAAGTTGAACACTAAATTGTACAGGAAATAAATTCTTTACAATTTCAAATTCGTCCGAAGCCGGATCACTACAACCTGCCAGCCAAAACAGGCAGGCTACTGCACATAATTCTTTCTTTTTCATAGCAAGGAAAATGTTAATGATAAAATCTACACAAAGAAAATACTTATTTTGGAATTTAGAAAATATTAAGGAGGGAACTTGCAGATTATGAGCGGAACTTTTTTAGATTTGTAGAAAACAGACTCAATGTAATAACCTTAAAATTAAAAGAAATGGCACGTCCAGTAACATTATGTACCCTTCAATGGGGGGATTTACCCCTCGAAACAGTTTGTGAAAAAGCGAAAGCATTCGGATATGACGGATTGGAACTGGGGTTACCCAACCATCTGGATGTCCGGCGAACGGATCAGGCCTATTATGACGGCATAAAAGAATTGCTTGCCAAATATGACCTGCAACTTTATTGTATCTCTATCCATCTGATCAGCCAGGCGGTTTGCGATACTATCGACCAGCGGCATAAGGCGGTTCTGCCTGATTGTATCTGGGGCGACGGTGAACCGGAAGGTGTGCGTCAGCGTGCAGCCGAGTATATGGTGCAGACGGCGCGTGCGGCAAAAGCTTTAGGTATCGACACGGTTGCCGGATTTACCGGTAGTCCTATCTGGCATTGGCTTTATTCTTTCCCTCCCGTTACAGATCAGATGATTGAAGACGGTTATGCTGATTTCGCCCGCCGTTTTATCCCGATCATGGATGAATATCAGAAGTTAGGTGTCCGTTATGGTCTGGAGGTGCATCCGACGGAAATAGCATTCGATACTTATTCTGCCCGTAAAGCGCTCGATGCGCTGAATAATCATCCGGCATTCGGGTTCAATTACGATCCGAGCCATATGGGATATCAGGGGGTAGATTATGTGGATTTCATTTATCAGTTCTCCGACCGCATTTTCCACGTACATATGAAAGATGTATACTGGAGTGATAGCCCTAAGCAGATCGGTGTGTTCGGCGGCCATTCCACTTTCGGCGATTCCCGCCGCTTCTGGAATTTCCGTAGTATGGGACGCGGACGGATTTGTTTCGAAGAGATTATCCGTGCTCTGAACGATATCGGTTATCAGGGGCCGTTGTCCGTTGAGTGGGAAGACAGCGCGATGGACCGTGAACATGGAGCACGCGAATCGTGTGCCTTCGTTAAACAGGTCGATTTCCAGCCTTCGGGGCATGCTTTCGATGCTTTTTTTGATAAAGGTCGATAGTTGATAATCAGCGGAAGCTCACTTATTTCTAAATTGTAATTCTATACAGTGATTGTTGGTGTATCATTATTTTAAAAAATCGGCATTTTGTCTATCTTTATGATGGTAAAATGCCTTTTTTTATAACCGAAATATTCTCTCATATCCTCTTTTGGGAATACTTGATTATGTGTTTATTAACATAAAAGATCGGTTTTTTCTCCTCTGCAGCCGAAAAACATTTCGTTTTAAACAAAAGTAGATCTCGTTTTAAATGAAATTTATTTCTATTGTAAGCTAGATTTAGCTTGTTTTAAGCCGAAAAAATGTTTTTTAATCGAAGAAAAAACTCTTTTTTTGAGTTTTTGAAGCGTTAGATTCCATGTTAAAGAACATGCTTTGTTTCTGGAACAACAGATATAATAAGTGTATTTGTAATGTCTATAACTTAGTAAAATTGCTACATGGATAATGTAATGATATTTAAAATCCATGATACAATGTCGTTGCGATCTTTATTGTTTAATTATTCTGTCTTTTTGTCGATCTGAATCTCCTCTACATTTGCATAAAAATAAGCAACACAAGATACTATCCGGTACAGCTTACTCATAAGGTATATAATATAGCATTTTGTCAATTCAGAGTTGCCGGACAAAGTCGTTTCACATTTTATCAGAAGTGAACTAGTTAAGTGTTGTTGCTTGTCCTGAAAGGACTAACTGTGAATAGCTCAATTTTCTACATCTGAATCAAATAATCCCCTTCTCTGTTTGGAATAAATAAAATATTGCCTACATTTGTCTCGTTACCTGCTATCGGGTAATAAAACAACTAAAACTATTGACTTATGGAAAAGTATGTGAACATCATGCTCGACAAG
>ENA-ORRN01000237-ORRN01000237.1-human-gut-metagenome-genome-assembly--contig:-NODE-237-length-45764-cov-6.429281_pt1 | contig 45764 bp, 48 predicted proteins | sample MGYA00242174_ERZ509132 | MGnify/ENA primary metagenome ERZ509132 (study PRJEB26280, sample SAMEA2338671) | human gut metagenome | biome: human gut; feature: human-associated habitat; material: faeces... | reverse complement strand
GGAAAGAGTGCGTCTCTTGTAATCGGCAGCAATCCGATTGTCACCATGCTTTACGGCCTTGCATTGAGGAGTGTCATGGCTCCGGACGGGGTTCTGACCTGTGTGCACTATGGGGATAATGTCATGTATGCGTATAATGATATTGAACAAAACCGAAATAAGCTGCTTTATTCAGTATTCGATGAAGTCTATTTTATGAGTACCAGAGATCCCATGGAATGCATCGACGAGACAACGGAGGGCGGAGAGCGGCTTTATGATGTAATCGTCAACTGTGCGGATCAGATGGGTGCAGAGGCAATCAGTGTCATCGCGGCAAAGGAAAACGGAAACGTGCTTTTTTCGAATTTGACGAATAATTATACAACCGCACTGCTGGTGCAAGAGGCAATAAACCGCGATATCAATCTTTTCTGCGCGGTGGGCTATGTTGAAGGTTACTACGATTATATGATGTCCTTTATACGAAGCGTCAGCGACAAGCTGATTGAAATAGGCAAAATACTCACAAGGATTTCCGATTCATCAAAGCGCAGGATACACACGCTGCCGGAGGAAATGGACGATACCTGCCGCATTGACGAGATCTTGAATGTAAAAAGCAAAGCCATGGCAAAAAGCGTGATTGAGATCCAAAAGGCCGCAAAGTACGATTGTTCGGTTATCTTAACAGGCGAAAGCGGTACCGGAAAAGAAGTCGCAGCGAACCTCATATATAGAATGAGCTCACGCAAGAACGGGCCGTTTGTAAAAGTCAACTGCGCGGCAATTCCGAAAGAACTTATGGAGTCGGAGTTTTTCGGCTATGAGAAAGGTGCGTTTACCGGCGCAAAGGAAAGCGGAAAGGAAGGGTATTTCGCAATTGCAGACGGCGGAGTGCTGCTGCTGGACGAAGTAGGGGAAATGCCTCTGGAACTTCAAGCGAAATTGCTGAGAGTCATACAGGAAGGCGAGTTTTACCCGGTGGGCGGTCGAAAGCCGATAAGAGTGGATGTACGAATATTGGCATCCACCAACCGAAATCTTGTTCAAATGGTTCAAGACGGAGAATTCAGGGAAGATCTCTATTACCGACTGGCAGTACTTACGATAAAAATACCGCCGCTCCGCGAAAGACGCGAAGACATCATTCCGCTGGCCAATGCATTTCTCGAAAAATACAACGAAAAATATGGCACGAGCAAGTCTTTTACGGAAGAAGCGGAGCTTTGTCTTTTGGAACATATGTGGCCGGGAAACATAAGGGAGCTTGATAACACGGTGCACAGGCTCATCATTCACTCCGATGACGGACAGGTTGCAAGCGGAGATGTTCTGCGGGAATACAACTATCTTACCCATGAATACGGAGGTGCATCCGGCAAGCCAAAGAGTTTCTCCGACACGGTGGACGATTTTGAAAAAAATATTATAGCGGAGGCACTCAAAAAATACGGCTCGACATACAAGGCTGCGGATACCTTGCAGATGATCCAGTCGCAGCTGATGCGGAAAAAGAAAAAGTATCATTTGTAAACGAAAGCAAACGAACCAAAAATGACTTATAAAAACATGGAAATAAGTCGTTTTCGGTTTATATTTTTTTTGCGGCATCCATACAAGCGTTGAAATCACTCGAATGAAAAAAATGTCGAATTGGCACGAATATTGCATTGTAATAAAGATACGCCAAATCAAATGATTATTCGGTAAACATTTTGTGATAAAAATGTGAATCAAAGGATGAAGGAGAAAAGAGAATATGAAAGAGAAGACATTGGAGTATTTTGAGAGTGTGAAAAAAATCTATGCGGATGCACGCCCGAATTCGCGCAGACTTCATACGGAAGCATGCAAGTATATGCCGGGCGGAGATACAAGGACCGCAACGTTTTTTCTTCCGTTCCCGAATTTCATAAAATACGGTGACGGAGCTTACATGTACGATGAAGACGGGTTCAAGCTGCTTGATTTCCAGAATAACTATACATCGCTTATTCACGGGCATGCTCATCCGGAAACAGTGGAAGCTGTGAGAGAACAAATCGCAAAAGGAAGCGCGTATACCGCACCTTTCGAGAAACAGATTGAACTCTCCGCGATTTTGACGCAGCGCTTTCCGAGCGTTGACATGATTCGCTATACAAATTCAGGGACGGAAGCCAATATGCATGCCTTGCGAATTGCAAGAGCATACACGGGAAAAGCTAAGATTATCAAGACTGAAGGCGGATACCACGGCACAACGGATGTTTTTGAGGCAAGTGTCGATCCAAACATTAAGAAAGCCGGAACGCTTGACCAAATTAAGGTGATTCCGGAAAGCAGAGAGGTCTCCGAAAACGCACTCAAAGATGTGCTGGTTGTTCCTTTCAACGATATCGAACGAACAAGGAAAATGATAGAGGAACATCACCGGGAAACCGCCTGCATCATTATTGAACCGATTATGGGTTCTGCAGGGCAGATTACTCCGGATTTGGAATATTTAAAGTTTTTAAGAGAAATTACCGAACAGTACCATATAGTTTTAATCTTCGATGAGGTGGTGACAGGGAGACTTTCCCTTGGTGGGGCGCAGAAATTTTACGGCGTCACACCGGATCTCACCACCATGGGAAAAATTATCGGAGGCGGAACGCCGGTCGGAGCTTTCGGAGGAAAGCAGGAAATCATGCAGTTGTACGATCCGCGTGAGAAGAAAATGTATCACTCCGGAACATTTAACGGAAATGCTGTGACAATGGCGGCAGGCCTTGCGACCATGAAGGCATACAATCAGGAAGCTGTGGATTACGTAAACGGCTTGGGAACCTTATTTAAAGAAGGCGTCCTCAAAATTTACGATAAACTCGGACTGAACATGAAAATAAGCGGAACAGGCTCCATTTACAACATTTTGTTTACGGATAAAGAGGTAAAAAACTACAGAGATGTTGCTTCGGCGCATGAGGAGCTGAACAAAGTGCTTTACATGTCGCTGCTCACAAAGGGCATATTCGATGCCGAAAGAGGAATGTTCTGTATGTCCACAGCCATGACGAAAGAGGACATTCGTTTCGGACTTGACACTTTGGAAACATCCCTTCGCGAAATGCTTCCGGCAATCGCTGAAGAAGCACCGGAACTGATATAATCGGCTCATACCCAATTTTATTAAATGAGTCTTTTATATAGAAATTATCACATAATTCTAGGAGGCAAAACATGTCAGAAACAAAACAACCACGCATGCCCAAAGTTTGGGAAGCACTGCTTCCGGTTGCGGCAATCATGGTATTCATGATTGTGGGAACCGTAGTATGGGGAATGGACCCTCATATTCCGCTGGTACTCGCATGTGTAGTAACAGCATTCGTTGCAGCCGCTTGCGGATACAAGTGGGATGCAATCATTACAGGAGCACTTGACAGCGTTAAGAGTGCAGTAGAAGCACTCCTCATCATCTTATGTGTAGGTATGCTCATCGGCTCATGGGTATGGGCAGGAACAATGCCGGCAATGGTATACTACGGTCTTAAATTTATCTCACCGAGCGTATTCCTTGCATTGGGTCTTGTACTTACGGCAATCGTTGGTCTTGCAACAGGTTCTTCCTGGACTGCATCCGGTACGGTAGGCGTAGCGCTTATGGGTGTTGCTATGGGTCTTGGAATTTCCGCTCCGTTGGCAGCAGGTATGATTATCGCAGGTGCATACACAGGGGATAAGCTTTCTCCGTTATCCGACTCAACAAATGTAGCGGCAGCTGCAGCTGGAACACCGCTGTATGACCACGTTGGAGCTATGATGACAACAACTGTGCCAAGTTTCGTTATTTCATTCGTGCTTTACTTAATCGTAGGTTTCGTTGTAATTGATACATCCGGTTATGATGCATCGCTTGCACAGGGAATCATGGACGCAATCGCTGAAAATTTCTATCTGTCACCGTGGATCATGCTTCCTGTACTGGTAGTTATCTTTGCGGCAGTTAAGAGAATCCCTGCAATTCCGTCACTTCTGCTTGCAGCAGCAGTTGCGGCAGTAATCGCAATCTTTGCACAGGGCGCATCCGTTCCTGATGTTCTTATCGGACTTCAGGCAGGTTTCTCAATCGAAACAGGAAACGAATATGCAGACAGTCTTCTCAACAGAGGCGGCCTTGACTCCATGCTTTGGACTATTTCCTTAATCATGTTCGCACTTGCATACGGCGGAATGATGGAAAAGTGCAGATTCGTGGAATCCCTTATGGGCGGAATCGTTAAGAGAGTGAAATCCACAGCAAGCCTTGTTGCGGCAACCATTATCACAGGTATCATCTGCGACGTTATCCTGACTGACCAGTACCTTGCAATCATGATTCCTTCCCGTATGTTCAGAGACGAATTTGACAAGAGAGACCTTTCAAGATCCTTCCTGTCAAGAACTACAGAAGACGGTGCGACTCTGTGGTCACCAATGATTCCTTGGAACGGATGTGGAGCTTATCAGGCAGCAACTCTGGGAGTTCACAACTTTGCATTCATGCCGTTTGCATTCGTTAACCTTATCAACCCGGTACTTGCCGTTGTAATTACTGCATTCGGAATCGGCGTTAAGTATAAAGAATATGACGGATTGAGAGGTGCTGAACTCAGGGCTGCAAAGGCTAAGAAAAAAGCTGAACTCGCAGCAGCAAAGAAAGAAGCAAAATAATGAAAGAGTATATTTCCGTTGATACCAAACAAATGCGTAAATCAACGCGCATTGCGGCCATTGCGGCAGGTTTGTTTTTCATAGGACTGGGCATCATCAGACCCTCCATTTATGCGGGTCTGATCGGTGCAGTCATCATTGCGGCAATGCTCCTGAGCAAGGAGACAGTTGTTTGTGAAGAAGGAATCGTCGTAAGGTATGATGCGATTTTGTATCAATACAGAGAAGTATGGCCGTGGGAGGAAATCAAGGAGATTCACAAAGAACTTTCACCGGACTGCAAACAGTACGGACTGCATTTTATGAAGGATATCATGACCAAAAGACTTGTCTTTCCGATTCCGGAGGCGAAAGAGGTTCTGGAGTTTGCGAAAGAAATGAATCCTGAAATTCACATCGGTAATGTGAACGAATAATAAAATACGAAAACTGCCGCACGGACGCAAAACCGTTGCGGCAATTTTTTTGCGATGAAATCTTGCACCCGGCGAACGAATCTTGTACAATGAACACAAGATAGGAGAGTAAGATTATGGAAAATTTACTTAAGAATACGACAGCTCTGGCGCGTGCTGTCTGTCAAAACTATATAGACGCATTCAGAAAATCCGCGGACAAGAATGGGCCACTCATCGCTGTGGATGCGACCTGCGGAAACGGGCACGACGCGCTTTGGCTTGCCGAAGTATGCGACAGGGTGTACGCTTTTGATATTCAGCCGGAGGCTGTAAAGACAACCGCCGAATTGCTGGGGGCGCATAATCGAAGCGGAAAGGTTGAACTGTTTTGCAAAAGTCATGCGGACATGAAAAGCCGTGTACCCGAAAAGGCTGCGGTAATCGTATTTAACCTCGGATATCTGCCGGGCGGCGACAAGGAAATTACCACCCATACAGAATCAACACTTTGTGCACTGCAGGCGGCACTGGAACTCTTGCGAGTGGATGGGCTTTTGTGCGTGACCGTTTATTGGGGGCACCCGTCAGGCAGAGAGGAGCGGGAGGCGGTTTTGAGATGGGCGAAAAACCTCGATAAGGGCATTTACCACTGCGTTCATACCGACATGCTGAACCAGCCGAACTGCCCGCCGGAGATCGTGCTGATAACGAAGAAAAAAGAGGGATAAATGGAATGAACTCGCCAATCGTCGGAATGAAAATCCGCCAATCGTCGGAAAAATATTTCGCCAATCGTCGGAAAAGTGTAGTATTTTTTGAAAATACCGTGTATACTATAGAGGAACGATTAATTTGAGGTGAATCTGATGAGAAAATACAGAAAAAGAATTGCTGATGATATTTTGAAAAGAAAACTTGAGGGAAAAGGTGCCGTACTTATCGAAGGCCCTAAATGGTGCGGTAAAACCACTACTGCAGAACAGGTTGCCGCAAGTATTTTATATATGGATGATCCCGAAAAGAAAGAACAAAATATTTCCATGTCGGAGCTCAATCCAAGACGCCTTTTGAAAGGCGAAACACCGAGGCTGATTGACGAATGGCAGCTTGCACCGAAACTGTGGGATGCCGTACGATTTGAAGTAGACCACCGTGATGCCCTTGGTCAGTTTGTACTGACGGGTTCTGCTGTTCCTGCTGACACGAAAGAAATTACGCACTCGGGTACCGGACGCTTCACATGGCTGACGATGAGGACGATGAGTTTATATGAATCGGACGATTCAACCGGTGAAGTCAGCTTGAAAGAATTGTTTGACGGCAAGGAAACTATTGATGGGGAATCGAATATTACAATTGACCGTTTGGCATTTTTGGTGTGCCGGGGCGGATGGCCGCAAGCGGTAGATATGCGCGATGAGATTGCTTTGGATCAGGCAAGGGATTATTTTGATGCTGTTGTGCGTTCTGACATTAACAGAGCGGATAATGTACAGAAAAATCCGGAGAGAGTCCGTAGACTTATGCTTTCCTATGCTCGAAATCAAGGAGGACAGGTACCAAATACCGTGCTTGCAGAGGATATTTCCGCAAATGATGAAGTGACCATAAGCGAAGAGACCGTCGCTTCCTATATTAATGCGCTTCGCAAAATTTTTGTTGTGGAAGATATGCCCGCGTGGAATCCTAACCTGCGTTCAAAAACTGCAATTCGTTCATCAGACACCCGATACTATACAGATCCTTCGATTGCGGCGGCAGCCTTGGGAATAGGCCCGAAGGATTTACTTAACGACTTGCGAACCTTCGGATTTCTTTTCGAGACTCTTTGCATCAGAGATCTTCGGATATTTGCAGAGGCACTCGGCGGACAGGTTTATCATTATCGAGATAAAGATGGGCTCGAATGCGATGCTGTCGTTCATTTGAGAAATGGCAGATATGGCCTGATCGAAATAAAACTCGGCGGGGATAAACTCATAGAGGAAGGTGCAAACACTCTGAAAGCTATGGAAGCCAAAATCGATACAGACAAGATGAAAGTTCCGTCATTCCTTATGGTTTTGACAGGCACGGGAGACTATCCATATCGCAGGAAGGACGGCGTATATGTTGTCCCTGTGGGATGTTTGAAAGATTGATTTCCGGCGGAGGACATGGGACTCGACCGTCCTCTTCACCGGATCGTCCGCCGACGGCTCTGCCCTCACGGGTCCGAGCCCCTGCGACATTTACAAAAAACAAAATAACACCCCAAAGGGTGTTATTTTCATCTGGCGGAGGACATGGGACTCGAACCCACGGGGCTGTTACACCTTACTTGATTTCCAATCAAGCTCCTTAGCCACTCGGTCAATCCTCCAAGACTAATAACTACTTTACCATAAGTTAAGAGATTACGCAAGTAAAACTTTTTGTATTTCTATTGTTTTTTATTAAATACGCGCGTTTTTTTGCTAGCCAGGGGCGGGAATTCTATGTTAGAATATTGTATACAAAAACGGAAACGGAGGAGTCAATAGCGTATGTGCTGCGAAAAACAGGTTCCGATGAAGGAACAACTTGAAAAAATCATTGCCAAATACAAAGATACGCCGGGAGCTTTGATTCCTGTGCTGCATGAGGCTCAGGAACTGTATGGCTATCTGCCTTTTGAGGTGCAGAAAATAATTGCCGACGGGCTGGATATTCCGGTTGCCAAAGTGTACGGAGTAGTAACCTTTTACTCCCAGTTTTCGCTTACCCCAAAGGGCAAGTACCGGATAAGCGTATGCCTGGGAACGGCGTGTTACGTAAAAGGCGCCGCAGAAATTTTGGATAAGCTTAAAGAGAGACTTTCCATAGACGTCGGGGAGTGTACGGATGACGGGCTTTTTTCCTTGGATTCCTGCCGCTGCATCGGGGCATGCAGCCTTGCACCTGTCGTGACGATAAACGAGGAAGTGTACGGGAAACTTGTGCCTGAGGACATCGACGGCATAATCGATAAATATGAAGCGATGGAGGTGAAATAAATGTCTGTGAAAACCATTGCTGAGATTGAAAAAATACGCGAAAACACGCTGAACGAAATCGGAGCAAGATTCGGAATGACCGATTTTGCGGGGGCGAGAATTCATATAATGACATGCGGCGGTGCGGGCTGCCATTCGTCCGGCTCGGGAAGGCTGCTCGAAAAATTCCGGGAACTTGCAGAGCGTGACGGAATGGGCGAAGAGGTGTGCGCAGTCAGAACCGGATGTTTCGGACTTTGCTCCGATGGTCCGATTATTGTGATCCAGCCGGAAAACATCATGTATGCGAAGGTACAGCCCGAAGATGTTGAAGAAATCTGGGAAAGTCATATTAAAAGAGGAAAACCTGTCGAACGACTTGTTTCCAAGAACGAAAAGGCGTTTTTCTCCAAGCAGCAGAGAATCGCACTCAAGAACTGCGGCCGCATCGACCCTGAAAACATAGACGAATATATTGCAGCTGGCGGTTATGCTGCGCTCATTAAAGTTCTCAACGGCATGGAGCCTGAGGATGTAATTGATATTGTAAAGAAATCAGGAATCCGAGGCAGAGGCGGCGGCGGATTCCTGGCAGGCAGAAAGTGGGAGGCTGCGGCAAAGCAGATGGTACCCGACAAGATTGTGTGCTGTAACGCCGACGAAGGCGACCCGGGAGCTTTTATGGACAGATCCATTCTGGAAGACGACCCACACTCCGTAATCGAAGCCATGATTATCACTGCATACGCCATCGGTGCACACGAGGGATACATCTATGTTCGTGCGGAATATCCGACAGCGGTGAAAAGACTCAAAAAAGCAATTGCACAAGCAGAAGAATACGGGCTGCTTGGTGATAATATCTTAGGAAAAGGTTTTTCGTTCCGACTTGAGATTCGTCTGGGTGCAGGCGCTTTCGTGTGCGGAGAATCCACGGCACTTATGATTTCCATCGAGGGAAACCGAGGCGAGCCGAGACCGAAACCACCTTCATCGGCAGAGAAAGGGCTCTTTGGCAAGCCAACGGTGCTTAATAATGTAGAAACTTTTGCGAACATCCCGCAGATCATCATAAACGGGGCGGACTGGTTCAGAGGCATCGGAACCGAAAGGTCAACCGGTACCAAGGTATTCGCGCTCGGAGGCAAGATTAACAATTCCGGGCTGGTTGAAATCCCAATGGGAACGACACTCCGTGAAGTGATTTACGATATCGGCGGAGGCATTCCGGGAGGAAAAAAATTCAAAGCCGCACAGACAGGCGGTCCTTCCGGCGGATGTATTCCGGCAGAATATCTTGATACATCGCTTGACTATGATTCGCTGACGCAGCTGGGTTCCATGATGGGCTCGGGCGGAATGATCGTCATGGACGAAGATACGTGCATGGTCGACATCGCAAAGTTTTTCCTTGAATTCACGGTGGACGAATCCTGCGGAAAATGTCCTCCGTGCAGAATCGGAACCAAGCGAATGCTTGAAATTTTGACAAGAATTACGGAAGGAAAAGGTTCAATGGAAGACCTCGATGAACTCGAGAGCATGGCAAACACGGTCAAACGTGCATCGCTTTGCGGACTGGGGCAGTCGGCACCGAACCCGATTCTTTCCACAATGAAATACTTTAAGGATGAGTACATCGCCCATGTAAGGGACAAGAAATGTCCGGCCGGCGTATGTATTTCGATGCTTCGCTTTATCATCGCCGACGAGCTCTGCAAACGCTGCGGAATCTGTGCGAAGAACTGCCCTGTGGGTGCAATCAGCGGAAGCAAGGAACAGGCCTATGTTATCGATCAGGATAAATGTATCAAGTGCGGTGTCTGCATGGCAAGATGTCCGTTCAAATCCATCATGAAAAACGCTTAAGGAGGAGGCCGAAAATGAGTAAAGTACATGTTACAATTGACGGCATTCAGGTATATGTGCCGGGCAGCTATACGGTTCTTGAAGCTGCAAAAGAAATAAATATTCATATTCCGACCCTCTGCTTCCTGAAAGATGTGAGCGAAATCGGATGCTGCAGAATGTGTCTGGTGGAAGTGGAGGGCGTAAGAAGCCTTCAGGCTGCATGCGTATATCCGGTAAAGGACGGAATGAAGGTAAAAACGCATACGCCGGAGATTATGAAAATCCGCAAGAAGAACCTGGAACTGATTCTTTCCAACCACCCTGCAAGATGTCAGAGCTGCACAAGAACCAATTCCTGCGAACTGCAGAACCTTGCGGATACACTGGATGCAAACTTTGAAAATTACAGGAGCTATCAGGAGCCGCTTACGGTTGACCTTCCGCTTGCAATCGATGACGGAATTTCGATTCAGAGGGACCCGAACCGCTGCGTGCTTTGCAGAAGATGCGTGAGCATTTGCAATGATATCCAGACGGTCGGAGCGATAAACGCGATAAACAGGGGATTCAACACGATTATAGGCACCCCGGAAAACCGCAGTCTTGATAATACAATCTGCGTAAACTGTGGTCAGTGCATCAATGTATGCCCGACCGGTGCGCTGCAGGAGCACAGAAGCATTGACGAGGTATGGGATGCGATTTACGATCCCGACAAGTATGTCGTTGTTCAGACAGCACCTGCAGTGAGAGCAGCACTGGGTGAAGAATTCGGAAATCCGATCGGAACCGATGTGACGGGCAAGATGGTTTCCGCACTCCGCATGGTGGGCTTTGACAAGGTATTTGACACTGATACGGCAGCTGACCTCACCATCATGGAAGAGGGCACCGAGCTTATCGACAGAATCAGAGGCGGCGGAGTGCTTCCGCTCATAACTTCCTGCTCGCCGGGCTGGATTAAGTTCTGCGAACACAATTACCCGGAAATGATCCCGAACCTTTCTACTTGCAAATCCCCGCAGCAGATGATGGGAGCTGTAATCAAGAGTTATTTTGCGGAAAAGAACGGAATCAATCCGGCCAAAATAGTGGTTGTTTCCGTCATGCCTTGCACGGCAAAGAAGTTCGAGGCAAAACGCCCGGAACTTTCCGTGAACGGACTTTCGGATGTTGATCATGTAATTACAACCAGAGAGCTCGCCAGAATGATTAAATCGCTGGGTATCGAGTTTAATGCCCTCGGCGAGGGGCAGTTTGACGACCCGCTCGGCTTTTCAACCGGTGCCGGCCTCATATTCGGAACTACGGGCGGCGTTATGGAAGCTGCACTCCGGACGGTGTGCGATATCCTCAACGGAACAAGTTCCGATGCCATCGACTATGTACAGGTGCGCGGAATCGAAGACGGAATAAAGATTGCCGAAGTGGAAATTCTTGATTTGAAGATTCGGGCGGCAGTGGCACACGGACTCGGCAATGCAAGAAAGCTCATCGAGCGCGTCAAAGCCGGGGAAAAATTCGATTTCATCGAAATCATGGCCTGCCCGGGCGGGTGCATCAACGGTGGAGGGCAGCCGCTGCAGGTTTCCGATGTACGCAATTGGATTAATTTCAAAGAAAAAAGAGCCCAGGCACTTTATCACGGCGACCGTGAAAAATTCGTGCGCAAGGCTCACAACAATCCTGCAATTAAGAAACTGTACAAAGAATACCTGGGATTTGCCGGCGGCATGCGGGCACATCAGCTTCTGCATACGAAGTATGTTGACCGGAGCGATGTTTAACCGTCCACATGGATTGACAACTTGACAAGATAATTATAGTAACCTTCGGTTGACAAATCATCAAGGATAACGTCCTCGTAGAATTTGTCGCCGAGGGTTAGATTGTTTTTTGCGGCATAATCAATGAGTTTTTTGCAGTTTTCAAGGACATTGGCATAGCCGTGATTGTCGTAAATGGCAAGCAGCCTGCCGCCTTTCACAAGCGTAAGTTCTTCGGACTGATGCTTACTGATTTCGGAAGGTTCGATGACGGAATAAAACTGGCTGTATTTATAGGCATCTTCGCTGACCGAATCACGGGGAATCAGGGCACCTATCGGATAGGCACTGTACAGGTCCATCCTCTGGCAAAACGCAAAATGTTCCCCAACAGCCTCCATAATGTTCTTCTCGTCGTCGATTCCTTCATAATCCGTGATTACGTAGAACTGATCCTCTGCGTTTTCAAATATGATTTCATCAACCGGTGCAAGAATTCCGCTTCGGGTTTCTTCAATTTTCTTGTTGATGTATATGCGTGACCATTTCAGGCTTTCGATTTTCTGGTCAATCTCCTTTTTCTTTGATTCGAGAAGCTCGATAAGCGCTTCGGGAGAACGATTGTCCATGTGCTCCTTGATTTCGTTTATGTGAACCCCCAAATCCCGTAAAGTCCTTATAATCGCAAACGTTTCAAGCTGCGTAAAAGAATAATAGCGGTAGCCGTTTTCACCTATAATGTCGGGCTTAAAAATCCCGCAGCTGTCATAGTGAAAAAGAGTCTGTTTTTTTACATCAAAAATTTTTGCAAACTCGCCTGTTGTGAAATATGTTTTTTTGCTTTTCATGAGAACCTCCCGGGTCTGACTGCTAAAAGTATACCACATTGCACAAAAATAGTGTATAATTAATTGAATGTTTAATTTGGCGGAGGAGAAAATGAAGTATATACAGATAGATATCAGAGGCAGCAGGCAGGCAATCGAGCCGACTATCGCGGCACTTCTCGAAATCGGAATCACGGACGCGGTGGTCGAAGACCCGGCGGACATTGCGGATCTGCTCGAAAAAAAGAACGATTACGACTGGGATTATATTGATGAAAGCATTTTGGAACTTGAAAACGAAACGCCGAAGGTTACGGTCTTTGTCGAAGAAAACGAGGAAGGAAGGGCCAAGCTTGAAGAAATTCGAGAGGCGGTTGCCGGCCTTGAGGCACGCGCAGAAGCGGGTGAGTTCGGCGAAGGCATTGACCTTGGCAGCCTTGATATTTCAGTGAAGGTCGAAGATGACAGTGAGTGGAAAGACAACTGGAAAGAGTATTTTAAACCGGCAAAGGTCGGCAAAACGATTGTGGTTAAGCCTACATGGGAGGAATATAAACCGGCATCGGGAGAAAAGGTAATCGAAATTGATCCGGGCATGGCGTTCGGCACGGGCACACATGAAACCACCTCGCTTTGCATACGCCTCATGGAGGAGTATGTGAAACCGGGAATGAAGGTTTTGGATGTGGGATGCGGCTCGGGAATTTTGTCGGTTGCAGCGGCACTTCTGGATGCATCCGAGGTTCTCGGTGTTGAAATCGACCCGGTTGCCGTTGAAATCGCAAAGGAGAACATTGCACTTAACGGAGTCGGAAACGTGGCAAGGGCGCAGTACGGCGATCTCACGAAGGGCATTGATTTCAAAGCGGATGTCATAGTGGCAAATCTCATGGCCGATTTGGTAATGATGCTCAGCGAGGATGTTGCAAAACACCTCCTGCCGGGCGGTATTTATATTTCCTCGGGAATTCTCACGGAAAAAGAAGTTCAGGTCGCAGACACCATGCGTGCACTTGGATTTAAGATAATGGAAGTCAAAGAAGATGGTATGTGGTGTGCCATCGTCGCAAAACTTTAGGAGAGGGACATGATTAAGTTTTTTGTGGAGCCGAGTGCAGTCTGCGGCTCAGACATCTATTTGGATAAAAAAGAAGATATCAAGCATCTTACAAGAGTTTTGCGTGCAAAATGCGGGGATGCGGTATGCATATCGGATGGCGGTGAGTGGGAATACGAAACCGAGATTGCAGCGATTGACGAAGCATGTGTGACGCTTCGCATTCTTGATAAGCAAAAACCCGCACGCGAGCCGTGCATTCGGGTAAGCCTCTACCAGGGAATTCCCAAGGCCGCCAAGATGGAGACCATTATACAGAAAAATGTTGAAATGGGTATCGACGAAATCGTGCCGGTATTTATGGAAAGAACGGTCGTAACCGATAAGGGGCAGTTCGGCAGGAAACTCGCCAGATGGCAGAAAATCAGTGACGAGACCGTAAAGCAGTGCAAGCGCAGCAGAATCCCGCAGGTCGCAGAGCCTCTTTCCTTTGACAAAATGCTTGAAGACCTTGCAAACAGCTACGATTTGGTAATCTGCCCTTACGAAAATGAAGAGAATCGTACGATGAAGGATGCCTTGCGGGAATTTGCCGGGAAAGCCCGTACGGATGCCGGAAACTCTGCCGAAGCAGACGAACCGCTTGCATCCGCACCGCGTATCGCGGTCATTATCGGGCCGGAGGGCGGATTTAGTGAGAAGGAAATCGCAAAGCTTTCCGCCTGCAGCATTTCGGTGCAGCCGGTTACGCTCGGCAAAACGATTCTCCGCACGGAAACAGCGGGTCTGGCCGCACTTGCGATGATCATGTACGAACTGGAATTGTAAACGCTGAGAAAAGGCGCACCCGGGAACGGGTGCGCCTTTTGTATCGGTTGTCCTTATTCTGCGTGCATCTTTGCATGACGCTTAATCGCTTCGAATGATTGGTCGCTTATGTGATGCTCGATTTTGCAGGCATCTTCTGCCGCGACTTCGGGGTCGACTCCAAGGTTAACCAGGAACTGCGAGAGCAGGGTGTGCCGCTCATATATTTTTTCCGCAATGGACCTGCCTGAATCGGTCAGGGTCAGATAGCCGTTTGCATCGGAAACGACATACCCATCCGCCTTCAGAATGCCCAAAGCACGGCTTACGCTTGGTTTGCTGAAGCCCATTTCTTCACCGACATCGATTGCCCGCACGGTCGGATGAGTCTTCGATAAAACTAAAATTGTTTCCAGATACATTTCTCCGGATTCTTGTATTGCCATAATGAACCTCCTAAAACTATTCTCATGTTAGCACAAAGCAACCGCCTTTTCAAGAGTGGAAAATTTTTAATTTTCTTTGAAAAAAGTGTTGACAATGAAGCGAAGCAGTAGTATAGTATATCTGTGGTTAGCGAAAGCTAACCAAATTTAAAGAGCAAAGGTTAGCGAAAGCTAACCTAAAATAAAGCAACAAGGTTAGCACAAACTAACCTAAATACAGCAACACGCGGTACTCGCGGGGAACGGAGGAAATATGATGCCTTTAGCTTTAGCAAACCGGGGAGAGGCGAATATAATCAAGAAAATCGGCGGTACCCCCGAGGTTAAAAAACATTTGGAAAACTTAGGATTCGTGGTAGGCGGAGACGTCACTGTAGTGAATTCGCTCGGCGGCAATCTGATTGTTAACGTCAAGGAATCGCGCGTGGCACTCAGCCGCGAAATGGCACAGAAAATCATGGTATAAACTTATTTTATCCAGATGCGGAAAGGAATGAAGAGAATGAAAACATTGAAAGAAGTAAAAGTCGGAGAAGACGCAGTGGTAAAAAGACTTCACGGCGAAGGCGCAACCAAGCGCAGAATTATGGACATGGGAATTACGAAAGGCACGGCGGTGCATGTAAGAAAAGTTGCACCTTTAGGCGATCCCATTGAGCTTACTGTAAGAGGTTATGAGCTTTCCATCAGAAAAGCCGATGCCGAAATGATCGAAGTGGAGGGAGATGAATAAAATGAGCGAGAAAAAAATCAGAATTGCTCTGGCAGGTAACCCGAACTCAGGAAAAACGACCTTGTTTAACGGTCTGACGGGTTCCAACCAGTTCGTAGGTAACTGGCCGGGCGTAACGGTTGAAAAAAAGGAAGGTAAATTAAAAAAGCATGACGATGTAGTCATTACCGACCTTCCGGGAATCTATTCTCTTTCCCCGTATACATTGGAGGAAGTTGTAGCGAGAAACTACCTGATCGATGAACGTCCGGACGCAATCCTAAACATCATCGACGGTACGAACCTCGAAAGAAACCTTTATCTGACAACGCAGCTCACCGAGCTTGGAATCCCGGTAGTAATCGCAGTAAACATGATGGATATCGTCGAAAAGAACGGCGATAAGATAAACACGGAGGAACTTTCCCGCCAGCTCGGCTGCAAGGTTATGGAAATTTCCGCATTAAAGGGAAAAGGCACAATCGAAGCAGCAGAAGCGGCAATCGACGCGGCTGAAAACTCAAAGACAATCCCGATGCACACTTTCTCAGGTGCGGTTGAACATGCGATTGCGCATATCGAAGAAGCCGCAGTCCACGGACTTCCGGAAGAACAGCAGAGATGGTATGCAATTAAGATTTTTGAACGTGACGAGAAGGTTCTTGAAAAACTGAGCATTCCTGCAAACGTCATGGCACACATCGAAAATGACATCAAAGCTGCGGAAACAGAAATGGATGACGATGCGGAATCCATCATCACAAACGAAAGATATTTATACATAAGCTCGATCATCAAAGCTTGCTATAAGAAGAAAAATGTGGGCGGACTTTCAAACTCCGATAAAATCGACAGAATCGTAACCAACAGATGGCTCGGACTTCCGATTTTCGCGGTAATTATGTTCCTCGTATACTACATTTCCATGGTTACAGTCGGTGCGTCCGCAACAGACTGGGCAAACGATGGACTCTTCGGAGATGGCTGGCATCTGTTCGGAAACGGAACCGCACAGTACGAAGAAGCTGCAAAGCAGTACGGCGATACCGACCTGATTCTCGGCGCATTTGCTGATGCGTATGGCAACGACAGCATCGCAGAAGCTCTCGACATGGAAAGCGAAACTTACGATGACGCAGCAGCAAAGGCTGCTCTTGAACAGCTTGACGCAGCCGTTCCGGCAGACGCAAGCGTATCTTATGAAGTAGAAGATGAAGAAACTCTTGCTGTTGAAACGGTAGACGGCGTTACAAAAGCCGACTTTGAAGCAGCGATGGCAGAGTTCCTGAATACAGAATATAAAGAAGCTTACGGTGCTCCGGACACATCCACATACGGTGTCTGGGTTCCTGGAATCCCGGTACTCCTCGGAGATGCACTCGAAGCAGCAGGCACAGCAGAATGGCTGTCCGGTTTAATCCTCGACGGTATCGTAGCCGGAGTAGGTGCGGTTCTCGGATTCGTTCCGCAGATGCTCGTACTCTTCCTGCTTCTTGCATTCCTTGAAGCTTGCGGATACATGGCTCGTATCGCTTTCGTACTCGACCGTATCTTCCGTAAGTTCGGTCTTTCCGGTAAATCCTTCATCCCGATGTTAATCGGTACAGGATGTGGTATCCCGGGAATCATGGCATCACGTACAATCGAAAACGAACGTGACCGCCGTATGACAATTATGACAACAACCTTTATCCCTTGCGGAGCAAAAGTTCCGTTCATCGGAATGATCGCCGGCGCAATCTTCGGCGGCAGCGCATGGGTAGCTACAAGTGCATATTTCGTAGGTATGGCAGCAATCATCATCTCCGGCATCATGCTGAAGAAGACAAAGAGATTCGCAGGAGATCCTGCACCGTTCGTAATGGAACTTCCTGCATACCACATGCCTACACTCGGCAATGTTCTCCGCTCCATGTGGGAACGCGGCTGGTCCTTCATTAAGAAAGCCGGAACAATCATCCTGCTTTCCACAATCGCAGTATGGTTCACATCTTACTTCGGATTCACAGACGAAGGATTCCGTATGCTGGCAGAAGATGAACTTGATCAGTCCATCTTAGCGGCTATCGGTGGAGCAATCTGCTGGATCTTCGCACCACTCGGATTTGGAACCTGGGAAGCAACGGTTGCATCCATCACAGGACTCGTTGCAAAGGAAAACATCGTTGGTACGATGGGTATCCTTTACGGAGCAGCAGGAGATGTTTATGCAACACTTGGAACTGTATTCACACCGGTAAGCGGATATGCATTCCTCGTATTCAACCTGCTTTGCGCTCCATGCTTCGCAGCAATCGGTGCAATCAAGCGCGAGATGAATAACGCAAAATGGACCTGGTTTGCAATCGGTTATCAGTGCGGATTCGCATACTGCATTGCACTCGTTATCAACCAGATTGGTCAAGCATTCGAAGGTAATATGAATATCATCGGTTTAATCGCAGCAATCGCTGTTATCGGTGTAATCATTTACAACCTGGTAAGACCTTATAAAGAAGCGAAATAAGAGGTAGAAAAAATGAGTTGGATGATTGATAATTTAGGAACAATTGTTGTCGGACTATTGCTTGCGGCAGTTGTAACCGCGATCATTATCCGGCAGATCAAGAATAAAAAGGCGGGAATTCATTCCTGCGGAAGCGGATGTCAATGCTGTGCCTTGGCGGGAACCTGCCACCTGGCGGATGACAAGAAGACAGAAAAAATGGCGGATGACATTATCCGCCGGATCCGCAAACAAAAAGAAGCAGACAGACCTATTACATCTAAAGATATATAACTTTCATACTGAAAAAAATCGGAACCCATGCCTTCGGTTCCGATTTTTTTCGTGTACGCTTATTCTTCATCAAAGCCGCAGTCACAGTCACAGTCTTCCCATTCGAGAAGCTTCTTGTATGTGCTGCATCCGAAGATGATGCCTACGATTAAAACCCCTGCGATGGCAGCATTTCTCACGATTTTGGAAACATCCACCGTTACGGTAACATCTACATTGCCGTTGTCTTTTCTTCCTGGAATCATTGGTAAACCTCCCTGTTTAATCTCATTTTGTTATGCCCTTGCGGAAGCACCGCAAGAACCGATTTATGAGAGCATTATACCATGAAAAATTCACTCTTGCAATGTTTCAAGAGAAAAAGACGGCGTTCGGAGATACCTGCCGAGCCCGTACAGGCTGTTAGGATTGCCCTGCTCAACAGCAGAGGTGTGCTGATAGGAGTTTACGGACATTTTCAGTCCGACATCCTTGAGCACCGTATCGGCGTTTTTGTCCTGTGGGTAGGCACCGTAAGGCCACGCAAAAAGCAAAGGCACGCTGCCGCTTGCCGAGGCGATTTTTTCCTGATTTTTCGTTAAATCAGCCGAAAGCATTTCGTGATATGCCTCGACGCTCTCCCCGGGCTTTTGGTTTGCACCCTTGCGGCCGCCTGCGATACGGTGAAGGTCGTAAGTATGATTCCCGAATTCGACGAGACCGGATTTTGCCATCAGGGCAACTTCGCCCCAGGAGAGGTTACAGCTTGACGGTACGCGATAGATATCATCGGATGCAATTTCCGAATCGGAGCCGATCAGGGAGATGACAGCCTTCATATTGTATTTTTGCAGGAGCGGAAAGGCATAGGTGTAATTGTTGCAATAACCGTCATCAAAGGTCAGCAGAATGGGTTTTGAAGGAAGTACCGCTTCACCGGAAACATACGCATAAAGCTGTGAAGGAAGAATGGTCGTGTAGCCGCTATCCCTGTACCATTTCAGGTCGCTTTCAAAGCGGTCTTTGCTTATAAAATATTTGCTTTCGCCGGAAGCGGATTCCGAAATGCCGTGATACATTACAATGGGAAGATCGATGCTTTGGCGGTTGTCGTGGAGCAGGACTGCTGATTTTGCGGCCGGTACCGTAACCGTTCCGATGGAGATGCTTATAAGGATGCACATCGCAAAAATGATGGCACATTCGATTTTTTTCATTGTAAAAACCTCCGGATACATTATATTCCCCAATCGTAAATCAAAGACTGTTTTTCGCGTGCAAGTTGTGGTAAAATAAATAAAAGACACGCGCAGGGAGGATGGGAAAATGAAATACGCATACAGCAACGGATTTATTCTCGATGGTTCGGAAAACATGGAACCGGTGTCAGGTAAAGTTATCCTTACGAACGGCGATAAAATCGAACGAATCATCAGCGATGAAGAATTGATAGGACTCGCGGGATACGAGAAAATAAATTTAGGCGGCAGATATATTATGCCGGGCCTTGTGAACATGCATCTGCATCTTCCGGCAACCGGAAAACCGAAGAAAAAAGAATCGGATCCGGTCAAACTTGTCAAATTGATTACGAGCAACGGATTGTTTCGGAAGATCGGAATCAAAATCTGTGCATCCGCTGCAGAGACAGAACTTCTCAGCGGCGTTACCACAATAAGAACGATGGGCGGTGTCGAAAACTTCGATTCCCTCATCCGCGACCGAATTGACAGCGGAACGCTCAAAGGGCCTAGAATCCTCGCATCAAACAAGGCGGTATCCGTGGAGGGCGGCCATATGGCACATTCGCTGGCATATGTTGCCGCAAGTGCCGAAGAGGCTCGCAATTATGTGAAGCAGATTGCAAAGGACAAACCCGACTGGATTAAGCTCATGATTACGGGCGGCGTCCTCGACGCAAAGGTAAAGGGCGAACCGGGCGAGCTTAAGATGCCTGCCGACTATGTCAAAGCAGCGTGTGACGAAGCACATGCGCTCGGATTTAAGGTTGCAGCACATGTTGAAAGCCCGGAGGGCGTGAAGTGTGCGCTCGAAAACGGAGTGGATTCAATCGAACACGGAGCAAAGCCGGATGCGGAAATCATAGAATTATTTAAGGAAAAAGGTGCATTTCTTGTGGCTACCATATCTCCGGCACTTCCGTTTGCCGAATTCGACAGGGAAACCACGCACATAACGGAAGTTGCACAGTACAACGGCAAAATCGTATTTGAAGGCATTTTGGAATGTGCAAAAGCCTGCCTTGCGAACGGAATTCCGGTGGGACTCGGCACGGATACGGGCTGCCCTTACATCACACACTACGATATGTGGAGAGAACTGAACTATTTCCACAAATACTGCGGTGTTTCCAATGCTTTTGCGCTCTATACGGCAACGAAACGGAATGCACAGCTTGCCGGTGTGGGAGACATTACCGGAAGCATTGAAGCCGGAAAATCCGCAGACTTCATACTTACGAAGGAAAATCCGCTTGAAAATCTTGCGGCACTCAGAAATATCGATATGGTTGTTTTCCGTGGGGAAATAACGGACAAGCCGGGTGTCAAAAAAATGCCGGAGGTCGAAGCACAGCTCGACAAATATATATAAACCCGAAAGGATTGATAATTTGAAAAAAGCAGCATTTCACACGCTCGGCTGCAAAGTCAACCAGTACGAAACGGAGGCCATGAAGGAGCAGTTTGCGTCCCGCGGCTATGAAATCGTAGGGGAAGAGGAGGCAGCCGATGTATACATTATAAATACCTGCACGGTCACGAACCTTGCAGACCGCAAATCGCGCCAGTATATCCGGCGCATGAAAAAGCAGTGCCCACAGGCAGTGGTTGCCGTGACGGGATGCTACGCGCAGGTAAGGCCCGAAGAGCTTGAGGCTCTGCCGGAGGTCAACATTGTGGCGGGCACGGGCGAAAAAAACAACATCGTGGATTATGTGGAAGAGTATTTTACAAACCACACGAAGCAGAAACACATTTTGGAATACGATGCACTCACATCCTACCACGACAAGGGAATCATAACATCCATGGACTCGCGCACGCGCGCATATGTCAAAATTCAGGAAGGGTGCAATCGGTTCTGCTCCTACTGCCTGATTCCATTCGCGCGTGGAGCCGTCAGAAGCCGCAATCCCAAAGAGATCATAGAAGAAGTGCAGGCTTTGATTGACAAGGGCTTTCGCGAGGTTGTTCTGACGGGGATCAACACGGCACTTTACGGCACGGAGGAAAACTTCCCGTATCCGCTTACGGACGAAGAAAAAGCACTCGGCATGCACGGAATCGAAATCATCATCAGCCGGATTAACGCCTTGAACGGGGAATTCCGCATCAGGCTCAGCTCTCTCGAGCCGACGGTAGTCAATGCCGAATATGTGAAGAGGCTCATGCGCTATGAAAAGCTCTGCCCGCATCTGCATCTTTCGATTCAGAGCGGAAGCGACAGCGTGCTTGCGGCGATGAACCGCCATTACAGCAGGCAGGACTATCTGGACATTGTACGCGTATTGAAAGACTGCGACGCGCATTACGGCGTGACAACCGATATTATCTGCGGATTTCCGGGAGAAACGGAAGAGGACTTTGAAGACAGCCTCCGCATGACCGAGGAAGCCGACTTCCTCAAAGTCCACGCATTCCGCTATTCCAAACGGGAAGGCACGGCAGCATACGAGATGAAAAATCAGATTGACGGCGAGACGAAAAATAAACGCGTAAACCGCCTGATGGAAAAGGCAGAAGAGGTAACGCGGAGATTTTTCGAAAGTTCGGCAGGCGAAGTGCGGACGGTTCTCTTCGAGCAGGAAGGAAGTCTAATCAGCGGCTACACCGAAAATTACATCAAGGTGTACGCGGACGGCGGCGAGGAACATTTAAACAGTTTTCAAAAAGTTAAGCTTTTAGAACCATATAAAGACGGTATGAAAGGAGAAATATTATAATGGCAGATTGTGTATTTTGTATGATCGCGAATCATGAGATTCCGTCAACCATCGTTTACGAAGACGATAAGATTATTGCGTTTAAAGACTTAGACCCGCAGGGACCGGTGCATGTGCTGGTTATTCCGAAAAAGCACATCGCATGTCTGGACGATGTTAAGCCTGAGGATCACGAGCTGATGGGACACATCATGTGCAAAATCGGTGAGATTGCGAAGAGCCAGGGCCTCGAAAACGGCTACAGAGTTGTAAGCAACAACGGCGACGACGCTTTCCAGACGGTAAAGCACATTCACTTCCACATTATCGGCGGCAAACCGATGGGCTGGCCACCGTTCCCGGTACAGGAGTAAGTATATGCGGGGCAGATAGCAAAATGATACAGCTCTATTTACAGCTTCTCGATACGCAGACCGAACAGGAAAAATTTGAACGGCTTTATTATCAGTATAAAAGGCTGATGTACTGGATTGCAAATCACATTCTGGATGACAGCCATCTCGCGGAAGACGCCGTGCACGAGGCATTTCTGAAGATAATAAAAAATTTTCACAAAATCGGAGAAATTCATTGTCCCCGAACAAAGAATTTCGTGGTTATTATAGTTAGGAACACTGCGCGCAGCGTTCTCGAAAAAGAAAACCGCGGCCCTAAGACACAGAGTTTTACGGAAGACTTCGCAGTAAGCGACATGGCGGAAGCCTCGGATTCTTACTGGGAAAATCTCTCGTCGGGTTTTGATGAAACCTCGGATGAAGTTCTGCGAAAGGAAATCATGCGAACCGTAGACAGTCTGCCGGACTGGGCGGCGGATGTTTTGACGCTGTCGGCTATCTATGGATGCAGCACAGCGGAAATCGCGGCAATTGGGGGAATCTCCACGGAAGCGGCAAAAAAACGATTGCAGCGTGCGCGCGTTTTGTTTCAAAACAAGATGAAAGAGGGCGAGATGAAATGAACGGTGCGGAATTTCAGAATGTCTTGGCAGAAGCCTTGGAACGAAGATATGCATCCATACCGGATCCCGAAGAGCTTTCCTTTGATTATGAGTTTTCGCCGCGGTTTGAGCGGAAGATGAAGCGCATGATTCGTCGGTTTGACTACATACAGGGCAAAGAACAGCGAGCGGAGCGGAAAGAAACCAATTTCCGCTTCCGAAGGGTGGCTGTATTTGCCCTTGTTTTAGTGCTCTTAATGGCATTGGCGGCGTGCGCGGTACACTATATTATTATCTGGAACGAAGAAAACAACGAAAAACAAGGCACGCTGGATGTGACATTTGAGCTTGAAAACCCCAACACTGAGGATTTGTTTACTTTCAAGGAGCCTGTTGTGCCTGACAGCTACACGCGGGAAGTAACATTCCGTGATGGAGATATTCAGGATATTGAATATACTGATGAAAAGAGCGGAAAGACGATTCTCTATCACCAAACAGGAATATCAGAATCTATGGGTCTTAGTATAGGTAATGAAGATGAGAGCTTCACACAGATAGAAATAAATGGATTTAAAGGTTATGCGGAAACCGAAGGAGAGACACCGTTTATCGTATGGAGTGATGGGATTTCATTATATACCATTTCCTCTAATATTTCGTTCGATGAACTTTTCGTGATTGCCGAAAGCATACAGTGAAATGTACTGAAAAAAATACAAAAAATATTTTAAATTTCTTGTCCCCAAATCACCTTTTCAGCGGTTTTAGTGTATAGAAGAGAAACTTCTGATACTGAAACGGGAGGAGGTGAAGAAATGAAAAGAATTATCAGCGTATTGCTTATGACTTGTCTGCTGACATTCAGTGCTGTGGCCATAGCATCGGCATCCATATTTGATTCGGTAATTCCGATGGATGAAAATTATGGGGGTGCATATGCTAAGCTGCGTATTACATCGGGTGAAGCAAATATTTCCGCAGCTGTAACTGGGAAAGCCGGAAAAACAACAAAGGTGACAATCCATCTGTATTTACAGCAGTATAAAAACGGAAAATGGACGGATTACGATGATTGGCTGGAATCAAAAAACGGAACCAGCTTAACGGTCAGCAAAACAGTTACTGTGCCTACAGGTTATAAATACCGTGCAAAGGCATCCTGCTATGCGTATGCGGGAAATAACTGTGAACACGTGATAAAGTATAGCGCAGAAGTGCAGTAGAAACGAATGAATAATTAATGTAGATGGAGGTGCAAAAATGATTAGAAAGATAAATGTCATTTGTCTAGCTTTTTTACTGACAATAATTGGAGCGGTTGATGCTTATGCATCTGATAATTATGATGCAGTCCTGCCCCAAAGTGGTAGCAAAGTTGTTTTAGATGTACCGTTACACAAACAAGACAAGAATTCAAATAAGTGTGGGCCTACCTGCTGTCGAATGACTTTGGAATATTTTGGAGTTTCAAAGTCATTAGATACAATAGTTAATGAAATGAAAACATATCCAGACCACGATTATACACATATCGATTCATCAAGATACATGCTAAATGACTATATATCGGGGAATCACTATGTTAAAAAAACAAATTTATCATCCTTGTCTGAATTTATTCGCATATTAAGACAAAGCATTGATGCGGGATACCCAATGCACTGCTTACTAGAAACACAGTACCTTCCGGCATATTCAAATGCCAAATTTAGCCATTATGTTGTTGCCACCGGATATATGTGGGGTCAAGGAGGTAGCACAGGAGGAGGCGATTTTGTCTTCTATAACGATCCACACTACAACAATACATATTATGGAAGGCATTCATGTAGTGCCAATGATATGTATAGAGCCATTGTAGCACATTCAGCATGCTTCTTATGGGGAAATTAATGATGACTGCGGCAAAATGGAAAACGACCATTAGTGTTATGGTGGGATTAATAATAGTGCTGCTTCTTTTGTGCGCTTGTCAAAAGGAAAATGAAAACAGTATAACCCCAACTCAATCAACACACATTAATAGTCAGTTAATCTTAACAGATAATGTTTGGGAAGATGGGGTTTCCCTTAACACCTCTTGTTATTATGTCGACTCAACAAGAATGCTTTTAGCTTTAAATCGTGAAGAAAGAAAAAGTGTTGGAAGCGGTGACATAAAATATGAAACGGAGCAACTTATCACTTACAATACTGTGGAGAATCAGGTAGAACATATAATTCCGCTTTATAACAATTCACCTGTTAACAGTGCAATTATACATCAAGGAAAGGTTATATATGTTTCATACAAACCAAAAAATAACAAAATAAAATGGCATATTATTGAGCGCATGGATTCACAGGAACATAAGATTGCAGAGGGATATTGCGAATCAGGGTATGATTTGCCTGCTTTAGCATTGTGTGGGGAGAAACCTATTGTTTTATGGAAAGACATCACAAACAATCGGTCAGGTTTTTCGGTTGTTCAAGAAAATTCTCTTAGAGATATTTTTTCAGCGGAGTATGATTGGATAGTTGATACAAATATGTCAACTAACGGAAAAGAATTTTGCTTTCCGATTTATGATAGTAAGCGCTCAAAATTGGCTATTGCGGATATCTCAGGAATTTTGGAAAAGGTCGAACTTGACGGAAAAATAACCTCTTTTGCCATAACCAAGGATAATCTGCTATGCGGCTTAGGTGATTATGGAGAAACGGATAAATTCCATCTGTTAAATTATAATTTCAGAACAGGTGATGTAAAAAGTAAGTCGGTAAATGAAGCAATATATAGGTTACAGGGAAGTGATTCCGATTATGCATTATATGTAAATTATCAATTTCGTATTTTTCAAATTAATGCAAAAAAAGGAAATGAGAAGGAATTATACCCACCTGTTGGATATTATAATAAACCGGTTTTTTTCCAAACGGGTTCAGCGAACTTTGTCATTGCAGAATTTCTGGTTGATAATAAGCACGAATATTATAAGATTAGCATTTCAGAGTAGCCTCTTGCATATGCATTGCTGATATTTGAAATAGCCGAGAGCGATGAAATCAGCAGTATGATTCTTGACAATGACTGCTTTAACCAACTATCATAGGCTTTAGCAAAGAGGCCGCGATGTAAGTGCACGGCACCGCCTCAGCCCAAGAAAAAGCGTCTTTGAATTGTAAAATTCAAAGACGCAATTTTTAAAAAAAGAAAAATTTTGTTGCACTTTGCAAGTTTTGTCGTCTTTATTTATGGAAGGGGAAAAGGAGGAGATTATTTTGGAAAACACGAAATGGAAAAGAACTTTAAAACTTCTGTGCGTAATCAGTGCGCTTGCCATGGTGGCACTGCCATGGTTCTCGTTTAATCCGAAAGTAACGGGATATTATTGGGGGATGGATTCACTGCTCTATGCGTGGGTTCCGCTTATCATCATTGCGCTGTATTTATTTCAATGGAAAACCAATAAAATAGGAAATATCATACTTGCAGAAGCTGCCTTGTTTTCGCTGCTGGGTATCTATGTATATGCCTTCCTTTATTGGCCGTGCAGCATTACAGGCGATGCACCGGATATGGGAGTGAGCCTTTCGGCAGCGCTTCCGACTTTCTGGATTGGCTTTGCGGTAATGCTTTGTACTTGGATGGCTTTTCAGGCATACTTTATTCGACAGTGTGTCCGCAAATAGGGCTTTCATTCTGCCGAAGAGGGAAAGGGGTTTATGGAAAAAATGGAAAAGAGTAAAAGAAAAATATCTGAGAAAAAAATAATGTTGTTAATACTGATTGCTTCGATTGCAGCGGTAGCAATCTATTTGATTTTTTTAATACCGCATTCAACGACGACAGAATTTTTTCAAAGTGATATAAGAGATGAAGCAATTACAACTTATCCGCTGTCCCGCGAGGAATATATTATAGAATCTGCGAAGTTGTTTTTAATAATAAACATCCCGAATGTTTTAATTCTCATAAAGCACTTTAGCCGATTTCTTGCGGAAAAGTTAAGCTGGATGGGAAAATGATGCAGATGTACAAGGGAAAGATATTCTGAGCTTAAAAAGTGTGCGAAGTTGGGAAAATTCTTAACTTCGCACCATTAACTCAAAAATGATGCTGTATTTGCATGCGGTACGGATATTTTCTGCTTATTGGAAAAGTATACGCCGTATTTGCTGATATGCGATGAGGACGGCATGAAAAATTTTGTTGCACTTTGCAGGTTTTACCGTCTTTATTTATAGAAGGGGAAAAGGAGGGGATTATTTTGGAAAACACGAAATGGAAAACCCACAAAATAGGAAGCATCCTACTTACAGAAGCTGCCTTGTTTTCGCTGCTGGGCATCTATGTATATGCATTTCTTTATTGGCCGTGCAGCATTACAGGCGATGCGCCGAATATGGGCGTGAGCCTTTCGGCAGCACTTCCGACTTTCTGGATTGGCTTTGCGGTAATGCTTTGTACTTGGATGGCTTTTCAGGCATACTTTATTCGACAGTGTGTCCGCAAATAGGGCTTTCATTCTGCCGAAGAGGGGAAGGGGTTATAGAAAATAATGGAAAAACACAAAAGAAAAATATCTGAGAAAAAATTTGAAGAGGGGGAGACTTCAATATGAAATGTCCGTACTGCAATAACGATATGATTCCGGGATATGTCCAGAACGGCAGGAGGCTGGTTTGGGACACCGAAAAACTTGACGGTGCATACCTGCCTTTTACCGAGAAAGGCAGATTTGTAACAAAGGGTTTTTTCAAGAACACGGAAATGGAATCCTATCTTTGTGAAAACTGTAATATCTTATTGTCACTTTTGGAAGAATGACGAATATGGGGCTTACGACTTGGGGCGGATTGGGAGTGTCGCCGGTGGTCTTGGGGTGGCAGTCATGACCTTGGGTCGACTGGTATGACCTTGGGTCGACTGGTATGACCTTGGGATGTCTGGAAAAATTAGGCAATTCCTACCAAGTGCCTCAAAAAGACCCCTGTTTCGTGTATTTTAGCCAGTTTTACACCGCGTTGAGCCTGTTTCACGCCGGCTTTGTACTGTGATTTTACCCCTTGCAAAAATGTAAGGTTTTGGGAGGCTGGAATTTCAACGTTTCACGGGGATAGCTTTTCGACACTTTTTTACAGTGCGATTTTTTCGCCCATGCAGGTCCCTAGAGACACGAAGTGCCCCTTCATAGAAGCCCTCTTCGTGTAAACGCTATCTTTGACCCCGCGGCGCGGTGCTGTGTAAACGCTATCTTTGGCCTCGCACCCATGAACCCAAGCACCCAAGCACCGTCCTTGGTCATCTAGACACCCTGCGCCGCCCGGCTCAAGAAAAAAGCGTCCTTGAATCGCAGGATTCAAAGACGCAATTTTTTTCGGTTATTTTTTCAGAAATTCCTGGACGAGCTGTTTCACCTGGTTTCCGTCAGCAAGGCCTTTGACTTTCGCCATGACAGGCCCCATGAGTTTTCCCATGTTCTGCATGCCGCTTTCAATACCTAACTCAGCAGCGGTTCCTTTGATGATTTCACGAATCTTTTCGTCGGAAAGCTGTTCCGGCAGGTACCTTTTCAGTATTTCAATCTCTGACTTATAGGAATCGATTAAATCGGTTCTTCCGGCTTTTTCAAAATCAGCGAGGGCATCTTTTCTCATTTTAACCTGTTTTGATAAAATTGCTGCAATGCCGTCATCATCCAGCTCTTCGCGGTGGTCAACTTCGTATTGCTTGATTGCCGCACGCGCAAAACTGATTGTATTCTTGGCAACTTCATCGTGAGCCTTCATAGCTTCTTTGAAGTCTGCCATCAACTTTTCTTTGATTGCCATTTTTATTCACCTCTATTCGTGAAGCCTTGACTAAGCTGCCTGCTCAGGCAAGAAATGACTTGTGAAGGTATTAGTATTTCTTAGCCTTTTTTCTAGCGGCTTCAGATTTTTTCTTTCTCTTTACGCTTGGTTTTTCGTAATGTTCTCTTTTTCTGAGTTCGCTCATAACGCCGTCTCTCGCGCAAGATCTTTTGAATCTCTTAAGAGCGGATTCCAAACTTTCGTTTTCTCTTACGATAACTTGTGCCATATTCCAATTCACCTCCTGACTTACATGAAATAATTAAGCCGAAAGCAGCCCGGCTGCCTATAACGAAAGTATTATACACTTTTTGGACGGCTTTCGCAAGGATTTTTGATAAAAAAATGCAATAAATCAAACGAGCGGTACATAGACTGAAAAGAAAGAAAAAAACAGGCGGGAAGTAGGTGCGGAAAACAGTGAATTTGTTTGCGGAAATGGAGTATGACCTGGATTTTCGTGTGCCGCGCGTGACTGTAACGGAAAACCGTGTGATTCTAGAGAGCGTTAAGGAAATCGTAATGATAAGCAGTGCGGCGGTTACCGTAAAAAATTCAGACAGATACGTAACGGTCGGCGGTGAGAATTTCGTTATCCGGGAAATCGGTGAAGGGAGACTTGTCATTGAGGGAAGAGTACAAAGAGTTGAGTTTTTATAGACATCGTGTACAGATTACGATTGAAGGCTTTCGGACAGACAAGCTGCTTTCGACGGCATTCCGCAAAGGGATAAAACTTCGCAACGTTCGGATGATTTCGGATACGGAACTCATTGCGTGGGTCTCCTACAGAGACTGTAAGACGCTGCGAAAACTTGCAAAATCGCTGTACCGGATAACCGTAATCAAAGAAGCCGGTCCGCAGACGAAAGTGTCAAAGATAAGAAAAGAACCGCTTCTGATTGCCGGAATCCTGCTGGCTGCATCCATCGTTTTTTTTCAATCCGTGTTTGTCGCGCAGATTGTGGTGGACGGCTATAAAGCAATTCCGGAGCAGTGCCTCAGGCAGTGCCTGAACGAAGCCGGAATCTATGAAGGCGTTTACCTGCCGTCGATAAACTGGGAGAAAGCAAAAGCCGATATTTATGCTACATTCCCGCAAGTGACATGGGTGAAGCTTGTTTATGACGGAACAGTGGTATATCTTGATATAGCGGAAACTGATGACCTCAGAGATAGCGCCGCGGCAGAAGGCAATAAAAATACAGACGAAAGCGGCGAGAAAATCAGCTATACCGATTTGGTCGCGGAAGAGAACGGATACATAGAAAGCGTCCAGCCGCTTTGGGGTGAGGCACGCGTGGAGCCGGGCGATTATGTAAAAAAAGGACAGATTTTGATTGGTGGTGAAATTCCGATCGAACCGACAACATTCGAAGAAAACGACCCCGACCGATATTATGTCAAAGCAAGCGGACAGGTGTGGGCAAGAGTTCCTTACCGCCTGAATTTCGCGCAGGAACGCTACGAGAAGCCCGCACATCTACAGGAGCCGCAGAGCAGCTCTTCCGACAAAATTATAATCGCAAACAAGCAGGAACGCACGCCGGAGCAGATAAAAGCCAAGGCCGACCAGCAGATACGCCTTTGGATGAAAGAAAATCTGCCTGAAAACGCAGAAATTATAAATAAAAGTTTGAATTTTAGCGCAAAAGAAAATATAATAGAAATAGGTGTGACCATCGAGGTGCGCCGCGAAATAACCAAAGAACAGGAGACGGCAGTTGGACAAAAAATTTCGGATAAGAGAGGGGATTGACAGACGGGAACTTTTCGGGAATCTGGATGTCAACCTTGACTATATAAGAGAGGTAACGAGCGCGGACATCATTCAGCGGGATGATGAGCTGATCATCAAAGCAGAGAGTGAGGAGGCAATCGATAAGGCATCGCGAATTCTCGATGAACTTATGAGCGCGATTGACGCAGGAGAGGTTTTGGACAAACAAAAGGTTCAATACATCATTTCACTCAGCGAAGAGGGGATTTCCTACAAGGAGAGCAGGGTAAACAAGGATGTTATCTGCTTTACGCACAAAGGGAAACCTCTGAAACCGAAAACACTCGGGCAGAAGAACTATGTAAACAGCATAAGAAACAAAGACATCGTGTTTGGCGTGGGGCCCGCGGGGACCGGCAAGACCTATATTGCGGTTGCAATGGCAATAAACGCATATAAGAACAAAGAAGTCCAGAAAATCATTCTTGCAAGGCCTGCGGTTGAGGCGGGAGAAAGGCTCGGCTTCCTGCCGGGCGACCTGCAGGATAAGGTTGACCCGTATTTAAGACCGCTCTACGATGCGCTCTATGACGTGCTCGGAAGAGATGCGGCTCTCAGACTGAAAGAAAAGGAAGTAATTGAGGTGGTTCCGCTCGCTTACATGAGAGGAAGAACGCTGGACAATTCGTTTATCATATTGGACGAGGCGCAGAACACGACGCGCGAACAGATGAAAATGTTTCTGACGCGTATGGGCTTCGGCTCAAAGGTGGTTGTTACGGGAGACGTAACCCAGATTGACCTGCCGCGCGGCAAGAAATCGGGGCTTGTGGAAGCACTCAGAGTTTTGAAAAATATCAGAGACATCGACATATGCTATCTGAAAGACACGGATGTTGTAAGGCATGAACTGGTCAAGAAGATTATAAACGCATATGATCAGTTTTACAGAAAATACCCGGAGGAAATGCAAGAATAATGAAAATATATTTTGAAGAGGGACATGCAGTACCGGAAGAACTTCTGCAAAAAATGACCGAAGCGGCAGAGTATGCCGTTGAGTCCGAAAACATGCACAATCTCGACAAGAAACGCTGTGAAATCAGTGTGACATTTGTTGACCTTGATGAGATACACGAGCTCAACAAACAGTATCGGGGTGTTGACAAGCCGACGGATGTGCTGTCGTTTCCGCAGTTTGATGACCTTGAAGAGGAAATTCCCGAGGTCTGCGAAATCTGTCTCGGAGATGTGGTTATCTGCGAGCAAAAAGCACGGGAGCAGGCCGAAGAGTTCGGACACTCCTTTGAAAGAGAACTGGTATATCTTTTTACGCACAGCGTTTTGCACCTTCTCGGATACGACCATATGGAAGACGACGAAAAGAAGGCAATGCGGGAACGCGAAGAGGAAATAATGAAGCAGATAGGATTAATGCGTCAGGAGGGATAATTATGATGTACAGAGATTTATACGCAAAAGCAAAAGAAATGCTGCCGAGAGCCTATGCACCGTTCTCCAAGTTCAGAGTAGGTGCGGCGCTGCTTACGAAAGAAGGCGAAGTGTATACGGGCTGCAATGTAGAGAACTCTTCGTTCGGAGCAACCATATGCGCGGAAAGAACGGCGTTTGTCAAGGCAATTTCCGAAGGGGAAAGTGAATTTGAAGCAATCGCTATCGTCTGCGAAGAAGGAGAGGCATGGCCGTGCGGCATCTGCAGGCAGTTCATGAAAGAATTCTGTGACGATGATTTTAAGATTATCACGGGAGATGACGAAGAAAGCCTCAGAGTTTACACAATGGAAGAAATTTTACCGGAGGGATTCAGACTTTAATGAAAACAGGATTTATAGGAATTATCGGAAGACCGAATGTCGGCAAATCAACGCTTCTCAATGCGGTGCTTGGCGAAAAAATCGCGATTACAACGGACAAGCCGCAGACGACCCGCAATACGATTCGCGGCATCTATACAAACATCCCCGACGGCGATTACGAACGCGGCGTGCAGATGGTATTTATCGACACGCCGGGCATCCACAAGCCACACAGCAAACTCGGCGAATTCATGACCGATTCTGCAATCAACACGTTCAAAGAGGTTGAGGTCATTCTCTTTCTGGTGGACGAGGAACTCGGCAGAGGCCCGGGAGACAAATATATTCTCGAAATGCTGAAAGAGGTAAAAACCCCGAAAATCCTGATTATAAACAAAATCGACAAGATGGATCCGGAGGAATTCCGCAAGATTTACGACGAATACAGCAAAATGGGGATCTTCGAGGATGTTCTGGGAATTTCGACACTCGAGGGAACGCATGTGGAACGGCTTTTGGCGAGAATTGAGGATTTTCTTGAACCCGGTCCAATGTATTTCCCGGAAGATATGATTACGGATCATCCGGAGCGTTTCATAGTCAGCGAGATCATCCGCGAAAAAATCCTCCTGTACCTGCAGGACGAGGTTCCGCACGGGGTGGCGGTTGAAATCGAAAGCTACCGAGAGGAAGAAAACATCACAAGAATCGGTGCGGTAATCTACTGCGAAAGAAAATCACACAAGGGAATCATCATTGGAAAAGAAGGCAAGAAGCTGAAGGGCATCGGCAAGAGTGCCCGCCTTGAAATCGAAGCACTCCTGGGAACAAAGGTATTCCTTGAACTTTGGGTCAAGGTAAAAGAAAACTGGAGAGATTCCGACTTTGCACTTTCCAATTTCGGATATAAGGATGGTTTTGACAGATGATAACCGATACAGAGGGCATTGTCCTCAGACAGACCAAAACCGTGGCAGGAAGAAGGATGATTCTGCTTTTTTCAAGAAAGTTCGGAAAAATCAGCGTCGGAACGAGTGCCGCGGAAGGCGGAAAAAACAAATCGGCCCTTGCGGCAAGACCGTTCACCTACGGACGATATGAGCTTTTTAAGGGCAGAGACAGTTACAATTTGAATAACGGCCAGGTGATAAAGAGTTATTATGGCATCGGGGAAGATCTTGATAAGTATCTGGCGGCATCCTATGTTCTCGAACTGACGGAAAAGCTCCTTGCCGAAGATCTGCCGCAGCCTGCGATTTTCCGAATCCTGCTGGATTTCTTTGAGGCACTTGAGGCCAGAAGCAGGAAGCACGAAACGCTGGTGATGGCATACATTGTAAAGATTCTGGACGCACTCGGCACGATGCCTGTCCTTGATAAATGTGTGTGCTGCGGAAAGCCTGCGGACGGAAAGCATTTCAGTGTGAGTGAAGGCGGCGTGATTTGCGGAGATTGTGTGAAGAGTTTTCGTGAAACAACCACGAATGAGGCATTGATTTATGATGTAAATTTTGGTATAGTAGATATATTAAAGTATTTTAGAAAAGAGCCGTTTAACGCATTCGGCAGGATTGCCTTGGACGAGCGTATTTTCAAACAGCTGAACGTCATAATGAAAAGTTATCTGACTTATCATTTTGATATAGGAAAGTTAAAAAGTGAGAGTATTTTTTCACATGATTTGTGAAGCGATTAATTTTAGGAGGTATTTTTATGGAAATTACATTGGAAAAGATTGAACTGGTAAAAGACAGAACAGGAGTATCCTACAAAGAAGCAAAAGAAGCACTTGAAGCGGCTGACGGAAGCGTTATAGATGCTATCATCGCAATCGAAGAAACCGTTGACATCAACAAGGGCGGAAAGACAAACGAATTTGTAAACGATACGATGGATAAAGTAAAGGAAATGGTGAAGAAAGGCAATGTCTCCAAAATTGCGGTTAAGAAAGGCGACGAAACAATCGTTAACATCCCTGTAAATGTAGGGGTTGTCGGCGCACTCGTTGCTCCGTGGGGCGTGATTGCCGCAGCTATCGCAGCGGTAGGTTTCAAATGCACGGTTGAACTCACCACGACAGACGGTAAGGTTATCGACATAACCAAGAGAGCAGAAGGCTTTGCAAGCGATGTAAAAGAAAAAGGCTCGGTTGTGCTTGACGAAGTTATCGAAAAAAGCACAGGTGCTTACAATTCAATCAAGGAAGCAGCATGCGACAAGTACAACGAATTCAAGTCCAAGAAAGAAGACTTGGAAGACATCTTTGAAAATACCGAAGATGCAGTAGAAGAAGTGCTTGAAGGCACTGACGAAGAAGAGAAAAAAGAAGAAGAATAAAAACAAAAGATAGGTAGGTTTTCACAATGAGCGATGTAAACAGAGAAGTAACAATGGAGAAAGTTGTAGCTCTTTCCAAAAACAGAGGATTCGTTTATCCGGGTTCGGAGATTTACGGAGGCCTTGCAAACACATGGGATTACGGTCCTTTGGGAGCAGAACTTAAGAACAATGTAAAGAAAGCATGGTGGAGAAAGTTCGTGCAGGAGTCCAAGTACAATGTAGGACTGGATGCCGCGATTCTTATGAACCCTCAGACATGGGTAGCTTCGGGCCACGTGGGAGGATTCTCGGATCCGCTCGTAGACTGCAAATCATGTAAATCAAGATTCAGAGCCGATAAGCTGATAGAAGATTTCCATGCGGCAAACGGCATGCCGGAAATCGTTGTGGACGGATGGAGCAACGAAGAACTCGAAAAATACATCGCCGAACACAATATTCCGTGTCCGGAATGCGGCAAAACGGATTTTACGGGAATTCGTCAATTTAATCTGATGTTTAAGACTTTCCAGGGCGTAACGGAAGATTCCAAATCGGAACTCTACCTTCGTCCGGAAACTGCACAGGGTATTTTCGTAAACTTCAAGAACGTGCAGAGAACTTCAAGAAAGAAAGTTCCTTTCGGAATCGGACAAATCGGAAAATCTTTCCGTAACGAAATCACACCGGGCAACTTTATTTTCCGTGTGCGCGAATTTGAACAGATGGAACTTGAATTCTTCTGTGAACCGGGAACGGACCTCGAATGGTTCAATTACTGGAGGGGATTCTGTCATCAGTGGCTGCTTTCCCTCGGAATCAAAGAAGAAAACCTCAGACTTCGTGACCATAGTCCGGAAGAACTTTGTTTCTATTCGAAGGCAACAACCGACTTCGAATTCAAATTCCCATTCGGCTGGGGCGAACTTTGGGGCGTTGCTGACCGTACGGACTATGACCTTACGCAGCATCAGAACACATCAGGACAGGATATGACATATTTCGATCAGGATAAGAACGAGCATTATATTCCGTATGTAATCGAACCATCGCTCGGCGTTGAAAGAAGCGTGCTTGCATTCCTTTGCAATGCCTACACAGAAGAAGTTCTTACGGATGCAAACGGAAAAGAAGATGTTCGTGTGGTAATGAAATTCCATCCTGCACTCGCACCGTTCAAGGCAGCGATCCTTCCGCTTGCCAAGAAGCTTGCACCTGTTGCAGAGCCAATCCATGAAGAACTTTCAAAATACTTCATGGTTGACTATGACGCTGCGGGCTCCATTGGAAAGAGATACAGAAGAGAAGACGAAATCGGAACGCCGTTCTGCATCTGCGTGGATTTTGATACCGAGACAGACGGATGCGTTACCATTCGTGACAGAGATACGATGCAGCAGGTAAGAATCCCGGTAAGCGAGGTTCGCTCCTACATCGAAGAAAGATTATCCTTCTAATCACAAGAAACGGAGAAATATGAAGCAATTTGTATATTCATTCAATGAAGGTTCCAAAGAAATGCGGAACCTTCTTGGCAATAAGGGAGCCAATCTGGCAGAGATGATGCAGATCGGGCTTCCGGTGCCTTTCGGATTTACCGTTACTTCCAAGGCATGCGCCGAGTTTTATGAAAACGGCTGCAGGATAACGGAAGAAATGGAGAACGAAATATTTGACAAGATAGCGGAACTTGAAGATGTAACCGGCAAAACATTCGGCAGAGGAGAGAATCCTCTGCTTGTTTCCGTGAGGACAGGTGCGGCAGTTTTCGTGCCGGGACTTGCGAAAACCGTTTTAAATGTCGGAATCAACGATGAGACCGCAGAGGCACTTTGCCGTTTGACGGGAAACAGGGAATTTGCCTATGATACTTATCGCAGATTTAATGCAATGTATGCGGAGATTGTCGGAGACGGGGAAAAAGGCACGCTGCAAGATGCGAGAGCGCAGCTTCTCGGCGCTGTAAAGGCGGCATTCCTTTCGTGGAACAGCGAAGAAGCACAGTCCTATCGCCGGCATCATGACTTTAACCCGGAAGAGGTGCAGGGTGCGGCCGTGAGCGTTCAAGCGATGGCTTTCGGAAACCTCGGAAATGCATCTGCGGTGGGCATTGCAGCAACTCGCTGCTGCGAGACGGGAGAAAAGAAACTGACCGGGACCTTCACGGTGAGCACACAGGGAAAAGACGCAGAGGCAGGAAATGTCCCGCAGGATATTTCGAGGCTGGCGGACAATTTTCCAAAGGTATACGAAGCCATACAAAAGATTTCCGGAATCCTGGAGCGTCATTACAAAGATGTCCAGACCATAGAATTTACGATTGAAAACAACAAGCTGTACATGCTTCAGACCTCCGCGGCGGACCGGACAGCAGAAGCTGCACTCAAAATCGCGGTCGACATGGTTTCGGAAGAACTCATCACGCAGAAAACCGCAATACTCAGGCAGGACGCAGAGAAAATGGAGCAGGTTATCTCGAAAATTGAAAGCGGTGCCATACCTTGCGAATCTGAACTTAAAAGAAACTACGATACACTTATGGAGTGGGTTGACGATGTAAGAGAACTGAAGGTCAGGGTAAATGCGGACAGTGCCGGCCAGGCAGCTGAAGCAGCGAAACTCGGTGCGGAAGGAATCGGTCTCTGCCGAACCGAGAATATGCTTTATAATGACGGAAAGATGCCAATGCTGAAAGAGATGCTTTTGACGCAGGATATCGCAAATCGCGAAGAGATGCTTCAAAACCTCAAAGAAGAGCAAAAACGCAATTTTGAGCAGCTCTATCGCATCATGGGGGAACGACCTGTGACGATACGGCTTTTGGATTTACCGGTCACATTGCCTGAAATTACGGAGATGCAGACAGAGGCAGTCATCGAAGCGGCACTTAAAGTGAGCGAAGAAACGGAAAGTGATATAAAAATCGAAATTCTGATTCCGATGATAAGTACGCTCGAAGAACTGCGAAGGGTGAAGAAGACCATAAGCGAAGCAGCGAAAGCCTGCACCGCAGATTCAGACAACAATCCTGACATCTTGATAGGAACGATGATTGAGACCCCGAGAGCTGCCCTTATTGCAGACAAAATAGCCGCAGAATGCGATTTTTTCTCATTTGGGACAAATGATCTAACACAGATGGTTTTCGGGCTCTCAAGGGAAGCAGAAGCCTCCGGAGTTATCGAAAATTATGTGGAAAACGGAATACTGAGTGAGGATCCGTTCAAAACTTTGGATACAGACGGCGTAGGACGCCTTGTGGAACTTGCCGCGTCCATCGGCAAGCATACCAAGCAAAAACTGAAGCTTGGAATCTGCGGCAATCAGGCATCCGACAGCAGAACCATAGATTTCTGCCATAGAATCGGTATAAATTATCTGTCATGTCCACCGGGCAGGGTGCCTGCTGCCAAACTGGCTGCGGCACAGGCAGCGGTCAGAAACGAGGGGAAAGAAATATGATTGAATTTTGGGGGACAACCGCAGGGAGCATTTTGATGACATTGTTGATTTCAATGGTTCCGGTGCTTGAACTGCGGGCAGCCATTCCTGCCGGCGTAATAGCAGGGCTTGACATTCCGGTTGTCGTGACAGTGGCAATCATAGGGAATCTGATTCCAATTCCGTTCATTATCGTATTCATCAGGAAAATTTTCAAGTGGATGCAGACAAAGAGTGAAAAACTCGCGGCACTTGTAAAAAGGCTTGAGGATAAGGCGGACCGAAAAAAAGACAAGGTTCTCAAATATGAATTCTGGGGACTCATGTTTTTCGTAGCGATTCCGCTTCCCGGAACAGGGGCATGGACCGGCGCACTGATCGCGGCAATGCTGGATATGCAGCTGAAAAGAGCCTTTCCTGCAATTGCTGCAGGTGTTGTAATTGCGGCAGTCATTGTAACCGTTGCAACATACGGAGTAGCAGCACTGATATAGAATATAAGAAAACTCCCGCTTTCGCGGGAGTTTTTTCTTTGCAATTAATTTGATGTTATGTAATATTAGATTTACTGTTTTGCGTGCTTCTTTAATCTTACAACAGGTTCCTGCGGCAGCTTGAACAGTGGAATGAATCTGTCCCAACCTGTGAATGTCAGGAGGAGAAGGGATCCAACTGCGATGTACGCCATGAAATTGTATCTTAAGAAGTCTGTCGGAACAAGCTTCTGAAGCGGATATACACCGGCAGCGATACCTACATAGAATGCAAGGTATACGTGCCATGGAATGAGCTGGGAACCGAATACGCCCATAGCGTCTCCGAATGTAGCGTTTCTCAGTTTAATCTTGTACATAGCTTCTTCGCTTTCAGCTTCAATGTTTTCTTCTGCAATCTGCTTGATAACCGGACCCATTGTTACAATCTGAGCCATTTCATCGGATAAAGCAGCGTTTCCGAGTAAGCAGAGAACTGCGTTCCATCCAAGCAGGTGTCTTACCTTCTTGGACATCTTTACAACAAGAGCAGCAAGCGGAGCGAACGCATCCATCTTCTGCATGATGCCGCCGAAAGCAGCAACCCACATCATCATTACAACTACCCATGAACCTGCATCTGCGAAACCTGCCATGACTTCATCGAGGAAATCCTGGAAAGTACCAACCGTTCCGGCGAAGATTCCGAGTACATAGGAAGAAACGATACCGGAACCGATACAGATGAATGTGTTCAGCCCGAGAACTGCAAGTACAATAACGAGGATGAGCGGAATAACCATGTAAAGAGCAACGCCGTCACGAACCTGTTCAAGCAGTGCAACTGCAGCAGGTCTTTCTTCTGCAAGGAATGCCCATACATCATCTGTAATCTGGTTTACAACATGGGAACCGTCAACCGCTTCTCCCGGAAGACCCATCGTGATTCCTGCAACGAGGAAGCAGATGCAAGCGAGTGCAAGGCAGAGTACAGACCAAACACCCTGGTGTCTGATTCTGTCTACAACCTGTACGCCCTGGATACCGGAGGATACGATTGTTGTATCGGAGATAAGACCGATGTTGTCGCCGAAGCAAGCACCGCCTGCGATAGCACAAACCGTAAGGTAAAGGTTACCGCCAACGATTTCGTTCAGCCATAAGAAAATCGGTGCGCATGCTGCGAATGTACCCCAGGAAGAACCGGTTGCTACGGAAAGAACCGCAGTACAAAGAATACCGATGAATGCAACACTCTTGCCTGTGATGCCGGCTTTCAGTGCGATGTTTACAACTGCTGCGCCTACACCTGTGGACATGAATAAGCTTGCCATCGCGTAAGCGAACATTAAGATAAATAATGCAATCAGGATGTTAGATACGCTGGACATAGCGGAATCGATACATTCCTGTAATTTGAAGCCGCATACAAAGCGAGCAACAACGACAGCTGCGATCGCTGCGATTGCAGCTGCAATCAGTGCGTCCTGTCCGGAAATCATCAGTCCGGCTAAAACGAATACAGGAACGAACTTAACAAATGCTTTTAGAAAATTCATTGTTTCATTTCCTTTCTATAATTAAAGTATAAATTTTAATTGCGTTTTATTTAACAGCAAGAACCATGCCAAGTTAAGAAAACGCTTAATAACGCAGAAATAAACACTTTTTATAAGGGAAAAAAAGGAAACTGACCCAAAAACGGTGCAAAAATAAAAAGGATGACCCGAAAATGGCACTGCAATGTTGACAAAGAAAGTAAAATGGATATAATTGAATAGATACTAGGAGGCAATAACATGAGAAATTTCGGAGAGGTTAGAGTAATAGAACCTAAAGGCAGTCTTCCGGTTACCGCATGGAAGGTTGATAATTCACGGGAACTTAAAGGACGCGAGATACGTATTTTGCTTGACTACATAACAATGGAGCGGGACAGTATGTGCCAGATTTGCTCCATATGCGAACATGATACGGCCAAAATAGCGGGTAAGATTATGAAATTTGTCAACGAAAGGGGCAAGATTCACAACCCTTATACGAACAGCGGGGCCGTATGTTCCGGAGTAGTGGAGGAAATATCCGATGACTGCGGCAGAAACGATGTTAAAGTAGGCGATTATGTTGTCTGCATGAGTACCATGACGGGAATTCCCGTATACATAGAAGAAATCGAAGATATCGATTACGATTTCGGTCAGATTAAATGTAAGGGATATGCGATTCTGTTTGAAACAACGATTTTGGAAATCTGCGATGATTTGCCGGAAAATCGAAAACGATACCTGAGAAGAGCCATTGATGAAGAGGGAACCTTCTTTGGACTCAGTGAGATTGTCAAGGACATGGATATAAAGAAGGTGCTCATTATCAGTGTCAGCCTTGTTGAAATTGCGCTTTTTGCACAGCAGATGAAAAACTGTGTGCCTGATGCTGAAATATCCCTGCTTGTGGAAAACGGATGCACATGCTCCGCCAATATGAAAGAAAAAGTTTTGCTGGACGTTCTGAGCCCACTGATAGATCATATTTATTTCGACCCGATGAGCCATCCAATCGAAACTGCAGCCCGCATCTTGGGGGAAGGTGAAATGAATCAGATGGATGTGATTATCAATCTTGAGAATATCAAAAACTGTGAGAGTGTGGCAGCTCTCATGGTAAGAAGCGGTGGTCTTATCTGCCATACCAATATAGACAATAACTATTCACAGGCGCTTCTGATTACCGAGAGCCTCGGGAAAAAGGGAGTAGTCAACTATGCACTGGACAGCGTATATGAAAATACATACAGCATTGCGCTCGGACTGGTTCAGGATGCCGAGCCGATACTCAAGAAGCTCGATGAATATTTTGAAAAAAACAAGCGCAAGATCAAACTCAGAGCAAGCTGTGAAGAAGAACACGGGCAGAAGGCTGCCAGACAGATAGACGGATTCTTGTTTATGAGCCCGGTAACGGAAGAGTTGGTTGCGGATGCCCTAAACATAGCCAAATATGATTGCAATGTAATCATACAAGGTGAGACGGGGGTAGGCAAAGAAAGAGTTTTCGATTTAATCCACCAAAACAGTCCGAGGAAGTCAAAACCGTGTATTAAGATAAACTGCGCAACGATACAAGAAAACCTCGCAGAGTCGGAATTTTTCGGGTATGAAAAGGGATCGTTTACCGGGGCGTCATCGACCGGAAAAGAAGGTTACTTTGAAATGGCCAACAACGGCACCCTCTTCCTTGACGAAATCGGTTCTCTGCCTTTGTCCATGCAGTCTAAACTCCTGCGCGTGCTTCAGGAAAACACGTTTTATCGTGTGGGCGGTACGCAGGCGAAGCATGTAAATGTTCGCGTTATATGTGCGAACAACATACCGCTTAAGAAGCTGGTAGACGAAGGAAAGTTCAGAGAGGATCTTTTCTATAGGCTGAACATCTGCCAGATTGAGATCCCGCCTCTCAGGAAGCGAAAAGAAGATGTCTACTGCCTTGCAAAGGATTTCATAAAGAAATACAGCCTGAAGTATGGGGTGGATAAAGATTTCAGCCCGGAGGCGTACCGGAAACTCGAAGAATACCACTGGCCGGGAAATGTGAGGGAACTCGAAAATACGGTTCACCGGCTATATATTTGCGGGAGAGAAAATACAATCGAAGCGGATTTGGTTGACGATCTGCTCAACGAAAATGTTTATGACGAGAGTGTCATAGACATCCGCAAGGAATTCAAGAGAGAAGAATCGCTGGACTTCAATCAAATTATAGAAAGGCAGGAAAAGAAGCTGATAGAATATGCTCTCAAGAAGGAGGGCACAACGCGAAAAGCGGCCGATTTCCTGAACTTGCCGCAGACAACCCTTGCACGAAAGAAAGTGAAATATAATTTGTAAAAAACGGAGCCAGTGGCTCCGTTTTTTGCATTCATTCTTTATTTATTCATACTTATTTAATTTAGGAGTTTCTTTCTTTATTTCATCATCCAAGTCTGGAGCTTGAAATCTGCGCCTGCATTGTTCAGACTTTCAATTCCGGCAACGATTGTTGCGTGAACTTCTTCGTCTGTGAAAGTCAGGCCCTGGTCTTTTGCATATGCCTGCATACCTGTTGCGATAACCTCTTCAGCGATGTCACCGGACATAGCCTGAAGGGAGTTGTAGTTCATGGATGTGATTGCGCTTTCAAATGCGTAGTCTAAAAAATCTTTCTTTGTAATCATCTCGTTACCTCCTATAGAATTGTTATTTTTTAAATTATATTTTTTTCTTTTGTGCAAATATTATAAGCAAGAAGCGTGCCAACTCGAAAAAATCCTCGAAACAGCCTTAAAAATAATAAAAAAGCGATATTTGACTCAAAAACGGCACAAGATTGACCCGAAAATGATTTTAACAATAAAAAAATGACCCAATTCTGGGTCATTTTCAAAAAGGTTTTCATTATTCCCCGGTAACGCTTGCGATGAAGTTCGATGCGTTATCAGCTCCGATGTAGAATACAAATGATTTGCTGGCGTTCATCTTTACGAGAAGATAGCCATTGTCACTCACACCGAAGTCAATTGACGAACATGTAGGATTGGATTTCGATTTGAAGGTTACATGAACGCCGGCATTGTTATAAGCTTTGCTGCCACATAATGGAGAATTGTCATTTGAGAAGATGTAGTTATCTACATATTCCCTGATGTCCGGAACACTGAACTTATGATAAGAAGAGTATCCGATGTTTTCCCCTTTGCAGTAGACATATTTGGAATACGAAACATCCGTGTCAAGTCCCGCGTCAAGAATGAATTGTTCCAGCGAGGATGGTGTATAAGATTCATTAAGATAAAGCAGACTCTGCTTGAATCCGTCTACATCTACAGCAACCATAAGATCCGAAGAAACATTTCTGAGCCTCTTAACCTGAGCCTGAACAACCGCCTCATTGGTTGTTGAAGTCTCCGGGATAGCGAGCGAAATGGACTTAATCTCGGAAGTGGTTGTAAGCGATGTTGAAGATGTTTCCACTACATAGTTGCCGCCGGAAATCGCAAGGTGGGAAACAGATTCCCCAGCAAGGATTTCTCTGCTGAAATCAACATCACCGTTTCCATCCTTTCCTACGGCCGACGTTGAATTGTCATTCGGAGCCGGAACGGTTGAATCGTCGGAGCCTGTGTTTACCGGCTTGCCGGACTTGGCGGAATCGGTATTCGTTGTTTTGTTGTCAGCGGCAGGTTTTGAACTGTCATCTTTCTGCATCTTGTCGGTCTGCTTGGACGGAGTATCCTTGCCCGAATTGTCACCGTCTGTGAGAGGCGGGTTATCCCGAGCCGCCGGGTCAGGCGTTGTAATCACATTTCCCGGAACGACGTTATCGATTAAATTACCGATGTCGGACGGACTGCCGTTTCCGAATACAGCGAAAGCAGAAACCAGCACGATGACACTTGCCGCAGCAACCGTTGCGTATTTAACCAAAGGTTTGCGGCCGAGGCTCTTCTTGACCACAGCCTCAAACGGTACTGAGTTTTCAAAGCGTTCAGGGGAAGCATCGCATTCGGCAATCTTGGCAAGCAAAGACGAAACGACCTCATCAGATGGGGTCATCTGTTCTCTCATGCTATAGATTATGTCGCTTGATGCGAAGTCATCCATGTCGCGAAAGAATTCGTCAACCATGATAATCTTCCTCCTTCAGTTTATTTTTCATCATTTCGCGGCCTCTCATGAGCTGAACCTTCACGGTGCTGACCTTCAAATTCAAGGCATCCCCAATCGATTCAACGGACATGTCCGCAAAATAAAAGAGCTGGAGAACGGTTCTGTATTTCTCCGGGAGCTGCTGCAACGCTAAGTAAACAGCATTCTCCTCCTTGGTACGAAATTGAAATGAGCCTTCATTCATCTCGTTTTGATCCATAGGAATCACGCGCTTGTGATAAGTGCTCTGCACAACTCTTAAAGAACAGTTAATCGTTGTTCGGATAAGCCATGCTTTTCGATGCTCCTCGTCATTAAACCGTGGATTCACTTTATAGTAGATGAGGAAAACTTCTTGGAAGATGTCGTCCGCATCCGCTCGGTTGCTCGTATACGACAGGGCCACGCCGTAAATTGTGCTTTTATAACGATGAATTAAGGTCTCAATACTTTCGTTCTGAACAAAAGTATCACTCATCCCTTCGGCTCTCCTTTCATTAGTAAATCAATTTTGCAATGGAAAAGGTTACAATTTTCTTAAAGTTTTTTCCTATAAGTCAGTTATGAGACGGATTTCGGGCTCGAAGTCCGCTCTGATTTCTCATTGCAGCCTTTCCATTATAGCAAATTCAGGAATAAAAAACAAGGTCGATTGATTGCAAAAACAACAAAAGTAAGATATAATATCAGCATATTATTACAGTACATACTATTTTGGAGGCATAACATGGCATTTGACGCAAAAAAGGTAAAAGACGATATTATAAAATGGATCAGAGACTGGTTTGAGGTAAACGGAAAGGGCTGCAACGCGATTGTGGCAATCTCGGGCGGCAAGGACAGCTCGGTTGTGGCGGCGCTTTGTGTAGAAGCACTCGGAAAGGACAGGGTCATCGGCGTGCTTCTCCCGAAGGGCGAGCAGTTCGATATCGACGTGTCGCTTGCACTTGTGGAACATTTGGGAATCAAGCACTATGTAATCAATATTGAGGACTGCTTCAACGGTCTGATTTCACAAATCAAAAAGGCAGCGGGAGAAGATGCGATTCAGACGCAGACGATTACCAATCTGCCGCCGCGCCTTAGAATGGCGGCAACCTATGCGGTTTCGCAGTCGTTTAACGGACGCGTGGCAAATACCTGCAACCTTTCGGAGGACTGGGTCGGATATGCGACAAGGTACGGAGACGGTGCCGGAGACTTCAGCCCGCTCAGCAAGCTGACGGTGCAGGAAGTCAAGGCAGTAGGAAGGGCTCTGGGCCTTCCGAGCATGTTCGTGGATAAAGTACCTATCGAC
>ENA-ORRN01000236-ORRN01000236.1-human-gut-metagenome-genome-assembly--contig:-NODE-236-length-45944-cov-38.592451_pt1 | contig 45944 bp, 83 predicted proteins | sample MGYA00242174_ERZ509132 | MGnify/ENA primary metagenome ERZ509132 (study PRJEB26280, sample SAMEA2338671) | human gut metagenome | biome: human gut; feature: human-associated habitat; material: faeces... | reverse complement strand
GGTACGGGTACTTCTTGAACCTGTGTTTTAAACTTAAAACCCCGCTTCGGCGGGGTTATTTTTATCATCAGAACGGAATGTCATCTGAAAAGTCAATCGGAGGCTCATTACCTCCTTGTTGGCTTTCTTGTTTTGGTGGCTGCTGTTGCTGCCGTGGCAGTTGTTGGCCTGATTGCTGGCGTGGTTGCTGACCAGAATCATCACGTTTACCGCCAAGCATCTGCATTACGCCGCCAATCTGTGGAATGACAATCTCCGTGGTATATCTGTCTACTCCGTTGCTGTCAGTCCACTTACGAGTGCGAAGCTGGCCTTCGATATAAACCTGAGATCCTTTTCGGAGATATTCTCCGGCAACTTCAGCAAGTTTTCCGAATATAACAACACGATGCCACTCTGTCTGCTCCTTTTTTTCTCCTGTTTGTTTGTCTTTCCACTGCTCAGACGTTGCAATTGAAAGATTGGCAATTGCAGAGCCTGATGCTGAATACTTAACTTCAGGGTCGTTTCCGAGAGTACCGACAATAATTACTTTATTTACGCCGCGTGCCATTTATTAAAATCCTTCGATTGGAGTTGGTTTGTGTTCGGTTTTTTCTTCCTGCGGTTCTGGCTGTTGTGGTTGCGGTTTAGCCAGTTTTGCAGGGTTGAATGATTCGCCTGATACCATGAATTTAGCCTTCATCTCTTGGTAAGCACCAACAATAACGCGAGTTGCTGCATCATCTCCGCGAAATGCCTTGTATTCCTCGCCATAGATTGAAGCTAACTCTTCCATGCTTGATGCGTTGCGAATCAATGCCACTGCGTCTTTTGGAGATTTGCGAGCTGCATTACCGTCATCGTCAGCCTGAGCAATACCAAACATTGCCGCGATGGAATATCTGCGTGCATACGTCATTGCTGAACCGTAACCCTGAGCATCCTTCTTGGCCACTGGCATTGGCATAACGGATGACATGTACTCGCCAGATTCATGCATTATCGTTGTTTCAAGTTTAAGCACATCCATTGAATCACCATCAATGGCATTCTGGATGATTATAAGGCCGTTTGCCTCAAGCGCCGGACGTATTGCATCAAGAAACGACTCAAGGTTTGCGTAATTACTTTTCAGGTGTGGGTTTTTTGCATTTTTCTTTGCGCCGCTACTCATCACCTTGCGAGCCTCAACCAGAGCCTTAATCAGATTTGCTTTCTGTTCCGAGAAAATCATTTGCATCACCTCACTAATTATAAATTAAATTGCTTCTTGAACCATTCTGGCGTTTCCATTTCGATAACAGGATTGCCAATTGAGTAACCCGGCCACGAATTGGCTTTTTTGCACGCCTTGTAAATTTCCATTGCACCATTCAACTGAATGCGTCCGATTCGTAATTGCTCTTCAGTAAGCCTAATCAAAGCAGGAATAAACGGCGCTTTCTTTTCCTGCACAAGAAGATTTACAGAGCGTGGAGGATGCGGATATGCCGCGCAAAACATGTCGTGCTGCATCGCCATTTTCATAAAGTAACCAAGTCTTGCAGCATGACGGAAAAACTCATCAGGCTTAGCGCTTACTGCTGTCTTGTAGTCAATTATGTCGCCACCTTTGGTAAGGCAGTCAAAACGAACCTTTGCTTTTTCTCCGTTAAGTTCACCGAGAATTGACACTTCAGCATAAGCGCCAGCAAGAAGGCTGCTGTAATAGCTGTTTGCGTGGATTACAGCACGCATTTGCTGAATGGCGTCATAATCACCACCTTCTAGCATTTGCTTGCCAGCCGCAGCTTTTTCAGCATCTTCACGGATGACATCGTAAATTTTCACTGGCTCGCCAGTCGCCTGAATGATTTTAATCACATCAGCTTTCGACTTCCCTGAAAGTCCTTTGATGCCGCGCTCTTTTGCCCATGAGTTCATATCGGCGGTAGTTACCAGTACAGTTGGTTTTCCATCTTTGTCTTTTGGAAAATCATCTACAACCGGCATTCGAGCATATTCCGCATCAAAACGTTCAGGTTCAAGCAATGCAGCATGGCTTCCGGTTCCGAAGACAAGAGCTTTTGATTGCTCATCTTCTTCGTCTTTGTAGCGCCAAGCTGCTGGGCATCTGTCGTATATGTTCCACAAACCAGAGCCATTAATATGCTCTGTGTCGGCGTGGTATTGCTCGTTCGTTAATTCATTATTGAAATAGACTTTCATTGTTAACCTCACTCATCATCACGTAAATGAATCTACATCAATCTATATCTGAAAGCAAGCCAAAATAGAAAAGTGTGGCTTTTTTTAGTTCATCAAGTCCATAAGCGATGGCGGCATAATGACCAAGCCTGCACATCTCAGTTAGCACAGCCGATTGATCCTTGCTCACTCTGCTTTTGCTTTTATCTCGGCGCTTTGTCTCAATCATTCCGCAGCTGTGCTTCACTCCCGGCGTCATTATCACATTATCGCCTATCCCGGACTTAACTCCCATCTTTTGGCGCTTCAGTACGAACTGGATGCGGCTGGACGTACCTGTTTCATTCGGGACGTGAAACCATAGCACGTCAGGGAATCTGCTTTGCATCCATGTGCCGTAACCCATCTGTTCAGTCTCCTCTTTCGGACACTCCCCACGATAACCGCTATCAAATACCCATATACCGCTATCAAGCTGCTTCACTTTGCTCACCTGTAAAATCTTTTCTGTGGATTATGTCGCGACCTTTATCATTAAAACGATGAGTTATTCGCTTTGGCGCACGAATAAGGCCAGTAAATGCCATGAATGCTTTTGCGCTGTGGCAATTCATAAGGTTATCAATTAGATTCCTGTCTGACACATGATTTAACAAACCTTTAATCTTGAACTGATTTTTCAGATACTTCTCCTGACGACCAAAAGGATAAAAAACCTCATTAGCCCATCCTTCCTTCCCGTTTTCCTTCATAATGAAATAACGATAAACAACACCCTTTTCATCTTTCGTTAATTCAATCTTGAAGTCTTTAACATCAGTCCACTCATTATCAGTATACGCACGTTCATTCAGTGCCGCATTCGGGTCGCGCAAAACATGATCGCAATGTCGGCAATAGCGCGCTGTTGGGTCGTTTTTAGTACCGCAGCCATCATCAAAAATACGGATTCCATGCTTATCAAAACCGCAACGGATGTAACTGAAAAACTCTTCGCAACGACCATCTGGCGATAGTGCATCTTTGCCAATGCAGCGGCGAGCATATGGGCTGTTCATTGTTCCACATTTTGGGCAAGGAACCTGTTCGCCACTGCGCCTTGAGCGTTGCGCTTCAGCCTCTTCCAGAATCGGGTCTTCATACAGCTGACCAAGCTCAAACATCGTGCCAGAGAAATCCAGAACCAGATGATCTTCTTTGTGATACCCGGCATCAATTTGCTCTTTCTTCAGCAGGCGCATTCCTCGACCAAGAAGCTGGACAAGGAGAGTGAGTGACATTATTTTTCGTAATATGACACTTGTATCCCAAAGCGGGATGTTTACGCCGGTCGTCAAACAACCAATCTGGAAAACATATTTAATCTTGCCAGTGTATGCGTCTTTTAATGCCTTGCGTCTGGCTTTCTGCCCCATATCTTCTGTCACTATCGCGTAGCTGCCTTCAGGTAAATATTTAGCAGCTTCCTGACAGTGCTTCTTGCCAGCGCATGTAATCAATACTCCGTTTCTGTTTTTAGTCAGTTCCATCACTTTAAGCATGATTTTCTGTGTAAGAGTTCCTTGCTCAAGTATTTCTTTCTGCATCTGCTTTAGTTGCTCGGACGTGAAATCCTGCGTGCCGTCAACATCTGAACCATGGAAGTTATGCAAGTCATATTTCAAATCATCAACATCATGAAGACCAAAGATTGTTGGCACAACAAAACCGCGATCTACCATGTACTTTGTATCAATGTTTATTATTTCATTTTTCCAGTACGCACCTTTCATTGATTCAGTACCACGGAATGGGCTACCGGTGAATCCAATTGTTATCATTTCATGCCCATATCTTGCCTTGCAGCGCCTGTTAAGTTCAGTAAGTATTACGCCATATTGTGTTGTTGGATTATCACTAATAATATCCTGCCATGGAGCTTGGTGGGACTCATCGATCAGGCAAAATCTTGGGGTAAAATCACTCAACCCACCTTTCTTAACGTCACCATTTGATTCATCTTTTTTATCAAAAAGTGCGTTCGCGATTGATCCTTCAGTACCGCATATAATAGGGTATGCTGTACTTTTCCTGCCAAGAGATGCGCTATAAAGAGAGTTTTTTACACCACACTCCCACATCATTTCAGCATTCTGCTCAGCTATCTCGCCTTGCCTTGAGATTACAAGGCCATCCCACCCCATATCCTGAAATCTACTGCAAAGCATTGAAATCATCACGGTCTTTCCTGATGAAACAGACGCTGTAACATAGCTTGGTTCAGGTTTCTTGCCAAAATTACGAATAACCTCAGCGCACTTTGCGTAAACAAGCCATTGGTAATCATACGGCTCTATGGAACCTAGTTTTATTGATTGCTTTAATCTATCTATATCAATCTCTGAAATCATTTTGTCTATTTTGTGCATTTCATCACCTATGGCATGTCAGGCCAATAAGAGTTGCTTTTAGATCTGTTCTCACTTGGTGCAAGTAATTGCAAGTTATGCCAGCAGTGAAGGCCACAAACCAATTTGCTATTTATTGGCACTATGTGATCAACCTGCATACCAAGAACGCCAGCCATCTCATAAACCTTTTCAATTAAAACCTTTTCATGTTCAAACCATGATGGTATCGCCCGTCTTTTAAGATACTTATATTTACGCTGATGATATCTAACAACACCCTTGTTTTTCTGTCTCCACTGTTTTGACTTCTCGTTGTGCTTCTCCTTGTTTTTATCGTAATAATGTTTTGATTTCTCATTCATCTCTGCCTTTTTTAATTTATAAATATTTTTCCTGAACTCAGCCTGACATTTTTTGCAATCAGGACGTAGTCCATCAAGAGATGATTTGTTTTTATTAAAGTTTTCTTCGTTCGCCTTAAGAACAGATTTACACTTAGAGCAAATCTTCAGTCCATTACCAAGGTATCTTGCTCTCTTCCCTTTGTTACCAGAGCACTTCTTGCATATGGAGCTAAAGCCAAGTTTCATACTTTTATCTGCATAAAAGTATTCGTTTGTAGCTGGAAGAACGGTCCTGCATTTTGAGCACATTTTTTCATTTAAAACTTCAGTTGAAAGCCTGAGATTGCATATCCTGTTGTCAGCGCGATTTTTGTTTATGTGCTCAATTTTCGCATTCCCAATATCATCTCCATTAACATAAATCCATGCGAGTCTTTGCGCCCAATATTGATTGCCATCTATACTAATTCTCAGATAACCACTAACATCAAGACAGCCAACAATATCTCCAACCTTAGCGCGAGGACCTGTCTTTATCTTACGTGTGAATATCCCAGTATCTTGGTTGTAATCAAGAACCTCCCTTAACCGCTCCTGTGAAATGTGTGACTTTCTTTTTGTTCCTGCATTTTTTAACCCTACACTTTCCTGAGCAACATTTTGCTTTTGCAGTTCCGATAAACTCATTTCCGCAAACCTCGCACTTCTTAACGGTGATAGCCATTTCTTACCCTCTATTGTAACGATTAATTGTTTCATTGCAAGTAACGATTGATTGTTTCATGTGAGTAAATTACAATGATTCTACATCATCGTCAACAGGAAGATTTTATGAGATACGACTGGAAAGACATTGAGCCAAAAATGCTCGGCAACTGGCAGGCCGCCATCATGTCTATCGTCAATGTGGATAGCAGAGTTTTCAATGGCAAGCACCAGCCATGCCCGTCATGCTCAGGAAAAGACAGATATCGCTTTGATGACAACTTCGAAAAAAAAGGCGATGGCGGCGCAATCTGCAATCAGTGCGGTTCCGGCAGCGGCATGAACTGGCTGATGAAACTTTCAGGCATGAACTTCCCTGAAGCACTGGAGGCGCTGGGTGGATTCCTGAATATGAATCCACGCGAAAAACTGGAGGCAATCAGGAAGGAACTGCCGAAGATAAATCACAATGACGACTTCATTACCGAGCAGGAAGTCGCCGCAATCATGTCTAAAACGACGCGTGTCGCGATGAATGAGTGGACTTTGATAAATGGTATTGGTTGCGACGTTAACGTCGTCAAAGGCAAATCTGGAGAGCTTATTGCTGTTGAGATGGTGCGTGCTGACACAATGAAGCCTTGCAACGTAGCATTCATTGGCATGGATGGTGATGCATTCAGAACGTTTTTCCGCGCAGGATACAACAAGGACTCAGCAATCAACGGCAAACTCACACGCGGCGCGATAAGCCCAATCGGTGAAGACAACGGAAAGTTCATTTATCTGGTATCTGATTATGCAGACGCATGGGGATGCCATTACTTCACTGGCGCGCATGTCTGGTGCTGCTGGTCGCCGGAAAACATGTGGGAAGTGGTGCGTTCTGTTAGCGATGAAACGAAGGAGAGATTGCGATGCATAGTTAATTATAAATTTGACGAACTTTGTGCTGCGGAAAATGCAGGACTTCCGGTGATGCTGCCTGATGATGCGGACACAATAAGAATGGCGAAGCGAATAAGGAGAAAGATTTATGACGCTGGCGAGTTGATAGAAAAAATGTCAGTCAGCAGATAAAAGAAACCCTCCATCTGGAGGGTTTTTGTTATGCTTTGATGTTAACTTTTATTGCGAACACCTTTACCGGTTTATCGCCGAAGTGTGGGTGTGTGATTGTCTTGATTTCATATCCGTCATACGAAACATCAATTCTGCGACTGGAATCGTCTCGTTTCGGATATCCCTTTGTGATAATCAGGCGGTCATATTCCCTGAACATGATTCGTTTATTCCAGTAGTCATTACACAGGCGGTACTCTTCCGTTTTCTCTCCGCGAATCATGGCATCGAAGTATTCGACTTTGACGGCAAGTTGCAAGTTAGCCATCAGTTTTCCTCCAGAACCCAAACCGAATTACCAATGCGACTGTTATTTAAATCCTTTGATACAAGGCCATCCTTACAAAGAGAAATCAAAACCTTCCGTAACTTTGCTGCCGTCCATTCATCATCAGGAAATTCATTCACCATCGATAGACGGAGATTCCACGTAGCCACGGAGAACTTGCGACAAATCCCAAGTGTCTCCTCCTCAATGGATTTTCTCTTTCTCATCACGTATAAAACTTTATCTTTCACATCCATTTTCTTGTCCTCACTTAATCATCAATTTTGAAATATCAACATAACCAACACAAAATCTGTGCCAGTAATCATCAAGCACGTGGTAATTAGAGCGAATCCATACTTTGTTAATTCTGCTCCAGAAAAACCACGTCGAATAACCATGCGGCCTGAAATGCCATGAACCTTCTGAGCGGCAAAGTTCGCCTGATATTGTTCTCATTTTAAGTTCCTCATAAATCTCATTCTCTTCATTGCTGATGACAGGATATTCCTGACTGATGAGTTCATTCGCAAACCAGACCATGAGCCGCCACCAGAAAGCCTGATATTGGATGGATTTTCAGGGTCCAACTCTATTGGTGAATGCCTGTTTTCAGATATCGCAATGATGACCTCGTAAGTAAATTTATCCGGCGTAACCTGAATTGAGTTCGAATCGGCAGCGGAAATTATTTTGCTGATTCTGTCGCGACAAAGTTTGTTTTTGACAACTGAAATATAAGGCTTTTCAGTAAAAGCCTTTGATTCAATGCATTTTTTAACCTTCATAACAATGTTGTCCCACTCAGTGTTTTCAAGGCCATCAAACTCTGCTTCTCCCTCCAGATAATCACGCAGGTCGTACATGCTGTTCATTACGGTTGCATACGCCCATTCAATATGGCATTCCTTTATCTGCGGAGTCATGCCATTGCGCGATGATAAATCAGCAAATGCACAAAGAGTCGCAAGCTCTATAACCATCTGAGCAGAGCGAGGGCCGACGCTACCAATTACACCGGGAATATTGCTTGACTTGTCTATGCGCCTGCGCAACATCTCATAGTATTTCGAAACACCATCATTGGCATATTCCACATTAAAAAAACCACCTGGGATTCTGGGTTTCCATTCGTTTATTATTGTTTTATTAATTTCCATGTCCGGCGTATTCTTAAGTTCCGGCATGTGCTCATGACCTTTAATGAAAAGAGATCTGCCCATGCCACCATCCTTTTCCCATCTCCGTACTGTTGCAATGCCCTGCTCTGGGGTAACGGTTATGAACGGAATGAACCTTACGTTCTGTATTCCCTTATCGTTAATGCACAGGTCATAACATTGCATGGCGTGATTTAATCTTCTCCCAATGTCATGATTCATTTTTGCAAGACGACGATAATCTATGGCGCCATCTGATTCACCGATGCGAGGTATCATCCACCCCTGAGCCTGCGCAGCAGAGAGTATTAACTTCGGGTTTTGAGCACTAGCCAGCTTCTCCTGAAACAATGTAACAACAGGTGACTCAGGAAACCAGTCACCACTAATGGACGTCCTGAACCATGAGGCTGTTTCACCAAGCGGAGAGCGCGTATCTGACCAAGCCTGAAGATGTTCAGGGCAGTCATCTGCTATATAAAGCAAGAAACCATCAGCCTCAATGAGACGCTCTTTAATTTGTCGCAATGATGTTACGGTGCTTTTTGATACGCGCGGAGTGATTCCGAGATTCTCTGAGTAAGCCTTAACAAAATCAGATGGAGCACCCTTACCTGCGCCAGAACGACCAACAATAAATGTCCCAGTGGCACACTTGTTTTTTGCGCTTGGGCCAATTATGTATCTACCAGCCATCACCTGAGCAAGCGCGATAGCACCAGGTAATCTGTACACCTCTCCTTCTTCGCGATTTTCAAAATGATTCTCTATCTCGCACATGAATTCACCAAGAGAGCCGGGAGGTATTTTGTATCCATCACGGAATTCTGGTACGTCAATTTCATCAAGTGGATTTCCAGAATCAGGCTTACCTGTTGGCTTCAGAGATTCCTTTAGCTCAATGATTTGCTTTGAATCAGTCATCACAGGACTCTCCAGATATACATGAATTTTTTGCTTCCACTGGTTTTTGTTTTGATGACCATTCCTTGTTCATTGGCTATTCTGGTGCAATAAGACCTGAACATGTTGTGCGTCATGCGGTACTTTTCATCGATCACTACAGAACAGCAATTCTCCTTTTCTCCTTTTATGATTTCGCTTGAGTATTCATTCTCGAAGTGAATACCAACCAGTTCGCCAGATTTCATTGAAGATAACAGCTCGTATGCAAACATTAATTTAGTGCCATCTGGGTACATTCAGCCCTCCTTTTGTTATGTAAAAAATATACATGAATATTATGTACACGTCAACGACAGCAAGATGACGTTCTTACTTACACATCTTTACAGTATTTACCGGAGTTACCGGGTTTTTATCGGGAAGTTACCGACGCAAGTTATTGATAACTATAGAGTTACCGGAGTTACCGGATTTTTTGCATATGAGAACAGAAAAATTTTAAAAATGAGAATTTGTATCAAAATTGAATAAAATGCTTATAAATCATATATATAATAAGAAATTAAACCCTTTTTATATATGTAAGGAGTTACCAGGTAAATCCGGTAACTCGTCTGAGAGCCTTGCTACATGCGGGTTTCAAGTTACCGGACGACCGGTAACTCCGGTAACTTTTTAATGGTGAAAACGACATAAAAGCAACGTAAGTAATTGATTTATAATAGTTACCGGTTTTTGCACATTGAGTTACCGGATTTTTCGAGATTCGGTAAATTAATATTGACGTAGAATCACCACTGATGTAGATTGGACTCATCGGAACAAACGAGGGTGAAGATATGAAAATCAAAGATCGTGAAGAATTTGAAGATGCACAGGCCATGGCGCGCATTGCAGTTAATAGTCAGAACAACAGCATTCCTGCTGATGCATTCTGGAACGCTGCAATGCAGGCTTTAGCTTCAGCGTATGGATTAAGCAAATGACAGGCGCAACATTCGAGATTATCGCCAGTCTGGTTATCGCGGCATTCATCATTATCGCAGTGGCAGTTTCAAAATCAGGGTATAAGGAGTAACAAAATGAGCAACTGGCATAACGAACACATCATGCAGTGGTATCGTCGTCGCATTAAAGCAATCATTAACTCTTGCGAGGCTTAACAAATGGCAAAGACAATCTATCGTCGCGAGAAGCTGGAACAGGAACTCGGTCACGTTGGCGCGCAGAACTTTATGAGCAAGCAAGCACGCAATGCGATGGAATCTGTGCGCGTAAATCGCGTTGTGCGAGTGTTTAATGGCGAAGGTAAGCGAAGAGTAATGGATGAGCTTATTGTTGTGTTTTGAACACGATTCAGCACGTTTATTTTGACTGGTGATGATATGGCAAAAGTAAAAACATATGAGTTCTGGTTTGTGCAAAACAAAATGTACGCATCCAGAACAATCAAGCGAGCATGCTGGTGGAATAAGTGGCTATTGTTGTCAGGATGTCTGGTGCTGGCAAAGTGCAAATTCAAAGCGGTTGACATCACTGATGAAGATGCACTGAAAATCGCCAAGATTGAGTTTGAAGAAGATGGTTATTACGAAGAAATTATGGGGATTAGGGTATGAGTGAAGTGAATATATATACATTGGTTATGGGCGAAAAAGAGATTCTTGGTTTTAAGCATGGAGAAGAGCAGAGGCTCGGGCAGTTCGTTAAATACAAGTACTATGCAGCGCTCGAAACTAAATGCGCGGCGCTGGCGGCGGAATTGAAGCAAAGCAGGATTGACGCCGACTGCTACAAGAAGGGCATGGAGGCGTCAAATGCTCGACTGGTGCAACTGGCTGCGGAGAATGCAGCGCTGAAGTCTGGCGCTATGGACGAAATCAAGGTTATCAACCGTGGAGGGCAGGCATATTGCGTAAAAGATGGAGTGCAAGTTAATCCCATGTATGCAAGAGGGTGGAATGACTATCGCGCAAAGTCTCTGCAATCAGACACCCCAGCCACCGATGCTTTCATGGCTGAAGTCCTGGCGCAGGGCGTGGAGATGTTCGGACAGTACCATAACTTCAGCGAAAAGCTATTCATTCAGAAAGAGGCGCAGAAATTCGCCGCGCAGCTTCGCAAAGGAGTTGATAAAAAATGACAATCACAAAACAACGAGTAGAAGAAATAATATCGCGCATTGAAATGTATGGTCATGGCGCCGGGTATACCGCTGAAGAGGTTTATGACCTTGCGGTGCTGGCATTGAATTTATCAAATATCGCAAAACTCAAGCGATACGAGCTTGATACTGGTGGTTGCGACACGTTCAGTCCGAACTGCTGTGCTGACATTACTGAAGACCATGAAGGAGAATTTGTCATGTTTGACGATGTTGTCAGTCTGGTTCAGTTTGACACAACCGCTCAGCAATTCGAAAGCCTGGCTAAAAGTGAATAACTACCAGTTCATATTAATTATCAGCGCGCTCTATGTGGCGCACGCTTTAGTGGAGGAATACCTATGACCAGACACCAACGCCGCCGATACACCACTGGCGCTAAAATCTTCCTTGCTGTTTATGTGCTGGCACTGGTAGCAGCTATCGCGGGAGTTGTGCATTATGTTTAATCAATTAGCTGATTTCTATAAAGCGTACTCAGACTGGATTGATTCCGGAGCGCCAGAAGGTAAGCCGTTCAGTCGTAATTGCGGTATTTGTGTTTCCTTAACATTGCATTTAAAAGAGGCTGGGTTAACACCAAAGGAAAGGGAGCAGGCAAGAAAGTTAATGCGTTCGCAATTCATTAAAGCTGGACTTAATGGTGATTACCCGTTTAACAACCGAGAACTACCATACTTAACAGAGAGCGCAAGAGGGCTGATTCACACCAACAAGAATCGCATTGCATGGGTTAAAAAGGAGTGGCAGCATTATGTTTGACGATATCAGCGACGCAATGCAAAACATGTGGGAGCGATACTGGAACAGCATGAAGACGTGTCACTACATGATGGTACAGATAGGTAATTATATTGAAGTTGTTCCTGACAATGGTGTGCACGACATTAAGCACATGTGCTCAACGAGGGCTTTCGCTAATGCAAACAACTAAGCAGAAAGTCTGGCAACTCGCGAAACAACACGAACTGGACGAATTCATCGCTAAGGTTGCCAAAACATTCCCTGACGCGCTTGAAATCGTTCATGTGCAGACTCGTAATGAAAACGCATGGTGCTATGCTGGCAAGCGCGATAATCATGGTGTACAATAAACGTATAACCACCATTGCTTCACTCATATCATCACCCAACCTTTAACCCGCCTTGTGCGGGTTCTTTTTTATCTGTGTTAAACTAACGATATCGAAATACGAAAAGACGAAAACAGAATGGCTAATCCAAACCCTGTCATGAAATTTTCCTCTGAGTACCAGCCTGCTGGCAGAGGATTAAGCTACAGAAACAGGCTTATTGAGGCATTAAAGCGTTGTGGGCTTGGAGAAGAGGAGTTTCTTGACGCATTCATCAGGACTTCAATCAGGATGACGGAGGAAAACCCGACTCAGGGTGTGCAAATGCTGAAGGAAATATTCCTACGCATCAGCCCTGTGCAAAAGAGTATGGCACCTCCGGTTAATTTTAAATACCGCAAAGATGCTACTCCAGTTGAGCAGATAGAGGACGTCATTCAATCTGTTTCCAGTGGTGAGCTTCCAATCGATGTGGCGTCGCAGGTTGTGTCTATGATTAAGGTTGGCCTTGACGTGAAAGAATTAACCGAACTCGCTGCACGCCTTGAGCGACTGGAGAAATTACTGGAGCAGCAGAATGGGTGATTCAGTTTATTATAAACAAAGATGTGATGAAGTGATTCTTCTGCGCAGCGGAGATGAGCAAGGTGTTGTGTTTGATGGGCCAATGAGTGATGAGGAGGTGGTGGCCATCCTTCAGGAGCTAACCAATGGCTCGTAAACGTCTCTCCGCACTGGCAATAGAAAAGCTGGAAGCGCAGATTGATGACGCGATGACTGATGTTGCAGAGTCTGCCATCTTTGGTATCTGCGACATGCAGAAAAACGTCATCAAGCGGTTAAGGATGACTGCTACTGGTGTTGATGACGTGACCAATGCAACCACTCATGCTGACCACCTGATTCCGGCAAAACTGGAGCGCCTGCTTTATCCGAAGCGTTTTAAGTTTGTCTACGGTGGCCGCGGGTCAGGGAAGACGAGAACGATTATCACTATCCTTACTGAGAGAGCAAGGTTTCGCCCTGACCGCTTTGCCTGTTTTCGTGAGATTCAGCAATCCATTGAGGATTCAAGCTATCAGGAATTGTGCGACGAAATAGCGCGCAAGGGTGAATCGTCAGAGTTTCGCGTTATCAATAACGAGATAACGCACAAGAAGACCAAAGCGAAGTTTCGCTTCAAGGGGCTGTATCGCAATCAGACAACCGTCAAGGGGTTTGCTGGCATTACCGTTGGCTGGGTTGAGGAGGCGGAGAACGTCAGCCAGACAAGCTGGGATATTCTTGTGCCTACCATCCGTGCTGCCAATTCTGAATTGTGGTGCTCATTCAACCCCAACAAGGAGACTGACCCTACATGGAAAAACTGGATTGCTCCTTACCGCTCACAAATGGTTGATGGCATATTTGAAAATGATGAAATTCTGATTATCGAATGTAACTATTCCGACAACCCGTGGTTCTGGGATACACCACTGCCATCCGCTATGGAGCAAATGAAGCGCGTCGATTTCGACCGCTATATGTGGATATGGGAAGGCAAATTTAACAAACGCAGCGACGAGCAGGTCTTCGGCGGCAAATGGCGCATTGATAACTTTGAGGTCAAACCTGAATGGCATGGCCCATATTTCGGCATGGACTTCGGGTTTTCCACGGATCCTACCGCAATGGTTGAGGTTTACATCGAAGAACTTCCCGGCGGGCGTCGCAACATTTATATTAATCGCGAGTACGGCAAGGTGGGGCTTGAAATTACTGACACGCCAGCTGCGATGGAGCAATCATTTCCGATGGCTAAGCGCGCACGATGGTATGCCGACTGTGCTCGTCCCGAAACCATCAGCCACATCAAGCGTTCTGGATTCGATATCCACCCGTGCACTAAATGGCCCGGTAGTGTCGAGGATGGCGTGACGTGGCTGCGCGGCTGCGACAGCATCATCATCCATGAGCGATGCAGGGAAATGCAGAATGAAGCTGCAATGTACAGCTACAAGGTTGATAAGCTGACCGGAAACGTTCTGACTGATATTGTCGATGCATTCAACCACTACTGGGATGCGGTTCGTTACGCACTCAATGACCACATCGTCCAGCGCGGTAGCGGAATGCTAATCCGGCGCAGGCGATAAAAATAAATCCCTCAATTGAGGGCTTGTGGTTATATTTTACCTTCTTGCATCAAACCTTCAACCACCGTCATTTTGTATCTCGGCAGCCTGTAAGACTCCAGTGCTTTCTCTGCTCCGCGCTGCGATTTGTATGCCTTAATGCTGGGCACTGGAGTCACCGAGTCTTCAGCGCCGTAACCGTAATTTGATACCTGCACTACACGAAACATACCATCAATGTTGCGCACGCATAGATTTTTGAATGCGACAAGGCCAGTTTCTTTGTTGATGTAGCGAGTGATGATGCGTTCCATAAATCCTCCTTGTTTCGTATGAGTTCAATCTACATCACAGCAATATCTACGTCAACATTTATTATTGTTGTTGATAAATCTGCATCACCGCGCTTGACCAATCTACACCGAGCGCATAGTATAATCTACATCAGGCTTACCGGGGATATCACTATGCGCAGCTATGCAGGATTTACACAGGAGGAAAAAGAGCAGGTTTATTCACTGGCGCGGGCTGGCGTGCCTGATGATGTGATTTGCCGTAGGTATGACATAGACGAGGATTTTCTGCTGCGCGTTCTGGATGATGTCTTCGTTAACCTGCAAGAGAAACGCGGATATAAGGGTATCTGCTGCAAGAATGATTTTTTGAGAGGTTGATTTGATGAGTGTTTATTTTATTCATGCTGAAGTGCTTGATGGTGGTGATGTTGTTACAAAGGTTTGTGCGACAGCTACGACATCCAACGCCAATGAAGCGTTTGATTGGTTTTTGGGTTGCGAATTGGTTGCAAAATACGAAATAAAAGGCTACGACGTTATCATTGATAAACTTGAGAAGGTGGAGTGATGGACAGAAGACATCTTAACGAGTTGGCTACTGAACTTAGAAAAAGATTTGAGAGCATCTGGTTTGATAACCGCCATGAATTCAATGATAAGCGATATCAGATTTACGCAAAATGCAGAGGTTTGGTGGTCGGGGATAGGATGGAAAATTCCGTGTTCCATCATGGCGATGACATAATGCACAGGCGAGCCTTCGACTATTGATACCATGCTATAATCCCATCCAACGTGATGGGATTTTTTTATTGGTGACATATGTCAAAAATTGATGCGTTAAACGCCTATATACGCGACCGCGTGGCGAACAATAACCGGGCTATTCAGCAGCAGCGGCTTTGCGCTGGTGGTAAGAATCTGGACCAGAAACGTGAGTTCATGTGGAAGGAGCTTGGCTACCCGCAGGAAATCACCGCCGAGATGTTCCGCTATGCCTATGAGCGACATCCAGCCGCCGCCGCTGGTATTAACCGCATTATTAATAAATGCTGGCAGAAATATCCGGAAGTGGTAGAAGATGGCGAGGATGACAAGAACTCTACGTCGTGGGAATTATCCATCAACGACATGATGAAGCGCGCCTATCCGTTCATCAAAGAGGCCGACAAGCGCAACGCCATCAACCGCTATTCCGCTGTTATCCTGCAAATCCGCGATGGCAAACAGTGGAGTGAGCCGGTAGACGTCACCAAAACTCGCCGCATTAAAGATAAATCCATTGTTCGCTTCATTCCGGTGTGGGAGGAGCAACTCCGCGTCAGTGCGTGGAATAACGACGAAACCAGCGAAGACTACGGTATGCCTGAGATGTACGAATACCAGGAAAGCGCCGTGGAAGATTTTAGCGACGGCAAGCCTGAGCGTTCCGTGCAGATTCACCCTGACCGCATCATCATTCTGGCTGAGGGTAGCTTTGACGGCAGCATGTTCAGTGGTGTCCCGATGCTGCGTGCTGGCTACAACAGCCTTATCGACATGGCTAAGGTTTCCGGCAGCTCCGCAGAAGGATTCCTGAAGAATGCCAGCCGCCAACTGGCCGTTAACTACACGAAGGATAACGTAACGCCAGCAAGCCTTGCTCAGTCAATGGGTGTCGATATCGAAGAGCTAACCGATATCATGAATGAGAACATCGAGGCGCTGAACTCAGGCATAGACAGTGCCATGTTCACAATGGGTGCGGATGCAAAAGTTCTCGCTGTGACTCCAGCTGACCCGAAACCCACATGGGAGGTGGCAGCCAACCAGTTCGCTGCATCAATGGCACTTCCATTCACGGTCATTTTCGGGCAGCAAACCGGACGCCTTGCGAGCGACGAAGACAAGATGCAGGAGGCGATGACTGCCAAGCAGCGCCGCGAAACGTGGGTGGATTATGTCATCTCAATGTTTGTTGAGCGAATGATTCAGTTTGGCATTGTCGATAAAGCACCAGAAAATGGCTACAAAGTTAAGTGGGATGACCTGCTGGCACCATCGGAACTGGATAAAGCGGAGTTGCTGGCCAAACTGGCCACCGCGAACAAATCGTTCTTTGACGCTGGTCAATCTGCACTACTGACCGTCGATGAGGCTCGCGGCATGGTGGGTATGGAGCCGATTGAACTTGATGAAAGCTATCGCGAAGACACACCACCAGAAGACGAAAATGAAGATACTCCGGTTTAACGCAAGGCTTCCTCAACCGCGCATATCGCAGAGCCTGACCGACCCGTTAGGCGCTGCGTCTCGCCTGTCGAAGATGGACAAGGTGATAACTCGCAAATACAAACAACTAAGGACTCGTGCGCTTGAGTTGTTTCGCGCTATTCCGAATAGCCAGGCTAACGCAGAATCAAGCGACCTGTATTTCTATGATTTCAGCAGCGCGCGTGCCGCTACTTTCATGGATGAGTTACAGGCGCTGATTGACGAGATTCTACTTGAAGGTGATGACTTCGGTCACGGTAGAATGTGGGCTAACGTGTTCATCGGTGATGCGTATCAGGCTGGAACACAGAAGGCTAACTCTGAACTGTCAAGGCTGTCTCCTGTTTATGCCGAGCAAAGACCGATTGCCGCGATACTCTACAGTGAGCCTTACCTGAATAGACTTCAACTGGCCTATGCCGCTGGCTATTCCGACTGGCGCGGATTGAGTGATTATTCCCGCCAGCAACTGGCATCTGTCATTATGGAAGGCATTGCTCGTGGCGCTAATCCTCGAGACGTTGAAGCTGACATCGTTAAGCGTGTGGATGTGTCTCACAGCTATGCTAAGCAGCTGGCGCAAACGGAAATCACCGGAACGCTACGGCAGGCAAACAGGCGAGAAGTCATTGAAGCTCGCGAGGAATTGGGTATTGAGACGGTGATGCTGTGGCAGTCGGCATTAATGCGCACAACTCGCCAGACACACGCCGCGCGACATGGACGGTTTTTTGCGCCAGAAGAGATTGACACGTTCTATAGTGAGAATGGCAACAGATATAATTGCCACTGCGCGCAAACTCCAGCATTGCTAATGGATGGTAAACCAGTCATTCTTGAGTCTTCACAGGAAAGGCTTGATAAGCAGCGCGAAGCATGGCAATCGGCAAACAAAAAGCCCTCTAAGTGAGGGCTTTGATTTATCTTATCAGCATGCACAGAACAAATATTATTATCGCATAGCACAATATCTCTACGACGCTGAATATGATTTTAATCATTTCCATGATTCATGTTTAAATTGATATCCGTTATCGCACTCTTTGCATGCAAACTCAGTCCTTCCGTCTCCATATGGGTCAATCATTCCGGTGCCATTACATTTAGGGCAAATTCGCGCATCACCATCAATAACAGCTTGATGAATCTTTGCCGCGCACTGGTCAGTAAACACATTGCCGTCAGAGGTCTTCCAGTGGGTTATAGCAATATTTATTTTCTCAGGAAACATAATTAATCATCCAGTTTCACGCCGGGAATCTTGCCTGCTGCGATGGCTTCGTAAATTAGCTTGGCCTCATCCTCGCGCTTGTAATCTTGAGCCACCATTTCTAATATTGCGCAGATAGATTCAAGTACGGCCTCATGCTTCCTTTCTGATTCCGTGCGTAGTGGTCTAAATTTTGTATGGCTCACGCTAAACGCTCTCTCAGAGCCGTCAATTACACCAACTATAACTTCTGCGCCCACAAATAGCACCTTGCATAAATGCCATGCATCAAGAAACTGACACTCACACTCACGCCCCACTGGCGGAATGCCTTCGCCGTCCCATGTTTGCCTTTGCGATGTGGCGAGTGCGGATTCATATTGCTCTTTTGTTATTTTTGCGCCACTCCCTCCGCATTTCCTGTGATTAATAGCCAGCTCATCAAGGAAGATTCCTGTCATTGCTCTGCCTCTTCCATAAAACATAAGTTCTCTGTCATAATCTTGCCCGATATGAGTTACATCTTTGGGCCACCCGCCACGCTTAGGCAATTCTTGAACTAACAGGTCGATAAGTTTCATTTTTTTGCTCTCCATCAATAATTTGGCTTTACGTCTTTCATTGTTAGCGGCTTCCATCCGTTTGCTATTGCAATGTCGATGCAATCCTCAAGCGTCTTTGCTTTTATTGGCTCACCAACTTCACTATCATCAAATTTTCTCTGTATTTGATAGCCATCAACAACATAGAGAATTTCCACAGAGCCATGTAGCGTGTGCATAGACTCAAGCCATTGCAGGTGGTAGCTCATTTTGTTTCTCCCAACGCTTTATTAATCGCCGCACGCGCATTATCCAGAGCGCGACGCTTGCTTGATGCTGTCCAGACTTTGCCGGATTGGTCGTCGTATATTTCCAGTAGTTGCTGTAGTGTTGCGAGTATTTCCGGTGATGCTGCGATTAATTTTGCGTTATGCCATTGTTCGGTTTTATCACCGTTATATGTTGGAGTGAACGCAATCTCAACACCAATATCCGAGATAATGTCCGGTGAGTTATCATCACCAATAACAACTTCCCATTTTCCACGCGTACCTTTAAATTCTTCCATCGCCAACCTCACTTAACATACTCAACAATTTCACACTCGCGCATCTGCACAAGACCAAATGGCGCAACCAGTTTGCCGCATTTCATAACTTTAATCTGAGACAAATCGAATGCGACGGTTTGTCCTGTGGTGAATTTTATGATTGCCATTATGCTAACTCCCCAGTTTCAGTTAGTACAACGCAAGCGCATTCAATTTCAGCATCTTCCGACTCCAGTATTCGAGATATCTTCTTAGCCTCAATAAGGCAATCAAATGTTTCGCCGTAAAAGTAAATCTCACCATCACAACCTTCAATTTCAATAGAGTACATATCAATCACCTCATTCGTTTGTGTATCTACATCATAGCCTCGCCATCCAATCTACGTCAATACCTGTTGTGATAGAATTAATTATTATTTAAACAGGAGGCAGAATGAAATTATCGCAACGCGGCATGGAGACCCTTGGAATCACCAACACCGTGGATATATCGCCTTACATCACAACCGAGACAACGCAGAATCAGTTTGATGCACTGACAAGCCTTGCCACCGACATTGGCATTGACGCTTTCCGCAAATCAACGCTTCTGAAGAAACACAATCTACGCTGCTTCTCATGTACTGTTGCGCATTTCATCGTGTGGGGCGAGAAGACTGGCGACAAAGCAAAACGCAAAGCTGAAAAAGAGGTTTACTGGTATGGCTATTAGCAAAAACATGAAGGCATTTCTGGATATGCTGGCGTACAGCGAGGGCACGGATAACGGACGACAGAAAACCAATAATCATGGTTATGATGTGATTGTTGGTGGCTCACTGTTTACCGACTATTCAGATCACCCGCGCAAGCTGATTAGCCTGCCAAAGTTGGGTATCAAATCCACTGCTGCCGGACGCTATCAGGTGCTGGCTAAATTTTATGACGCGTACAAAAAGCAACTACGCCTGCCTGACTTCTCCCCCGCATCACAGGACGCTATTGCAATGCAGCTAATCCGTGAATGCAAAGCAACCGCAGATATTGAGGCTGGGCGCATTGCTGATGCCATCCATAAATGCCGTTCCCGCTGGGCTTCATTGCCGGGTGCAGGATATGGTCAGCATGAGCAGAAACTGGATAAACTGATTGAGGTATACAAGGATGCTGGCGGAGCTGTGGCATGAAAAAGCTAAGCAACTGGTTGCTCGGCGCGTGGATTTCATTCTGCTCGCTGTTGCAGTTATGGCCTGATGCAATGATGCATGTATGGGTAATGATGCCGGACGACCTGAAAGCGGCGCTACCGCCAATCGTGGTCAAAGGTGTGAGCTACTCCATCATGCTGATTGGTATTCTCGGCAAAATGCACGGCATGAGGAAGGAGAATCGGAGGCTGCGCAATGGTGAGTGAGCAAAGAGATGCATTAGTACAGGAATGGGCGCGCATAACCAGCGGGGGAGGTGATATTGAGTCGGCGTGGCGCGCACTTAAAAAGCGCTCACAATTGGTGCAGTTTGCAACTCGCCGGTGTTTTATATGGAGACCGCACAATGATGTCGATTCTCGCTAAATATTGGCGACCGCTGGCAATTATTATAATTGTTGCCGCTGGTGCGCTGTGGGCAGCCAATAAAGTATGCAGCTATGGCGAACAGCGATACGCAGAAGGCAAGGCCCAAGCAATCTCAGACCAGAAGGCCGCAGACAAAAAAGAGGAGCAACGACGCAATGCAGAACTGCAAAAGATTCAGGCCGACGCACAGCAAAGGATTGACGCTGCGCGCAATGATGCTGTCAATGCTGCTGCTAAGTCTGGCAGGTTGCAGCAACAACTCGCAAATATCCGCAAGCAGCTCGTCGGATATTCCACCGCTGAGTCCATTGGCAATCCAGCCGCAGAAACCGGAGTTTTGCTTGCCCAGCTGCTCTCAGAATCTGTCGAGAGAAATCGACAGCTGGCAGATTACGCTGACAGGGCAAGAGAGGCAGGATTGATGTGTGAGGCGCAGTACAATTCGCTGCGTAATAAAAAAGCCCCGTAATGGGGCTTGTGTTTACTTTGCTCGCTCACGATATTCATCAAGAGCTCCTGCAATGGTTTGTATTGGGTCATGCTCCTGCCCAATAATCTCCCTGATGGATTCTTCACTGGCCGGTATCTCGCCGTCGCCAAAATAGTAACCAAGAGCAGCCATTAATTCATCATAAGCATCCATATTCATTCCTCATACAGTGGTTTAATCTCATACCCAAACATAACCGCGTTTTTGTGCTCAACGCTACCAGAAAACACGAGATAGCGCTTGCCTCGATTATCCGTAACGATGTAGGCAGATGGCTCACTCTGCTGGCAATGTTGTTGGTTCATCAGCTGACTCCTCTATTTGCTTAATCTCCCTCTCTACTTTTGATGTGAATTTAGCTACATTGCCATCAGCGCTATGCTCAACTCGAACATTGTAGCCATCAACGGCAGTGAATGCCAAGTCACCAGCATCCCCCGTGCAACTCACCATCTCAAGGTCTATAGCTTTTGCCGGGATGCGGAATTTCACCCCTCCAGATTCAATCGTAATGTCAGGAGCCACCAGATAATGTCGGTCATTATGCTTAAATACCAGGTCACTACCAACATCGCTAATCAACATGCTGGCTGGTGATATTTTTTCGATTTTCATTTTACTCCTCCACAATGCGGACTAATGAACACTCAAGGTTCGGCGCATTATAATTGCCAGCCAAAAACAGCACGCTACCAGTGCTAATCAGAACCTGTTTTGCGTTCGCCTGCGACAGATTCTGCACGATGAATTGCGCTGTCTCAGTGCCGATTTTCAGCACTGCACTACCGTCGCTGTTTAGTGATACCAGTTGCGCGGAAGTGTCAGCAATATTGGTGTAGTTCGCGTTTCGTTGCGCGATTGTGATGTCGCAGAATGACATTTTATGCTCCTGTAGTGATATGGATTTTGCCGTTTTCGCCATATGTTGCCGATTCGATTGTCACGGTGATTGTAGATACTCCATCAAAAGATGCGTCGAGATTGAAGTTAACCACGCCAGCAAGCCTGCGCCCGTCCTGATCGACAATCATGCTTCTGCCATTAACTTGCTCAATATGGGGATAAATAGGTTCGTCATGCTTAGGTAGCGGCATCATTTAATCTCCAGTTCTTTCGCGCGAATTGCGCTGTCAATGATGTCCTGTAAATCTTGTTCGTGTGATTTGTGCCCGCGATTTCCGGGCTGTAGTGCTTTTTTAATCAGGTGCTGCAACGCTGGGTTAGTGACATTCCACGCCATGAGCACATCGTACACATCAACAAATACACCCGGCTTAATCTCGTGCAGGTATTTGTTTGCAAGTTCCGCCTCATGCCATTTCCCGTCGATGCGAGCCTCGCCAACTTTAACTGGCTTGCATCGGCAATTGGTGTGACCAAAGATCGGATATCCTTCAGGCAAGAAATCGCCAACAAATGATTTGGTGCTTGCAATAAATCCGCCTCGTTTCGCGTCAGCTTCCGTCGCGCCAATGCAATCGCTGAGGTCTTGTTCGTTGGCGATCGGTTCTCGGTGGGCAAGCAGAGTGAACAGGTCTTTATTAATGGTCTTTGGATTATTAGTGAACGTCACCCACCCATTTTTATTATGAACAAAGGCGTGAGTATCCTCATGATGCGCGCCATCAAAATCATCGACTCCACCCTTAAGCAGCTTATACCTCAATGTCATTTCTCTCTCCACTTAATCATCTCGCGTCGCGGCATTGTGACGCGGTTGTATTCATCAACATTAAAATTGGCCCGAATCAAATCATACATCTCATCCTTTGGCATATCAGCCAGTGCCACATAGCAACGGGCAAAGTAGCGAACATCACGGAGTGTCAGCGGCTGCCGCTTCTCCACAATGCTGGTGATAATGTCCATCGGCTCGCGTCGTGGTCTTGGCATATTTACTACTCCTTCTCGAAAAACATCTTGACGTTTCTACATCACTTAGTCAATACTTATTGACGTAGATTGTACCACAACGAGAAAGGTGATGTGGAAATGCGATACAAAGAAATAGCGGAGAGATACCAGAAGGAAGTTCGCGAGGTTATGGAAATCCTTAACGTTCGCGAAGATACCATTAAGTATGTGGAAACTGCCATGTGTTCACTGGCACTTGAAGCGGAGGTTGCGGGTCGTGAAAAGGCTGGCGAACTTATATCTGCGATGGTTTATAGTTCAACCAGTAACAGTTGAAGATGAAGGTTATCTGTGCGTTGAGCACGTTGTTATCAAATTCTACGGGAGAAATTATAAATGGCGCATGACGAATTGTACGAAAAATCATTAATCCAGCGACTTAATGAAGTTGAGCGCACACGCGAATGGCTGGAATGCGAGCTGCGGGAAGTGCGCAACCGACTGCAACGCAAACGCAGTCAGCAGAAAGATGTTATCGACTGGTCTGGAGATACGCCTAAATTTAATAATCTTGGGGAGTGGTTGAAATGAGAAAGTTCAGCACGTTAGTTGACTTAATTCTCGCTGACATCAGGGAATCCAACGCCAGAAACAAGAAGTCAAGAAATCAACGGCAGGATATTACGTTTCGCACACTACTTAAGCAATCGATGCGTGGCAAAAAGGAATGGAGATACAGACGCGACAGAGTCCTGATAAAGCTGTGCAAGTTGAACATGAACAAGATACTTAAGGATATGACCAAATGAGCGCACCACATATGCCGATGATGAATGATGAAGGATTGCTGGAATGTCCGTTCTGCGGTAGCAATGATGCTTACAGCGACAGTCAGGGAGATGATTTTTTCGTTGCCTGCGCAGAGTGTGGCAATGGAACTGACTACTGGCTATTGCTGGATGACGCCGTAAAGAAGTGGAACACCCGCAACGGGTACCTCTACACCGCAGACGACTTCAATCAGGCAGCAGAGGAGCGCGATCATGGACTATAAATCACAAATCATGCGCGTGATTATGATGCATCCCGGCGCAACGCGTGCATACATTGAGAGGCATTGCGGAGGAAAGCATTCAAGCACTATAACGCATCGTCTGCATGAGATGCTCGCACTTGGATTCATTCGTCGCGAGAAGTCGGTGATTCGCGGTGGCAAGTGGCAGTATAAGTATTTCATCTCCGATGATTCTGCAGGAATTGATGATGCAATAAAGTGTCACCTGATTGATAACGCTGGCGCAGAGGTGAAAGAAATTAGCGCAGCCACTGGCATTGATTATCGCATCGTGAAAAGCCGCATACGCATTATGTTCCATAACGGCGATGTAACGCGAAGCTATGGCCACCACAAGAAGCTGTGGCGTTACTCATGGAAGGGGCAGGAAGTAAATGTGAGCAACCTGTTTAATTCTCTTCTTCGCAGCGTAAGAGGTCGTCATGGGGAAAACAAAACGCAAGAAGCAAGAGTATGAACCATTGCCTCCATGCGAAATGTCAGGAATGCCGCAGCAGGAGGATGTGATTCTAACTGAGGCAGAGTGGCGCAAGGTAGCGAGGGTGCAAATCATGTTCCGCAAACTTGCTGAGGAAGTACTAAATGAGATGGGCTATTAAGCACAAATCTGGCAGAACTCTGTTTGCAACATCGGATGAGTTTATTGCCAATAACCGTAAAGAGATGGGCTGGGTAGTGGAGGAAGTGAAGGTGACGAGTAGAGAGCGGTTTGAAGAGTGGATTAAGGAAGAAACAGGATTTGATTTATGGCGCACGGAATACCCAATGACAGGGTGGGATGACCAGCAGTACAAATGCCATCAAACAAACCTTGCATGGATGGCATGGCAAGCATCACGAGCAGCAATTGAGATTGAATTGCCAGAGCCGTGCTCTCCAGGTGATTTCTGTATTGATATACCAGCACAAGCACACCATGAAGTTATTGAAGCAATCGAAAACGCAGGATTAAAGGTGAAAAAATGATTATCCAGTTAAACGACATTATGAAAGCAGATATCATTCAGCTTGAAGATTATGATATGCAACTGGCGTTTGAAATCGAAACTGTCGAGCGTCAATTGCAATATGCAGATAAGAAGAACGATCGCGTATGGCATGAGAAGGCGCTCAAGGCACGCGATCACATGAGGCGCACGCGAGCACTTATTAAAACGCGACTGGATAAGCTGTATTTTGGCGAGGAAAGAATGATCCACGGGGCTATATTGGCGCAAATACGCAAGGAAATGCCTATTGGCAAGTTTATGTCATACGTACATCGCGCAAAACAGGAGGCTGGGTTATGATTCCATTGCTATGGATATTATCAGCATACGCATTCGCAAGGGTATTTGAGGCTGACACTCTGTACCAGATGATTTGCTATGGCGCTCTGTTCTGCCTTTCAGGCGCTGCGCTAGCATTCATGGATGATGTGATTTCAGAATAACACCGTATATCTTTTGTTCATCATGGGCTGCTATCATTTAATCAGGAGGTAGCCCATGAACATAATCCCTATCACTTACTTTCTCACGCTCTACGCACTCACCGATTCGCCATTATTTGCACTGGCTACCGCCTCATGGTGCTACATCTCCCTGTGTTATAATTCGACCACAAACTAACCGTGGAGAGTTAACCATGATTGTCAAGATTGGCGACAAGTGGGTGGTCAAGTCGAAAGACGGCTCACAGCAATTTGGCGAGTACGACACAGAAGAAGCCGCCAAAAAACGCCTTGCAGAAGTGGAGGCGTTTAAGCACATGAATAATAAATTGCAGGTTAACGTCCTGACGACTATCAATTCAGCCAGTAATATCAGTGAGCAAATCATTGATGGCGACCCTCACTACGTAATTAAAAACGTCGTGCCAGTGGTTGACGATGTCGTGATGAACAATGGACTGTATCCGGGCGAGGAAATCCGCAAGAGCTATCACGGACTTGATGGTAGGCCTGCACCATACAACCACCCGATGATTGATGGCAAATATGTCTCTGCAAGCATGACTCGCGCCGCCAATCAGTTCAGCGTTGGTGCATGGATTGAAAACTCATCACACGACGGCAGCAGGGCACTGGTAGACCTGAAGGTTAACAAAGTTATTGCTGAACGCTCAGAGAAAGGTCAGGAGTTGCTCGGACGTATTGAGGCTCTGATGAACTCCGCAGAAGGTGCTGAACCAATCCATGTGTCCACTGGCTTGTTGCTCAACCGCGAGGCTGCGGAAGGCACAAGCAAAGGCAAAAAATACTCATGGATTGCCCGTAACATGGAGTGGGATCATCTCGCCATTCTGCCGCCGGGAGTACCAGGAGCTGGAACGCCAGAAGATGGTGTTGGCATCTTTGCCACCAATGGTGAGCAAATCGAACGCATCACTGTAAACCTTGAGGATTCAACCGTGCCAGACGAAAGCGCCAACAAGATTAATTATAAATCGTGGCTGCATAAGGCCATCAACTACATCACCAACAAATCAGACCTGTCGTTTGAGAACATCAGTGAGCAGATTCGCCAGATTCTGAAGGCTGAAGTCGGCGAAGATGTCTGGCCTTATATCGTGGCTGTGTACGACGATCGCGTCGGGTTCGAAATCAAAGGCCAGATTTTTCAGCAGTTCTACATCGTTGAAGATGATGTGGTAAAATTGGTCGGTGAGCGGGTCAAGGCTGTTTATAAGACTGAACTTGAGCCGGTAAAATCAACTGAAGGGGAAATCTCAATGACGAACGAGGAATTACAGGCGGTACTCGCTGAAGCCCTCAAGCCGGTTCAGGAATCGTTGACAGCTGTCAACCAGAAGCTGACCGACATCGAAGCTGAAAACGTTAAGCTGAAAGAGCAATTGCAGGCGAATACCGAGCAGGAAGAAACCGCGATGCGTGCTGCTATCATCGCTGAACTGAAACTGCCGGAATCCGCTGTGAATGCGCTGAAAGGCGAAGCGCTGCGTGAAACCTATGCGCTGACCAGCAAACCTGCCGCGCTGAAGGGTGGCTTCCAGCCGAACCACGCTGATGACGATTTTGATATGGAGGCACCTGAATAATGGCTACTATCCGTTATGGCACCATCATTGGTGGCCCAGCTCGCAAGAACGACCCGCAGATTCGCGAAGGCATCATGAACGCCGCATTGCAGCCGGGCGCACTGGTAACTTTTAACGATGACGACAAAATCATCGCGCACGCTACCGCTGGCGGTCATGGCTTCCCTTACGTGCTTCAGCATAACTACCTCGGTGGTGGTGATGTATCTGAAGCGGTTCCTGCCAATGCTACTGGCATGGCTGTGCAGTGCGAATTTGGCGTTACCTATCATGCGCTGGTTGCGCAGGGTTCTGCGCTGAAGAAAGGCACTCCGCTGGCAAGCAATGGCGCTGGCGCGCTGAAGGTTGCTGGCAATGGGGACAACATCCTGTTCTATTCTTATGAAACTTACACCGTTGCCTCTGATGGCGCTGAGCTGGTTGCAGTTCGTCGCGCGGGCAATGCTTCCATGCCTGCTGGAGCTTAATAATGGAAAAGATTATTTTTACCAAAGACTTGGTAGCCAACTCCGCAGTAGTGGCTGACCAGTGGAAACATCTTACCATCGACCGCAAGGTGTTCTGCAATGCAGAAGCTGAGCTGGCGAAAACTTACGGCGTTAACGCCACCGCACTGGTAACGAAAGATTACTGGCGCGATGTGGACAACGTCACTACCCGCGTTTTTCGTAACGAAGCTGGTCAGGACATGATGGCTGACCTGATGGGTATCGCGGCAAACATCAACATCGGTAAGACCGTGGCAATCAGCCGCATCGCTTCTGATGCTGGTAAAGTCGTCCGCACTCTGTCTGGTCAGGAGCCGGAAGATTTGGATAAAACTCGCTACGATTACACTGGCGATGTGATTCCAATCTTCAAAACTGGCTACAGCCGCGAATGGCGTGAACTGCTGGGTATGCAGTCTGAAGGTTTTGACCCACTACTGGACGATCAGGCTAACGTCACCTTTAACCTGCGTTCCGATATGGCGCAGTACCTGCTGACTGGCGACCAGACTCTGAACGTGAACGGCGTTTACACTGGTTACGGTATCACCAACCACCCGAACACTGTTCAGGTTAACCTGAACGTTTCCGGTGGCCTGAATATCGACCTGCAAACCGCAACGCCAGACGAAATCGTGAAATTCTTCAATCAGGATTTCCAGGCTATTCTGGATGCGCAGAACGTATTTGAGCAGGTAACTCTGTGGGTTTCCCCGGCAGTACGTCGCAGCTTCATGCGTCCGTATTCTGATGCGGCTGGCTTCAAAGGCGGCACCGTTGAGCAGTACATCACGCAGTTTGGCAACGGTCGCATCGGCAAGATCGGCACCAACTTCCTGCTGACCGGCAACCATTTCGTTGGTTACGTTCGCAACGACATGTACATCCGTCCGCGTGTTGCTCAGCCTGTTTCCACCTACGCGGCTGCCCGTGCCAACCCGCACGATAACTTTAACTTCCTCGTGTGGTCAGCTTTTGGCCTGCAAATCCGTAAGGATTTCACTGGTAAGTCCAAAGTGTTCAACGGCTACGGTACGCAAACTCCGCTGTAATAAAAAAGAGGGGCTTCGGCCCCTTTATGAATTTGAGGTGAATAATGGCTAAATACGAAGTCATCGCACGCGGAATCTTTGTTAAAGAGAAAGGCAAGATTCGTGAATTGCAGCTTGGCGAGGTGATTACCGAACCAGACGAGCATCTCCTACCAAAGCTGCGCGTTATGCCAGAGCTGAAAAAGTCTTTCGAAGTCGCAACCCCACAACAAAAGACGACAAAGAAAAAGAAAGCAGAGTAAAAAGAAAAGCCCCATGAAGGGGCTTTTTATTGCTACAGACGCATAGGCATAACAACAACCTTCGCAGTCTCTCCAGATGGCGCACTAAGGCAGCAAACTGCGGCATCTGTGCTCCCATTCAGTTCAAATTTGACACCGCAGAATTTAGGATTAAACAGTTTCGCCACTTTCTCAATATCGACAAGGTAGCCAGCATTAAATCCAATCTCCTCTGCTGCTTTCGCTTCCTTCGGTATCACGCGATCAATATCAGGGAATCGACCATCAATCTCTTCGCAGATACCAGCACCAACCATCTTGCCAGCTTTATCATGATACGTTGCAATTTTCGACTCGGTATCAATGATGGCGTAGTCATAGCGTTTTGTTGGAGATTTGCCAATCTTGATAATCACATTTTCTGTCAGTTTGTTGTCATGACTGCCACCAATGAATGCGCGATGACCGTCAGTTGATGAAATGCGACCATCAGTCATGAAGCAAATACCGTTAAGGTAATATCGCACATCATTGCGAGCCTGAAATATTAATGCTGATTCAAGTAATAATTTGCTGATTTTTAGTTTCATCACTTCACCTTAATCATGTGTTGTTTTGCAACCTTCATGCATTCTTCAAAAATGCCGCCCTTCTTTGCGCTCTGATTGCGTCTGTAATACTGGATTGCCGCATCAATTGCCATCTGGTCGATTTCAGGCAGTTTGGCGCGAAGTTGTTTTTCGATGAATTGCTCAGCGTTCATTGTTCTCGCCTGCCATAAATTCAATGAATTGTTTTGTGCACTTCAGGCAAAGCCACTTGCATTCCTGAATGTTAATCCCTCCGCAGTCTTGGCCAATACTCCCCTTGTATGCGACGGTAAGTTCTCCGCGCTCACCATCAATATACTCATCAGGATTTTTGGTTTCATATCCGCATCTGTCACACTTATGGATTGTTATGGTTATTTTCGCCATCACATCTTCTCCAGAATTGCCATAACCTCATGAATATCAGCAACAGGAATCTGAATAAACTCCTCATCCTCTGCTGCCACATGACCAGCTGGAAGAATTACATGGTCGGCTGGCTTCAATAACTCAACCAGACGGTCTACTGGCTTAATCTTTTTCGATTTCAGCACCTTCGCTGTTACCTTGTCCTTGCCTTGTGCTTTAGCTTCTTCAACAGCCTCGTCGATAACTTTAACCGCATCATCGCCATGTTCGCGCGTTACTGCTACGGCATTTGCATAGCTGATTTGCCCGGCACTGATGCGCGCTTTTACTTCCGCTGGAACATCACCCAGTGACAGATGCATTTGCACGTCAGATACCGAACGACCTACCTTCTTAGCAATTTCTTCATTAGTCCAGCCAAATCCTTTCAGTCGTGTGTAAGCCTTTGCGCGCTCAAACGGGTCAAGTTGCTTGCCCTGACTGGATGACACCATAAAGGCGATTTTGTCAGCCTCGTCGCCAGTGAAATCCTTGCACTCAATACGAACGATTGGCGCTCCACGCTCAATGGCACGCAATGCACCGAGATAGCGATGCTGACCATCAAGAATGCGGATTCCCTTCTCGTCAGGAATAACTGTTAATGCTGGTAATGGCTGACCTGATTCCCAGCACTGCGCGAAATATTCCACATGCTGTTCGTCAGCTTCGCGGATGTTGTATCCCGGCTCAAGATAGATTTGCTCCACTGGCACGAGATAGGTTTTGTTGACAGCGATGCCGTTACGCGTTTCTTTGTCTGAATAGATTTTGCTGAGTGTTTTCATCTCATTCACCACTTTCTTCTAATAAAAGTTCATAGTTTGCAATGTATGCATTGGCCAGATGATACATTAGTTCAGCAGCGCCGCGTTCTGGACCGCTGAAGTCATCAATAGAACCAGCGTTGCTGATTGCATCAACACAATCACGGAAATCAATCACGGCATTACGGAACATACAGTAGTACATGTTTGCCATGATTATTCCTCGCCACCAGAATTAACAATGTCGTAAAATTGACCATAGGTGATCTGCTTGAAATTATCCGGTATCGTTACCTTGCCGTGGCCTTCATCGTTTGTATTTGGCACAGCAAAAATCAGGCAATCATCCTTTTGCGGGTGTTTACCGCCATAAGTAGACAGCATTGCAAAACCAAATCCGCGACCAGATTTCTCTCCGATTCCGGTGCGTGCGATGCCATAATGGTTAACAATGTAGTCCTTCCATTCTGGCAGTAACTTTAATTTCTCGTTTGCCTCTCGCATCACTGCGTCCAGCTTTTTGTTGTATTCCCGCCCGTCCTTTGTATTTCCTTTTCCGCGAGCCACAATTACACGCTGACCTTCCCAAAGGTCTTCACGCTTTATTGTCACTTGGCACGGAAATTCAAACTGCTTACTCCACACAAAGCTCTCAAGTAAGCCACCACCGACACCACCCCAGCTGCGTGTTGTAGTGAAAGCTACAGCACCAACCTTTTTCATGGCGTCGCCGAGAATTTCATTGCGCTGATTCAAAATGTCGTCATATGCGTCGATGACCTTCTTTACGTCTGCGCCTTCAACCATGTAATAGTCATAATGTTTTGCGTTACTGCTCATCTCATCACCTCTAACATTTATTGTTGTTTCTACATCACTAACTATAAACTCCACGCCAATCTACGTCAACTGGAATATGCTAAAATCATGCTAATCAAACAACAGGAGATTTAAACATGGGTTCAACAAGCGGTCCGTCTCGTTCACGCGCCACTGGCAATGCAAAAACTGGCGGCAAAACTGGCATAGTGAAGCCAAATGGTTCCACCCGCTCACCATCGCGCGGTAAGAAATAATGTTCGGCGCAGACGTTGCCATCATTATCATGTATGTGCTGGGTTTCGCTTGCACTGGCATGGTCGCGTTTCTGGTGTTCATTCCGGCAATGGTGATGTCTGTGTATCTTGGATGGGTGTTTGTTGATTCATTTCCCGCCGAATATCTGTATTACCTTGCGCAGTCTATGGTCTGGTTATTCCCGGCTATTGCGCTGCGCAAAAGTACAAAGATGGCGCTCTGCGTGCTGACGATGAGCCTTTACGAATGGCTGGTAGCGATAGAGTCATTCGTATGGGAATTTATCACGCCTGTAGAAACGCCGCTTCATGCGCAGTACGCATTTATTATTATCGGCATCCATCTGTTCATCCTTTCCATCACTTTTAAATGGGGCGGCGAAATTGGACATTATTCTTGGCGTGGTCGCCATCGTTTTTTCGCTGATTCAAATCTATAAGTGCTGGAAACATATCATCAGCGAGACACGCAATGAACGGAGCACTAAGACAAGTCGCAGAGCAAGTTATAAGCGGGACGACGGGGCAGGTGATTGACAAGGCCGGATACGCTTCTATCGGCACAGGTATCGGTCTGAAAGTTGCAGAGCAAACACCTGTCACGCAATCTTATTTTGAGGCTATGATTCCACACAGCCTGACAGAGTGGGCGGCAGTAGCGTCAATCCTCGGCGCTCTGTCTCTGGTAATAAAGAATCTGTTTGAAATGTGGTGGAAGGTACGGGAGTCGAAGAAAAATGGCAGCACCAACACCTGAAGAACTGGTTAGCCAGATGGCATCGCGCGGGATGACCATCACCACGACAGATGCGTCTGGCATTCTGTGCCTTGCGGCATCAATCAGCGAATGCCTTGAGCTGAACTATCCAAACGATGAATGCCGACAAAATGCGATCATGCTGTGGGCTTCCATCCTGATTAGCGCAAACACAGCAGGTCGCTACGTTACCAGTCAGAGCGCACCATCTGGCGCATCACAATCATTCGCGTATGGCAGCAAGCCGTGGGTGGCACTGTACAATCAGATGAAGCTACTGGACACAGCCGGATGCACTGGCGATTTAGTGGAAGACCCTGATGGAAGCGGTAAGCCGTGGTTTGCGGTTGTGCGTGGGAGTAAGTGCAAATGAAGAGAGTGATGGCTGTATATCAGATTGAAAATACAATAACCAAAGAGATTTATGTTGGTTCAACAATAAACTACATCAATAGAATTGCTGTGCATCGATACAAAATGAGGAATGGCATGCACAGCCCACACAGGTTGTATAATGATGGAGCAAAATATGGCGAGTCATTATTCAGATTTTCAATTCTTGAAATTGTTAACGATGAATCAATGCTGCTTAGTAGAGAGCAATTCTACATAGACAAGCTAAATCCTCAATATAATATAGCAAAAATAGCCGGTACGTGCTTGGGAGTTCAGGCAACAGATGTGGCTAAAGCTAAAATGAGCAAAAGCAGGATGGGAAAGAATAACTGCTGGCATGGGAAAACACCACCTTGCTCTATGGGCCCAAAAACAGAAGAAACAAGAAAGAAAATATCGCAATCAAGAATTGGCGAGAAAAACCCAATGTTCGGCAGGACTCCAAAACACGCTAAGTTAACTGATGACCAGGTTAGGGAGGTGAGAACCAGACTAGCAAATGGAGAGCGCTCACAATCACTTGCTGATGAGTTTGGCGTGTCTAAAGGTGCTATCCAGCACATCAAGAAAAATCGCTCATATAGGAATGTTTTATGACCTCAATCTCTCGGTTCTCCTATACGCAACCATGCACCATCTGGCATAAGAGCGGCACGGACAAGTACGGCAAGCCAACTTTTGACGCGCCAGTAAGTATCATGTGTGATTACGGCTTTAACGATGATATATCGACCGATGCGAAAGGCAATGAGATTGTGCAGAAGAATACTTTCTGGACAGAATACACTGGCGCTAATGTTGGTGATTACATCATGATTGGCACGACAACAGAAGCTGACCCGCTGGCGGCTGGCGCAAATCAGATTCTGAATGTGATTAATTATGGCAATACGTTCAATCGTGCTGAGCCGCCTGATTTTGCACTGGTGACATAATGCCAGCGAAATTAAGAGGCGTCCGCCAAGCCGTAGAAAGAACATCGCAGATTGTGGATGAGATAATCGCCACGAAAGCTGTGCGTGCAATCAAGTCAGCGACATACATCATCCGCACCGAATCAGCCACGCTAACGCCAATCGATACATCAACTCTGATTAACAGTCAGTTTGATACCGTGGAAGTTAGCGGAACGCGAATCACTGGCAAGGTTGGCTATTCTGCGAAATACGCGCTGTATGTCCACAATGCCAGCGGTAAACTCGCAGGCAAACCGCGCAGCAATGGTAACGGTACATACTGGTCGCCGGGCGGTGAACCGCAATTTTTAACCAAAGGGGCGCAGCGCACAAAAGACCTTGTTGATGGCGTGATTAAGAAGGAGATGAAACTGTGAATATGCTTGAGATGGTTGATGCATATCTTCAGGATGCCGGATTATATGATGGCTGGACTTCGCAGTTGCAGTTCTGGAATGACACCGGAGATGGAAGCGAGCAATTTATTGTTCTGCAATCCAATGGGGGTACACAGGTAATGGATGGTCTCGGCGGTGACTTCTATTTCTCGTTGTATGTTGTCGGCAAGCAGGGGCAATATAACGTTCAGGATGTTGACGCTAAAGCCAACGAGATTATCGAATACATCAAGACGCATCCGATTGATTCATGCGTTAACTACATTCAGTTGCAAGCGCCACTTGGAAGGCCGATGTTAACGGAAGAGAAGCGGCCTGTTCATGAGTTGCTTTTACGGGTTGTGAAATAAATAAAGCCGCACTTGGCGGCTTTTAATTTGGTGGACACGGACGGACTTGAACCTTCAATCAGCCGATTATGAGTCGGTTGCTTTAACCAATTAAGCTACGCGTCCATAAATGCTGGTTTAAGCATTGCCAGCGTGCTTTCTTAATATCCAGCCCCGTAACCCATACATACCCCTACATATGATTGCGATAATGCTGGATATTAAGTGCTGTGGTGGCCGGTGCTGATCTCCGGCTTAGGTGCGAAACGGCACGGGTTTACGTACTGGATTCGCCGCATTTTTATAGCGCATCAGCCTGCGCATTCACCACAACGGAAAGAGCACTGCGCGGCAACTTTCACCAAATCCGCGAGGTCTACGGGTTCAATGCTCTTACCTGTTGCGTGCCGGTTACGCGTCCGGCGTCTTTCGACCGCTAATTGTAATTGAAGGATTGGATGTAATTAAATGAAATCATGGAACCAATCTCTGTTAAATCCTAATCTACACCACAAAATAATCACTGTCAACACCTGTGATATAATCACCACGTTAGCAGCTAACACAATTCGGAGATCGAAATGGCTATTTGTGCAAATGATAAAGGCGTTCTGGTCGGTCGCATGACCCGACTGTTCCTTGCTGAAGGGTGCGGCGACGCAGTTCCTGATGCAGAAGACTGGAAGTATTTAGGTTCAACCACCAGCAAAGGCGTTGACTACTCTCCGCAGACTACCACGTCGGAGGCGGATACTGCTGGCGGTTTTGTTTCCACTCTCGTTACCAGCTCTGATATGACCATCAGCGCAGAGGTTGAAATCCGCAAGAATGACCCGAGCGATGAGTTTGGTTTCCATCGGCTTGTTGAGATTTACGCCACTGAACTGAAAGCTCGTCGTCAGCCTTCCTTGTGGGTGCGTGAGGTCACTGGTGCGACTATCGTTACCGCGTACTGCAACATCACCAGCATCAGCTACGAAGGTGGCACTAACGACATCGTAACCGGCAGCCTTGAGTTCAAGGTTTACGATTCTGACAGCGTTACCGTAGAAAGCCTTGAGCCTCTGGCATTCACTACCGACCTGCAATCAACTGGCAGCACTGGCAGCCCGTTAACTGTTGCTGTTGAAGGTGGTGTCGCACCATACACCTACGTTTGGCGCAAAGATGGTGTGGTTGTTGGCGGTGAGTCTGGCGCATCACTGGCAAACCCTACAGCTGGCGTGTATACCGTCACGGTAACTGACTCGTCTACTGACCCGGAAATTATTATCAGTACAGCTTGCACCGTATCCTGATAAAGAAAAAGCCCCGAAAGGGGCTTTGTTTTATTCTTGTGGTGGCTCTGGTAGTGGCATCCAGTGGGTGATATCATCAGGACAGACTGTTCGATAGCCACCATCCACCCAACTATCCCAATACCCATCGCAATCTAACCACATAACCTCCACATAAATTCCATCTGTAACAAGAACATCGATAAAGTCATCAGGCGTCCGCTCACTACACTTAATCCACTTGCTCATATCACCTTATCCTCATCAAAAATCACACCAATCACACGAAGCAAGTCTTTCGCCATCCGTTCAGCTTCTTCGTAGTCATAACCTGCATCGACATACAAATCAGTGTAGAAAATCAGGTCTGCTTTTGTCTGCTCGTTCATTTCTTGTCGCCACTGTTAACTAATGCCCAAACAAGTGCTGCAACCCACCCAATAAAGCTCCATCCGACAAGAATATTCAATACACAGATTGCGGTCGTATTTGTGTGCTTTCTTTGCAATGCCACAAATGACGGGAGAAGATAAGCGAATATCACCAAACCAACAAAAAACAACAAAATAACAACGTCCATAGCTAACCTCAACTGTTAATAACTTGTTTATATTACATGCCGTTCTTTTCGCACAAAGCAACAGATACATCACGCAATTGCTCTTTAGTCATATCCTTGCGTGCATAAACCATTTCTACGATAGCAAGTCCGATTATTTCTGCTGATTCGTTGTTTTTTGCTGAGCCTTTTACTACCACCTCGGCAAGATTCTTGCTGATACCGTTATCGCGAGCATCGGCAGTGTTCATGGCGATTTCCCCGATGTTTTTGCAAACCTCAGAGGTTGCGCTTACCGCAAAGGAGGAAGTAAATAGCACTGATGCAATCAACGTTTTAATTTTCATAACTCACCTCATTTATTCATCACTCGTTTCGATGACTTGAATCTACATCACCACCTCACAGGTGTCAACACCACTGAGATGATATAATCAACATCAGTCAAATTCAGGATGCAAAACATGAGCAATCGCACGCCACTAACAGAAATCGGGGAGATGCGCATCTCGCTTTCCGACAGGAGTTTTTTCTTTAAGCCATCATTCCGCGCTATGAATGAAATCGGCACACCAAAAGAAATCGTAGAGGTGTACGCCAGACTCAACGGCATTGATTATGTTGCGCCATTGCAGCACGTCGAATACCTGCCATTTGGTGCGCAGATGCATGTCATGAAGACCATCAGCAAGCCTGTTTATGGTCGTCATGTGCTTAGTGCGGCCTATATCGTCATGCAGTCATGTTGTGAGGATGATGTTTCCGTGCTGATTGGTGGATGGAAGCCAACACCGCGCGGCGTGCGATATGTTCCAGGCATCATGCCAGTGAGCGACATTATTATTATTGCGCGCAACCTGATGCAGCATGGCATCATCGGTAAGTCACCACTCAAAGTACCTGAACGTCTGGAAGAGCAAGGCAAGAAAACAACAAACGAGTTTCATGCGTCGCAATACATCATCTCAGCACGCACGCATTTCGACATGACGCGTAATGAGGCTGAAAACCTGTCTATGACAGAGTTTCAGATGATGATTAAGAATAAATATCCAGAGCCGAAAGGGTTAACGAAAGAAGAGCGCGCGGCAGAGTACGATCAGGCTAAAGCAGACCGTGAGCGCATGAAGGCACTGGCTGAACGCAAAGCGAAAAAAGCGAGGAATACATAATGGCTGAAGAAGTCGGCGGAATTGTCTATGAAGTCGGGATGGATGTTAAAGGCCTGAAAGCTGGCGCGACAACAGCCAATAAGACTTTAGATGACCTTGAATCATCAACCAACAAAACCACAAGCGCGCTTGGCAAGCTGGATAAAAATGCCAGAAATGCTGGCAGCGGAATGAAGAATGCTGGCGGCGCAGCTTCAGGACTCAAGACCAGTATGTCGATGCTGGCTGGCGCAATATCCGTGTCACTGATTATCGAGTGGGGCAAGCGATTCCTTGAGGTTGCAGATAACATGACACAGCTTCAGGCAAGGATTGCTCGCCTGTCAACTGATGCGAAAACCGCGAATGAAACATTCAGCACACTGGCAAATATCGCCTCAACCACTGGAGCAAGCCTCAGCGACACCACGAAGCTGTGGGAAACATTGACGTCATCACTGAAAGAGGCTGGCGCAACAAATGCGCAGGTTCTTAACCTTACAGATACCCTGCAAAAAATAGGTAGAATCGGCGGATCATCAACTGAAGAAATGGCTAACGCCTTACGTCAGTTCGGTCAGTCAATCGCATCTGGTACAATCCGCGCCGAAGAATTTAACTCCATTCTTGAGCAGATGCCTGAACTTGCACGCCAGATTGCGTCTGGGCTTGGCATTTCAATGGGTGAGCTTCGAGCCAGAATGCTTGACGGCAAACTGACGGCGGAAGATGCACTGAACGCCATTCAGGACAGAACAAGCGTCGTCAATGCTGAGTTTGAAAAACTTCCTCGCACAATGGATCAGGCCGTTGGTTCTCTTGAGGTTTCATTCTCCAAACTTGTGGTTGCTGTTAACGATGCGACTGGCGCATCAAAAACAGCAGTAGAGATTATCGACCAGCTGGCAAAATACATTGATTTCCTAGGTGACAAATCAACCAGCACAAGCGATAAGGTTTTATCTCTCGCCACGGTTATCTCGAAGTTAAACCCCGGCGCATGGGCGCAAATGGGAGTTGATGCGCTTTTTGGTGATGACGATATTGAAAAGCAAAAGCAATATAACGAACAGGTTGAGCGATTCGTTAAGGCATCGGCGGAAGGTTACGAACAGACAAAAAAACAGGCTGAAGCAACAAAACACCTGAAGATTGCACAAGCACCAACAAAAGACAAAAAAGGAAAAGGAAAGGGCAAAAGCGCCGAAGAGCGACAAGCTGAGTCAGTCGCTGAAAAGCTGGAGAAATTACGCCAGCAAACCATGCTCAATGCAACATCTACCAGCGAACTATCCCGCGAGCAAGCCATCCTCAATGCGCAGCAATCGCTTGGCAAAGCCGCCACTCAGGAGCAAATAAAACTGGCTGGTGAGTACGCTGCACAGATTTGGGATCAGAAAAATGCACTGAAGGAGCAGGCTGCTGCGGAGAAGAAAAGGATAGATGCAGTAAAAGGTTACAGCGCATTAAAATCGCAAACCTCACCAATGTTTGCTGTTGAAACGTCATATCAGAAGGATATGGCTGATTTGGATGCGTATGCCAAAGCATATCCTCAAAAGATGGCAGAGATACAGCAAACCAGAGCTACCATTGAAGAGCAGTACAGACAGCAAAGAATTGATGCCATGTGGCAGGAATGGAGCCAGCAGAATGCAGCCACACAAGCAGCCGCAGCAGCATTTGATGCTTTTGGGCAGACGGCTGGAAACGCGCTAACTGGCATCCTCACTGGCTCAATGTCTGTATCAGATGCTCTGCGATCAATTGGTTCAAACATCCTGTCCAGTGTCATCAATGCGTTTGTGCAAATGGGTATTCAGTGGGCGCAGTCGGTGATAATGGGTCAAGCTGGCATGGCGGCGGCTTCTGCTGCAACAATTGCTCAAGCTGCAGCAATATCGGCCGCAATGGCTCCCGCCGCAGCAATGACATCTCTCGCAACTGCTGGCACAAACTCAGCGCCCGCTATGGCTGGCATGTCTGCAACAGTTGGTCTTGCAAAAACGCTATCCATTGCTGGCGCTCTGAAAAACGGTGGTCCCGCGCAGGAAGGTTCAATGTACCGCGTCGGCGAGAACAACCTACCTGAGATATTCCAGGCGTCAAACGGTCATCAGTACATGATACCGGGCGATAGTGGTCGTGTTATCAGCAACAAAGACATTACCGGAGGTGGCAGTGGCGTTGTGGTTTATAATAACGTCATCAATAACAGCTCAGCGCAGGTTAGCAGCAGCGCCAGAGATAACGGTGACGGCAGCGTGACAATTGAGACGATTGTGAGTGATATCGAAAATAACGGCGCGATAGGGCAGGCTATTTCAAGAAATTACTCAACAAACCGGAGAGCAACCGAATAATGGCTATCATCAAATACCCTGACTGGCTGCCACTAGCTCAGCGAGCCAGTAAAAACCTGACACAGCAAACTCCGTTCCGCAGCGACCAGCCCGCTGTTGGAGCGCCGATTTTCCAGAAGTTGACAACTGATATTGCGGCGACATGGAGCCTGACGTGGGTTTTTACGCTGGCAGAAGAACGCGCATTTATCCAGTGGTTGCGTAGTCCGAACTACCTCAACAAAGCAAACAACTGGTTCACCATGATGATTGACCTCGGCGGCAGCGGATTACAGGAGCAGACGCTGCATTTTACCGATTATCCGGTGCAGACCAGTATTGATGGTGGTGTGGTTACGTGGACTGGCAATGTTATAGCTAAGAAACTCAATAACACGATGGATGAGTTTGATGATGTTCTGGTTGAACTGGATTACAGATGGTTCGGATGGTTGGATGAAGTCGTTAACCGTGACCTGCCGGAGTACCCATAATGCCATCATTACGCGACTACAAAGCAAAGCGCCCTAACTGGGCGTTATTCGACACGATAACGTTTTACCATTCATCATTTGGTTACGTTCGGCTTGTGGCTAACGTGCTGGATGAAATGGTGCTTGGCGGTGAGACTTATCTGCCAGTGCGAATGGACATCACGCAGTCCCAGCAGTCGAACACGCCAGCCATTAACGCAACCGTCAAGTTTGCCCGTCTGGCTAATGACTTTAAGCAATACCTGAAGTTGTGGACTGGTTCCGGTCGCATTGAGCCAATCAGCGCGCTGTATCAGCGATTTGAAGAGACTGACACGAACACACCACTGAAGCCATATCGCCTGTATGTCAGCGATGTGGCTATGGATGGTTCTGATGTTACCGTTACGCTGTCAATCAAAAACCCAATCAAAGGAAACGTGGCAAAACTTTATGACATCGCTCAATTCCCCGGTCTTCGCAATGTCTGATGAAGAATTTGCGCAGTTAATGTTTGGCAAACCGTACAAGGACAGATGCTGCCATGTTGATGCCGTTGATTGCTGGGGGCTGGTGGTACTTTATTACCGCCTGTGCCGTGGAATCAATATTCATCATGACGACAGTTATGATAATGGCGGTGCTTTTGTTACCTGTTTCGATAGCGAAGTGACGTTCTGGAAGGACACGCAATCACCAGCAACAGGCGATGTTGTCGTGGCATATCGCGGTAACGTCCCTGTGCACATCGCCATGATATGGGGTCATGATAGAATACTTCATGCGCGAGAGAAAACGGCAGTAAGATTTGACAGGCTGCGAACACTCGAAAAAATATCAACAAAGTTAAGGTTTCTCACCTATGCCAGTAATTCATGTACAGAAGATGCCGGGCACACCGAAAGAAACGGGCATTGTGCCAGCTGGAACAAACCTGTGGAAGTGGCTGGATAAATCAAACCTGCCAGTCAGCATTTCAATTTCAGTAAATGGCAGAGTGCTTGGTGAAGATGATGAGCTTTCTTTCTGCCTGCGCGATGGCGATGTGGTCAACGTTTATTGCCAGCCGTCAGGCGCAATTGGAGACCTTATCGGCGCGATACTGAAACCAGTAACGAAGATTTTCTCCTTCCTTACACCAAAAGTATCCACACCAAAAACTGATACCAGTTCGAAAACATCACCGAATACCAGCCTTAAGGCGCAGACTAACATTGCGCGCAACGGCGAGGCGAGACCTGATAACTTCGGACAGATTCGAGCGTTTCCTGATTTGCTTCAGGAATCATTGTTTGAATACATCAATAACATTAAATACGTCACTGAGTTCATGAATTTTGGCCTCGGTAAATATGATGTTTCCTCTGTGCGTTATTCTGAATCAAACCTCGGTTCGCTGGCTGGCGCGAGTTACACCATTTATCAGCCGGGAGAAGTTATTCCGGTTGTGTATGAGCCGTATGCATTTGATGATGTTGATGGGCAGGAACTGTACGGTCCAAACGAACTGGACACTGACCCGCCGCCAGTGGTCATTGAAACTGCGACAACAACCACGGTTACAGAAACAGAATTTGCTGGTGGTCAGATAGCTATCAAGATACCGAAGGATTCGGCATTTGATTACTTCGTTGACCTAACCATGCCTCATGATGTGGTATTCAAGCTGAATATCACTTACGCACAAGGCGGTGGCGCATCTGTTACAGAAAACGTCACGCTATCAGGAAGACTTGTCTCCGCAACCGAGGCTGATGATGGTGGGTTGCCACCAGTAAACTACTGGTACACATTTATTATTAACAGCATCAACTACTCAGGCGCGCCAATATCATCACTGAACGGCGTGACGATTAACAACACCTATTTCAACCTGACAGATAACCAGCCGATTGTTTCCGGTCCGTACTTTTCACCGATTGATGGTGATCAGCTTTGGGTGCACCTGCAACACCAGACAAATGACGGCAATGATTTCAGCGTGCTCATTGAGTGGTGGAAGATTGACGACGATAACGTTCAGATTCCCGGAACGTATCAGTCGATGAACTATTATCAGGACGTGGACAGAAACGATACGTTCTACTACACGATCAAGTTAACGCCATCCGCTGGCACCGGTCGCTATGCGATTCAGATGCGGAGAACAAACAATAGTTCAGACACATCAATACTTCAGCTTGAGGAGATTCACTCAATCGTCACTCGCACCAACGTTTCGTATCCAGATGACACCGTGGTTAAGGTTGTCGTGCGAGCAACCGAGAACGCAACAGGCAGCCGTGACAGGAAATATAATGCGTTAATTACGCGTCACACCATCGGATACAACCGTGATACCGGAACTGTGCGTTACACGCTTGCGCCATCCCGTAGCTTTGCTGATGCTGTTCTGCATAACTGGCTGATTACTGCTGGCAATCCAGAGGGCACAATCGACATCGTGAAGCTGTATGAAATTGCTGACAGCCTGCCTGATGAGCGACTTGGTTATTTCGATTACACGTTTGATGATGAGGATAAAAGCATCGGTGAACGACTGCAAACAATATGCGATGCAGCGCGTGTAACTGCATTTTGGGACGATGGCGTAATGAGTTTCTCTCGTGATGAAAAACGAGAATATCCAGCAACTGTATTTAACACCAGAAACACACAGAGCGATGGCTACAAACTGAGTTATGACATTAGCCTGCCCGGAACCTACGATGGTGTTAACGTAGAATATCGCGACCCAACAACAAATAAGCAGGCTAACGTTTACTATCGCATCACAGATAGTGACATCGTAGAAGGCGAGCCAACGAAAGCGAAGAAATTCGACATGCTTTATGTTCGCAATCGCTATCAGGCTGTTGACCGGGCAATACTTGAGTGTCGCAGGCTGATTTACTCACGTCGCAGCATGGAAATTAAAGCGCTGGCGGATGGAGAATGGGTTAACGTAGGCGACATGATTCATGTCGTCGATATGTATGATGACGTGCAACAGACTGGCGTTATTGAGGCGCGCAACGGTAACGCTTTCACAACCAGCGAGCAACTAACCGCTGATGATAATCTTTATGTTGTGATCACCAGCGCTGACGGCAGCGTGTCAGACAGATTTCCAGTAACAGTAACCGGATTGCACACATTCACCTGCAATCTACCACCTGATTTCGAGCTGAATATATGGGACGGCGCAAACGTGCAATCTGAATCTCGCTATGTTATGAGCACGGAGAAAGAACTGGACACCACCTTGTGGGTTGTCAGCCAGAAGAATCCCGGTAGCGACGGCAGCGTAACGCTCACCATGAGCGAGTACAGTGACGACATGTACGAATATGTCATCTCGTCATCGTGATACAATATACATCAAATTCACAAAGGAGCATTTATTATAATGGCTACCACACCAACCAATAAACCAATTCCATCGGAAGATCCACGCGACCTCAAGTTTAATGCCGGGAAGATTGACGAATTTGTTAACTCTGATGATGATTATTATTTTGATAGATTTGGAGTGAATAGATTTACTGTTGAGGGACTAAAACAACTCACTCTCCAGCAAATATACAGTCTAGGATGGAACCCTGCAGGCACATTCCAGGGGGGTGTCACGCTGAATGCGGCTGGAGATATCATTCAGGACGAGTCTACTGGTATCTGGTACAGATGGGATGATTTAAGTACATTGCCAAAAAATGTACCGTCTGGATCAACTCCAGATTCTACTGGTGGTGTTGGTGAAGGCAAGTGGTTGGCGGTTGATGTAAGTGACGTTCTTAAAAAAGATATCAATCTTGTCACGCGTTATTTCTCAAATGTAAGTGAAATGGTAAGAGAAGGCGGTGAAATTGGACAGAGAATTGTTACTCATGGTTATTACACAGCTTTTGATGGCGGTGGAGCGGAGTACGTCATAACGTCAGGGGTGCCTAATCAAGACTACTCTGATGCAGGCTCGATTGTTATATCAGATAACTCTTTCGCAAAGCTCGTCCAAAAACCCCAATTTGACCTTAAACAGTTCGGAGTAAAACCATCCGACGCGTCTGCGGCAGCGGATAATGATGTATTTATCGCTCAGGCAATAATGCGTTCACGCTTCGGGTTCTGCAAAATAACTATATCCGACGTCGTATACCATAAAAAGCCTTTAGTGTTTGATTACTATAACCACCTGGAAGGTAATACTATTGGTGGTGATGCAAGTTACACTCCGCGATTCCGAAAGATCGATAACACGACAAGCGGAATTGCACCGCTGGCGTATCCCAATGTCAGTGATACCGTGAACTATGATGTAGACGCTGGAATAATTTTGAAGCGGCAGAATGCGGCAACGGATTATTGTCGAGGCGTTGTTTTAAAAGGCTTCCTTTTGGAGTCAATGGCAAAGTCATCATGGGCTATCTACGCTCCCCACGCTTCTGATTTTGATATCGATATCGATAGCCGTGGTTTTAACGGCGGAATCCGAGGCAACGTCAACTTTTTAGGGAGATACGCCGGTCGTCATGTGGGGCTTGGTGAGAATGCGGTAGACCATACGCTTGCTATCGGTCTATGGCTTAGTCATTTCTCAACCAACCTCGACTGCGGTAATTCGGTTACTTTTCGCAATTCATTTAACGGATTCAATAGAGCTATGCAGGTTGAGTATTTTGGGAACGGAATATTAGATCGGGTGACATTTGAGAACATAAAAAAACATACTAGTGGAGCACCATCGACGTCCGGTATTTACGCAACCAACAGCTGGTTTAGCGGTCAAATTTCGTGCGAGAGTTCCTCCACTTGCATCATCCGTGCTGGCAGTAACGCGAACTTCGATATTACCCTTAGTGCGGTATCCCATGTTACGCAAGATGATTCTTCCGAGGGTATTGTTCATGTATTAAATGGAGGCCGCCTAACTCTGCGTTCATCTACAATTCTTGCTGATTTGGCAGATACAAAAATCATTAATGAGAATGGAGGTTATCTCGATATTGCTGCAAATACCAGAACAGGAAATATTGTTTATTCAAATAGTGATAATTACAGATTCAAAGACAGAACTATTGGTTTTGGTCAGACTTCAGCAACCACAAAAACAACCTTTTCTTCTGGTGAAGAGATTACATTTTCACTACTAAACGGAATGCCGAAGGCGGAGCTATCTGGCGGGACGATACAGTTTTACTCTCCAGGCTTGATTAAAATCACTGTGCAGGGGAGGGGCATAACATCAGGAGCGCTTACTTTTGGGATAAATGGAGCATCTTCAGAGAGCGTTGGTCAGGGACAGCAGGTTTCTATGGTTGTCGGAGTGGCGCCCGGTGACATTCTTAACCTAAAGGCAACCTCCTCGCTGACGTTGGGATCTGCAGGAGGGGTACGGGTACTTCTTGAACCTGTGTTTTAAACTTAAAACCCCGCTTCGGCGGGG
>ENA-ORRN01000221-ORRN01000221.1-human-gut-metagenome-genome-assembly--contig:-NODE-221-length-47091-cov-12.573221_pt1 | contig 47091 bp, 50 predicted proteins | sample MGYA00242174_ERZ509132 | MGnify/ENA primary metagenome ERZ509132 (study PRJEB26280, sample SAMEA2338671) | human gut metagenome | biome: human gut; feature: human-associated habitat; material: faeces... | reverse complement strand
TTATAAAACAATATTGTAAAAAATTCCATAAAAAAACTCACAATTAAGTGAGTAACATTCTTTCTGGTAGCGACGGGGGGGATCGAACCCTCAACCTCACGGGTATGAAAAATAAGCCCTAAATTAAATTACCGTTTATTTTTTACCGTTTCCCTTATTAAATAAGGCTTCGCTCCGATATATATTATAAAATAAAATATAAGTAAATTCAAGTAAATTCAAATAAATATAAATAATTTTATATAAAAATTCCCTAAAATTTCCCTGAATATTTTTTAAGCATTAAATTTATTTTCTTTCTTTTTTTATATATTCAATCTTAAACTCATCTAAATCGCTTATTTTAATTGTACCATCTTCTAGTGAAGATTTTAATCCCTCTTGATATTCGTTAGGGGCATAAATTACTTTAATATATTGACTCTTTTGACAAGGTAAGTAATAAATATATTCATCATCTTTATAAATTTCTTCTAAAGCAGAATCACAAGCAAAGTTTTCGTTATTTTTACTACTATCAACAATGACAAATTCTTTTTCAATATAATATTTTGAATTATTAAAAACAGTAATATTAAATATCTTTATTATAACTCCTTTTTTATAACCCATACGAATATCATCTATTGAATAAATACTATTAACTTTTGATATTGAATAAGTTAAAGATTTCCACTCAACTGTACCACCATCTTTTAGTTTAAAAGGTATAGGTATTAACAAAATCAATAATATTATAATAATCACAATTTTAGCAATTTTTTTACTTTTCATTTTTCATATCCTTTCCACAAACTATCTTTGTTAATAATATTATACCATATTATTGATAAAAATAGTAATACAATGGTATTGATATGTCAAATAAGATTAAAATGTATAAAAAAAATAGATATTTCTATCTATTATTACTCATATTGGTAGCGACGGGGGGGATCGAACCCTCAACCTCACGGGTATGAACCGTGCGCTCTAGCCAATTGAGCTACATCGCCATGAACAACAAAATAATATCATATATTAATGTATAAAGTCAAGTAAAAATCAAAAAATGCTTTAAATAATTGAAAAAATATGATATATTTATATAGTAAAGGGATGTTGAAAATATGTTTGGAAAAATTTTAACTATTGATGGAAACTCATGTAAAATTGAAAATCTTAGTAAAGTAACACATAGTGAACTAATGAATTGTCATGTTATTTTTCCTGAAAAAGATAGAAAAGTAATGGGTGAAATAACTAAAATAACCGATGAAGTAATTGATATTCTTTTAGTTGGTGAAATTAAAAATAATAAGTTTTATCCTGGAGTAGTAAAAAAACCTAATACAGTACCTAGAATAATTAATGTAAGTGAACTAGAGTTAGTTATAGGTACTCAAAGTAAGGGTTTACCAGTACTAGGTGAATCAAGTATATATAAAGGTTTTAATATTAATTTACCAATAGATGATTTTTTTGCAAACCATTCTGCTATTATAGGTAATACAGGAAGTGGTAAGTCGTGTGGTGTTACTAGAATACTTCAAAACATAATAATTAACTCTGAAAAAAAACCAGTTAATAGTCATTTCGTAATATTTGATGCATATGGAGAATATAAGAATGCTTTTACTAAGATGAATAGTGTTAACATGAACTTTAAAAAATATACAACTAGTATTGAAGAAGTAGATGAATTAATGTTAAAAATTCCTCCTAACTTTTTAGAAGTTGATGACTTAGCAATACTTTTACAAGTGACAGATGCTATGCAGTTACCAGTACTAGAAAAAACACTTAAATTAGTTTATATTTTTACTAGTGAAGATGAAAAAGTAATTGAATATAAAAATGATATCATTGCAAAATGTTTATTGGATATATTAACTTCTGGTAAATCAGCTAGTCAAATAAGAGATCAAATTATAGCAGTTTTAACTAGTTATAATACTGAAAGTTTAAATTTGGAATCAATTATAAGACAACCTGGATATGATAGGACTCTTAAACAATGTTTATTAATAGATGAACATGGTAAATTGAATGCAATAAGTTTAGTAACTGAATTTTTAAAGAAGTTTACTAGATTAAATTTGGATAATATAATGATTAATTATGATTATACTTATACTCTAGATGATTTATATTATGCATTAGAGTTTGCTCTTTTGAGTGAAGGAACTATTAATAGTTCTGATAGTTATTCAAAAAATAATATATTAAAAACAAGACTTCAAACAATAATAAATAGTGATTATAAGAGTATTTTTGAAGTAAATAAATTTATGACTAAAGAATCTTTTGTAGAAGATATATTTAAAACTGATATAGGAGAAAATGTTCAGTTAATTGATATTAATTTAAGTCATGTAGATGATAGATTTGCAAAGGTATTAACTAAGTTGTTTTCTAAATTATTCTTTAACTATACTAATAGATTACAAAATAGAGGATCTTTTCCAATAAATATAATTTTGGAAGAAGCACATAGATATGTACAAAATGATAATGATATAAATATAATAGGTTATAATATATTTGATAGAATTACAAAAGAAGGAAGAAAATATGGTACTTTATTAACATTTATTACACAAAGACCTTGTGAACTTTCTAGTACTGCACTTAGTCAATGTTCAAACTTTATAGTATTTAGAATATTCCATCCAAATGATTTTGAAATAGTAAAGAATATTAGTACTAATGTTGATATGGAAAGTTTAGAGAAACTTAAAACATTAAATTCTGGAACATGTTTAGCCTTTGGAACAGGTTTTAAAATACCACTTCTAGTTAATTTAGAACTTCCTAGTCCTATGCCAGAAAGTACTAGTTTAAAACTAAGTGAGTTGTGGTATTAATTTGATAATTATTAAACTATAATGTAAAAAAACTTAATAAATAAAAGGTCTTTTATAGACTTTTTTTTATGTTTGCTGTAAAATATTGTTATGGAAGTGATTAAATGAAAAGAGTTTTAACAGGACTTAAGCCAACAGGTAATTTAACTTTAGGGAATTATATAGGTGCAATTAAGCCACTTATTGATATTCAAGATAATGAAGATTATGAAATACTTTTATTTGTTGCTGATTTGCATGCATTAACAATTTATCAAGATCCAACTTTATTAAAAGAAAGAATAAAAAAATTTGTAGCAATGTATTTAGCTTGTGGAGTAGATCCTAATAAAGTAACAATGTATATTCAATCTAAAAATCCTTATATAACAGCAATTTCATGGATACTTGAATGTAATACTTATTATGGAGAGGCTAGTAGAATGATACAATTTAAAGAAAAAAGTAAAGGCTCTTCAAACTTCTCAATAGGACTTTTAACATATCCTGTACTTATGGCTAGTGATATACTTTATTGTGATGCTGACTTAGTACCAGTTGGAATAGATCAAAAACAGCATGTAGAACTTGCACGTGATATAGCAGATAGATTTAATTCTAAATATGGTATGACTTTTAAAGTACCAGAAGCACTAGTTACAAAAGTAGGTACTAAAATAAAAGATTTAAAACATCCTGAAAAGAAAATGAGTAAAAGTGAAGAAAATCCTAATGGAGTTATATCTTTATTTGATAGTGAGGAGAGCATTATAAAGAAAATAAAAGGTGCTACAACTGATAGTGATAACTTAGTATATTTTGATGAAGAGAATAAGCCAGGAATATCTAATTTACTTAATATAGCATCTGTTATGACTTCTAGAACTATAAATGATTTAGAAAGTGAATTTAAAAATTCTGGGTATGGAACATTTAAAACTTATGTTGCTATGGTTACTGCTAAGAAAATAGGTGAAATTCAAAGTAGATATAATGAATTATTAAATAGTAAAGAAGTTGATGATATTTTAAATAAAGGGTTAGAAGTGTCTATTAATTTAGCTAGAGAAAAATATGAATTAGTAAAAGAGAAAGTTGGACTAAGTGATTAGTCCGCTTTTTAAAGTAAAGAAGGTAAGTTATGACTATAAATTGAGTCCTAGATAAACATTAACATTTTCACAAAATGAACACTTTTATAATATATAATACACTAAAGAAGGGAGAATATTATGACAATATTAGTAGTAGATGATGAATTATTAATAAGAAAAGTAATAAGAGAATATTTGGAGAGTGAAAACTATAAAGTTCTTGAAGCAGAAAATGGACTTGATGCTTTAAGAGTTTTATCTAGTAATAAAGTAAATTTAATAATATTAGATATAATGATGCCTAAAATGGATGGATTTGCTTGTTTAGAAGAGATAAGAAAAACAAAAGATATACCAGTTATTATGTTGAGTGCTATGAAAGAAGAAACTGATAAGTTAAATAGTTTTAATTTAGGAGTAGATGATTATGTAACTAAACCATTTAGTCCTAAAGAATTAATTGCAAGAGTAAAAGCACATTTAAAAAGGACAGTAAATAATGAAGAGGTGTATACTTATAAAGATTTGATAGTAGATTATAGAGGAAGAAAAGTTACTATTAATGGGAAAAGTGTTTCTTTAACACCAAAAGAGTATGAATTACTTACTTATTTTATAAAAAATAAAGGTATTGCATTAAGTCGTGAACAACTACTTAATAGTGTGTGGGATTATGACTATTATGGGGATGATAGAACTGTTGATACACATATAAAGATGTTAAGAAAGAATTTAGGTATATATAGAGACTTAATAAAAACTGTAAGAGAAGTGGGCTACAAATATGAAACTGAAGAATAGAACGCTAAAAGAACAAATATGGTTTTATATGGCCATATTTTCTACTGCTTTAATAGCCTTGTTATGGATTTTACAAGTATTATTTTTTGATACTTATTATGAACAAAGAACTACTAAAGATTTAGAAACACTTGCTTATAAAACTAAATACTATTATGTAAATGGTAAACCATCAAGTTACTATGATACTCTTTCATATAATAACAATGCTTGTATTGAAATAATTGAAGATAATACTTCAATATATAGTTCTAATGGTAAAAGAAGAGGATGTATTTATGTAGATGATAATGTGGAACTTAGTACTAATTATATATTAGATTTTATGGAGAGTAATTTAAATAGTAAGAATTATAAAATTATTAATCCTAAATTAGATAATAAAACTTTAGTAACTGGTATTAAGTTAGATGATGGGGTTTTTGCTTTTATAAATGTTAGTTTAGAGCCTACTGACCCGGCTATATCTATAATAAGAGAAGAGTTAATATATATAACTATATTTATATATATAAGTTCATTTATAATTGCTTATTTTATAAGTAAACATGTTACAAAACCAATAAAAGGGTTAATGAATGGCGCTACTAAAATGAGTAAAGGGGATCTTATAACTCCGTTTGATGAAAACTCTAATATTATTGAAATTAAAGAACTTTCTAAAACTTTAAATCATGCTAAGAAGGAATTATCTAAATTAGAAACTACAAGAAGAGATTTACTTGCTAATGTAAGTCATGATTTAAAAACTCCTCTTACTATGATTAAAGCATATGCAGAAATGGCGAGGGATTTAAATAAAGATAATGAAGAAAAAAGAAATGATAATTTGAGTGTAATAATAGAAGAAACAGATAGATTAAATTTACTTGTAAATGATATTTTAGAGTTATCTAAAAGTGAAAGAAATATAGATATTTTAATTAGGGAAGATTTTAGTCTTAATAAACTTATAGAAACTATATTACATAGATTTGATTATTTAAGAGAAGAAGGTTATGATTTTGAATTTATTTTTAAACATGAGTATACTATTAATGCAGATAAACAGAAAATTGAACAAGTTATATATAATTTAATTAGTAATGCTATTAATTATACTGGTAAGGATAAGAAAATAACTGTTAAAATAGAAGATAAGAAGTCTTATATAAGAGTTTATATTATAGATACTGGTAAAGGTATAGATAAAGAAGAATTAGATTTAATATGGGATAAATATTATAAGAATGAAAAGAATCATACAAGAAATAAAGTAGGTACAGGATTAGGACTTTCTATTGTTAAAAATATTTTGATAAAACATGGATATAATTATGGAGTAGAAAGTACTAAAGGAAAGGGTACAAAATTCTATTTTGACATTAACATATAATTTTCACATATACTTCACAAACTTTTCACTTAAGTATTATATACTTATATCATGAAAGGAGAAGTGATATTGTTAGAAGAAAAGTTGTAATAAAAATATAAATCCTCAAAAACCTATAAAATCACATATAACAATAATTGAGTACACGATTAATCCCGGTGTACTCTTTTTCTAAAAATTAAAATATTTACCTAGTTTTTTTATTTATAATTTGGTATAATATTTTTGAAAGAGAAGAGAGTGAAGTTTATGGGTGAAATAAAATTAAAATTTACAGCTAAACCTAAAGATATAGTAATGTTTATAATATTTTGTATTTTTTTATTATATTTAGTTGCTATTGGGGTGTTAAATTTATATGAAATAACGCATAATAATGAGTTTTGGGGCTTGAATCCATTTCCAGCTTTTAGTAGTGATTTTTTACCTTCTACATTAACTATGTATTTACTTGCTTTAATTGCAGTATTTATGAGTACATCTAATCCTTTTTTTGATAGAGAAAAAGGTTTTGGATTTGGTAAAAAGAAAGATAAAGATGAACCAGGTTGGTCTAGATGGATGAAAGATGATGAGATGAAGAAAGCTTATGATGTAAAAGAAATTACATTAAAAGATGATACATATGAACATGCTGGAATTCCAATTATATTGAATGAAGACAAAGCGTGGGTAGATGATGGGGAAAACCATAGTCTTATAATAGGTGCTTCTGGTTCAGGTAAAACTTGGACTGTAATTGATCCATTAGTTAAAATTCTAGGAAAAGCTGGGGAAAGTATGATTGTAACTGATCCTAAGGGTGAAATTTATGAACATAATGCTAACCTTTTAAGAGAAAAAGGATATAATGTAATAATTGTTAACTTCCGTGACCCAGAACAAGGTAGTGCTTGGAATCCTCTTACACTTCCTTATAGATATTGGAAACAAGGAAAAGAAGATAAAGCAATGGAGTTATTAGAAGACCTTGCGACTAATATACTAGTTGACTCAACTAATAATAATGACCCATTCTGGCAAAAGACTGCAGCTGACTATTTTACTGGGTTAGCTTTAGGATTATTTGAAGATGCTAAAAGTGAAGATGAGATAAACTTAAATAGTATAAATGCAATGAGTACGTTTGGTGAAGAAAGATGTGGACCTTCTAAGTATGATAAAGAATACTTTAAAATAAAGGGTGAGTTATCTAGTGCATACATAAGTGCAGCTGCAACTATTACTGCACCTGCTGATACAAAAGGTGGTATCACATCTACTTTTAGACAAAAAATTCGTATTTTTAGTAGTAGACAAAAACTAGCTGAAATGCTTAGTTATACTGATTTTGATGTAACAAGAATAGGTAAAGAAAAAACAGCTGTATTCTTAAAAATACACGACGAAAAAACAACGTATCATGCTCTTGCTACAATATTTGTAAAGCAAGTTTATGAATGTTTAATTGATGAAGCACAAAAAGAAGAAAATCTAAAACTTAAAATTAGAACAAATTTTATACTAGATGAGTTTGCTAATATGCCTGCACTAAAAGACGTAGAAAGTATGATTACTGCATCTCGTTCAAGAAACATGAGATTTAATTTCGTTATACAAAACTTTAGCCAATTAAATAAAGTATATGGAAAAGATGTTGCTGAAACAATTAAAGGTAACTGTGGTAATATGTTCTATCTAATTACTACAGAATATGCTGCTCTTGAAGAAATAAGTAAACTTTTAGGAGACGCTAAACCAAAAGAGGCGAAAGAAGGTAAACCTACTCCACCAATAAGACCGCTTGTAACAGTAAGTGATTTACAACAAATGAAGAAATTTGAAATGATTATTAAACGTTTTAGAAATATGCCATTTAAAACAAAACATAAAGCAAGCTTTGAAATATTTAAAGCTAAAAAAGGTGGATGGGGCTTTGAAGACTCAATAAGTGGATATCCTACAAGAGAAGGTAAGGGTATAAAAACATTTGATATTAAAGCATTTGTTGATGAACATAGAACAGAAGATCCATCAGGATTTAATCCATTTGGAGGAGGTGCTTTTGTTCCACCATTCGGTCTTCCTAATATGAATAAAGGAGTGAATGGTAATACTAACTCGGCTAATCTTGATGAACTAGTTAAAAATATAGATGCTCAAATTGCTAAACTTGAAGCAGAAGAGGCTATGGAAAAAGAAAAGAGTAATAAAGAAGAACCTAATGAATTTGAAGATTTGGTTAATAAAAAGTATGAAGAGTTTATTAGTAATAAAGAAGAAAATATTCAACCTGAAAATAAAGTAGTTAAAGAAAATAAACTAGAAGAAAATGTAGAACTTGATGATTTAATTAAGAAAATAGATGATAGAATTGCTGAATTAGAAAAAAGTGATAAATTAAGTAATGTTTCACCATATCAAGAAGATAGTGAACAAAAACTAAGTGAAACTAAGAAAGAAGAGAATGTTAATGAGTTCTTGAAGTTTGCTAATTCAATTAATGATGATATTATGAATGAACAAAAAATAGAAAAACCAAAAATAAATGTTGATGCTGATTCTATAATAGTTGATGAAAATATTACTGATGATGAATTCTTTGATGACTTTTTTGGTGATGATTAAGCCTATGTGGCTTTTTCTTTTTGTTTTCATATAATATTATAGGTGAAAAAAGTATGAATAACTTATTATTTGGGAATACTAAAATTATAGATATACAAGATAAATACTACTATAATATTTATCACTTAAAAGGTGCAGTTAATATACCTTATGAAGAACTTATGAATAATTATAGATATCATTTGAATAAGAAAGATAATTATTTAATTTACTGTAAAAGTGGTAAACTTAGTAAAAGAGTAGTAGCTGTTTTATCATATTTGGGGTATAATGTAAGAGAATACAAATAAAAGGAGAAAATATGGAAGTATTAGAAGCATTAAATGAATTAATAAATAATTTACTAAATTTACTAGGTTCTTGGGGAGCATTACTTGGATGTGTATTTATATTATTTGAATCTATTATTCCTATGTTACCATTATCATTATTTATTACACTTAATTTTATGACATTTGGTAGTATTATAGGTTTTATAATAAGTTGGATATTTACAGTTCTTGGTTGTATGATGAGTTATTATATATTTAGAAGTAGTGTTAGTGAAAAAAGACTTAATAAATTTAAAGAAAATAATACTTTAAAGAAAGTAATTAATGTTATAGAAAATATGAGTTTTACAAGTTTAGTAACCCTTATTGCAATACCTTTTACTCCTGCTTTTGCAGTAAATATTGCTGCAGGAATTTGTAGAGTACCTAAAAGGAAATTTTTATTAGCATTAATGCTTGGTAAAATATCTTTAGTGTATTTTTGGGGTTATGTAGGTGTTAGTTTAATAGAAGCACTTAAAAACCCACTCATTTTAATAAAAATAGCTGTTTTGGTTTTAATTGTTTACATTATAAGTTTGGTACTTTCAAAAAAATTAAAGGTCAAATAAATCACTAGTAATCTAGTGATTTTTATGTTATACTTGATATAATAAAAAGGTGGTAACATGAAAGAGTTAAAAACAAATCTTAAATTTTTATCTACTTACTTTAAAAGTAGTAAAAGACTAGTAATAATAAATATTATTTTAAATATATTATTAATAATAACTTCTGTTATATTACCAATAATAAGTGCTAAGATAATTGCTGAATTAACAAATAGTAACTTAAAAAAAGTGCTATACATTGCTATTATATTAGTTCTTATAAGAGCCTTTAGTACAATAATAAACTACTTTAGATATTCTTCTAATTATAAAATTTATAATAATATATTATCGAATTTAAGGAAAGACATTTTAAAAAGGATACACTTATTAACAAATCAAACACTTGATAATAACTCAGTAGGTTTATTTGTAAAAAGAGTCAAAAATGATTCAGAAACAATATCTTTAACTTACTGGAGAATTTCTAATGATATTAAAAGCATAATATCAACAATAGGTATATTTATAGCAATATTTATAATAAATAAAGCTGTATGTTTTTTTGCTTTATTATATTTATTATTAATAATTATATTAGATAACTATAACCAAAGTAAAACTAGAAAACTAAGAGAAATAACAAATAAAGAATCAGAAAAAAATACAAGTTTAATAACAGAAACTATTCATGGAATAAGAGACATTAAAATGCTCAATATAGAAAATAACACAAAAAAATTAATAAATAAACAAATAAAAACTTTATTAAATTGTTCAAAAAAAGAAAATGAAACAAATAGTTTAATAGGTAGTTTAACTGACGTAGTAAGTAATGTATGTGATTTTCTATTAATAGTTCTATATATATATTTAATTAAAGAAAATGTGTTGTCTTTAGTAAATGCCCTAGTATTATATAACTATTCAGTAAATTTAAGCTCATTTCATGGTTATACAGGTGAAATAGCAAATTATATAAATAAATTTAATATATCAACAAATAGAATAAAAGAATTATTTGACAATGAAAAATTTGCTACTGAAAAATTTGGAACAAAGTACATAAAAAAGGTTAAAGGTAAATTTGAATTTAAAGATGTACATTTTGGTTATAAAGATAAAGAAGTATTAAAAGGAGTATCATTCACAGTTAATCCAGATGAAACAGTAGCTTTTGTAGGTAAAACTGGAAGTGGTAAAACAACTATATTTAATCTTCTTTGTAAAATGTATGAAGTAGATAAGGGAGAAATATTAATTGATGACATTAACATAAATGAATTAGATAAAGATACAATAAGAGGTAACATTACTGTAATAAGCCAAAGCCCTTATATCTTTAACATGTCTATAAAAGATAATTTAAAACTAGTTAAACCTAATCTAACAAATAAAGAAATGAAAGAAGCCCTTAAAACAGCATGTCTTTATGAATTTGTAGAAAGTCTTCCTAACAAATATGATACTATTTTAGGAGAAGGAGGGGTAACACTTTCAGGTGGACAAAAGCAAAGACTAGCTATTGCAAGAGCATTGGTACAAAAGACAGAAATAATCTTATTTGATGAAGCAACAAGTGCACTTGATAATGAAACACAAGAAAAAATAACAAAAGCAATTAATAATATGAAAAGAGAATACACAATAATGATAATTGCTCATAGACTATCAACAATAATAAATGCAGATAAGATATTCTTTCTAAACAATGGAAAGATTGAATGCTTTGGAAGTCATGAATATTTACTAAAACATTCTAAAGATTATAAAAAATTATATGAAACAGAAATTAAGAAAGGAAAATAGTATGAAAAAAACAATAAATAACTTAAAATTCCTTTGGAATTATTCTAATAATTCAAAGCACTTCTTTATACTAGTTATTTTACTTAATATAATTAAGATAATAATAAGCATACTAGTTCCTTTATACTCAGCTAAACTGGTACTTAACTTAAGTAATAATGAATTATATAGATTATTCCTAATAGCTTTTATACTTTTAATGTTAAATTCTATAAACAGTATTCTAAACTTTATAATACTTAAACTTAATATAAAATTTTCAAGTAAAATATATCTTAATATTGAAAAAGACATAATAGAAAGAATACATATACTAACTAACAAAACACTTGATAACACGTCTACTGGTACAATAATAGATAGATTAGATAGTGACTTAGATAACATATCTAATATTTATTTTGAAATGCTTTTTAGATTAACTGAATTTATTAAGAGTATAGGTATAATTATAGCTATATTTATAATAAATCCTTTAGTGGGAATAATTTCTATATTATCTTTATCTATAATATTTTTAATAGATAATTATCAAGTATATAAAGTGACTAATTTAATAGAAGATAAAAACAAAAAAAATGAAAAATTTACTGAAACAATTACTGAAGTAATAAGAGGTATGAGGGACATCAAAATGCTTAATATTGAAAAAAATACTATAAATAAACTAAATAATCAAGTAGATAACACAATATCTTCAGAATTAAAAATAAATAAAACAGCTAATACTCTAGGGAAACTAGCTTCATTAATAGATGATTTAACTGCATTTTTTAATATATCTTTATATGTGTTTTTAATATCAAAAGGATCACTTACTATAACAAATGCACTTATTCTATATAACTATTATTCAAACATTTCATCTTTTGGTGGTTACATAGGTCAAATAATGGATAATATAAATAAATTTAATATATCAACAAATAGAATAAAAGAACTTTTCGATAATGAAAAATTCAATGTAGAAACATTTGGAACAAAATATATCAAGAAAGTAAAAGGTAAATTTGAATTTAAAGATGTACATTTTGGTTATAAAGATAAAGAAGTATTAAAAGGAGTATCATTCACAGTTAATCCAGATGAAACAGTTGCCTTCGTAGGTAAAACTGGCTCAGGTAAAACAACAATATTTAATCTTCTATGCAAAATGTATGAAGTAGAAAAGGGAGAAATACTAATAGATAACGTTAATATAAATGAACTAGATAAAGATACAATAAGAGGAAACATAACAGTAATAAGTCAAAGTCCTTATATCTTTAACATGTCTATAAAAGATAACTTAAAACTAGTAAAACCAAACTTAACAAATAAAGAAATGAAAGAAGCACTTAAAACAGCTTGCCTTTATGATTATGTAGAAAGCTTACCTGATAAGTATGGCACTATATTAGGTGAAGGCGGAGTAACTTTATCAGGTGGACAAAAGCAAAGACTAGCAATAGCAAGAGCATTAATTCAAAAAACAGAAATAATCTTATTTGATGAAGCAACAAGTGCCCTTGACAATGAAACACAAGAAAAAATAACTAAAGCAATAAACAATATGAAAAGAGAATACACAATAATGATAATCGCACATAGACTATCAACAATAATAAATGCAGACAAAATATTCTTTTTAAACAATGGAGTAATCGAATGCTCTGGTTCACACGAGTACTTACTAAAACATTCAAAAGACTACAAAAAACTATATGAAAAAGAAATAAAAAACAAATAAAGGTAGAGTGATTTATGATATATTTTACATTTAATAAGGAAAAAATATATATTGAATTTATGGATAATAACATTATCTTTAAAAAAGAAGTTAATGGTAACTTAATTAAACTTTCTGATTTCGAAGAGAAAGAATTATTAGATAAATTAAAACCTAAAGATCCTTTTATACTTTATAGTGTTAGAATAGAAAGCATAGTAAAAAATAATAAAACACTTAATAGCAATTATGATTATTTTCTTCCTTTTCTAACTTTTATAGAGGAACTTATACCAGAAAATTATAAAGAAAGTTTTTATAAGAATCTAGAGAACATAAATGTAGATTTAAATTTAGAAGGTAAAGAGTTAGAAAATGGAAAAGATTCATTGGGGTATTATGATTCAGAATTAAATAAAATAATAATTAATTCTAAAAAAATAAAAGACTGCCTTAAATTAAATAACTGTCTTTCAGATGATACTTTTTGGAAAGTTTTCAATAAAACATTAATTCACGAATTATTTCACGTTGCTAGCACACATTATAATAAAGATGAAAATATCGTCGTATCAGGTTTTGATAAAAGACCATCAAAAAAATCAAATGATTCTAATATAGGATTAAATGAAGGATTTACAGAAGTTTTATCATATGCAGCTGTTCCAGATGCACCAGACTTTATTTATGGATACATATTTGAAACACTTTTTGCCAGTCAGCTTAGTTTTATTCTCGGACCTGAAGTTATGATAGAATCATATTTTGGTAATTGTGGAATTGATTTACTAACCGAAAAACTATGTGAAATTAAAAATGATAAATCAAAAGCCATTTCACTCTTTACTTTAATAGATTTAAATTATTTTATAACCGATGATGGCGAGCAAACACTTTTAGGTACGATTCAGTCCAAACTTGTAGAATACTTTAAACTAAAAATATTAAATGATATAAAAAATGGAGTTACTGAAGAAGAAATAAATTTATCCATAACTAGCTTTAAAAATGTACTTATAACAAATAATTTAATAATCAACAGAGGAAAAAATCCTTCAGATTATCCAAACCTTCACGAAAGCATTGAAGCGTTTTCTGATTTAGAAAAAGAAATAAAAGAAATGGCATCCGCTAAGCTTAAGTAAACAGCTACTATATTCAAAACAATAGTGCGTTTTTCTATTGTTTTTTTATTTGCAATATTATATAATGTATACGAGGAGTGATAGAAAATGGAGTATGCTATAATTGGGATTTTAGTTGTCATATTAATACTTATAATAGTTCTAATTATCAAAGTAAATAAAAATAGAGAAGAAGATATTTCTTTAAGTAAGGTAGAAGGAGACATTATAAAAGAAATAGGAGAATTTAAACTTACTTTTTCTAGAGATTTGATGGAAGACTTTAATAAGTTGAATGATAGGATAGAACATAAATTAAATATGATAAATGATAAGGTTAATGAAAGACTTGATGTTAATTTTGAAAAAACTAATAAAACTTTTGCATCAGTTTTAGAACGTCTTGCTAAAATCGATGAAGCACAAAAGAAGATAGATAATTTATCTAGTGATATAGTTAGTTTACAAACTGTGTTAACTGATAAGAAGAGTCGTGGTATATTTGGAGAAGTTAATTTACATCAGATATTATCAAGTGTATTTGGTGAAAAGAATGATAAACTTTATAGTTTACAATATACTTTAAGTACAGGAGTAATTGCTGATGCAATTGTTTTTGCACCAGAACCTCTTGGACATATTTGTATAGATTCTAAGTTTCCACTTGAAAACTATAGATATATGTTAGAAAAAGGTATAACTCCTGAAGAAAGAATAAGAAGAGAAAAGTTATTTGAAAGTGATGTTAAAAAACATATTGATGCGATAGGAAGCAAGTATGTTATAAGTGGTGAAACAAGTGATCAAGCAATAATGTTTTTACCTGCTGAAGCAATATTTGCTGAAATTAATGCATATCATACTAATCTAATTAATTATGCTTATTCAAAGCATGTTTATATTGCAAGCCCTACAACACTTATGAGTTTACTAACAATAATTCAAGCTATACTTATGGGTATGGAAAGAGATAAATATACAAGTATTATTCATACTGAATTAAATAAACTTGGTGAAGATTTTATGAGATATAAAGAAAGATGGGATAAACTTAGTACTCATATAGATACAGTTAGTAGGGATGTTAAGGATATTCACATTACTACTGATAAAATTAGTAAAAGATTTGATGAAATTAGTAATGTTAATATAGAAAATAATAAAATAGAAGGAGGAAATTAATATGGAAATATTAATAATAGGAGTAATCCTAGTAGTAGTGTTGTCTTCAATTAGACAAATTAATGAATATGAAAGGGGGATAAAGTTTAGATTTGGTAAGTTTAAAAAGATAATGAATCCAGGTTGGAATTTAATTTTTCCAGTAATAGATTCTTTTAAAAAAGTTGATATTAGAACAAGAGCAGTAGATGTTCCAGAACAAGAAGCAATTACAAAAGATAATGTATCAATTAAAATCAATGCGGTATTATACTATAAAATATTTGATGCATCTAAAGCAATACTTGCTGTAGAAAACTTTAATTATGCAGTAAGTCAACTTGCTCAGACAACTATGAGAAATGCTGTAGGGAGTGTAAGTTTAGATGAGTTATTAAGTGAAAGAGATAAGATAAGTAGTGAGATTTGTAAAATAGTAGATGAAGCAACTGACCCATGGGGAATTAAAGTAGAAAATGTTGAATTAAAAGATATTAGTTTACCTGAAGAAATGAAAAGAATAATTGCGCGTGTTGCAGAAGCAGAAAGAGAAAAACTTGCTGTTATCACAAAAGCTCATGGAGAAGTAGAAGCTAGTGAAAACCTTAAAAAGGCTGCAGAAAATTTAAGCATGTCACCTGGTGCATTACATTTAAGAACTCTTGAAACATTAAATGATTTAAGTAGTGATCAAAGTAACACAGTAATTTTTGCACTTCCTATTGAAGTATTAAAGGCAGTAGAAGGTTTTGGTAAAAAACATGACTAATGGGGAGTTAAAAGTTAAAATAGATGAATTTTTATCAAAAAATAAACTTGGGAATGTAGTTCTTAATAATTTAACTACATTTATTAATATTAGTGAGTTATATTTTGAATTACAAGAAGAACTGGTTGATGTTAGGTTTAATAATGTTGATTTTGAAAATTATCCAAGACTTGATTTATTTACTAAAATAGATTTAGTTAAAAGACTTTTTAAAATGTATAAATATCCAATAAATGATGATATAATTAACAATATATTAAATGATGGTACAATTGATTTTAGAGAATATGAGTATGATAAAGACTATTTACCAAGTGTACATGAAGGTATAGTAGATGGATGTGCAGGAATAAAAGACGATTTTAGATTTATCTCTATACCAAACTCAGGCTACATAACTGACGCAGTAATATTTGCTCATGAACTTGCTCATTATACTGTTGGAATACCAGAAAATACAATTGACCATATGGAAAGTGAATCATTAGCAATATTTACTGAATTTTTGATGGAAGATGAGTTATCTAGTATGGGATACGATAATGAAATGAACTATGTTAGAAAACTAAGATTTAAAAATACTTTAAATAAATGTTATTTAATTCGTGTTTTGGCATTCGTTAATGTTTATTTGACTTTTGGAGATTTTAGTTATGAAAGTTATAAAAAAATATATGGGAAAATGACTGAAGATATTTATAATAGTGAGTTATTAAAAGTTAAAGATTATTTTAATAATAAAGTAGATGATTTATATCCTCAAAGAAGTTTATATTATATTTTTGGGTGTGTACATGCTTATTATATGTATGATAAATTAAAAAAAGATCCTTTTTTTATTAATACAATATTTAAGGCATACTCTAAGCCTTATAGATGTCAACTACAAAGTTTTTCTGATACATTAGGAATTAATGATGTAATAGGTGAATTAAAAGATGCTGTGATTTCTTATAAGAAAGAGCTTAATAATGAAACTAAAACATTATGATTTAATTTACAATGTTAGGACATTTTAACTAGACAATTTGTCTAGTTTTTTTTGTAAACTCTTTGTCTAAAGAATGAAAATTGTAATTGACAATTTCTTGTGTTAAAATATTAATAGGAAAATAAGGTGGTTAGTGATGAACAATAATTTTGAAGCAATAAAAAGTTTAGTGAGTTTACTTGTAAAGAAGTCAGGATTTGATATTGACAAGAACTATAGTGAAGAAGAACTTGCTAAGACTAAAGAAAATATACAAAAATTACAAAGTGAGAAAGAAAGTAGTAATAATCAAAAAACTCTTGGTAAGATTATAGATACTTTAAAACTAAGACAGGCTAATTGGGAAAATAATGCTGAGATAGTTGGTAAAAGTTTATTAAATGCTTATAAAGAAGGTAAAGATTATAGTCAAGTAAAAGCAAGAATTGAACTTCTTGGTAATTTAGCATATAAAGGTACTGAGAACTTAAGTGCTGGTAACTTATATTCTAAACTGAGTGAATTAGAAAGTAAATATAATGAACTAAATAATAAAATAGATACTTATGAATATAAAAATACTGAAGAAAGAGAAATGGATGAAAAGTATAAGAGTTATTTAGATAATAAGATATCTTCACTTAATGATGAGATTAAAATAGTAAATAAGGAACTTGATGAATTAAGAGATATAGAACTAAAAGATGTTACAATAGTTAATAAAATTAAGGAATATATTGATAAACTTGATAATGATCTTGCTAGAATAGATAGAATACTTAATGAAAGTGCTAACATGGATATTTCTTTTGAAGTATATGAAAGACTAGAAGGTGCTAAAGAGGAACTTGAAAGTAAACAAATTAGAAATAAAGATACTTTAGAAAAAGCAGAGAAGATGTTAGAAAATGTTAGAATTAATAGAACTAATAGTAACTCTAAAAAAGAAATTCTAGAAGAAGAACTTGATAAATGTACTACTAAAAAGAATAATATTAGTACTAAATTAAAAGAAGATAACTACATAAATACTACTGAAAGAATAATTGATATTAATGAAAAAGAAAAAATAAGAGTAGAATTAGATTATTTAAATAATAAAAAAGATGTTATTTACGTAGATGCTATTAAAGTTAAAGATGAACTAATTAGAGAATGGAGTACTAAAAAAGAAAACTTTGTTGAAAAAACTAATAACTATAAAGAAGAAATAATAAAAGAACAAGAAGAAAAAAATGTTGATAAAGTAGAAGTTGTTAACAATAAACCTGTTATAGAAGAAAATGAAATATTACGAAATGAAGAATTAACTTTGGAAGAAAAACCAGAATATAAAGAAATAGAAGAAGAAAAAGAAACAAAAAAAGAAATGATATCTGAAGAAAAGAAAAATAATAATAGAATAGAATTGGATTGGTGATAATATGAACTATCGTGCACTTGAAGATTTAATAGGAATATTAATTAAGAAGTCTGGATATAAAATAACTGATTTAAGAGTATTAGAAGATACTGATTACTTGACTTCTAGAAAAAATTATTTATTAGAAGAAATAGATAATATAAAGAATAAGTTAGATAATAGTAAATACATTGATAAAGATAGTAAAGTTAAAGATGAAGAAGAAAAGAAATACTTAGAAAGAACATTAAGTAATTTAACAAATGATAAAAATAATCTTGAGTTAAAACTTAATGATAAAACTCTTAAATGCCATCAAAAAGCTAAAACAAGTGGAGAACTTGAAATATCTTATGAGGAGATAGATAAAGTAAAGGATGCTATTAAATTAATAAGTTACAAACTAGATAATTTTGATTACATAGACAATGATAGTATTTCTAAAGATGAAAACTATCTAAGTGTATTAGAAAGTGAATTAAAAGAAATTAATACATCTCTTGATAATAAAGAAAAGAATCCAATACTTATAGGTACAAGATTACTTGATGCATTTAAAAATGGAGAACCTTTAAATAATGTTAAAGAAGATTTGGATGTACTAACTATAAGTGCTAAAGAAAACTATAATAAAACTCTTGAAGAAATAAAAGGTAGTAACATATTTGAATTAATTGATTTATATAGTAATAAAAAGAATGATATAACTGATAAAATAAATAATTCTGATTATGTGAGTGAAAAAGGAAAAGAAGAGTTATTTGAAAAAACTAAATATCATAATAAAAGAATTGAAACATTTAAAAGTACTATTTCTGGAATTGAAAAAAGAAAAGAAGAATTATCTGTTTTAATTGAAGAATCAAGTAACTTATTTGAAAAAACTAGAATAGAAAGACTTAAAAAAGAAGAAAAACTAAAGAATTTAGAAGTACTTTTATTTAATGAATCTAATCTTTCTAATTTAGATAAAGAATTTTCTTCAATAATAACTTCTTTAACAGAAGAAATAAATGGTGATAAGTATTTAGAGAATAAATATAAACTAGATATTGAAAACTTTAACGAAGAAATGAGAAACTTAGATATTAATTTTAACAACATGCATAATGAAATCATAAGTGAAGAAAGAAGTTTAGAAATAATTAATGATAGAATTGATGAAAAGAGTTCTGATTTAGTTAGTAAATTTGAAGATAAAATTAAGTTACTAGGATATACTAATCGAGTTAACAGCTTATATAATGAACAACAATACTTATATGTTAATGTTGATGTTATAAAAGAAGAAATAGAAAGTATATGGGCTCGTGGAGATGATAAAAACGAGAAAACACCAAAAGAAATTAGTAATCAAGAAGTAGTTAATAGTTCTATGTATGATGATATTTCTTTAAATGAGGATGAATCTAATGAAAATAATTATTTATTAGATGAAGAAAAACCAGAAAGTGTTAATGAAAATAACGAACCTTCTATGGAAGAAAAAAAAGAAGAGTCAAATGAAAATAATGAAACTGAAAAGCTAGAAAGTGGTAATGTAGAAGAATCTGATATTAAAGAACTAGAAACTATAAAAGAAGATATTACTGAACCATTAGATGATGATTTTATAGAAGACATTGATTACTTTTAATAAAAGCCAACATAAGTTGGTTTTTTGTTTCATATTATTAATTGGTGAAATGTATGAAAATTAGTGAACTTCAAAGAAAAGATATTGTTAATGTGAATGATGGTAAAGTTATTGGAAGAATAATAGATGCTATTATAAATGAAGAAGATGGTAGTTTTGAAGGATTTGTTATAGAAAAAAGTAAATATATAAGAAGTTTATTTAGTACTGAAGGAGATATTACTATTAAATTTAGTCAAATAAAAAAACTTGGAAGTGATGTAATACTTGTAGAACTTTAATAAAGTATACTTGATAAAATCCTTATAATTTGGTATATTATTTGTGAGGAAAATAATATGAAAAGAATAAAATATAGTTTAGTAATAATTTTAGTATTTATAATTGATCAAATATCTAAAATAGTGATTGCAAATAATATTAATTTAAATGAAAGTAGAGTAGTTATTAAAAACTTCTTAAATTTAACTTATGTAAAAAATAAAGGTGCTGCTTTTGGAATGTTTGAAGGTTATACTAGTATTATTACTATAATTAGTGTAGTTATATTATTTTATTTATTATATGAATTATTTAAGAATAAAAAGAATGATACTCTTACTAATATATCATTATCATTTATAATTGGTGGACTTATTGGTAACTTGTATGACAGAATAATATTACATTGTGTTCGTGACTTTTTTGATTTTACTTTATTTAATAAAGGGTTTGCAATATTTAATGTAGGAGATTCATTTATTGTAGTTGGATGTATATTATTTTTTGTAGGTGCACTTTTGGAGGTAAAACATGTTAGAAGTAAATAGTGAAAATGTTAATAAAAGGTTAGATGTTTATTTAACTGAAATTTTAGGTAAAAGTAGAAGTAGTATTGATAAAGATATTAAAAGTGGTAATATTCTTGTAAATGATGTTAAAGTTAAAAATGGCTATTCTTTAAAACTAGGGGATAAAGTAACTATAAAAGAAAATGATACAAATTATATAACTAAAGAAAAGATGCCTCTTGATATTTGCTATGAAGATGAATATTTACTAGTTGTAAATAAACCAAGTGGTTTAGTAGTACATCCAGGTAACGGGAATAAAAGTCATACTTTAGTAAATGGTCTTATGTATTATACAGATGAGTTGAGTGATATAAATGGGGAAGATAGACCAGGTATTGTACATAGAATAGATAAAGATACTTCTGGACTACTTCTTATTTCTAAAAGTAATCAAGCACATCAAATACTAAGTGAAGACTTTAAAAATAAAAGAATTAAAAGAAAATATATTGCTTTAGTGAGTGGTGTGATAAATGAAGATAAAGGTAAAATAAATGCACCTATTGGAAGAGACTTAAAAGATAGAAAGAAAATGGCTGTAACTGATGTTAATGCAAAAAATGCTATAACTAATTTTGAAGTTATAGAAAGATATAAGAATGCAACACTTATTAGATGTATATTAGAAACAGGTAGAACTCATCAAATAAGAGTCCATATGGCTTATATAGGACATCCATTAATAAATGACCCAGTGTATAATAAGCATATAATAAATGATTTTGGTCAAATGTTACATGCTTATTACTTAGGATTTAATCATCCAATAACACATGAGTTTTTAGAGTTTACAGTAGAAGCACCTGAAGAGTTTCATAAAATTCTAAATACTTTTAAAAATTCATAATATAAATACTTAAACTTAATATTAATGCATAAATACTATATACTATATAAGGTATTAAATAGTAACTAGCATTTTTATTAAGTTTTTTAATTTCTAAAAATAAGAATATACTACTAACCATAGTAATTGTAGTAAGTATAAAACCTAAAAATGGACTTTTTAAATTAAAGAAACCATAAAGAAATAATTGATTTGCTAAGTAATTAGTAATAAGTACATAGAATAAATCATTATTACCAACTATTTTTTCTGTTTTACTTATTTTATATAAACTTATAGTAATTAACAAATAAATAATAATCCATATAATTCCAATTAACTTACTAGGTAAAACAAAACTTGGTAAATTTAACATATTGTAATACTTAAAATCTACTTTAAAAAGTAATCCACTAATAAGCCATGGAAGTAAAAATAATATAAATTTTAAAACTTTTTTCATTTCTTCACCCATTTAATAATATGATAAATACTTAAAAAAAGAATAAATTTTGACATAGTGTACAAAATATGGTATAATTTTAGTTAGTAAGGGGTATAATATGAGAAAAAATAAAAGATATAGTATAGTAATTAAAACTGGAGTAGAGACAAGAAGTTTAAAAAAATATAGTAAAGAAGAAATAATTAATTTAATTTCTAAATATAATAGTGATATTAAAAATAAATATTTTTTAGGAGATATAAATTTTAATTATAAAGAATATATAGTAACGTTTAATAAATATTTAAAAGTAAGCATGCCTAGTACTTTAGAAGAAATTGACCATACTACATTAGGTTTTATTAATGAAAGAGAGTTAAGAAACTTTTATAATGTTAGTTATAAGAATAATCATAAATTAGTAGTTTTATATCGCTCTAATAGGGATGTTAAAACTTTACCTATATTTTATAATAAAGATAAAAAGTTTTTGAGTGCTAAAGAATTACCTAATATGCTTAAAAGTTATGCTCGTGATATAGAGTTTATAAAGAGTTTAATAAATAATAAAGAAATAGAATCTTCTTCAAGAGATAGTATAGATGAGTTTGATTTACTTAAAAGTTTAAGAGATAGTTTAAAATACAATGATAAAGAAATGGTTAGTGTAACTCCACTTATAGCTTTTTATGATAAATTTATAAATGAAAAAAATAAATTTAATTACTTTAACTTTAGATTAATTGCTAGTTTTATGAAGTCATATTTAAAAGAACCTGAAATTATTACTGATAGAAAAGAAGTTTATGGACAAACTTTATTAGATGATATTTTATTAGAAGAATTAAGAAGTAATTATGAACAAATGAAAATTGATTTAATGGATGGAATTGTACCTAAAAGAGACTTAAAATAAAATAAGTCTTTTTTTCGACATAAAATACTTATTTTCTAATATATACTATATGTGGTGATACTATGAAAATATATATTGACTTAGTATTATTTTTAAACTTTATGTTTGATTTTTTATTACTTTTAACAACTAGTATTACATTAAAAAGAAGGGCTTCTTTAAAAAGAATTACATTAGGTTCTATAATTGGAAGTATAACTATACTGGTCTTATTTGTACCACTTAATGTTTTAACTTTATTTATCTTTAAAATAATATTATCTATAATAATTATATTAGCAACTTTTGGTTTTAAAGATATAAAGTATACTATAAATAATTTAGTATATTTTTATTTAATTAGCATAACATTAGGTGGGTTTATGTATTATTTAAATACTAGTTTTAGTTATAAAAATATAGGTATGGTTTTCTTTAATAAAGGTCTTAGTATTAACTACATATTCATTTTTTTTACTTCTCCTATAATACTTTATATTTATAATAAACAAATGAAACATATTAAAGAAATAAATAAGTTACATTATAAGGTAGATATTTATATAAATAATAATATTATTAAAATGAATGCATACTTAGATACAGGAAATACTCTTACTGACCCGTATAAAAAAAGACCTGTAATAATTACTAATTCTAAAAACTTTATTAAAGAAGTAAAAGATAAACCTTTTTTCTATATACCTTATGAAAGTATAAATAATGCTGGACTAATAAAGTGTTATCTGATTAAAAAGATTTATATTGAAAACAAAGGTATTAAAAGTAATGTAGTTATTGGAGTAATAAATGAAAAACTTAAAGTTAATGGAGTAAATTTGTTATTAAATAATTTATTAATGGAGGACTAATGAAAATATTGAATTTTATTAAGAAGTATTTTTCTGATAATGAGAAAGTTTTATATTTAGGAAGTACAGATATTTTGCCACCACCTTTAACTAAGGAAGAAGAAGAAAGTCTTGTTATGTTATCTAATAAGGGAGACATGTCTGCAAGAAATAAGTTAATTGAACACAACTTAAGGTTGGTTGTGTTTCTGGCTAAAAAATATGATAATACGATGTATGATTTAGAAGATTTAGTGAGTATTGGTACTATTGGATTAATAAAGGGTGTAAAGACATATAAACTAGATAAGAATATAAAACTCGCAACATATGCAAGTAGATGTATTGATAATGAAATACTTATGTTTTTAAGAAAAAATAAGAAAAGAAAGACAGAAATATCATTTGAAGACTCAATTAATTTAGATAGTGAAGGTAATGAACTACATTTAGAAGATGTGTTTGGTACAGAAGATAATATTGTAGAAAAAGAGTATGAAAGTATAGTTGATAAAGAGTGTTTAATTAATGAAATAGAAAACTTGAGTAAAAGAGATAAAGAAATATTAATACTTAGATATGGATTAAATAATAAAAAAGAATATACTCAAAAAGAAGTGGCTGATATGTTAGGTATTAGTCAAAGTTATATTTCAAGGATAGAAAAAAAGGCTATTAAGAGATTAAAAAGTTTAATGAAAGTTTAATGAATAAAATAATTCCTTTTTAAACAATATAAGTTAGAAAGGAGTTTTTATGTATAAGAAAGTAGTTAATATTAATGGTGTTAATACTAATAACTTGAAAGTTTTAACTCATGAAGAAATGATTAGTTTGTTTAAGAAGTATAAAGAAGGGGATATAAGTGCTAAAGATGAGTTAGTTAGTGGTAACTTAAAATTAGTACTATCTATATTAAAAAAATATAATAATAGAAGTGAATATATTGATGACTTGTTTCAAATAGGTGTAGTTGGACTTATTAAGGCTGTTGATAATTTTGATTTATCTCATGAAGTTAGATTTAGTACATATGCTGTTTTAATGATAGAAGGGGAAATTAAAAGATATATAAGAGATAATAATAGTTTAAGAATAAGTAGAAGTATAAAAGATTTATCTTATAAAATACTAAAGTTAAAAGAAAGTTATATTAATGAATATGGTGTTGAACCTTCAACTGAGTTTATTTCAAAATCTCTTGGTGTTAGTAATTATGAAGTAGTTGAAGCACTTCTCTCATTAAAAGAACCAGATAGTTTATTTGAACCAATATATAATGATGGAGGAGATACAATTTATTTAATGGATCAAATAGAAGATAAGAAAGAAAATAAAGATATTGATGGACTTATAAGTTTAAGGAAAGCACTAACTAAGATTAAAGAAAGAGAAAAAGATATTTTAGTAGATAGGTTTATTGTAGGTAAGACACAAATGGAGATAGCAAATGAATTAAATATTAGTCAGGCTCAGGTAAGTCGTTTAGAAAAGAATGCTATTAAAAATGTTAAAAAATTAATAAAATAAAAAATGTAACTAAATAAGTTACATAAATATAAGTATTAATAAACCAAGTAGAAGAGTATATATACTAAAGTATTTTAAGTTACCTTTTTTAACTATTGAGATAAACCATCTTAAGGTATAATATGAAACTATAAATGAACTAATAAATCCTAAACCATATGGAAGGACAAGTTCGTGTACTCCTTTAGTTTCTAATAAATCTTTTATACCAAGTAAAGTAGTACCTAAACTAACTGGAATATATAACATAAATGAATACTTTAAAGCAGTTTCTCTATCTAACTTTCTAAAAAGTCCTCCAATAAGTGTAGAACCACTTCTACTAATACCTGGTATCAAGGCTATTACTTGAGTGAGTCCAATTACCAAAGCATCTATTATATTCATTTTTTCTTCTTTTCTTTTACCTCTAATATTACTAACTAATAGAAGAAATAAACTAGTTATTAAAAATGCAACACCAATAATCTTAATATTATTTAATTTACTTTCAATAGTATCTTTAAATAATAAACCAACTATACCAACTGGAATACTTCCAAGAACTATATACCAAGCATATTTAAAGTCTGTTTTAGTTTCTTCATTTTTAACTTTAAAATATAAGAAGAAGTTTTTAATAAGCCTAATTAAATCATCTTTATAGATAAGTAAAATTGCAAGTAAACTACCAAAATTAACAATAATTTCAAAATTTAAATCGGTACTAGTAATACCAAATAGTTTTTTTAATATAAATACGTGTCCACTAGAACTAATTGGAAGTGGTTCTGTAAGTCCTTGTACTATTCCTAAAAATATATAAATTAAAATCTTTTTCATAATATCACCTATAATAATTATATACTAAAACAATTTATAAATAAATAAAATTTATAAGGAAGTGTAAATATGTTAAATAAATTAATTATGTTATTACTAGGAATATTCCTAACTAGTGTAGGATTAGTATTTATTATAACTTATGTAAACTTATTTACAATAGGTTATAGTTTTAAAGAGTATTTGTTTTTCATAATTAAAAGATGGGAGTGTATTCTTATAATACCAGGACTCTTGTTAATAATATTTAATTTAAAGAAAGGATGATTTTATGAATTATGTATATGATATATTATCAAATTTTAATCAAGAATTATATGATTTTTATGACTGGGATAAAAATGATAACTTTACACATTTAAGAAAAGTTCCTTCATTTAGAGTAAGTAAAGAAGTTTTAGTAGATTTAATGTTTAAAAAAGTAAAAATTAAAGGTAACTTATTAAAACTTATAAAAGATAAGACTCAGGTGTTTACCAAAGAAGGAGTTGATGTAATAGAATATTGTTTTATTGTTAGTGACTCAGTGAATGCTCTTGGTGTTATATTAGATGAAGATGGGGTAATTTATAAAAGAAGTAAGTTTTTAGTAAGTGAAGAGTTAGAAATAAATAAATGTTTAAAAACAAGTAAAATTTATAATGTAGAATATAATCTTTTAAGTTCTAAAACACACTATAGTAATATGACTAGAAATGAAGAAAAAGTAACTAATTTAATATTAAGTGAATTAGAATTAATTATGGATTCTACTGATAAGATAGATTATTTATATTATGAATGGTTTAATACTAATAAGGGAAAAAATAAGTATAAAAAATTAGTAAGTAGTATTAAAAGTAGTTATACTTCTAAACATGAATATATATTGGAATTATTAAATTTACTTAAAATTAAAAAATAGTATATGTTTTTATTTATTGGTTAAAATATTACTGAGGTGAAATATGAAAAAGTTTTTAGTTATTGTATTTAGTATATTCTTAGTAGTAGGATGTAGTTTAAATAAGAACACTCCTAAAGAAAAAACAATAGAGTTCTTAAAGAAGTATCAGGGATTGGATAAAGAAGTAATGGATGATTTAGAATTTGTAACAGAAGGGACTACTTTAACAAGAGAAAAAGATAAGGAAAGTTATATGAATGCTATAAAGATGCAATATTCTGACTTAAAGTATGAAGTATTAGATGAGTCTATAAGTGGGGATGAAGCAGTTGTTAAGGTTAAAATAAATGTTTATGACTTTTATAAAGTACAAAAAGATGCAGATGAATATAAAAGTACTCATGAGAGTGAATTTTTAACTAATGATGTTTATGATAACTTTAAATTTATAGAATATAAATTAAAAAATATGATGAATGCTACTGATAGAATAGAATATACAATAAATATTAATTTAACCAAAGAAGATAATGAATGGAAAGTAAACTCACTTGATAAAACTACATTAGAAAAAATACATGGAACTTATAATTATCAAAATGATTAAGTTCTTTTTTTCTGTTTTAAAACATAATATATGCTATGAAAAAGATTATATTATTTATTATATTACTTTTACCAATAAGTATTAAGGCTAGTGAAAGTTTTATTGTAATGGATGCTGATTCTTTAAGAGTACTTGGTGGAAAAAATATTAATGAAGAATTATTAATTGCAAGTACTACTAAATTAATGACTTCTTTAGTTGCTTTAGAAAATTCTGAAACTACGGATGTATTATGTGCAGGAGAAGAAATATTAAGTGTTTATGGTTCAATGATATATATTGATCAGAATGAATGCATGACTTTATATGACTTATTAATGGGACTAAATTTAAGAAGCGGAAATGATGCAGCTATGGTTATAGCAACTCATACAATAGGTTATGATAATTTTATTAATGAAATGAATAATATGAGTAGTAAGTTAGGTCTAAATAATACACGCTTTAGTAATCCTCATGGACTAGATAATAAAACTAAAAATACATCTACTGCTTATGATCTTGGCTTGTTAATGAGTTATCTTACAAAGAATAAAACTTTTATGAATATAACTGGTACTAAAAAGTATACTTTAACTTCTTCAAAAGAAACTCATATATGGTACAATAAAAATGAACTATTAAATAGATATAAGTTTACCACTGGAGGTAAAACAGGATATACTGATAACTCTGGATATATTTTTGTTAGTAGTGCATCTAAAGGAGAAGAAAATTTAGTTATTGTAACTTTGAAAGAAAAAGATAGATTTAATACTCATAAAAAGTTATATGAAGATTATTTTAAAAATTATGATAGTTATAAAGTAGTAAATAAGAATACTTTTAATGTAAATAGTAAGTATTATAAAAAGTATCACTTGTATGTTAAAGAAGATATTAAAGTAATGTTAAAAACAAATGAACTTAATAAAGTAAAGTATGATATAAAATTGGTTAAAAAGAAGAATGTTAAAGATAATGAAAAAGTAGGTATATTAAAAGTATATATTGGTAAAGAGTATGTTGGTAAAACAAATATATATATAATTAGTAAAGAAAATAAGGAAAAAAGTATAAAAAGTAAGTTGTTTTTTTGGAAAAAATAAATTATAATGTATGTGTGATGAATTATGAAGAGATTACAAAAATATATAAGTGAATGTGGTATTGCTAGTAGAAGGAAAGCAGAAGAACTAATTACTAGTGGTAAAGTTAGTGTAAATGGTGAAGTAGTTACTACTTTAGGAACAAAGATAAATGAAACAGATGTAGTTATGGTTAATAATAAATTAATTAAAGAAGATTTAAAAGAATATTATTTACTTTATAAACCTAGAGAAGTAATAAGTTCAGTAAAAGATGATAAGAATAGAAAAACAGTATGTGATTTAATAAAAACTAAAACTAGAATATTTCCAGTAGGAAGATTAGATTATGATACAACAGGTATAATTTTACTTACTAATGATGGAGAACTATCTAATATATTAATGCATCCAAGTAGGGAAGTTACTAAAGAGTATTATGCTAAAGTAAAGGGTTTTTTTAAAAAAGAAGATGCTGTTAAGTTAAGTAGTGGTGTTATATTAAATGGTAAAAAAACTAAGAAAGCAGTATTTAAGTTAGATAGATATGATAAAAAGAATGATGTATCTTATGTTAAAGTAGTAATTACCGAAGGAAGAAATCATCAAGTAAAAGATATGTTTAAATTATTTAATTATGATGTGGTTAAATTAAAAAGAGAAAAATATGCATTTTTAGATTTAACTGGACTTAAAAGTGGAGAATATAGACCTCTTAGTTTGAAAGAAGTAAAAAGGTTATATAGTTTAAAATAAAAACCTTACAAATATTTGTAAGGCTTTTATTCTTCTATAATAGTTATTGCTTCAGTAGGACATATTTCAATAGTTTCTAAGAATTCTTTCTTATCTTCAGGTTTAATTTCTTTTCCAACTGGTTCTGCTTGACCATTTTCATCAAATGCTATATATTCTGGATGTCTATGTACACATTGACCACATCCTATACAAGCATCTTTATTAATTTCAATTTTTTCCATATAAAATTCCTCCTAGTTAGATTATATAATTTTTTTAAAAGAAAATCAATTAAATTACTTCTATTATTTGAATTTTTATGGTACAATTAGTATGGTGAAGTAATATGAGTTCTAGGATGGAAAGATATGACAATATAACTCCAGATTTAAATAGTAATAACTATAGTAGGGTTAACAAAAATACTTCTTTGTATGAGGATGTTAAAAGAAGTGAACTTTCTCGTGTAAATAATAATACTAATGTTAGAATTATTGAACAAAATGGTAAAACTATTGATTTAGAAAAAATTAGAAAATATATTAATGAGGTAAATAATGAACCTAGAAGTAAAAGAAGTGTTTTATCTATTCCTAAAGAAGAGAAGACTATTGAAAGTAAACCAACTCCAGAAAAAGTGTATGACATTAATTCAGTACTTGAAAAGGCTAGAAGTGGTAGAGAAGTAGAATATTCTAGTGAAAGATATAAAAAAGTTAGAAGTGATGAATATGATATTCTTAGTAAGATTAAGATGTATGAAGATGTTAAAGAAGATATAGATGAGACTCCAGAACTTAATACTGAAGAAAAAACTATAGTAGATTTAATAAATACAGTTACTGTTCATAAGGGAGATTTAAATTTACTTGAAGAATTAATGGGGGAAGGTGAAACTACTAAACCTATTAGTGAAGAACAAAAGGATTTGTCGTTTAAAGACGTAATAGATAAAGAAACAACTAGTGAATCATTAATAAATGAAAAAGTGATGAATGAAAATACTAAAGAGTTTGAAAAAACTAAAGAACTAGTTAATTTAAAAGAAAAGATGACTGATATAGATAATAGTTTTTATACAAGTTCTATGAAATTTAATAAAGATGATTTTGAAGGATTTGAAGAATTAGAAAAAAGTGTTAAAAAAGGTAGTTTCTTTAAAGTGATATTAATAATTATATTAGTACTATCTATACTAGCATCTTTAGTAATAATGGCTAATTATGTATTTAATTTAGGACTATTTTAGTGATAGTTCTTTTTTTATATAATATACTTTTAATATGAGTAGACATATGAAATTAAGAAAATCTCTAATTAAAATAAATATGAAAGATAAAGTAATAATTGTTCTTTTTTTAATATTTATATGTTCTAAACTAATATTTAATTATATAAATAGAAATATAGTTAATGTATTAGAAACTATTGCAAAAAATGAAACTACTAATGTGGCTACTATTATAATTAATGATGGAATAGATAATTTAGATTTTAGAATGGAATATATTAAAACTATAATGAATAAAAATGAAGAGATTGTGAGTGTAGACTTTGATACTAAAAATATAAATAGTTTATTAGTAAAATTAAATAAAAGGATTTATAATGATTTAAAAAAGTTTGAGAAAGGTGTGTATAATATAGATAATTCACTAATAGAAAATAAAAATTATATTTACAAAATACCTTTTAGTTTAATAACAAATAATTATATTTTATCTAATATTGGACCTAAAATACCTATGAAGGCTAGTATTATTGGTAATGTTATTAGTAATATAGAAACTTTAGTAACTCCATATGGAATAAATAATTCATTATTAAAAATATATATTAAAGTAGAGGTGAGTATTCGTCTTGTTTTACCTTTAATTTCAGAAACTATTAAAGTAACTGATGATGTGCCTGTTTTAATAAAAGTAATAAATGGTGTAGTGCCAGATGTGTATGGAGGAAGTTATGCGGTTACTAGTCCAATTACTAGTAGCAAATAAAATGATTTTGTAGTATAATCTATGTAGGAGGACTTATGAAATTACTTGAACAAGAATATAAATTAATTAAAAATAACAAAGAATGTTTTAACTTAGAAGAAATTGAGGAAAAAATAACTGATTATTTTAAAGATTATGATTATATTGTGGGAGATTATGCCTATAGTAAATTGAGGCTTAAAGGTTTTACTAAAAAGTTTAATAAATTAAATAGAGATATAAATGATTTTGAAAATGTAGACAAATATATTAAAGAAAATTGTGCTTATGGTTGTAAATACTTTATTTTAGAAAAAATTAATTAAAAATGTTAAAAAGGGTTTGATAAAACTCTTTTTTTATGGTATTATATTCATAGTAGGAGAGTGAGTATATGAAGAATATATCTGTAGAAGGTCCAAATGGTGTTGAATCAGCAGTTTTGGTTACATCTTTTGATGTTAAAAGTATAAATAAAACTTTTGCTGTTATTTCGAAGAATGAAGTTTTAAGTCCAGGAATGAGTAAAGTTTATATTTGTGAAATAGCAACTAATGAAAATGGTGTTAATGAATTAACAGAAATAGCTAATGAAAGTGAATGGGATCAAGTAATTCAAACTATGAAAGAAATAGTTCGTGGTGGAAAAGTATCTAGTTCAAAAGTAGTTAATGATAATGTTAAAATGAAAGGCTATAAATTGATAGGAATAAAAGATGAACAAAAGAATATTTTGGCAAATAATGTTCCAGAAAGTTCATTTACTGTAGAAGAAAGTACTCCTAAAGTTGAAGAGTCTACTATAGAAGATACTCCTAATGTTACTGAAACTCCAAAAGATGAAGTAAGTGTTTCATCTGAAATAAAAGATGTTCCTGCTAGTGAACCTGTACAAGAGGAAAATAATATATTTGATCAAATAAAGGCTGCTAGTGTAGTTGAACCGGTACCTGATGCTGTAGTTACTCCAGAAGTTAGTAAAGTAACACCTGTAGTTATACCAAGTGTGCCTGTAAATGAACCAGTTGAAAAAGAAAACACAGAAACTGTTAGTGAAGGATCACCTGTACAAACAGAAGAATCAAATATATTCGATAATGCACCTGCAAAAGAAACACCAGTTACTCCTGAAACTTCAAAAGAAGAAGTTACACCAGTAGTAGAAAATTCAGAGCCTGCATTTGATATGCCAGCAATAGAAAATACAGTAGAACCTACTATAGCTGAAGTAGAAAATAAGGTAGAAACAGAAATTTCTAAAGATGATGTAGTGGATGCATGTTTTGCTAGAATAAAAGCTGAACTAATGAAAAAAGATCAAATCATAAAAGAACAAGAAACTAAAATTGCTAATTTAGAAAGTGAGTTAAAAAGTTTACATAATGTAAATGTATATGAAACTCCAGGACAAACATTAACTTATAAACAAGCTGCATAAAAATGCAGTTTTTTTATATAATTTAATAAGTGATAATATGAAAGAAACAATTAATTATTATTATAAAGTATATCCTGATAAAATATATGAAATAAATAGTGGTGTTTATTTTTATTTTAATGATTTCAAATATTATTTTATTGAATTTACTAGAACAAAAGAAGAAATAAATTTACTTGTAAAAATTAGTAATGATTTATATAATAAACATGTTTTAGTTAATACTTTTATATTGACAAAAGATAATAATTATTTTGTAGAACTTAATGATAAGATAATGATATTATTAAGAGTGAACTCTATAGAAAGTGATACAAATACTTTAAAAGATTTAATTTATTTTAATAATTTACTAATTATAGATGATAGTACAAAAACTGAATCGTGGGCTAGTTTGTGGTCCAAAAAAGTAGATATTTTTGAAAGTGAAATGAATAATTTAAATAATGATTATTTGTTAGTACAAGAAAGTATAGATTATTATATAGGGTTAACTGAAAATGCAATAAGTTATTTTAACTTAGTAGATTTAAAAAATGTAAAATTGAGTTTATGTCATAAAAGATTAAATAAATATTTATATAGTGGTTTAATTAATAATCCTATTAATTTTATGTTTGATTATGAAGTAAGAGATATTGCAGAATATATAAAAACTAAATTTTTTACTTCATATATAGATTTTGATGAAATAGAAAGTGTTTTAAATGAGTTGAATAGAGATAATTCAATATTATTATTTTGTAGATTAATGTATCCTTCTTATTATTTTGATGAAGTTAAAAAGATAATGGAAGAAGATTATAATGAAAAAAATTTGAAATTTTATATTGATAAAGTGGATGATTTTGAGAATTTGCTTTTTGATATTTATGAGATAATTAATAAGAAATATAATATTCCTCCAATAAGTTGGTTAGAAAATAAAAACTAGACATTTATTTATTAATTTGTTAAAATTATATTGTGATGTGTATGAATAGTATTAATGTGGGAAATATAGTTAAAGGACAAATAACTGGAGTTACACCTTATGGGGTATTTGTTAGTTTAGAAGATGATTATAGTGGCCTTGTACATATTTCAGAAGTGTCTGATAAGTTTGTTAAGGATTTACCAATGTTATTTAATATAGGTGATATAATTAATGTTAAAATTTTAGAGATTGATGAAGATAAAAGGGAAGTAAAGTTATCTATTAAAAAAATTGATTATAAAGTAGAAGAGTCTTTATCTAGAATACCTGAAACTGGAAGTGGGTTTGGTTTATTAGAGAAGAATTTAGGAAAATGGACTGCTAGTAAATTAAAAGAAATTACAAAAAACAAAAAAAATGATGAAAAAAATAGTTAAATGTGTTGACATAATTAAAAAATAATGGTAAACTTAATCATGTCAGCAAGATATGGGCGACTAGCTCAGTTGGTTAGAGCATCTGCCTTACAAGCAGGAGGTCGGGAGTTCGAGTCTCTCGTCGCCCACCATATTTGCCGAAATAGCTCAATTGGTAGAGCAACTGACTTGTAATCAGTAGGTTACGGGTTCGATTCCTGTTTTCGGCACCATTTTTTTGGAGAGATAGCGAAGAGGCTAAACGCGGCAGACTGTAAATCTGTTCCTTCGGGTTCCATGGTTCGAATCCATGTCTCTCCACCACTTAGATTGCCTCGTAGCCAAGTGGTAAGGCACACGACTTTGACTCGTGCATTTCGCTGGTTCGAATCCCGCCGAGGCAACCATCTAATTATATGAAATGACCCGCTAGCTCAGCCGGTAGAGCACTTGACTTTTAATCAAGGGGTCTGGAGTTCGAATCTCCAGCGGGTCACCATTTTTATTAAAATATTAATTTGCCTCGGTGGCGAAATTGGTAGACGCAAGGGACTTAAAATCCCTCGGTAGTTAAATACCGTGCCGGTTCAAGTCCGGCCCGAGGCACCATCTTGATGGAGGAATACCCAAGTCTGGCTGAAGGGACTGGTCTTGAAAACCAGGAGGTCGTGAAAGCGGCGCAGGGGTTCGAATCCCTTTTCCTCCGCCATTTATTGTTAATATCGCGGGATAGAGCAGCCTGGTAGCTCGTTGGGCTCATAACCCAAAGGTCGGAGGTTCAAATCCTTCTCCCGCAACCAATGGTTCCGTGGTGTAGCGGTTATCACACTCGCCTGTCACGCGAGGGATCGCGGGTTCAATTCCCGTCGGAACCGCCATTGTGGCTTCATAGCTCAGTTGGCAGAGCACAAGACTGAAAATCTTGGTGTCGTTGGTTCGATTCCAACTGAAGCCACCATCTTTAAAAAGCTAACTGAGCTTTAAAATATATTTTTCAGGACGATATTGTCCTCATAGCTCAACTGGATAGAGCGTTTGACTACGGATCAAAAGGTTGGGGGTTCGACTCCTCTTGGGGACGCCATAATATCGGGAAGTGGCTCAACTTGGTAGAGCACTCGGTTTGGGACCGAGTGGTTGCAGGTTCAAATCCTGTCTTCCCGACCATATAGATTATTAACCTCGTGTTTACGAGGTTTTATTTTTAATTAATATATAATTAATGTGTAGATTAGCTCTGAATACCATATGATCCAGAGATTTTTTATTGAAAAATTTGACAAAAAGTGCTAAATGTGGTACAATTGTTGTACATATGGAGGGGTTTTATGAATAATGAAGAGAAAATTTTATTTGAAAATAGTTTTACTTTAGAAACTAAACATAATAATATTAAAAAACAAACAATTAAAAATATTTTAAATATGATACTTAATACAAGTGAATTTGATAGAAACGATAATTTAACTGCAACTTTAATTGATTTAAAAATTAAACAAAGTACATATAGTAATTATTATTTAAGTGGTATATACTTTGTAACAGATAAAAGTGTTACTCAAAATAGAACATTTACAGGAACTCTAAACATTAAAAATGGGTTTGCATATTTTAATTTAGAAATAACTAAATATGGAAAAAACACTGAAATAATACACAAGGAAGAAGTGCTAACTAATTTTGGACTTTCTAGAATATTTAGATTAACTACTGATTTAACAGAAAAAGAAATATATAGTAAAGAAATATTAAAAGAAGAATATGATAAATATAATAACTTTGAAAAAAATGCTATTAAATGTTTAAAAAAAGGTAATTGGAATGAATAAAGTATATAAATTTAGTAATGAAAATTTAACTAGTTATCAAGAACTATATGACTTTACTGATAAAAAGATTCTTTCAGTTATAGGAAGTGGGGATCAATTTTTTTCAAGCATTTTATATGGTGCTAAAGAAGTAGTGTGTTTTGATATGAATCCAACTAGCGAATTATATTTAATGTTTAAATATACTGCTATTAAATGTCTTTCATATAATGAGTTTATAGAATTCTTTATTAATTCAAATATGAAAAATGAGAATATTTATATGAAGATTAGAAGTTACCTAAATAAAGATATTAGAAGATTCTTTGATATAAATTTTAAACTAGGTCTTAATAAACTAACATATTTAGTAATAGGATTTGAAAGAAAGGAAAACACTCATACTGGAAGAGTAATACCTTATTTAGATGAAGGAAATTATAACTTATTAAAGAAAATGTTAAATTATACAAATATACCTGTTACAATTATAAATACATTTCCAGAACTCATAAAAGATTTAGAGTATGACTATGATTTGATGCTCTTATCAAATGTGTATAGTTTTCTAGGAATTAATATAAAAGAGTACAATAAAATTATGATTGAATGCTTTAAACACATGAATGATAAAGGTGTAATACAAGCAAACTATGTATGGAATAAAAATAGTGATTTTTTTGAAGGATTTTTTGAAAATAATTATGAAATTAATGAAGTTTACGGAGTACAAGGAAATTTATCTAATAATTATGTTGCAACTTTAAGAAAAAAATGATAAAATTTAATTATAAATCTTGTGATGAAAGAATAAATTTACAAACTTATTTGTAGAGAATTAGTGTTTGGTGAAAACTAATAATAATAGTAAATTTTCCTACTTTCTGAAGAAAAATATAAAAATATTTTCGGTTAACTACCGTTAAAAGTTAGAGAATAAATTAAGGTGGTACCACGGATTTTCGTCCTTTTAGTACTACCTTTTTGTTTGGAGGTAATATGAAAAATAATAAAATAACTAGTAGAGATGTTGACTTTGCAAAATGGTATAATGATGTAGTAGAAAGTGCAAGACTTGCAAGATATTCAAATGTAAAAGGATGTATTATTTTTGAACCAAATGGATGTGCTCTTTGGGAAAGTATTAAAGAAAATATGGATAAACTATTTAAAGAAACGGGACACAAAAATATAATGATGCCTATGTTTATACCAGAAAACTTACTTAGAAAAGAAGGAGAACTAGTTAATGGGTTTGCACCTGAAGTAGCTTGGGTTACAATTGGAGGAAGTAAACCACTTGAAGAGAAGTTAGCGGTTCGTCCAACTAGTGAGACTTTGTTTAGTGATTACTTTCATGAAGTAGTAAAGTCTTATAGAGATTTGCCATTAAAGTTAAATCAGTGGTGTAGTGTAGTTAGATGGGAAAAAGAAACTAGGCCATTTTTAAGAAGTAGAGAGTTCTTTTGGCAAGAAGGACATACTGTACATGCAACTTCTGAAGAAGCAGAAAAAGAAACACGTGATATGTTAAATATATATATAAAATTCTTTACTGAATATTTAGCAGTACCAGTTGTATCTGGTAAAAAGACAGAAAAAGAAAAATTTGCAGGAGCAGAATATACTTTAACAATCGAGGCTTTAATGCATAATGGAGTATGTCTTCAAAGTGGAACAAGTCATTACTTTGGTCAAAAATTTAGTGAGGCATATGACATAAAATTCTTAAATAAAGATAATAAACAAGAATATGCTTATCAAACATCATGGGGTACATCAAATAGAATGATAGGTGCTGTTATAATGGTACATGGAGATGATTATGGATTAGTTCTTCCACCAAAAATTGCACCAATAAAAGTAGATATTATACCAATTGGAAATGATATATTAACAAGTAGTGAAATAGAAATAATAAAGAGTAAATTAAGTGAAAATAATATAACTTTTAAAGTAGACGATAGTGATAAAACTCCAGGATTTAAATTTGCTGAAAGTGAAGTAAATGGAACACCTATTAGAATAGAAATAGGTAAAAGAGATTTAGAAAATAAAAAAGTAACACTAGTTAGAAGAGATACTAGAGAAAAAATAAGTGTTGATATTAATGAAGCAATAGATAAAGTTAAGTTTTTATTAACTGATATACAAGATAACCTATACAATAAGGCCTTAGAAAGAATGAATGCTCTTACATTTGAAGCAAGTACAATGAGTGAGATGGAAAGTATTATAAAAGAACATCCAGGATTTATAAAAGCAGACTGGTGTGGAAGAAGTGAATGTGAAGTAAAACTAAAAGATAAAACTTCAATTAAATCTAGATGTATATTAGAAAATGAAAAGTTAATAACAGGAAAATGTGCTATATGTGGTAAACCTGCTAAAGAACTAGTTATATGGGGAATACAATATTAAGATGTACTAATTAAAAGTACATTTTTTTACTTGTTAAATTGTTAAATATTGGTTATAATATACATAGGGTGAGATAAAAAGTGGTTAAAAGAAAATTAAATGTTAAAAAACTAGGGGTATTTATTGGTATTATATTAGTTATTTTGTTAGTAGTTATATTTGGTATTAAGTCTTTAATAGATGAAAATAATTTAAGAAAGACTACAGATTATAAACTAAGTGAAATAGGTTATACAGCAAATGAAATTAGTTTAATAAAAGAATTAAAAAAAGAAGAAATAGATACTATTTTAAAACATAAATATAATGTTAATATAACTAAGTTAATGAAAGAAAAGTATTTTATATTTAAAAACTTAGATAAATATTTAGATTATATAACTGAAAGTAGTGAAAGCAATTTAACAACTGTTGTTGCTAAAGTTAATACTAATGCTAGTATGGGTTGGTATAAAACTATAATTGATACTGATACTTCTAAAAAAACTAGTATGCTTGTAAATAAATTTTATAAATTGAGTGAAGATTATATACCAGATGATTTGATAGATGTAAGTGCAACTTATGGATATCAAGGTAAACAAGTTAGTTCTGTTATATATGATGAGTTAACTAATTTAATTGATGCTGCTAAAGAAAATGGTTATAGTTTAATAGTGACTCAAGGTTATAGAAGTTATAAAGACCAATTAGAAGCATATGATGAAATAGAAGGTAGTAGTGGACAAGATTATGCTGATGAAGTAGCAGCAAGGGCTGGACACTCTGAGTATCAAACAGGACTTAGTGTAGTGGTTAAACCACTTTATACTGAAGGACAAAATATGGAGAGTAGTCCTGAACATACTTGGCTTCTAGAAAATGCTTATAAATATGGATTTATTTTAAGGTATCCTAAAGATAAAGAGGGTATTACTGGATTTAGTTATGATGCATGGAGACTAAGATATGTTGGAACTAATATATCTAGAATAATACATAATGAGAATATAACATTTGATGAGTATTATGCATATTATATAAAATAACATGGGGGATTTATGAATAAGAAAGTAGTAGTCTTAGGGGGAGGAACTGGACTTTCAGTACTCTTACAAGGATTAAAAAAGTTTCCTTTAGATATAACTGCAATTGTTAGTGTTTGTGATAATGGTAGTTCTACTGGAAAACTTAGAGAAGAATTTAATACACCTGCGGTAGGTGATATAAGAAGAGTTTTAATTTCACTTAGTGAAACAGAACCATTAGTAGAAAAATTATTTAATTATAGATTTAATACTTATAGTGATTTAAATGGACATACTGTTGGTAACTTAATATTAACTGCAACTAAAGAAATTACTGGTAATTTAAGTGATGGAATAGAAGCACTTTCTAAAGTGTTTAATTTAAAAGGTAAAGTAGTACCACTTACAGAAGATAATGTCACATTAATGGCGTTAATGAAAGATGGAAGTATTATAGAAGGAGAAAAAGAAATAACTTCTAGTCCTAAAAAAATAAAAAAGGTTTTCTATAAAGAAGAACCTATTATAACTCCTGAAGCTATTAAAGTAATAAGAGAGAGTGATGCTGTAATACTTAGTATGGGTAGTATTTTTACAAGTATTTTACCTAACTTAATAAATAAAGAAATTATTGATGCTATAGATAATTCTAATACTAAAGTGATATATGTATCTAATATGGTTACACAGCCAGGAGAAACTGATAATTTTACAGTAAGTGATCATGTAAATTTATTAAATTCTTATTTAGGTAAGAAAAAGATAGATGTAGTAATTGCTAATAATAAGAAAATAGATGAAAATATATTAAAGAAGTATCAAACTAGTGAACAAAAAGAACAAGTAGTTTTAGATAGAGAAAATTTAACTAATGTTAATCTTATAGAAGATGACTACTTTATTATAGAGAATAATATGGTAAGACATGATGCTTTAAAAGTAGCATTCAATATATTTATAGAAGTATTTAAGTATTAAAATAACCAGTTTATTAAAACTGGCTTTTTTTTATAAAGTTAATTTTTTCTCATTATCAGCATATACTACACTAAACTTAATTCCATTTAGATTATTATTTATTGCAGTTACTTCAAAATCTATCATGTCTTCAGGTAAATTATTTATATCACACCAAACTATTTCTTCACATTTATTTGGTTCATTAATTTTAATAGTTCCTTCATATTTACTTATTTCAAAATAAACATCATAGTAGGGCATGAGTGATTTGTTTTTTCTTGCTACTACAAATGTATCTATTATATCATTAATATTTATTTTAATATCTAGTTCTTCTTTAGCTTCTCTAATAACTGCCTCATAAGGGTTTTCGTTTTCATCAATGTGTCCTGCAGGTAGAGCAAGAAAACCACACCATAATTTAGTACCTTGTCTTCTTTGTAAAAGTATTTTTCCTTCATTGTTTCTAATAATTAAATAAACTGATGATAAAAATTTTTCTTTTTCCATAAATAACTCTCCTTATATCAAAAAAAGTCCATAAGGACTTGATTTTTTTAATTGGTGGAGAATGCGGGACTCGAACCCGCGACCCCCTGCGTGCAAGGCAGGTGCTCTAGCCAACTGAGCCAATTCCCCAACGGTAGGCACTTGATTAAATCAAGCATTAAAAGTGTACCATAAAACAAGTGCCTATGTCAACCCTTTTTTAAAATATTTTTATTTAATTTTTCTTTTAATATATTTTTTAGGATTTTTATAATCATCTTTTATAACATCATTACTAGTAAATATCATTGGTTCATGTTCTAAATATTCAATGTCTCCATTATCATTATACCAAATAGTGATAAAATAATTTCCCATTAAATTAGGTATTTCATTTTTCATCATAAATGAACTAGTATCAACATTACATGGACATAAGAATGTATGAACATTTCTATATAACATATAATATGATTTATGATAATGTCCCCTTAAACTAATTTTAGGTTTTGTTTTAGAAGGTATTCCATCAATTCCATTTTGTGGTTTAGTTGATAATATTCTACTAGTTCCTCCACCTGGATGAAATAACTCCATTTTACAATTATCAAAATAATAGAATCCTCTATCTTGTCCTAAAAATTCAATATCATCTCTTCTTTTTTCTAATTCTTTACCAATATCAACTCCATAATTAAATAAGTGCGTCTGATCATGACTTCCTGTAATAACATGCCATTTCATTCCAGGATATTTTGGTAAGGTGTCTAAAGTGTACTCAAGTTGTCCAGTCGCACCATACAAAAATACTTCATAATTATGTATTGGTCTAATCCTACTATAGTCTCCATCAGTTATATCTCCAACATGAAAAATATCAGTTATACCACGGTTATATGCTTCAAAAACTGAAGTGTTTACCATAGAAGGTTCACTATAAATACTACCATAATGTGTATCGCTTACAACTAAAAATTCTTTTTTATGAAGTTCTTCTTTTGGTGGCTTAATATATATACTTTTTGATTTTTTAAAATTCTTTTTAACAATTAATTCATCATCAATATCTATAATTTCAATATTCTTTCCTCTTTGATTTAATAAATCAATAATACCCATTAATTCTTTATCATTAACACCAAGTTTATTCATTAAATCATTAAAACTTTCTTCTTTCTTAATATATTTATAAATATTATCCAATTTAAGTGTTAAATTATCTTTTTTAGGTTTAATTTCTTTAACTTTTTTATCACTAGTTATAACAAGTGGTTTTAAAGTAATATACGTTTCTTTACTAGGTATATAATATGGTATTAAAGTTGATGTAAGACTTTTCATTTTACCATTTTTATTATAACTTAAATGAAAAGTATAAGCACCAATTGTATTTTGTTGACTTAAGTTTCTCATTTTAGGAGTTCTTGCAACTAAAGAAGGAATAGTAAACATTCTAGTATCTCTAATAGTAGGAAACTCTTGTGCAGTTAGTGTTCCACCTAAAAATATTGCATCATAGTCTTCATAACTGGCAAGACTTCTTGCATATTTTTGAGGAGGATATGCAATTGTATAACTTTCTCCTTGTTTCTTTAATGCTTCAATTCTAAAATTAACTTTATTAAAATTAACATTAGCGGATTTTGGTCCTAAATATATTAAATCACTTCTATTATTTTCAATATATTCTCCAATATTTAATTCTTTACTCCAAGTATGGTCACATTTTCCAGTAATAAATAGAGTAGTAATACCTTCAACTTTAGGAAAATACTCAATAAAATGATTTGCTTGACCGAGAGCTGTATTACTTATTAAACTCTTCCCATACTCATAGATGTCCTTATTTTTGTATTCACCTTCTAAAAGGTTTCCAGCAATGATAACGTATTTAATATTTTCATTTTTGAATTTTTTATATAAGTCATTTAATATGGAAATTTGTTCATTAGTAGAACCAAATCTAGTATCACTTATAACAGCAAATTTAGTTATATCATCAACATCTTCAGTTATATTGTAAACATTTTCTTTAGTATAATCTGGGTGATAATTAATAATGAGCCTAATGTTATCACCTTTACCGGTACTAATAACATCAAGCCCATCATCTTTTAATTTTTTAATATAACCAAATAATTCAAATTCTGACACGTCAAAATACTTTACTAAATTAGTTACTGTTTCTCCTTTTTCAAGTTTTGTTTTTAATTCTTCTATGTTCATATCACACCTACCTTAATTTAATTATAACAATGTTTTATTAAAAATAAAAGAGAATTTTGACTATAAAATAATGTTATGTTATAATTTTATTTAGAAAGAGTGATTATATGTATATAGATAATAAATATAATTTAGTTTTACCTAAAACTATTGATTTACCAAAAGAAGTTTATTTAACTTTTGTGGATAATAATACTTTAATAATTTGTTCTAAAATAAATGAGTTATCTTTTTCTAAAGATAAAGATATAAGAAATACTATAAGAATAATTCTTTCAAATACATTTAAAGTAATTAATAATAATGGACTTATTAGAATACCTAATGTTATTTTAGATAAACTAGATTTTGAAGAATTTAATATAGAGTATACTAGTAATAATAGTATAATAGTTAAGGGTAAAATCCTAGAAAGTAGTAGAGGAAATAATGTATAAATTTAGAAATGATTTGTTAAATAGTGATAGTGAGTTTAAAAGTATTTTTAATGAGTTATATAATAGGAGTAGTATAAGAGAGTTTTCACCTGAACTTGTTAATATTATAAGAAAAGATAAAACCCCAATTAGAATAGAAGGGTATGGTCCTTTAGCATTTAGTGATTTATTTAGACTTGATTTAACTGGAGGTAAATGTAGAACGTGTACTTATGAAATGGTTTTACTTTTAGATAAATTAGGAATTTATAGTGAAGCTGTGTATACGGTTAATAAGCATTTTGTAGGTACGATAGGTAGCTCTTTTGGAGGACACTGGTTTGTTGAAATACACACTTCTAATGGTATTGTATGTGTTGATACATCACTTCAAGTAATGGGTTCTAAAAGTGCTTTTACTTCTTTAGGACATGATGTAAGAGAAAGAAAAGACATAGATTCATTATTTAAAATGTATCCTGATTTAGTAGATTATCAAGAAAATATGGTAATTGATTCTTTAATTAAATAACTTCTATATCAATAAGATTTTTATAATATATTCTAGTATTATTTATTAGAATATATTTTTCTATTTCATTAACTTTTTTTATATTACCTGTTATATAGAAAAGTATTCCTTTATTAAAGTATTTAACTTTAACTAAAGTATTTTCATTAACATCTTTTAAAATATTATCTATTTTAATAATTCTATCTTCCATAATAACTGGTTTATCTATTAAACTTCTATTTCTTTCTATATCTAATATATCTTTATATTTAAGTAATGTATTAAAAGGTTTCCATTTAACCATTTTTCTTTGCATAAAATCCTCCCATTACTTATTATGTCCACCCATTTTTTTATTACGCATTTTTATTGTACTATAATTAAGTAAACTAGATGCTTTTAAAATAGCATTATCTCCAAATTTTTTATTTATTTCATCAACTACTATTGGAATTTCATTAATTGTTTCATTAACTTCTTCAAATAAATTTAATTGTACATAGTTATTATCAGTTATCTTACCTAGAGATATACTAACTTTTCTAATAGGTTCTTCTTCTATGTAAGAATCATATATGCTTTTACATACACTAAAAATAACATTTTCATTATCTGTACTTTCACTTAGTTTTTTAGAATGATAAAATCCTCCACCAACACTTCTAGAGTATCCTATACCAAAACCAACTACACCACAAACTTTTTTATTATTTCTAAGTCTTTTACAAATAGTTTCACACATTTCTTTAATAATTAGTATGGCTTCTTCAGGTGTATAATCTTTATATAGTATTTGACTAAGTCCATAACTTTTATTCTTTATTTCATATTTATCATCTTTTATATTAGAGTTATCTATTCCATTTGCATGTAAGTATAGTTCTTCACCAAGTACACCAAATCTCTTTTTATAAAAGTCTTTACTATATTTATTAATATCTCCAACTTTATATATTCCTAAATCATTTAATTTTTTCATAGTTTTAGAACCAATTCCCCACATTTCATCTAGTGGTGTTATATTCCATAATTTAGTTTTAACATCTTCATAAGTCCATTTAGCAATAAAGTCAGGACTATGTTTACTTTCAATATCAAGTGCTACTTTAGCAAGAAGTAAGTTGGGCCCTATTCCACATGTACTAGTAAGTCCTGTCTTCTCTTTAATTCTAGCCATTATAGTTTTGGCTAAAGTAAAGTCATCCATCTTATATAATTTTAAGTAATCTGTAACATCTAAAAATGCTTCATCTATAGAGTATACGTGCATATCTTCTTTACTTATAAAATCTAAAAAACAATTAATAACTTCTTTACTTTTCTTAACATACAAACTCATTCTAGGTGGTGCAGTAATATATTTGATATTCTTAGGTATTTCAAAAACTCTTCCACGAGAAGGTACGCCAAGAGTTTTCATATACGGAGTAACTGCAAGAGTAATCGCTCCACCTTTTCTAGATGGGTCGGCCACGATTAGTGGGGTAGTAAACGGGTCTAAATTTCTCTCAACACATTCAACTGAAGCAAAAAAACTTTTTAAATCAATACATAAAATATTTCTTTCATTCATTTTAACACCACCTTTTGTTTGTATTAAGTATAACATATTTTTGTTTGTATGGTCAATAACCAATATATGGAATTAAATAACTATATAAGCATACACTTTACTAGGGGGAAAATATGAATAAAAAGTTACCTAATATATTCGTTAATAAAAATACTGGAATAGTTAAAAATAATGAAGAATTTTATTATGGAAAAGATAATATAAATAATGAGACTAAAATAATTGATAATAATATGAAAGATATATTAATTAGAAAAAAGATAGATGATATTTTTAATAGTAGTAGTTTTATTTATAAAGCAAGAGTTATTATAACAACTAAAGATAATGATAAAGAATATACATTAATTGGAAGAGATAAAAATAAATTACTTACAATAGATAATGAAACTATATTAATAAGTGATGTGTTAGACATTAAAAAAATATAATGTCTTTTACTTTTGTTCTACAAAATGTTATAATGGTGGTAAGAAAGTAAAGGGTGTTATAATGAAGATTAAGACAAAAATAATATTATCTATAACTTTAATATTAATGTTTATTATATTTACTATATCTATATTATTTAGATTAAATGTATTTGATAAAACTAAAGAAGGTAATGAAAGTAATATAGAAATAATAAATAAACAAGTTGAAACTAAACTTAAAAGTGGCTATAAACTATTAGATATAAATAATGAAGGGATACTTAAAAGTCCTTATATGAAAGTAGAAGATAATAAATATAATATTAATTTACATGATAATAAAGATAACTATATAAATGTTTTTAATGATGAAAATATAACATATTATGAATGTAAAATAAATGAGTATTGTTTTAATTTTGATAAAGGGAGTTATTATTTTAGTAATAAAACTACAACTAATATAGTTGATTTAGATAATCCTAACTTTTATGTACTTAGTAGTTTTTTAAGAACTAATAAAGATAAAATAATAAATAATACTAATATAAAGGTGAATTATTATGTAAATTTATATCATACTAAGAATGGGGAAAATATTTATAAGTTAATTGTTATTGATGAGAATTTAGATTTATATGAATTTAATTATATAAGAAGTTTAAATTTTAATAGGGTTAATACTTGTAAGATAAGTAAAGTTTTATATAAACAAAATAATAATAAATTATCTTTATTAATTATATTTGAAGATACTAGTTCTAAAGAATATAATGATTATTTGAAAGATGGTAATATATAGGTATTGATAAAATTAAAAAAATATTTTATAATTAATATTGTAATAGAATAGGTGATAATATGGGACTAGAAAA
>ENA-ORRN01000220-ORRN01000220.1-human-gut-metagenome-genome-assembly--contig:-NODE-220-length-47160-cov-10.246577_pt1 | contig 47160 bp, 38 predicted proteins | sample MGYA00242174_ERZ509132 | MGnify/ENA primary metagenome ERZ509132 (study PRJEB26280, sample SAMEA2338671) | human gut metagenome | biome: human gut; feature: human-associated habitat; material: faeces... | reverse complement strand
TTCTGGAACGGGAGCGGGAGGTTCCCCTACAGATGTCCCTGAATGAACTGCTGGGAGAGACCATCCCGGTAGAACAAATTTTGAAGGAGCGGATTATACCATGCAAAAAACGAACAATGAATTCGTAGAAGGTCGTTCCTGCCAACGTCCGCGCCTTCGTGGACATGAAGGTGGAGAGCCAGAAGCCAAAAAGAAAGGGGAAGGATGCTTCCGTTTCTGCCGTCGGGGATCGACTGTGAACGAAGAAGAAAGGGGCAGCAGAAAGAAAGCCATTCGTCTGAAGTGTCTGGACTGCTGCTGCGGCAGTGCCTATGAGGTGCGCCTTTGTCCGGCCAGACAGTGTCCGCTTTGGCGGTTCCGTCTGGGGACGGAGTGCAGGGAGGAATCCACCGAAAATGCAGAGGGTTCTCAGGAAAACTGCTTGGACGAATCTCCGCCCGTGGGCAAGGAGGTTCTCAAGTGAACACACCTGGTTTGCGGGGATTGTACGACGATTGGGGCGGGACAGAGGTCTGCCGTAAAGCGCCCGGGGGTGGTGATCCTGCCTGAGAGATCAGAACTTCGGTATTGAGATCGAAATGACGGGCATCACCCGGAGCGCGGCGGCGAGGATCATCGCCGGACATTTTCATTCTTCTGCTGTTCATGTAGGCGGTACCTACGACACCTATACGGTGGAGGATAACACCGGACGGAAATGGAAGGTGGTTTCCGACGCCAGTATCAAGTGTCAGTCCCGGGGGGAGCGGACTGCCAGCCGCCTGTACGCGGTGGAGATGGTAACGCCCATCTGCAAGTATGAGGACATCGAGACAATTCAGCAGCTGGTGCGGGAGCTGCGCCGGGGCGGAGCCAGAGTAAACGACAGCTGCGGAATCCACATCCACGTGGACGCGTCCCGGCACGATCCCAAGACCCTGCGCAATATCGTCAATATCATGGCGTCCAAGGAGGATCTGCTGTACAAGGCGTTGAATGTGCAGATCGACCGGGAGTGCTATTGTCAGAAGGCAGACCTGCGGTTTCTGGAGGATGTGAACCTGAAGCACCCCAAGTCCATGGCTGAATTTGAGACCCTGTGGTACAACGGTGATTCCCGGCGGAATGTACATTATGACTACTCCCGCTATCACGCGCTGAATTTGCACAGCGTGTTCAGCAAGGGAACCGTTGAGTTTCGGATGTTCAATTCCACCCTCCACGCCGGGGAGGTCAAGAGCTATATTCAGCTGTGTCTGGCGATTTCCCACCAGGCACTGGTGCAGCAGCGGGCGATGCGCGCCAGAACCCACTCGGAAAATGAAAAGTACACCTTCCGCACTTGGCTCCTGCGGCTGGGGCTGATTGGGGACGAGTTCAAAACCGCCCGACAGCATCTGCTGAAAAATCTGGAGGGCAACATCGCATGGAAAGACCCGGCGCAGGCAGAGCGTCAGCGGGAGCGCCTGATGCAGCAGCGGCTGGAGCAGGCCCGCGCTTCCGCTCCCGATACGGTACAGGAAGCACGACAGGAAATCACAATGGAATACGGATAGGAGGAACTATGGCAAAATTGTATGTTGCCTATGGCAGCAATCTGAACAAGGAGCAGATGCGCTACCGCTGCCCCGCGGCAAAGTTTGTGGGGACAGGAATTATTGAGGGCTATGAGCTGCAATTCAAAGGAGCGCTTCATGGCGCCTGCGCTACCATCGCGCCAAAGGAAGGCGCTGCTGTTCCGGTGGGGATCTGGACGATCCAGAAGCCGGACGAAAAACGTCTGGATATCTATGAGGGCTACCATGAGCATGGACACAGCTTTTACAATAAGGAGCAGATATCCGTGAAGATGGACGATGGCAGCACCATCACCGGCATGGTCTACATCATGGATCCCAGAATGGATTTCGGGAACCCCAGCGCAGGGTACTACGACATCGTTCACAGAGGCTATGAGGATTGCGGACTGGACACGGCTGTGCTGAATCGAGCGGTGAGCGACAGCATGGATCTGGCACAGCACAGGATGGAGCGTGAGGGACTGCGGTTTTGCTAGGAGGGATCTGTGTGTCGAAGCAAAAACGCCTGAAAAAGCAGCTGGGTACAGGTTACCAGTTTGAGCAGCGGTTCTCCGCGAAGAATCTGGCGCGGATGCTGCGGCGGCTGGAGGGAAGCAATCACTTTCGTGTTGCGGCAATCCTGTCTGCGGGAGCCGTGCGGCTGGAAGCGGTGGTGTACTGGGACAATGGGAAATACTCTCTGGGGTATGACCTTCTGGTAAAGGACACACCGTTCAGTCCGGATTGGATCTGCTATGAGAATCTGCCTGACCCGGTGCGCTACGATGTCCGGAATCTGGAACGGGAGATGTTTCAGGTGCTGGACAGGGCTGTGAAAAAGTATGACCTGAGCTTTACAGAATGCCGGTTCCCCAAGCTGGACGGCAGCAGCGGTAAGCGAAAGTGAGTGACCAAGCAAGGGAATATTTTGATGTTTGGAGGTGAGAATTTTGAAGAAGAAGTGGATCGCGGTACTGGCCGCTCTGGCGGTGATTGGCACCGCGGTGGCCGGTTTCCTTCGTTGGAAGAGATAAAGCCGGTGGGTCGAAAAACAAGCGGGAGAAAGGAACGGTGCTGTGGCACCGTTCCAGTTCACAGCGTCGGGCAGTGCCCGCCGCTCTTTTCGGAGCTTTTCAGGATAAAGAAAGCTGTTTCCGAACTATTCAGGAAAAAATGGATAGGTGCCGCTTTTGGGGGCTTGGTGCCTGGTGACGGTGCCTATGAAAGCAACTATCCTAGAGCGGCAACGGTTTTTCGCGTGATGCAGGTGGCACCTATTAGTTAAGTGGAGGAAATATGAGTGAAAAAAAGCAGCAAGCACCGGAGAAAGAACTGAAGCGGAGATTCCAGCTCTGGCTGAGACCATCTGTGCTGGATATGGCAGAAGAACTGTACGAATGTGATAACTGCATCAGCAAAAGTGAGTTCATCGAAAAGGCTATCCAGTTTTATGCAGGATACCTCTATTCCAAGCAATCGCAGGATTACCTACCCAAGATCGTCACATCCACCATCAAAGGAATTACGGCAGAGAACACCAATCAGATATGCCGAATCCTTTTTAAGCTGGCCGTAGAACTGTCCATCACCATGAATGTGGTGGCAGCCACCTGCAATATCAGCCGGGAGCAGTTGGATCAGCTTCGTGGAATGTGTGTATCCCAGGTAAAGAAGACCAATGGATCTTATTCGTTCACGGATGCCTACGATCTGCAAAAGCGGTAAATAATGCCGAGATTAGTAACGAAATTCAAGTATATGAAGCCCGGTGCCGGAGGCAAGCCTATGGGAGGGTATGCCAAGTATATTGCCACCCGTGAGGGGGTGGAGAAGATCGATGACTCCCAACGCCATGCACCAGCAACGATAAAACAGCAGGAGCTGATTATGCGAATTCTCCGGGATTTCCCGGATGCCAAAGAGAGCCATGAATACGAGGACTACCGCAGGGAAAAGACCGTAGGAAATGCCTCGGAATTCATCACCCGCGCACTGGAAGAAAACATGGACCGGGTTGCGGACAGCAAGACCTATGCGGACTACATTGCTACCCGCCCCAGGGCGGAGCGTTTTGGTAGTCATGGCCTCTTTACGGATGACGGTGTGCAGGTGCAGTTAAGTAAAGTATCCCAGGAGCTGAATGAATACACCGGCCATGTTTACACCACAATCCTCTCCCTTCGGAGGGAGGATGCCGCCCGTTTGGGCTTCGATAACGGAAGCCGTTGGCGGGATTTCCTGCGAGGCCAGACCCAGACGATATCGGAAAATCTGAAGATCCCAATGGAGCATCTGCGGTGGTATGCAGCCTACCATGACGAAGGGCATCACCCCCATATCCACATGATTGCCTACTCCACCGTACCCGGTGAGGGGTATTTATCGGATAAGGGTGTAGAAACGATGCGATCCACATTCGCAAGAGATATATTCAAGCAGGATATGCACCAAATCTATGCACAGCAGGCCCAGTTCCGTGACCAGCTCCGGGAGCAGGGGCGGGAGTCTGTGGCAGAAATTGTGGCACAGATCAACAGCGGAGTCTACAGCAATACCAAGGTGGAAGCTCTGCTGGTGAGCCTCAGTGATCGGCTTTCCCGCACCTCCGGGAAGAAGGTCTACGGATACCTGAAAGCCGATGTAAAAGCCATCGTGGATGAAATCGTGGCAGAGCTGGCAGCAGACGAGAGAATCCGTAAGCTCTATGACCTGTGGTATGAGCAGCGGGAAGATGTGCTGAGAACCTATACAGACCACTTCCCGGAGCGGGTGCCTTTGGAGCAGAACAAGGAATTTAAGACCATCCGCAATGCGGTGATACAGGAAGCTATGAAGATCGTAAGCGGCATCCAGCAGGCGGCAGAACTGGAGCCCCAGCAGGATGTGTGGGAGGTTGACTTGCCATCCGGCGAGGAACCTGACATGGAAGCGATGGCAGATCCCAGCTACTGGACGGCACAATTTCAACCCAAATTCACGGAGGTGGAGCCCGTAATCAGTGAGACAGATCCTGTGGATGTGGAGCCAGAGGATGCTCCCACACTTCGCAGTTCAAACAGCAAGGAATGGTGGTCGGACTACTACAAGCTGGCTCGGAAATATCTCTATGGAACCAAGGAGAGAAAGCCTGATTACAGTAAAGCCTGGCCCATTCTGCTTCTGGAAGCAAACCGTGGGAACGGATATGCCTGCTACGATTTGGGACGGATGTACCTGCTGGGGCAGGGTTGCGACGAAGATGAGGAAGAAGCACAGCGGTGGTTCCGGGATGCCCTGGAAGCCTTTCAGACGGCGGAAATGGCTGCGGAGAAGAAAGGATACCTGCGTTACCGAATCGGAAAATGCCACGCATACGGACACGGTGCAGAGCAGAACTATGAAGAATCCGCCAAGTGGTTCCGGCAGGCGGTGGACGAGAATAACCCCTTCGCAGCCTACTCCCTGGCTGGACAGTACCTCCGGGGGCAGGGTGTTGAACGGAGCGATGCGGAGGCCTACGGTCTCTACCATATGGCGGCAACCCATGAGAAACAGTCTAATGCCTATGCCCAATACCAGCTCGGAAAGATGCACCGGGATGGGATCGGTACGGAGGTCAATCCGGAGGAATCCAGACTGTGGTACGCCAAAGCCTGTCGGGGCTTCCTGGCCATGGAAGAGAACGTGGCGGACGACCGCCTGTACTACCGTCTAGGTTCTATGAATATGACCGGAACCGGTACAGAGGTGGATCTGGAAAGGGCTCGATACTACTTCGAGAAGGCTTCAGAGCTAGGTAACGCAGATGCCCTGTATGGCCTCGGCAAGCTGTATCTGAAGCCAGAATTCCCTGACTACGATCCGGCCAAAGCGGTGGAATATCTGGAAGAAGCAGCGCAAAAGGACAATGCCTTTGCCAAGTACCAGCTGGGGAAGCTGCTGTGTCAGGGCGAGCTGGTGCCAAAGGATATCGCCAGAGGTCTCCCTCTTCTGGAAGAACTGGCGGAGAACGGTGTCACCTTTGCATCCTATATTGCCGGCAAGGTCTATCTCAAGGAAGAAGGCTGGCAGGACATCAAAAAAGCCATCCTCTACTTCCGGCAGGCGGCAGAGGCTGGCAATCCTTTTGCGGAATATCAGCTGGGGAGGATCTACTATTTCGGAAACGGTGTTCGTGCGGATCAGGAAAAGGGACTGGAATATCTGAAGGGGTCGGCAGCTCACGGTAATGAGTATGCCGCCAATTTGCTGATTACTATTCAGCAACAGCATACCTGGGGTGTGGCATCCTGTACTGCATCCCTGATTGCCCAGCTTGGGCGGATTTTCCAGGAGCAAGATCAGAAGCAGAGTCAGCGCCAGCGGCCCCGGATGGACCGGAAGCACCGCCGTGAAATCGAAGAAAAGAAGCAGGCAATGGGTATCCGGGATTAATAAAGGAGGAAATGTCATTGAAAATCAGCTATAAGCCTCTCTGGAAGCTGCTGATCGATAGAGATCTGAAGAAAAAGGACTTATGCGAGATGGCAGGGATCAGTCCTGCCTCCATTACTAAGATGGGTAAATGCGGTCATGTGACCACGGAAACACTGGAAAAGATATGCCTTGCTCTGGATTGCCGGGTGGAGGATATTCTGGAACTGCAGCCCGGAGAGCAGGAAGTAATGACGGATGAGGAAGAAGTTACACAGGAAATCGCAATGGAAATGACCATGTAAGACAGGCTGGAGGCAAACCCCAAGCTCGTATGTACCGGGCAATTTATCTGCACATAATCCGCGGAAAATTGTGCAGAAAGAGGCGGCACAGGGGCAAGTGCGTTTGCAAATCTATGCCGCCGCCAGGGAGGAAGTCTAACTGTACGGTGACACCAGCTCCCTGTCATCATGACACCGGTTCGAACTTTCCACCTGAAGATTTTACAGCAGATAGAAGAAGTTTGAAGTCCTATGTAAGACAAGATAAGTAAAAATTTCTCTATCCCTCACTCGGAGAAATGATTCCGGGTAGCAGCTGGATAGACAGGAACAAGGAGGAAAAATGGGAACATACATCCCCTTCACAGAGCAGCAGCGGGAACAGGCCAGACTGACAGATCTGGCGGCATTCCTGCGGCAGTGCGGCGAGGAAGTGAAACGGTCCGGCTCGGAGAATATGTGGCTGGATCATGGACAGAAGGTGACCATCCGGGGTAACTTGTGGTTCCACCAGTATGAGCAGGTTGGTGGCGATGCGGTGGACTTTGTGCGCCGCTTTTACAACCTGGACTACCGGGAAGCGGTGCTGACACTGACTTCTATGGGTGTGGGCATGATCCGGGAGCCTGTAGAACCTTTCACACAGAAGCCGCTGCAGATTCCTGCCAAGTATGAGAATATGCGGCGGGTATATGGATACCTGTTACAGCGCCGTGGCATCGACAAGGAGGTGCTGGATACCTTCGCCTACCGGGGGCTGGTTTATGAGTGTGATCGTTACCACAATGCCGTGTTCGTGGGGATCGATAAGGAGAAGGAAATCCGTCATATCCACAAGCGAAGCACCGCAGCTCAGGGTGGATTCAAAGGCAACGCACCGGGCAGCGAACCGGAGTACAGCTTCCACTGGCATGGTGGCGGCGACGTGCTGTATCTCTTCGAAGCGCCCATCGATATGCTGTCCTTTATCTCCATGTTCAAGCACTGCTGGAAAAGCCAGAGTTATGCGGCATCCTGCGGTGTTTCGGACAAGGTTCTGTGGCAGATGCTGAAGGATGGCCCCCACATCAAGAAGGTGTACATCTGCTTCGATAATGATAAACCCGGACAGCAGGCAGCGCAGAGAATCTCCAGAGAGATGACCGAAAAGAATATCTGGCATGAGATCTATCCACCTGAGAATAAGGACTGGAACGAGGATCTGCTGAAGTGGCGAAAGGGGCAGGTATAATGGAAGGAATCCCAATGCTGATCCTCTCCGTGGGAGGCATCATTCTGATGCTGTTTTTCGTGACCTATTCCTCACAGCGGCACAACCTTAACAGCATCAAGGATAAGACTGTGGGCAACGGTCAGCACGGTACCGCCCGATGGGCCACCCAACAGGAGATCAAACGAATCTATCACCATGTGCCATTTACACCGGAGCTGTGGCGGCAGGCAGCCAGAGAGGGCAAGCAGCCGACAGCAAATGGAAAGTCACTGCCGCAGGGCATCGTTCTGGGATCTAAAGGCAATAGGACCACTACGGCATTGGTGGACTCGGACGACATCCATGTGATGATGATCGGCGCGTCAGGTGTCGGTAAGACAGCCTACTTTCTGTATCCGAACCTGGAATATGCCTGCGCCAGCGGGATGAGCTTTCTTGCCCTGGATACCAAGGGCGACCTGGCCCGGAACTACGGTGCTATTGCCAGGGATATCTATGGATACCGGATATCTGTGGTGGATCTTCGTGAGCCGACCCGGTCAGATGGCAATAACCTGCTGACCCTGATCAACCGCTATATGGACAAACACCGGGAAGATCCCAAGGATATTGGAGCCAAGGCAAAAGCAGAAAAGTACGCGAAGATCCTCGCCAAGACCATCATCAATCCGGAGGGTGACGGTACTGATCGTGGTCAGAACGCCTACTTCTATGATTCGGCAGAAGGACTCCTGGCATCGGTAGTTCTGCTCCTGGCGGAGTTCCTGCCCCCAGAGGAAACAGGCGGGTATGAGATGCGGCATATCGCCTCGGTGTTCAAGCTGGTGCAGGAGCTTCTGATGCAGAGTTCCTCCCGGCGAGGGGGCAACCAATTCCAGGAACTGATGAGTCTGCTGCCAGCCGACCACAAGGCAAAGTGGCTGGCAGGATCTGCATTGACAGCGTCTGACCAGGGTATGAATTCCATCATGTCCACGGTGCTTTCCAAGCTGAATGCGTTTCTGGACACGGAGCTGGAACAGGTTATCTGCTTCGATGGGAGCATCGATGCGGAGCTGTTCGTCAAAGAAAAATGTGCCATCTTTCTGATCCTTCCGGAAGAAGATGCAACCAAGAATTTCGTAGCCAGTCTGATGATCCAGAATCTGGCCCGTGAGTTGTTCTCTGTGGCAAATGAACACGGTGGTAAGCTGCCCAACCGGGCAGTATTTTTCTGCGATGAGCTGGGTACCATGCCGCCCTTTGACATCCTGCCTCTGTTCTCCGCAGGACGGTCCCGCCGCCTGACATTGGTGCCTATCATCCAGAGTCTTGCTCAGCTGGAAAAGAACTATGGTAAGGAGGGCAGCGAGATCATGTGTGATAACTGCCAGGACACCATTTTTGGCGGTTTCGCGCCAAACAGTCAGACAGCGAATACGCTCTCCGGGAACCTGGGCAGCAGAACCGTTCTGTCCGGTACGGTGACCAAGGGTAAGAATGATGACTCTCAATCGCTGCAGATGATGGAGCGCCCGCTCATGTCTCCGGACGAACTGAAATCCATGCCTAAGGGCAGCTTTGTGGTGATGAAAACCGGCACACACCCCATGAAAACCAAGCTGAAGCTGTTCTTCGAATGGGGAATCCAATTCCAGAAACCTTTGGAGATGCCGGATCGAGGAAGTCGGCCTGTTTACTATGCGGGGAAGCAGGACTTGGAACGGTCAATTCTGTCCCAATTCCCCATGATCCATATGCCAATGGGGGCAGCTATGCCGCCCAGAGTACAAACGGCTTCGAAGCCGATGCCTGCACAGATAAACATCAACACAGAAGATGAATAAAGGGTGGGGCCAAAGGGTCCCACCCAAAATGGAGGAATATGAAATGCGGAATCTAACAGAGCTATACCGAATGGATTTGCCTCATAGGGCAATCTCTGTGTACATATATCTTTCTGATCGGGCAGGAAAGAAAAATATCTGCTGGCCGTCGATTCCAACCATATCCAAAGATCTGAAGCTGTCTGAATCAACTACACGCAGAGCGTTGAGCGACCTGCGAAAAGCGGGACTAATCCAGACAGAACAGCGCCATCGCGAGAATGGTGGAAACAGCAGTTTGCTATATCAATTGGAATAATAGGTAAGGCCAGTGAATTCCAACTCGGATGTAATGATTTTCAGCACTTTTTGATATGATTAGGGAGATGTATCGTTAACACAAAAAATAATAGCAGAATGATTAAGTGGGAGATACCACAAGTCTGTGATTTCTCCCGCTCTTAATGTTTTAATGAAGGCAATTGTAAAAAACTGCTTGTGAGCAATCAACCGGTGTTGGAACGGATGGTAATTATTCCGATTTTTGTGTTTGCAATCGTGCGTATACAGGGCGGATAATCAGCGAGTCTAAGTATACTTCCAATGAAAAATAGAGAAGGAACCATAGTAATCCGGCATGAACAAACACCTTCGGGAGGAAAAGAAATACTACCACCGGCAAAACCAGGAGAATGATATGTACAATTGAGCGAATGGGATATGCGAATGAAATAAGGAAAGCATTTGCGATTGTTTGTTTAAATGAATTATCGAACTGGGATGCCAGTAAGAAAATCTGAGATGCTACAAACAGATATAGGACAGTCAGTATGACAAGGGCGCACACACCGATACTCTCATAAGGAATGTCCGCAATCAGAAACAGGTAGCAATCGGCAATCAGAAAAACACCGCATAATAACACAGTTGCCCAAAGGGCGAACGTACTTTTGATACTGGAGATAAATACGCTGATATACTTCTTCACTCCGGCACTTTCTCTTCTTGCCCAGCACATCCCAACGCAATAGAGCGCCACTCGAGCTGCACCTATTGTAAAAATAGGGATACAGCATAGTAAATACAGGCAATTTACTACGATCATATCTGCGAGCAGTGAAAGACCGCCCATCAGTTTTGAATCCGGAGAGAATATTGCGTTCACAGAATAGCCTCCTCCTCAATAATCAAATCGTACGCCCTGCGGACAGTTCTATTTTACTGAATATTTTTCCAATATGTCAAGATTGACATCAACACCGATGCCGGGCTTATCAGGCACGTAGATGTACCCATCTTCGACGACAATTCCATCATTAATCAGATCTAGACGGAAGGGATGACTGGACTGGTCGAACTCCAGCATGAGCTCGACAGGCGTATCGCATACAGGGGTCGGGGGTAAGCTGGCAACAAACTGCAGCGCTGCAGCAAGGCCAATACCGGAGCCCCAGGCATGGGGAATGACGGCACAGTTATATGCCTGGGCAATAGCGGCCATTTTCTTGCATTCCGTAAAACCACCTGCGGAACACAGGTCAGGCTGATAAATATCCAGAGCACCGGCTCTTAGCCATTCGTTCATATGGAACTTACCAAAAATCTCTTCGCCAGCGGCAATATAGGAGGAGGAAATGTTCCGAATGGCTCGGTAGCCTTCCATGTCTTCAGGTGTCAGAGGTTCTTCGTAGAAATACAGTTTTTCGGGTTCCAGCTCCCGGATGATGCGACGGGCAACTGCCTGGGAATAGCAAGCATTGAAATCGGCCATCAGCATGATATCGTGACCGATAGCATGACGCACTGCACGGACATACTCAATATCAGCGTCCGGGGTGAAGCCTAACTTAAGCTTCATTCCCTTAAAGCCGGCAGATTTGAGCTTCAGTGCTTCCCCCACAGCGGTTTCGGGATATTTCTCGCCATCATACCGATAAAAGCCTGTGGCATAGGCCAGAAGTTTTTCACGGAATCTGCCACCAATTAACCGGCTGACAGGCTGACCGAGCTGCTTGCCGTTTAAATCCCAGAGGGCAATGTCAAGACCGCTGAGTGCATTTAGGGCAATTCCACGCTGACCAAAAGGACGAGACTTGTTGTAGAGTGTTTCCCAAATGACCTCAACGTCCAGGCTGTCCTTTCCGATGACCTCATTCCTGTAACAATGTTCAATAAATGCGGCAGCCAGGTGCGGGGACTGCTGACCGTGGCACATGGACTCACCATAGCCTCTCGTGCCGTCCTCGCCTATTACTTCCACAATGACGGAGCTTCGCTGGTACACCCAGCCCTGAGAGAATTTGAAGGGCTTGTCGATTTTCGCGGAGATTTTGTGCACATTAATATCTTTGATGATCATTTACTCATTCACTCCTAAACTCGCTATTACAGAAATAAAAACGCTTTGAAATATAAAATGCAATATAAACATTATCGCAGAAAAATCGGGACTTGTCAATATACTCCTATAATATTTATCCAATAGTGGAGGAACAACTCATAATGAGATTTGTTATATAAAAAAGATATTGACATTTAAAAAATAGAGAGTTATAATAAGTGATAGAAGTAAACCTTTTTTAACATAGAAGGGAGGGATAAATTTGACTAAAGCAGAAATTGCCAAAATCGTTGAGCAAGAAAAAATTATCGCCATCGTTCGGGGTGTAGAACCTCAAAAATGCATCGATGTCGCAAAAGCACTATATGATGGCGGCATCCGCATGATGGAGATCACATTCAACGCAAAAGATTCCGCGGGGGATCCGGATACTGCTGCCTGCATTGGTGCAATTCATAAGGAATTTGGTGCAGATATGCTGGTGGGCGCTGGCACCGTGCTGAATACCCGTCAGGTGGAACTCACGGCGGAAAATGGCGGCAGCTTCATTATCTCCCCCAATGTGAATGAAGCGGTGATTCGCCGCACCAATGAACTGGGGATGCTATCCATGCCGGGAGCCTTGACCCCCACAGAGATTGAGGCGGCGCATGCGGCAGGTGCAGAATTTGTGAAGGTGTTCCCTGTAGTCACCATGGGGCCAGCATATATCAAGGCCATTCGCGCTCCACTGAGCCACATTAAGATGCTGGCTGTTGGCGGCATCAACGAGAAGAATCTGGAAGACTATCTGAAGGCGGGTGTGCTGGGCGCTGGCGTCGGTGGAAATCTGGCGAATAAAGAATGGGTGCATGCCGGAGAGTTCTGGAGGATTACTGAGGTTGCCCGGCAACTGACGGACATTGCGAAGAAATTTAGGTAATGCGCTTAAAATATGTAAGGAGGAAATGGATATGAAAGCTGTGACCTTTGGCGAAATCATGATGCGTCTAAACCCGGAGGCCCACCTACGGTTTCAACAGGCAGAAAAATTTGAGGCATCCTATGCCGGCGGTGAGGCCAATGTGGCGGTGTCTCTGGCCAATTACGGCATTCAGGCCGCATTCGTTTCCAAGGTTCCCGCCCATGAGATCGGCCAGAACGCAGTGAACGCGCTGCGCCACTTTGGCGTAGAAACTGGCGACGTAGTACGGGGTGGCGAGCGACTGGGTATCTACTTTGTGGAAAAAGGCGCCTCCCAGAGAGCTTCCAAGGTCATTTATGACCGCGCCGGTTCCGCAATCGCCTTGGCAGAGCCTTCGGATTTTGATTGGAATCGGATTTTTGACGACACTGACTGGTTCCACTTTACCGGCATCACCCCTGCCCTTGGTGGTAAACTGCCGGAGATTTGTCTTGATGCATGTAAAGCTGCAAAGAACCTGGGCGTGAAGGTTTCCTGCGACCTGAATTTCCGTAAGAAGCTCTGGAGCAGTGAAAAAGCCAACGAGGTTATGTCCAAGCTCATGCCTTATGTGGATGTTTGCATTGCCAACGAAGAGGATGCAAAGGACGTATTTGGTATTGAAGCGGCCAATTCCGATATCAACACCGGAAAGATCAGCCACGAAGGCTACATAAGTGTTGCCCAGCAGTTAACCGATCGTTTCGGTTTTGAAAAGGTTGCCATTACCCTACGCGGAAGTCATTCAGCTTCTGTCAATGAATGGGCCGGTATGCTCTATAGCAGTGGCAGCGCCTTCTTCTCAACGAAGTATACGATCCAAATCGTGGATCGAGTGGGTGGAGGCGACAGTTTCGGTGGTGCGCTCATTTACGCTCTGCTGTCTGGGTACGATGAACAAAGAGCTATCGATTTTGCCGTGGCGGCTTCCTGCCTGAAGCACTCTATTGAGCATGACTTCAACTTAGTTTCTGTGGCAGAAGTGGAATCCTTGGCTGCAGGAAACGCGTCTGGTCGTGTTCAGCGCTGATTCGTCCAGTGTCTGCGAAGAGATCAATCGTTCTGCTGTGCTAATGAAATCAGAGGATTTGGCGAGTTATACAAATTCAGTATTCCAAATTGTGCAAATGTATAAAATATAAATTGATTTTATAAGTAAAATTGACAAATCATAATGAGTGTTGTATTATATTTAAAAAGAAAAGTCAAATATAAAAATGATGCCGAGTCAATATGTTTTGAAAACCATGTAATTCTGGCGCGCGGCGCCAAAATATAAATAATATGAGGAGGAACATATGAAAAACACTATCTTAAATCGGATCATCTCCATGTTGCTGGTAGTTCTGATGGTATTTAGCCTGGCTGCCTGCGACAGCAACACTGCCCCCCCAGCAAACACTGAACCCCTGACAAATAATGAGGCTGACGGCAATACTGAGGCTGTCGGCAAGGTTGACGCTACCGAACCCGCAGAACCGCAGGAGATTAATATCCAGCTGGTGTTCTGGGGCGCTGAGCCTCCCACGGAGAACACTGGTCTGTACAAGGAGATTGAAGAGGATCTGAATATCAGACTGAACATCAACTACACCATGGCAGCCAGCGCTGAAGAAAAGACCAACACTATGCTGGTCGGCGACAATCTGCCCGATGTAATGCTGATCATCAATGAGATGGCCCGATCCGAACTGATGGAACAGGCTGCTAAGGGCGGCATGTTCTGGGATCTGACCGATTATCTGGATGATTACCCCTACCTGAAGGAAAATGTGGAACCCTTCGTCAATAGCATGAGCTTCAGCGGTCAGATTATCGGTATCCCCCGCAGAACTCTGTATCGTGCCGGTGGCATGCTTCTGCGTGAGGACTGGCTGGAAACTCTGAACCTGGAGGTTCCCCAGACCCTGGATGATTTCTACAATGTGTTCTATCAGTTCACCTATGGCGACCCCGATGGCAACGGTGTTGATGATACCACCGGTCTGGCACTGTTTGGCGGTCCTTATGTTCGTCCTCTGATGCTGGCTGCAGGCATTGAATATGACTATTATGTAGACGAAGCCACCCAGACGGTTAAGAACTTCTGCACCGATCCCAACTTCCAGACTTATTTGGACTTCATGAAGAAGCTGTATGATGAAGGTTTGGTTAGCCAGGACTTCGCTGCAATGAACGCTGTTCAGGGCCGTGAAGCGTTCTGTGCCCAGAAGGCTGGTGCATATGCTGCTAACTTTGGTAATATCTACGGTAATGCTTACGATACTCTGTTTGCCAATAATCCTGATGCAAGAATCACCTGCATCCTTGATGTTAAGGATTCCCAGGGCAATCTTCATTCCGAGACCAGCTTGGGTTACTACGGCATGTATGTGATTCCCAAGAGCTCCGTTACTTCCGAAGAAGAGCTAAGAGGCATCCTGGAGTACTACAACTACATTTGCACTCCCGAGATTACTACCAAGTATGCTGTCGGTATTGAAGGTGTCCACTATGAGATCGATGCTCAGGGCAACTTCAAGTGGCTGGATGAGGCTGGCAAGAATACGGTCTATGCCAAAGGCGTCGGTACCTCCAATGTCGCTCCTCTGATCGCCACTCAGATGGAAATGGGTCTGTACTACAATTCCACCAAGTATTTCGAGTATCAGAGTAAGGACGGCGTTATCGATCATACACCCGTTACCAGCTGGTTCAGAGCCAACACTGACGATGCTGCTGTCAGCACCGTCGTTCAGGAAGCAGCCACCAGATATGTGCTTGGTGAAGCTACTGCTGAAGATGTGGCAGCAGCAGTGAACGAATGGATCACTAATGGCGGACAGTCCAAGTTGGATGACTGGACTGCACAGTATCGGGCTATGCCTTAAAATTTTCCTTAATCCGGCTGCGGATGCTAAACTGGGGTGTCGGCTCGCCGACCCCCTGTTTTTGTGTAAAGAAAACCAACGGCAGTGCCGGTGGTTCCAAAAGCTTCAGCTATGCTCAGAATGAATTATCCGAGCAAAGCGAGGAACAACTACTTAAATCGATAGAGCAAAGATGTTGTAGTTTAGGATGATGAGCAAAAGAGGCATCCTACCGCTATTTCGAATAGCAGCAGGCCACCTCACGCCAGCGATAATAATTCGGCGACCCTATAGGCTCAGCCAGTAATAGGCCCTAAGGTGGCCTGTGCAAACCACCGACACGGCCGGTAGTTATGATTTATTTCATAATCAATTATGTTGAGGTGTATAACGAGTATGAAACACTTGATCAATGGACAACTGGTAGAAGGTAAGGACCGTATATTTAAGGTTCTGGACCCTGCTACCGAGGAGGTAATTGCGCAATTCCATGGTATTGATGCAAAGCAGGCGGAGAATGTACTTCAAGCGGCACAGAATGCGTTCGGAATCTGGTCGAAACTCTCAATCAAGGAAAGAGAACGGTACATTTTAAGATTTGCCGAGATAATCGAAGCCAACCGGGACAAAATCATCGAGATGCTGATCGCTGAAACAGGAAAATCTTATGAAGGTGCGGATGAAGACTATCAGATGCTTGTGGATTGCCTGCGGTACTTTAATGAAGAAATGCAGACCCTTCAGGGTGTTATGCTTCCGGACTTGGACAACAAGCATGTAAATATGATTATCCGAAAGCCTGTCGGTGTTGTAGTCGGTTATCTGGCCTGGAACTTCCCTCTGCTCAATTTGGGATATAAGTTAGGCCCTGTTTTGGCATCCGGCTGCACATGTGTACTTAAACCTTCCAGCCAAACTCCTTTAACAACAATGTTTATCGGTGAACTTTCTGTGGAGGCCGGTATGCCGGCGGGTGTTATCAATATCATCGTTGGAGACAACGATCTGGTCGGAAGCATCTTTAATGAGAGTTCGATTCCTCAGCTGATTACACTCATCGGATCTACCCAGACTGGAACGAAAGTGATGCAGCAGGGAGCGACATCCATCAAGCGTTATTCTCTGGAGCTGGGCGGAAATGCACCAGCCCTGGTGTTGAATGATGCCGATATTGCAAATGCAGCGGCCAAGATTACAGGAGCGAAGGTTGGTAACGGTGGTCAGATTTGTGTAGCTCCCAACCGGGTCTTTGTTCACTGTGCTGTTATGGACGAGTTCCTCAGTCACGTCATGGAGATCCTGAAGGATGTGGATTACTGCAGCGGAAAATGTACCAACGGTAAGACACAGATGATCCCGCTGTATTCCGACAGGGCTGTAGGTGCAATGGAAGCACTCGTGGCGGATGCGGTTGCCAAGGGAGCTCATGTGCTGACTGGCGGAAAACGTCGAGAGGGTAAGGGATTCTTCTTTGAGCCGACAGTTCTGACGGGAGTAACCAAAGATATGCGCGTCTACAAGGAGGAAATCTTCGGACCTATTATGCCGGTTATTTCCTTTGACGATGGTGACGATATTGTATCTCTGGCAAATGATACCTGCTACGGACTGGCTGCTTACATTTACACACATGATCTTAAAACTGCAATGAATATGAGCCGTGAGATTGATGCTGGCGACGTTATGGTAAACGAGCCTTGCTTCTGCTATAATCTTCCTCACGGTGGATGCAAGCAGAGCGGAATTGGCAAGGACTGCTCCGTTTTCAGTTTGGAAGAATACTTTTACCTGCAGCGAATTACCATAAAACTTTGAGATATCTAATGCATTTTCTATAAGAAAGATTGACAAAAAGGAAATTTCTGATTAATATAGAAGAGCTTGTTATATATAAAATCTATACAGGAGGCTCTAATATATGAAGGAGAAATCAGACCAGCTGAGATACTCGGCGCCCGCTGCCAAGGCACTCCTCGAAATGATGGAGTTCATGGCAAAACATGACAACAGATATACGTTAAGCGAAATCGTGGAGAGTTTGGATATTACCTCCAACTCTGCATTCCGTATTTTTAAAGAGATGGAACAGAAGGGATATGTGGTGAAGGATCCCGTGACATCCACGTATGAACTAACACCCAAACTGTATTATTTGGGCAGTTCCATTAGGGATCGTGTTTCGTTTATTAAGACTGCCCAGCCCTACATGGAGAGCATCAAGAAAGCGACAAGAGAGACAGTGCTGTTAACTCGTTTTACGCATCAGTACGATACCCTAGTGGTAGATCAGTTGGAGAGCTCTGAACCAATCAAGTTTGTGTCGACAGTTGGTTTGTCCTATGATTCTTATGCATCCGCAATGGGCAAAGCAATGCTGTCTATGCTCGATGAAAAAGAACTTGGTGTGTATCTCCAGACCCACGAGCTGGTGCGAAAAACTGAATATACTATTACAGACCGAGATCAGCTGATCCGTGAGCTTGCGGATATTCGCGAAAGTCGGATCGCTTATGATCGCGGTGAGAATCTTCAGGGATTGACCTGTATTGCATGCCCTGTGTTCTCTTCTCTCGGAAGGCTCGAAGGTGCTATTGGTATCTCGGGGCCTGCTTTCCGCATCAACATGAATCGTATGGAGCAGTACGCTCAGTTTATCAAGGAGCAGTCACGGCAGCTTTCTTCTGTATTGGGTTACGCGTAAACTACGCTGGGATATAAAGAAAGGAGCGCTTGCATGGGAAATCGTCCGAATATTATCTTCTTAATGACGGATCAGCAAAGGTTTGACGCAATGGGAAAGGTTAACCCCGTTGTGCAAACGCCGAACTTGGATCGATTAGCTGGTGAAAGTGTTTTTTTCACCAATGGTTATTGTACAAACCCCTCTTGTGTTCCGTCTAGAGCTGCCATTATGACTGGCAAGTATCCCTCTGAGTGTCAGGTCCCTGCCTTTATAAGCAAACTTCCTGAAAGTGAAACCACATTTATGACCCGCCTGCAGAGACTGGGTTATTATACTGCTGTGGTTGGTAAGCAGCATTTTGCCGGCTCTACGATTTCCAGAGGATATGACTATGAGATGATTGTGGACGGTCATTTTGCAGGTTATTCCCGGGAGGATTTGGGCGCATATGCCGATTATCTGGACAGTCACAACCTTACTGTCAAACAAATGTATGAGAGAACCCTCATCAGCGGCGGTGTTTGGAAAACCGATGCGGAGCACCACATAGACTACTTCATAGGCGAAAAGGGTAAGCAGTGGCTGGAGGATCGCCTTACATCCGGCGAGGACCAACCCTTCTTTCTATGCCTCTCTTTCCCGGGACCCCACCATCCCTATGATCTGGAAGGCACCAGATATGCGGGTATGTACCGTCTGGAGGATATGACCCTGCCTAAGAGTACCTATGATGATTTGCAGCAGAAGGGGCCTCAGTACAGGAATATGCGGATGTACTCCAAAATCTATATCAATGATTACTCTGAGGAACAGTTCCGCAGGACCAAGCGCTCTTACTATGCCAATATGACTCTAATTGACGAGAAAATCGGAGAAGTACTGGATATTTTGAAAAAGTATGGAGCCTATGATAATACGGTTATCATATACACCTCCGACCATGGCGATTTTATGGGTGATTATGGACTGGTGGAGAAGCTACAGTGTCTCCAGGACAGTCTGATGCGGGTACCTCTTTTTGTTAAGCCGGCTGTTAAGGATTTCCCCGGTGTGATAGTGGATGATCTAGTGTCCAATGTGGACATTGCCGCTACCTGTATTGATGTTGCCGGTGGAACTGTTCCCGATGAGCTTTCTGATTACAGCTATTCCCAGTATTGGGACAACTCCAGACCCGAAAAGAAACGGCGATATCTTTATATGGAAGCCGGTGCCATTCGGGGCATATTGTGCGATCATATTAAAACCGTACATTATGTGGGCCGCCCCTACGGCGAAATGTATGATTTAACGAACGATTCGCTGGAGCGGGTGAACATATGGGATGACCCCGAATATGCCAACGCAAAAATTAGGAACTATGGTCTGATGATGGACAGTATGTACACAGCCACACCAGGTCATGATACGCCATGGAATTACGGTACGCCGGAAATATAGGGATATCGAAGATGGATAATATTTTGTTTCTGTTTACGGATCAGTGGCAGGGGGATGCTACGGGCTACGCTGGTCACAAAGTGGTTCGTACCCCTAATCTCGACCGTCTGGCTGAGAAATCCGTAAACTTCGTCAATAGTTTTACAGTCTGCCCTCTGTGCACTCCTGCGAGGGCGGCTATTATGACAGGTCTCTATCCTCATCAAAGTGGTATTATCGACAACTGTGATGTGGGTGGCTCCCGGCAGGAATATCTACCGAATTCCGCGTACACCTGGCTGGATGCCATGGTCGGCAGCGGTCGGAAAACCGGATACTTTGGGAAATGGCACTTAGGCCTGGATTGGCAGTCTTCCGATAAGATGGTGGATTTTGATATCTGCCGCATTGAGAGTGACCGTGTGAAACATGAGACCCGTACACCTAAAGCACCTGTCACCGAACGGGGACAACTCGATGGTGCTACGGATTTGACTCAGGCAAAAAAGTCAGAAGATATGTATTCTCCCTTTTATGGAAAGCTTGATTCCCTCGATGACAGGTTTGAGAGCAAAGTCGCGCAGAGGGCCATGACATTTCTTGAGGAAAACCGGGAGGAGCCTTGGTGTCTGACTGTATCGCTGGTAGGTCCGCATTTTCCTAATTTGAATCCTGAACCGTTCTATAGCATGTACGACAATGTTGACATAACACTTCCTGAGAACTTTTCGGACCGCTTTATCGGAAAGCCGTGGTATCAAAACCGGAAGTGGTGGCCCGCCGTTTGCGCCGATCATTTTGATGAATGGGAGTGGAAGAAAACCATCCGTGCTTACTACGGGTCCATTACCATGATGGATTACTATATCGGGCAGATTCTGAAAAAAGCGGCGGACTGTTCCGGGGGCAGGAAAACCAGAGTGATTTTCACTGCCGATCACGGAGAAATGGCCGGTGCCCACAGCCGGTTTGACAAAGCTGCCTACTTTTATGAGGAAGTACTGAAAACACCGCTGCTTGTGTGTGAGGATCTGTGCGGAACTCAGGGTGGGAAAATCAACAGCGCTTTCTGTTCCACCATGGACGTCGCCCAAACTTTCTTCACCTGGGCTGGAGCTCACGCGCCCAACGGCACCTGCCTGAGTGAAATGAAGGATTGTGAGGTCGATGGGGAGCAATATCACTTCAGTAGCTACTATAAGTATAACGGACATAGCTTTGAGATTCGCACTGTCCGGACGAGGCGCTATAAATATTGCTTTGTTCCACAGGATATTGACGAGCTATACGATTTGCAGGAAGATCCCTATGAACTGAAAAATGTTTCCGATGATTACCGATATACCGCAATCAAGGAAGAACTTCGGGCGAGGGTTTTCCGGCATATGGAGAAAACAGGCGACTATCTGCTGACAATCCTGAATCATTTGCCGCAGGCAGGCTGCCTGACAGCGCCCGATTACCCGGCGCTGAAGTATGATTATGAGGTAATTTAGATGAATGAATATCAGACATTTGATTTTGCAAGCTTGCGTTACTCTCATCTGAAAAACGGTTTTTGGGGCCATCGCACCGAAAACTATATGGAAATCATCAACAGCCAGTTGGAGGCTCTGTTGTGCCCAACTAACTCTGCCCGACTGCTGAATTTTGGCATTCATGCTGGCGAGGTTGATGATAAATTCTATGGCGAGTATTGGTCCGACGGCGATTGCTACAAATTCCTAGAGGCCTGCATCTATGTATATCAGAATACGGGCGATCTCGCAGTTAAGGCTGTTGTGGATAAGTATATCCCCTGGATTGTGGCCTCCCAACAGGAGGATGGATACCTCAATACCCAAATTACCCTCACGGGAAAGGAACGCTGGAGTAAGGTAATCCATCATGAGCTCTATAATATTGGCCATTTTCTGACTTTTGCTTCTGCACATTATGACATCACCGGTGAAACAGTGATGCTGGAGTGTGCAAGGAAACTTGCCAACTACACTTATGGCGTTTTTAAGGACTACCCCAGGGAACTTGCGCATTTCGGATTCAATCCCAGTCAGATTATGGGACTTTGTGACCTTTATCGGGTCACCGGGGACGTTACATATTATAAGCTGGCGGAGATTTTTGTGAATATGCGGGGCAGCGCGCCTGGGGGAACGGATCAGAACCAGGATCGTGTTCCTCTGCGGGAGGAAACCATGGCCATTGGTCATGCGGTTACTTCCACCTATCTTTATGCCGGCGCCACGGATGTCTATGCCCAGACAGGCGAGGCAGCGTTGCTGGATGCATTGAAGCGTATTTATACCGACATGACAACCCGCCGCACCTACATCACCGGTGCGTCAAGTCCAGTTTTTGTCGGCTACTCTGAACGCGGCGATCTGACCCATGAGGCTCATGCTACCTATTATGAGCTTCCCAACAAGATTGCGTATAACGAATCCTGTGCCAACATTGGCAATGCAATGTGGGCTATGAGAATGCTCACAGTTACCGGTGAAAGCAAATACGGCGACTTTGCTGAACAGGTTATGTACAATGCCGGTATTTCCGGTTCCAACCTGAAGCTGACCCGATATTTCTACTCAAACCCCCTGTCCTTCAGGAAGGATATGCCTATTTATCCCGATTTTGCCCAGTTCCGTCACAAATCCTCCAGAAGGTGGCATACCTTCACCTGCTGGTGCTGCCCGCCTCAGCTGTTTCGTACCATGGCAGGAATGGGCCGCTGGGTTTATGGTCAGAACAAGGATACTGTGTATGTGAATTTCTTTACGGACTGTGACTATGTGACGCAGAAACTGGAGCTTCAGATGCGCACGAAATATCCCTGGGAGGATCGGGTGACCATTGACATTAAGAAAGCCAATCACCAGAATATTCGGATCCGAATTCCGGCATGGTGCAAGAATCCCTCCGTTAACGGGTCTGCTGTGACACCGGGCGGCTTCTTTGAAATCACGGTAAATACCGGCGATACGGTTACTGTAGATCTTCCCATGGTAGCAAGATTGATTCAGGCAAATCCCAATATTGAACAGGACAGAGGCATGATCGCGGTCATGCGAGGACCTGTTGTTTACTGCGCCGAAGGCTTGGACAATCCCTGCCGTCTCGATGATCTGTATATCGATCCGAACGGTGTGATCACGGAGCAGTTCGAGCCGAATCTGCTGGATGGTGTAGTGACGCTTCAGGTAAGCGCAAAGTGCCGAAAGCAAAAAGAGGAGCTTTACTATGAGCTTGTGACTGAGGAAAATAACGCTACTGTCAAAATGATCCCTTACTATACCTGGGCTAACCGTGAAGAATCGGATATGAGCGTATGGTTCCCTAAGGCATAATTTGCAGAGAAAGTGAGGTATAACATTGTGAATAATATTTCAGTAACCGCACGGCCGACAATCAGTAAAAGACAGCGATTAGGCAGAGAACTTTGGCGTGATAAATGGTTGTATGTTATGCTGATTCCCGGCATTGTGTTTTTTCTTCTCTTCAAACTGAAGCCCTTTACCTGGTTTGCGATTTCCATTTACGAATACAATCCCTTTGGCGACGGACCGTTCTCCGGCGATTTTGTGGGAGTAAAGTATTTCAAGATGCTGTTCAGCAGCAGTAACTTCTGGAAGCTCCTTGAGAACACGCTGCTTTTGTCCTTGTATAACATTATCTTCTATTTCCCACTGCCCATCCTGTTTGCTTTACTGCTGAACGAAGTAAACAACATGGTTTATAAGAAGTTTGTTCAGACCATTACATATATCCCTCACTTCTTCTCTTGGGTCGTTATCGCAAGTATTTCCTTTTCACTATTGGCGGTGGAGGATGGCTCTGTGAACAGCCTCCTGGAATTCCTGTTCGAGACAAAGGTTCAGTTCTTGACCAGCTCCGAATGGTTGCGTCCTATTGTCATCATTCAGCAAACATGGAAAGACTTGGGCTGGGGTACAATTGTTTACCTTGCGGCTATGTCCTCAATTGATCCTGCACTATACGAAGCTGCCTCTCTGGATGGAGCAGGCAGAATTCAGAAGATGCTGCACATTACGCTGCCGTCCATCGCTCCCACGATTGCTACGCTTCTGATCCTGAGAATGGGCAGCTTTATGGACTCTAGCTTTGATCAGCTGTTCCTGATGGTTAATAATTCAAACCGAGCTGTTGGTGACGTGTTTGATACATATATCTATCAGCAGGGTATCGCTGGTGGGAAGTTCTCTTACACAACTGCAGTAGGTATCTTCAAGTCTGTTGTCTCTTTGATTCTAGTGGTCTCCTGCAATAAGATCGCCAAGAAGCTGGGCAATGATGGTATTATGTAAGGAGGATATCGTGAAACAGAAAAATGTAACTGCCATATCCGGCCGCAGGGAGAGGTTCACTGTAGAAACCGCTATCATTTATTTGGTACTTGCAGCTATAACACTGGTTTCCTTCTTGCCGTTTTGGCACATTATTGCCTGCACGTTCGCTGATGCAAATGAGGTTGCGAATAGCAAATTCCTGCTCATCCCGACAAATTTCTCTTTCGATGCAATAAAGTATGTTTTTTCATCCAAGAGTATTATCCAGTCGATGATGAATTCTTTTTGGATTACGATTGTGGGCACTGCATTTTCCCTGATGATGACAGCGCTGATGGCATATCCCTTGTCCCGCCCGAATCTACATTTCCGTAATCAGATCATGTTCATGATCGTGCTGACCATGGTTTTCCATCCCGGCCTGATTCCCAACTTCCTCAATGTGAAGAGCCTTGGTCTATACAACAACAGCTGGGCACTCATTTTACCGGGTTTGATTGGTCCTTATAACTTAATCCTGATCAAGAATTATTACCAGTCACTTCCAGGAGAAATGCTGGAATCGGCTACGATTGATGGTGCAAGCGATTGGAGTATTCTTACGAAGATTATTGTGCCTCTGTCCAAGCCGATTTTCGCAACTGTGGGACTGTTCTATGCCGTCGGTTATTGGAACAGCTACCTGAATGCCGTTATTTTCCTGGATGATCAGACGAAATGGCCCATTCAGGTGCTGCTGCGCAACATTGTTCTGATGGCTCAGACTGATCTGGGATCTGAGGCAGGTTCTGTATATGATATGGCAATCAATTTGAAGTCTCTGCGATCTGCCACAATCCTTATTGCCACAGTGCCTATCCTGTGCGTGTATCCTCTTGTACAGAAGCACTTTGTCAAGGGTGTTATGCTGGGTTCTGTTAAGGGCTGATTAACTTTTGCTGTACAGCGAATCATCATAAAACCCCAGGGCGACTACGAAACGCTTTTTGGTGTGATTAATTGGTGTCCGCTCGAACGAAATTGTTTAAAAGAAGATCCGATCAGGAACGCCGAATTGCAACTGCAGTGCGATCTTGGTCGGATTTTCGATTACTATCTGATCGGTGAAACAGCCAGCGTCTGGGTGACATATTGTAAACAATATTACTGGAATAGTATGAGGGGAGCGTGAGCGCATTATGAAGCTACATGCTTGGTATCACGAAAATCCCGAAACGCTTCATATCGGGACTGAAAAAAACCGTGCCTATTATCTTCCGTTTTATAGGGAAAAAGGGGACCGACAAATTATGCTGTCGGGCAACGACTGGGCATTTTGTTGGTTCTCCAATTATTTGGAAGTGCCGCAGAAATTTACAGAGGGAAATACTGATGGGTTTGATACGATCAAAGTTCCGAGCTGTGTAAATATCCTCGGTTATGAGCCCCACCAATATGCCAATGTCCGGGGCCCGATTCCCTTTGATCCGCCGTATGTTCCTTGGGAAAACCCTTGCGGTGCCTATGTAAAACGGTTTCAGTTGGAAAAGGGAAATGACAGGTTCTATTTAAATTTTGAGGGTGTGGATTCCTGCTTTTATCTGTGGGTGAATGGCAGATTTCTGGGTTATAGTCAGGTTTCCCATTCCACATCCGAGTTTGATGTAACCGATTGTTTGGTGGATGGTGAAAATATCATCAGCGTTCTGGTGTTTAAATGGTGCGACGGTACCTACTTTGAAGACCAGGATAAATTGCGCATGTCGGGAATTTTTCGGGATGTGTACTTTCTACGGCGGCCTAAGAATCATATCCGGGATTTTACGGTAAAGACACAACTTGACGATGATTTCAGCTCGGCTGTGGTGGATGTAACGGTACAGTGGCATGGACAACCGGGAACGGTGCAGTATTGCCTGTTTGATCCCCAGGGACACAAAATTGCGGAAGGAAGCGGAGAAAACAGAATTACGATCCCTGTGCACACTCCACAGCTTTGGAATGCGGAGCATCCGAATCTCTACAGACTGGATCTATCGATATCTGAAGAAACCATCACACAGCAGGTGGGGCTGCGTAGAGCGGAGATTCGAAACGGTGTTTTCCTCTTCAATGGACAAAATATTAAGCTAAAAGGCGTTAACCGCCATGACAGCAATGCCTATACGGGTTACTCCATCAGCCGGGATCAGCTGTTGGCTGATCTGAAGCTAATGAAGGCCCATAATATCAATGCCATTCGTACAAGCCATTATCCCAATGCACCCTGGGCCTATGAGCTGTACAATCAGCTGGGTTTTTACGTTGTAGACGAGGCCGATCTGGAGACCCACAACACGGAACTTCTCTATGCCGGCGGACGCTCCAACTATAATTATCGTGACGAGATCATCTTTAGCACCACATTCGGTCTCCTGTGCAGCGATCCCGTATACGAAAAGACAATCATGGACCGGATAGAGCGGCTTGTGGCCCGGGATAAGAATCAATGCTGTGTGTTCATGTGGTCCCTGGGAAATGAGTCTGGCTTTGGCATTAACATGGAAAAGGCGGCACAATGGATCAAATCCCAGGACCCTGAGTATCTTATCCACTACGAAAGCAGTATTTATCAGACCCCTGACCACACCAATGATTTGTCGAATATCGATGTATACAGCCGCATGTATATGCCTGTGGCGGAATCGGAGGAGTACTGCAGGCATGGTAAGGAAAAACCTCTTGTTCTGTGTGAATTCAGTCATGCCATGGGAAACAGCCCCGGAGACCTGGAGGATTATTTTGACCTGGTGTACCGTTATGACGGCTTCATGGGTACGTTTGTCTGGGAGTGGTGCGACCACAGTGTATACATGGGCATGACCCCCGAGGGGAAGGAAAAATTCTACTACGGGGGTGATTTCGGCGAGTTCCCGGTGGAGAGGAATTTCTGCATGGACGGACTGATCTATCCGGACCGCAGACCCCATACCGGTTTGCTGGAGTACAAAAATGTGGCGCGTCCCATCCGGGCAGCCTATGAAAATGGGTGTGTGTATCTGACAAACACCATGGACTTTACCAATGTGGTGGACGTGATGGAAATTACATGGGAGTTGAGCGTGGATTTTTGTGTCATCCGAAAGGGGAAGGTAAATGATTTCTCCCTGCCACCCCATGGCATATTGCCTGTCCATCTGGAACTGGGCGACTGGGAACGGGAGAAGGGCTGTGTAAGCCTGATGCTCCGCTATACTCTGAAGAAGGCTACGGATCTTTTACCTGCAGGACATGAGTGCGGATTCGATCAGATTGTCCTGAAAAAGGAACCGATGCAGATCCGCACTCATGCAGAGAATGGGGTACAGATCAGTCAGAGCGACCGTGCGCTTCTGGTGACCGCAAGGGACTTCTGCGTCCGTTTTGATTTGTGGAAAGGTGTTCCCGATGAAATCACGCGCAAGGGAAGGCGAATTCTGTCCGAGCCCATGACTTACAATTTCTGGCGGGCGCCTGTGGACAATGATCGGAAAATAATGGGTGCCTGGATCGCAGCAGGATATGATCGTTTGAAAATCCGGGTGTATGACTGGAATGTGGAAGAAAAAGAGGACGGTGTTCATGTGGCGTTCCGCATGGGCGTGGCAGGCCAGTTCCTCCAAAAAGCCATGACACTTCAGTCGGAGTATATCATCGGCGAAAAGGGAACCCTCCGTATTCGGATGGAGGCTCAGCGGGATCCTGTGTTTCCTTATTTGCCCCGGTTTGGTGTGCGGCTTGTTCTGCCGGAGGAGTATGAACAGGTCACCTACATAGGCTATGGCCCATACGAAAGCTACGCCGACAAGCACTGGGCAAGCTGGTATGACCGCTTCACAACAACAGTGGATGGGCTCCATGAGGATTACATCAAGCCTCAGGAGAACGGAAGCCACTGGGGCTGTGACTGGTTGTCCATCAGTGACGGTACCGCTCAGGTGGAACTGCAGGGAAATGACTTTAGCTTCAACGTCTCTCATTACAGTCAGGAACAGCTGGCGCACATAGCCCATAACTATGAACTGCAGCGGGAGAACAAAATATATCTCTGTGTGGACGGTGCAATGTCGGGTCTGGGTTCGGGCAGCTGCGGCCCTCATCTGCTGGAGAAATATCAGGTGCAGACCCTGCAGCCTAAATTGGATATTCTGCTTCGCTTTCAGTAGGATCAGATAGTTAAAGTGTCTCGGAGGAAGAATCATGAAACAGCTGTCAATTTTGATTAAGCCGTCGTCCAGCCTTTGCAATCTGCGGTGTAAATACTGTTTCTACGCGGATCTTGCCGGCATAAGAGAAAAAGTCTCCTTTGGCTTCATGACCGATGAAACGGTAGAGCGAATGCTGGAAAACATAAGGCGGGATCTATCCCCCGGGGATCGGGTTACCTTCGCTTTCCAGGGCGGGGAGCCCACCTTATCGGGTCTCCCCTTCTTCCGGCACTTCACGGAGCTGGTTGCCCGGTGGGACCCGGTCATCCGGGTATCCTATTCCATCCAGACCAATGCCACCCTGCTGAATGATGAATGGTGCCGGTTTCTGGCGGAACACCTCTTTCTGGTGGGGGTATCTCTGGATATGCTTCCTGAGAGTCACAATGCCGTTCGGGTGGATGCGGGAGGTAGTGGAACCTATGGTCAGGTCAGACAGGCAATCGCACTTTTGGAAAAACACCGGGTAGAGTATAATGTGCTGTGCACCCTGACCAATGAGATTGCCCGGTATCCCAAACGGATTTGGAGTCAGCTTTGCAAACTGGATATCCGATATGTGCAGTTCACCCCGTGTCTGGACGAATTGGAAAAATCGGGGGAGAGTATCTTTGCCCTGACACCCCGGAGATTTTCATCCTTTTATAAGGGTCTGTTCCCCCTGTGGCTGGAATCTCTGCAAAAGGGCAATTACCGAAGCATCAAGTTCTTTGATGATGTGGTCAATCTGATGGCTTTTGGTATTCCTACCGCCTGCGGCATCAATGGGGTATGCCAGCCTCAGGTAGTGATTGAGGCGGATGGAAGCGTGTATCCCTGCGATTTTTATTGCCTGGATTGCTATTCCATGGGAAACATCACGAGGAACAGGCTCAGTGATATGCAGGAATCACCCGGACGGATTGCATTCCTGAACCGGGAACACAGGATTCCGAAGCTATGCGGCAGCTGCCGGTATGCTCGGTTTTGCGGAGGAAACTGCAAACGGATGCAGCGGCAGATCTGCTACGGGGAAACAGATGATTACTGTGGTTATCAGGATTTTCTCGACACCTGCGGCGGCGCACTCCAGCAGATCGCCAAGGATCAGCGCAGAAGACACGGCTTCGGGCGATGAGCGGTTAATTCTTACGGGAATATAGGACGGTGAAATGATATGGAACTTATTTGTTTTTTTGTCAGCTTTCTCTCCAGTGCTGTCGGTGCCATCTGCGGAATCGGCGGCGGTGTGGTGATCAAGCCAGTGCTTGATTTTGTGCAGATGGGGTCAGCCGGTATGATCAATTTCCTATCGGGATGCACCGTGCTGTCCATGAGCCTCTACTCGGTGGGGAAAGCGATGCTGAACCGTGACGGAAAAGTGAATCTGGCAATCGGTACCCCCCTTGCCCTGGGTGCCACTCTGGGTGGTGTGGCAGGCAAGAAGCTGTTCGCTATGGTCAATGCATTCTTTCCCAACGGTGCCATGGTGGGCGGCGTTCAGGCGGCAATCCTGGCCCTGATCACGGTGGGAACCCTGCTGTATACGGTCGCCAAAAGTAAAATCACCACCCGACAGTTCCGTGCAAAAGTGTTCTGCGTGGCGGTGGGCGTGCTGCTTGGCATCATCTCCAGTTTCCTGGGCATCGGCGGCGGTCCCATCAATCTGGTGGTGCTGGGATACTGCTTCAGTATGGACAGCAAAACCGCAGCGGTCATCAGCCTGTATATCATCCTGTTCAGTCAGCTGGCAAGTTTGCTTGCTGCACTGATTTCCGGCGTGCCGGGCTTCCCTCCGATGGCCCTGGCGTTGATGGTAGCAGGCGGAATCGGCGGTGGCATTGCGGGGCGCGCTCTGAACAGAAAGATGGACAACCAGGCAGTGGACACAAGCTCTTCATTATCCTGATGGTACTGATTATCGCCATCTGTATTTTCAATGCAATGAAGGCATTTGGCTGATTTAGTCATATGAATATTTCGATTTTTTGATAGAGAAGCATGCAGACACGAATAAGGACAGGTTGTTCTGAGTTTTCGAGATACTCATAGACGCAAATCGTTTAATCGAGTTATTTACTTCCGATGGAGTTTTTCCATCGGAAGTTTTTGCTTTCTGAAGATCCTGACATGAGTGAATTGGCAGTACAATCTGTTGGGGGGTGTGAATGTCTCCATTCTCGTGAAAAAACATGCCAGCAAGTTCGACAAAAACGATCTAGCAAATCTGTGGAATTGTACCGAATTAAAAAATGATTTTATAAGTAAAATTGACAAAGTTCAGTTAATAGGATAATATAAATATAAAAACAAAGAATACATATAAAAACCAAAGACGCTCACTTGAGCGCGTATGAATTGTTTTTCTGGTGCGCAGCATGTGAATGCTAACGAATATTAGAGCCGGGTGCTAGCGAATTTCTGAGCCATTTACTGTAACTGGTCCAAGGATGGCCAAGGTCTTCCTTGGTCAGCCTTGGTTGAGAAAAAATCCTTGTGGGATAAGGCTATAGGTGGCTCAAACTTTGCTAGCAAGTGGTTCAAAATTTCATTAGCATTTACAACACAGCACCAAAAATAAAATAATAGAAGGAGAATAATATGAAAAAGGCAATGACAATCCTATTAACATTCATCATGGTGCTTCAGCTTATTCCGATTCCGGCTTTCGCAACTGAAGAAATTGCTACTGCAGAAGATTTGAAAGCGTTTCTTGAGAACCCGGAAAATGTAACGGTTGCCGAGGGAAGTACCTTGACGGTGCAAATTAGTGCAGAAAATAAGTTTACAAAGGTTTCCGTGTTCTGTGATGGAGAAGTGCGCATCAAAAAGGATGTGACGATTCCTTCTGCTGTAAAGCTGCAAATTCCTGCTGCTACGTTATACTTCCATGTTGACAGTACGATTACGGTTTTTGGCTGCATTCAGGATGGTCGTGCGGTTGCAGACAGAGCCAACGGCATTGTAGGTGAAGGTGACGGAAAGGTCGTTTTTACAAATGGATCTGTTTTCTTCCAACAGGGTGTCACAATGATCGACACTTCCAATACGAAGTTGAAGTTGGCGGATGATGATTCTACCATCACTATGTACAAGAATGGCCATATGATGATCTCTTCCGGCACCGTCAATCTGAACTCCGTGCTGACCACGGACCACTTCAAGAAGATCACTGTGGCGGTAGATGCGATCTTCAATGATGGCGGATACGTGGACGCCGGCATTGAGTTCACCACGGTCTCCAATCACGGAGGCGTTCTGGATGAGGATATTGAGAAAGCAGAAAAACTTCTCGCTTTTGTTTCCGTTTCTTCTGATGGATCGGACATTGATTCTGACAGCCTTTGGGTAACACAGGCTGCCCATGATACTTACAGTGCAGCCATTGTTGCCGCACAGACTGCAGCAGAAACCGGCGATGATGATGTGATCATTGCAGCCATTGAAGCACTGCAGGAGGCAACCTTCAGATTCCACGCAGAGAAAGAACAGGGCGGCGCGGATATTGGAACATTGACCACCTATCAGGAACTTCTGGATGCCCTGAATGCGATCCAGGATGGGTGTGCCGTCTATAAGGGTGAAGAGGATTACGGAGATCAGCATTATGAGGTAATCCAGATCACCAAGCCTATTACCATTGATCAGGTCATCACGGTTCCCTATCCTATCAAGCTGCAATTCAATGCGGATATCACCATTAATGGCAGAATTATCATAGAAGGATACCTGCAGGATATGTACCTGTCTGCCTATGGCATCTTCGGCAAGGAAGGTGTCGGCGATGTTCTTTTCAACCCCAATACCTGGATGTATATTAAGGGTAAGGGAGGTGTGGTTGGCACCACCAGTGGCACATGGGTGAAAGATGGTGCGGAAATGCTCCTTGTGGGAGATCATGGGATGATTATCAAAGAGGGTGAAGTCGAAGTTGTGACCGCACTGTATTCCGATATTGCTGAGCAGGTCTACTGCATGGAGAATACCGGTATTACGTTATCCAGCGGCATCAATGAGTCTGCATCCATTGACGCATCCAATGCGGGAGTGAAGTTTGTATACTGCGGCATTGAGAACACAAAGAATATTCTGGGCAATGAGGCCGTTTCCGTTTCCTGCCTTGACAATGCAGTTTCTGTTGTGCTGGAGGATGGCCGTATTGAAATCACTGTAAATGAAAAGGAAAATGCAGGCAATGCGGAAATCGTCTTCACAGATGTGAACGGAGGATTTGGTACGGCGGAAATTGTCTATGCGAAGGGCGCAATTACCTCCGCAAAGGTCACACAGATCGGTTTTCTGACAACGAACCAGGCCAAAGAGCTGATTGCGGAACTGAAAGCTGAACTCCAGAGCCTGATGGAGGAGGCTCAGACTAATGGACTGGATACACAGAGAGAAGAGGCAGTCCTCTGGTTTGCACAGTACTTTGAAAAGTGTGCGGACTGGGATGAGGCAAACATGACAATCGTGAAGGACCAATATCATCAGTCTGCTGTTTATGGCTATAATGCCGATGCACTGGCGGAACAGTTGCCTATGTATGAGCGGAAGCAGGTTATCGAGATGTTGGAGGACGCGATTTCTGAGCTTCAGGATGTGATTGATGGAAAGATTATTCGCCCCGGCGTGGTTAAGGTGGATTGGGACAACCTGACTATCCAGGGAGACCAGGTGTATAATCCGGACGGCACTCCTGTTTTCCTGTATGATTACTTCTCCAAAGCACAAAATGGAGACCAGAGCGATAGGGAACTCTACAATGACTATCTAGGTAATATCGTACATCCCATCAGTCAGAGTCTGCAGTACCTGACCGAGGATGGAAAGCTGTCTAATAACGCAACGGCACAGAACATTAACTTCTACGACTATTACGGCATCGAAGAGAATGTGGGATATCAGTTCCTATGGCATTCCGGAACGGTTCTTCCTGCCTGGGTTACTAACCTGTATGGTGACGAAATCACCATTGGTGGCGAAAACTACACGGTTTACGACATTGATAATCCCAATGTGCGGGAAATGTGGGAACAGATTTTTGAAATGCTGATCCCCCAAATCGAGGATTCCAACACCACGCAGCTGGGCTATATTCTTGCCAATGAACCCCACTGGTTTACAGATGCTTCTGCCTCCTTCAATGTCACCGGAATCAGCCAGTACACCTCTGCCAAGTTTGAGGCCTGGCTTGCTGAAACCTATGGAAAAGTGGAGGCACTGAATACAAACTGGGGTACGGAGTATGCCAGCTTTGATGATGTGGATATGCAGGTTCCCACGGATCTAGAGAGCCTTAGAGGCACACCGAAGTATTATGATTGGTGCCGCTTCAACATGGATAGAGTTAATGACTGGTTCCAGTTCCTGCATGACGGCATCACCGAATTCGATGAAGATGCTACAACGCATATTAAAATCTTCCCCAGAATCGTAGTTGACGAAAACGGTCAGAGAGATCATGGTATTGACATTGAATATCTGACATCACTGACAGAGTATAACGGAAACGATGTTACGATTCGCAAGAGACTGCCTAATGCCACCTCCGATGAGTGGTGGGAGGAAAACTATATTTACGACTGGCGTGAACTGGCCATGACCTATGCCATGCTGGATTCCTTCAATCCAGATACGCTGAACGTAAACTCCGAATCCCACTTCCTGAACGGCAACGCATATGCGGATATGTACACCACAACCCAGTACACAAGGTCCGTATATTGGTTGTCTGCCATGCTGGGCAACAACGTAAATATGACTTGGTGGTGGCCCAGATATGGCGACGGTTCCATTGAACCCAGACTCCAGACATCCCAGATGGGCAAGACCTTTGCCGGCTCTGTTGCTACCATGCCCCTGGTTGCCAATGAGATTACCCAGACCTTCTTTGATCTGAACTCTGTATCCGACACAATTGTCAAGTTCCAGCGTCAGGATATGCCCATTCGCGTACTGTATTCCGAGACTGCCTGCATTGTGGATGCCGACCAGATCAACAGAACATTTGAGATGTTCGAAGCACTGTACTTTGAGGGTACCTCCATCGGTTTTGCTTCCGAAAATGTCATCAATCTGTACGGAGATACATTCAGCCAGATTCTGATTTACGACACTACCTGCGTGACGGACGAAGAGTTTGCCGCGCTTCAGAACTTCTTGGACAATGGCGGTACGATTATCATGGATGATGTGAGCCTAACCATGAACCAGTATAAGGAGGAAAGAGCAGAGAGGTTGGAAGCCAGTAATGGCACGCTTGTCGTTATGCAGAACGGCACCGTGGAGGATATGAGTGCAAAGGCCTTCGAAATGCTGGACAAGGAAAAAAAGCCCGATGTGGTTCTGTCCGAGTCCAACGATGCCGATACTAAGACCTGCATATGGAGAGTTGCCGAAGGCAAATCTGCTGATGAGCGGGTCATCAGTATCGTGAATGTGGGTCAGGAAACTGCCACCTTGACGTTGAACGGTTACGATATTGAAAATATGCTGACCGGAGAAAAAATGGACAATTCTTTTGCCATTGAAGCCGAAGGTGTTCTGCTCCTACGATTTACGTTGGACGAGGATACAACGGATGACGACGAAAATCTTGAAGTCTCCAATCGGGAGGCAGCAGATGCCGTTGCTGTAATGATTGAATCAATCGGAACGGTCACCCATGATTCTGTCTGTGCCATCGAGGCCGCAAGAGAAGCATATGATGCCTTGACGGAAGAGCAAAAAGCACTGGTGAAAAATTACCATCTGCTCTGTGCAGCGGAAGAGGAACTGGCAGCACTTCAGCAGGGTCAGAGCATGTATTATGCATGGTTGGAAGCCAATGAACCCGATGTGGCGGTGGGTGAATCCATTGCCTTGCATGTGGAAGTCAGAGGTACCGGATACACAGATTACGCCTCCAGCGAGATCGTTATCAGCTATGACAATGCGGTGCTGACTTTCGACGAGTTTGGTTCCAACCTCTATGGCGCAACAATAGTGAACAATGACGGCACACTGACACTGGAGGACTTTGGTGAATCCCAGTCCTTTGGTACCGGATACGTGATTTCCTTCAATGCGAATGCAGAGGGAGAAGGTACCGTTACTCTGACATCGGCTGCCTTCAGCACCCAGGCCAATGCAGCCAACAGTGACCTGATTTCCGCAGTACTGCAGGATACCACGGTCACAATTGTTGCCACCATGTATCACAGTGTCGACCTCCCAAATATCTTTATCGGTGCTGATTCTGTTTCCTCCGGCGAAGATTATACATTTGCACCTGCTGATCGTGAAAACTATGATTATTCCGATGTAACCGCCACAATGGACGGAGAACCCGTGGAGGTTACGAAGAATGGTGACGGATCCTACACCGTCGAGAATGTTACCGGAGATCTGGTTATCATCGGCAGCAGAAGCGCAAAAAAGTATGTTGTGACTATAACTGGTATTACCGCATCCAACGATGGAACTCTAGCGACCTATGGAATGGATTACAAGTTCAGCCTGCCTGAAAATGTTGCAGCTGGACTTGAGAACGGCAAGATCTACACACTCGCCAGTATTACCATTGGAGGGAAGAATTACACAAACTACATAGTGGATGGCAGGAACTACACCATCCTTGGTGGTGACATCAATGGGGATGTTGTGATTACCATTACCGAAACCTCCCTGTCTCCCACTCAGTACACGGTTAGCGTGACAGGCGAAGGAGCCGGTGCGGCTGTGGGCTACGAGGCTGTTGCGGAAGCCAACAAGCCGTATACCTTGACAATCGTACCTGTAGCCGGATATGACAATATCGTTACCGCGACCATGGGCGGCGAACGGATTGAGCTGACCGTGTCCGAAAACAGCTATACCACGCCTAATGTGACGGGCAACCTGGTATTTACGATTGACAAAGTTTGTAATACAGAGGGTGTGGAAATCGGAGAATACCTGAAGCTGGATGAGACGATCGTATGGCTTGTAACTATGGAAGTGGTTAAGCTAGATGACCAGGTATATACCTATGGCGGCAATGCCATGCTGTGGTCTGAAAAGTACGGCGCATACTGTTATTTGGTGATTTCTGTTGAAAAGCCTGAAATCGATGCAGATGACTTTGCGATAATTACCGGTACAGCAGAAAATGTTGACTATGGCATGGATGTTAACAAGTCCGAAAAGGTCGATGCCAACGATGCACAGCTGACCTATAATATGTACAATGCCATGTATTCTGCCTTCTCTGATGAGGTCACCATTGAGAAATTCCTACGAGCTGATGTTACCGGTGACAGAACTGTCAACGTCCAGGATGCACGAATGATTATTGACGAGATTCTGAGATAATACTGCTGATCGCAAAAGCGAAACCCTCTCCCGCTCGCGGGCGGGAGAGGGGAAATGTGCGTAAATTGACAGGTGCTTTTCCAAAAGAAAATATACCTATAAATCCAGATAGGGGATATGAGAATGAAAAAAGTACTATCCATAGTTTTAGTAGTGGTAATGTTTTTGCTATGCGTCCCTCTGACTGCCTCTGCGGAAAATACCCAGTCATTTTCTTTTGAGTTATCCGTGGATGGAAGCGATACGAAAGAAGTCCAAACCGGCGATGTGATTACCGTTCTACTCCGTCTAAAAAGGACAGATTCCGCGGAAGCGTATATGATGTATGCAATGCAGGATGAAATTCTGTATGACAGTGATTTTTTCGAACTGATTGAAGGAAGTATTGTTCTTGCAGAGAATATCACAACAACAGATATCGGTCTGAGAGATAATCATCGTGCGTTCTATATGAATTATTTGTCCATGTCCGATGGTGAACAATGGGCTGCAGATATGCTGATTGGCAGTTTTCAGCTTCGAGTTGTGGGAACTTCTGGCGTGACCAGGATTACAAACAACAACTATCTGGTATCCACATCGGATGGCCGGGAATCATATCCCTGTCAGGTCAATGAGGTAACAATTATTCTTTCAACGGAATGTATTGTCCGATTTGAAAGCAATGGCGGCAGTGAAATAGAAGAACAAAAGGTCCTGTTTGGAGAAACAGTTGTGAAACCGGAGGATCCAACCAGAGATGGGTATATCTTTGACGGATGGTATCGGGACATTGATAAATCGAAAAGCTGGGATTTTGACAACGATACGGTATCGGGAAATATGTCACTATATGCAAAGTGGGTACAGGTCCCGGGGGGAATGTCTCCTACGGAGGATACAGATAATAACGGCAATACACTGGACTGGCTGATTCTATTGGTAATCGTTGTTTTGCTTCTCATTTTGACCATTCTACCTAAATGTAAAGTTACATTTATTTCCATGGGGGGGTCGGAAATCAAAACTCGCTATGTTATGAAAAATAGAACAATATCTGCTCCAAAGATGCCTAAAAAGGGTGGGGCGGTATTTGTAGGCTGGTATCGGGATGAATTCTGTAAGATTCCCTGGAAATTTAGCGAGGATAAAGTAACCGAAGATACTACCTTATATGCGAAATGGAATTGAGCGTAAACAAAGCTAATGAAACGGTAATTTGTGAGTGTGTTGCGCAATTGCAAGTGGTACAGTTGCATATTGAGGTGTGTCAATTTCGCTGAGGGGCGTGTACGAATAGTTGCTCCTTTATTATCTAATTCATGCAGGCCTATACTTTGGATTACTTGAAAACCATTGATCTAAAGACCTTTTTGAAATTAATGGGATGTTCGGGTCGGGCAGAAACAGCCATCTAGCGTCAAGCGAAAATCGCCAATTCTGGCCAAATGGAAATCGCCAACAACCCAGATTTGTATATCAGATTGTTACGGAGTAGGCTTCTCGGAGGAATCTGGAGCCTTCACCCGGCTGGTTTGCAGGGCTACGGTCTCCAACTTCTTGCCTCGGAAGCTTTCACCCTTAATGTTGAATACCGTGGCGTCATCAAATATTCGGTCCAGCGCACACAGCAAGGCATCGTCCTCATTGAAGTTACTTCTCCAGTGCGAGGGATGCTTGTTGCTGGTAAATACAATATTGAAGTTGCCTTCCTTGTTGTATCTCCGGTCAATCAAATCGAAGAACAGCCGGGTATTCTCTTTATCGAACTCACAGTGCCCCACCTCGTCAATAATCAGACAGGAAGGACGCACCAGACCATTGAGCACCGAGGCTTCCTTGCCAGCTCGTCTGGCAGCGGTGAACTTGTCCCGCAGCTCAGACATCTTAATGAAATAGGTCTTTATTCCTCGCTGGCAACACGCATAGCCAAAAGCCTGCGCAAGATGTGTCTTGCCGGTTCCAGCCGGACCAATGAACGCCAGATTCCTGTGGGCATAGATGGCCGACAGGGACGGTAGCGTTTTCAGTCGGTTTGCATCCCTGCCTTTAATGACAGAGAAGTCAAAGTTTTCAAATGTTTTGGGATCTTTCAGCGGTAGGCGGCTCATTTTCAGCAGTGTGTGGATGGTAGTGTCCACTTTCTTATTCTGCAAATGCTTAAAAACCACACCTACTGCCTGAATCTGTTCCTCGGAGAAATCCTGTTCCTCCGCCAGTTTGGCAAACCCAATAGAAGAAAAGTCCAGACGCAGGATTCGGCTGCTGGTTTCTACTGCCTCAAATACAGAATCATTCATCCCAGTCTACCTCCCTGTCAAAGTTGAACTTTTCAAAGGAAAGGATAGGTTCCGGCTCCGGAATCCGGGAAATCTCCGTTCTTACCGGCATGGTGGGGAACTCTTCCGGCTGGGGCGCATACTGGTCGGCACAATAGCGGTCCCGTTTGCTCCAGGTCACATCATGAGTGGTCAGCAGTTGCTTCAGGTCGGAGGAATAGATGTAGATCATGTCATCCTTCCGCATGACACGGGCAGTAGATAATCTATAGCTGAATGGAACGCCAAATCTTCTCCCCTCATAATTGACAAAACCGTCAAAAGAGATCCTGCGCTCCGGGCACAGATAAAACAGCAGGGATGGATTCATCTCCAATATACGAAGATGCTCGGCACACCAACTTTCATGCAGTTCCTGCGGAACTCCAGCAGTGGCATTGTGGTAGGAACTGTTTTGACGGCTGCACCATTCCAATGCAGCACGGTTCAGGTCAGTGATGTTCCCCAAAACCCGTCCAGCTAGGAAGTTTTCCTTTACAAACCGTACCAGCCGCTCCACTTTTCCTTTGGTAAAGGGATGACGAGGCTTGCAGAGTTTTGTCTGGAATCCTACCGTTTTCATGAACGGCTCGTAGTCTTTCTGCCAGACGGGATGCCCCTCAAAGTCCCGGTGACGCACAACACTTTTCATGTTGTCTGTCAGAACATACTTTGGAATTCCCATATAGCCGAAAGCGTGAAGCATTCCAATGAACAGATTCTCCTGCTTGGCATTGGGGAAGAACTCTATGTACTGCTGACCGCAGTGGTGGCACACCATGGCAAAGCAGGCGGCATTGTATTCACTGCCGTCGTAGTCTACCACTTTGGTAAACCCCCAGTCCATTTGGTAAGCTTCTCCCGGCTCAGTGGTGAACCGACGGCCACGGCTGCCCTGTGGCGCCACCAGCTGGCGCTTGGCGGCAATGTAATCCTTAACGGTTGTCAGTCCGCCTGAAAATCCAACGGCCCGTAGCCGTTCCAGGCAGACTGAGGAGTTGGTGATTCCTTTCCTGAGCAGGTCATCCAAGATGGCAGTATAGCCCGTCAAAATTGTCCGAGGAGCCTTGCGTCCTTCCAGCGCATGGGGCTTGAAGACAAAGCCATTCTCCTTAAACCGACGCAGTTTGGCGCGGGATATACCTGTACGGCGCTCCAACTCTGCCAGATTGATCTTTTCCAGAGAAAAATGATCCCCTTGCTCGGACTTCATTTCCTCAATGGCTTGTGATATAATGTTCTCCAAGCCATTACTTTTGATTTCTTTCATGTCGCTCCTTTCACTGGGTTGTTGGCACTTTCCAGTATAAAGGATTTGAAAGAAAAAGGAATGGCTTTTTCTATATGGCTACGATTGGCGATTTTCACCCGGCTCAAAATGGTGCTTCTCGCCCGGCGCTAACAGGATCCGTGCTGCAATTCAAGTGTTTCAGCGAAATAAAAGGAACTGAAACCTGGAAATAACCTAAATATTCATATATGAGAAGAACTGGAGGATGAAAATGACGGTTCCTGTACTTATGTTGGATTCCAAGAAAAAAGCGGCATTGGATGCCGGCTTTTACGAGACTTTTACCGGGTTGCCGGAGCGGTATTTTTCTGCTCCGGGCAGAACGGAAATTAGCGGAAACCATACTGACCACCAGGGGGGCTGCGTTCTGGCAGGCGCTGTGAATCTGGATACCCTTGCAGCCGTTCGCCTCAACGGTACCAATACCATTCGTGTTCACTCTAAGGGGTACCCTTTGTGTGAGGTCTGTCTGGATGAACTGGAGCCAAAGAAGAGTGAGGTAAATACAACACCTGCGTTGATTCGCGGTGTGGCGGCCAGATTTTCACAGATGGGATGCAAGTTGGAAGGGTTTGATGCATATTGCGAATCTACCGTTTTGCCGGGTTCTGGATTGAGTTCATCCGCTTCCTTTGAGGTCCTGATTGGTACCATTATCAATTGTCTGTTTTTTGGGAAAAAGCTTTCTGCCATTGAAATTGCACAGGTGGGTCAGTTTGTAGAAAATGTATTCTTTGGTAAACCCTGCGGCCTGATGGATCAGATGGCATCCAGCGTTGGCGGTATGGTATATATTGACTTTGAAAAATAGGAATCTCCAGTGGTGCATAAGATTGACTTTGACTTCACTTCTTCCGGATATGCATTGTGCATCATTGACACAGGGGGAGATCATGCGGACTTGACGGATGCGTATGCGGCTGTGATACAAGAAATGAAAGACGTGTGTGCGTTTTTTGGTGAAGAACAGCTGCGTTCTGTTGCAAAGATGGAGTTTTACAGTAATTTTTTAGAACTTCGCCGCATAGTCGGAGACCGGGCAGTGCTGCGGGCGATTCATGTTTATGATGAAAATCAGCGTGTGATACTGCAGCGGCAGGCTTTGGAAGACGGAGAATTTGACTCCTTCCTGGCATATGTTACAGAGTCCGGACTGTCTTCCTGGAGGCTCCTGCAGAATGTGATTCCTGTAGGTCACAGGGTTAAGCAGGAGGTCGCTGTTGCTTTAACAATTGCAGAAAAGCTGCTCAACGGCAGAGGTGCCTGCCGTATCCATGGCGGTGGCTTTGCCGGTACAATTCAGGCCTTTGTTCCCAATGATCTGCTGGAAGAATTTAAGAATGGAATCGAAACCGTTTTGGGAGAAGGCTCCTGCTATGTTCTGTCTATCCGTCCTCAGGGCGGTGTTGAGATGGAGGTTGAAGGATGAAAATTGAAACCTTCATCGATTCGTTAACCTCTTATGCCATAAACAATGGCCTTGCTGAGCCTGTTGATGATCAGGTACTAACCAACCGGCTGCTGGACCTGCTGCGCAAGGATGACTATGAGCCTTCCAAAGAGCCGCTGACGGAAGATTTGGAAGAAATTCTGGCGGGGATTTTGGATTATGCAGTTGCAAGGGGTATCTGTGATGATGGCATCACTGCAAGGGATATCTTCGAAACCCGGATCATGGGTGCTGTCACCCCTATGCCCAGAGAGGTCATTCGAACCTTCCGTGAGAAATATTCCGAGTCTCCCATTTCAGCTACTGACTGGTACTATAGATTTAGCCGCGATATTGACTACATCCGTCGCTACCGTATCAAAAAGGATATGCGCTGGAAGTACGCATCCGAGTACGGTGAGATGGACATCACCATCAACCTCAGCAAACCTGAGAAGGATCCCAAGGCTATTGCTGTCGCTAAGAGTGCCCCTCAAACCTCATATCCAAAGTGTCAGCTGTGTCGGGAGAATGAGGGCTATGCAGGCCGCATGAACCATCCTGCACGGGCTAACCACCGTATCATACCCATCGAGATCTGCGGTGCGCCGTGGTTCCTGCAATACAGTCCTTATGTTTACTATAACGAACACTGCATTGTGTTCAATTCCAGGCATCTTCCCATGAAGATTGACAAGTCCGCCTTCTTGAAGTTGTTGGATTTTGTGAAATCCTTTCCGCATTATTTTGTGGGATCAAATGCCGACTTGCCTATCGTTGGCGGTTCCATTTTGAGCCATGAGCATTTCCAGGGCGGACATTACCACTTCGCTATGGAATCTGCTGCTATAGAAAAGGAAGTGGCATTTAGGGGGTACGAAGATATCCGCGCCGGCATTGTCAAATGGCCAATGAGTGTTATTCGTCTTAACGGTAAGGATCCGGAGCGGATTGCTGACTTGGCAGACAGGATTCTCGCTGCATGGTGTAACTATTCCGATGCGGATTCCGGCATAGTGGCATATTCTGAAGGAGAATCCCACAACACCATTACCCCCATCGCCCGACGCAGGTCTGATCAGTATGAGCTGGATCTGGTACTGCGCTGCAATATCACAACTGCGGATCATCCTCTGGGGGTGTTCCACCCCCATGCCGATAAACACCATATCAAGAAGGAGAATATCGGTCTGATTGAGGTTATGGGTTTAGCGGTTCTGCCCAGCCGCCTGAAGGATGAGCTGACAGCCCTGGCTGAGGCTCTGGTGGAAGGCAGAGATATTACCGCTGATGAGATGTTGGGTAAGCATGCAGCTTGGGTGGAAAATTTGAAGCGGCAGTATACCATTACCGATATCAATGCCATGGATATCCTGATGAAGGAAACTGGCAAAGTGTTTGCTGATGTTTTGGAAGATGCTGGTGTTTACAAAAATACAGCAGATGGGAAGGCCGCTTTCAGAAGATTTATAGACCATGTAAATCAGGAGGAGTAAATCGAGAATGTACTTGTACCTGGCGGTGCAGGGTATATTGGCAGCCATGCGGTTGTGGAGCTGATTTCAAAATAATGCGTACTATTTCTCTATATCAGAGGAAGAAATTTGCGTTCGTGTACTAATCGAGGGAATCCTATACAATCTGACTGCTACTAGATGAGATGGCGGTGCATATAAGATAAAACGTATTAATGTCCGCATAACATCGGGAGTAAGTCCAATGGATACCGAATGCGGCTTGTTTATGGCTGCGCTTTGTTCTGAAAAAACGACAGATGAACAGGTAATGTCAGCACAGTAAAAGGCAACTCAGATGCTCTCTCAGATAGGTATGGGCGAGGGGGATATAGATGAATGCTAAAGTGCTGAGAAGTTGTGATGAATGGTATGGTGTGACCTACCAGGAAGATAAGCCCAAGGTATGCGCTGCCATTGCAGAAATGACTGCTTAAGGTGCTTTTCTCCAAAATCTATGGAAAGTTTAATTCTATAGTCTGAAGTAGTGAATTCGATGGGAAAAAGGACAATGGAAATAAAAGTGTATTGCCGCGTACAATGGATACTGTTCTTGAAGCATATAGTTTTCCGGAAACCTTGCTTGGCGTTGCCCGATATGGACAGGGGCACATCAATGATACATACTGTGTGGTATGTCAGCCTCAGGAGGGAGGTCGCATCCGGTTTATTCTTCAGGGCCTGTCCACAGCAGCTTTTCCGATGCCCGAAGAACTGATGGAAAATATGGTTGGTATTACTTCATACCTTCGTGAGAAGATTATTGAAAATGGTGGTGATACCAAACGGGAAACCCTTAATCTTGTCAAGACGAAAGATGGCAAGGCTTTCTTCAAAGATAGTTTTGGTAAAGTTTGGAGATTGACACATTTTGTTGAGGGGACGGATTGCTTCAAGTCAGCTACCCCGGAGCTTTTTGAAGCATCTGCGCGGGCATTTGGCCGGTTTCAGTATATGCTGCAGGGATACCCTGCGGAAACTCTGCATGAAACGATAGCAAAGTTCCACGATACAGAGGATCGCCTGCGCAAGCTGAAAGCTGCCATAAATGGAGGACCTTTGATAAGGGTGGCAAAGTGTAAGGCAGAAATCGATTTTGTTCTGGCCCGGGAAAAGGATTGCTCTGTAGCATTGCAGGCTCTGCGCGAGGGAAAGCTGCCCCTGCGTGTTACCCACAACGATACTAAGTTGAACAATATTCTGATTGATCGGGCAACCGGCGAGGGAATCTGCGTCATTGATCTGGATACGACCATGCCTGGCCTGTCCATCAACGACTTCGGCGAATCTATCCGCTTTGGCGCAAACCACTCTGCTGAAGATGAGAAGGATTTGAGTAAGGTCAATTTTGACATTGAACTGTATGAAGTATATACCAGAGGATTCCTGGAAGGTGCCCAGGGAAGTCTGACCCGGGCAGAACTGGAGTATTTGCCATGGGGTGCCCGCCTGATGACTCTGGAATGTGGTATCCGATTCTTAACGGACTATCTGGAAGAGGATCATTATTTCCGTATCCATTATCCGGATCAGAATCTGGATCGTTGCCGGACCCAGTTCAAACTTGTCCGAGATATGGAAGAGCAATTTGACCAGATGGCTGCTATTGTCCGCAAGTATGCTGGATAGGTTTCTTGGAGGGTAGATAATCATGAATGTTCTTGTTACCGGCGGTGCCGGCTATATTGGTTCCCATACCTGCATCGAGCTGCTGAATAGCGACTATGGTGTTGTCGTCATCGATAATCTGTGCAACTCCAATCCTAAGAGTCTGGAGCGCGTTCAGGAACTGACCGGCAAAACGGTCAAATTCTACGAGGGCGATGTTCGGGATGAGGCACTGCTGCGCAAAATCTTTACCGAAAATGAGATTGGCTGCTGCATCCACTTTGCCGGTCTGAAGGCCGTGGGCGAATCCGTCTCCATACCCTGGAAATACTACGACAATAACCTGAACTCCACCCTGGTGCTGACGAAGGTAATGAATGAGGTGGGTATGAAGAACATCATCATCTCCTCCTCTGCCACCGTCTACTCCGGCGACAATGAAATGCCCCTACGGGAGACCAGCAAGACCGGCAACTGCACCAACCCCTACGGCTGGACCAAGTATATGACCGAGCAGATCCTCAGTGGTATGGCTCATGCCGATCCTGAATGGGGCATCGAACTGCTGCGCTACTTCAACCCCATCGGCGCCCACGCTTCCGGCATAATTGGCGAGGATCCCAGAGGTATCCCCAATAACCTGATGCCCTACATCACCCAGGTGGCCATCGGCCGCCGGGATCACCTAAGTGTCTTCGGTAACGACTACGATACCCCCCGACGGCACAGGTGTCCGGGACTACATCCATGTGGTGGACCTGGCCAAGGGTCATGTGGCTGCCGTCAAGTATGTGGAGACTCACAAGGGTTGTGATGTATTCAATCTGGGCACTGGTACGGGCTACAGCGTGCTGGACATGGTGAAGACCTTCCAAGAGGTAAATAATGTGCCTGTGCCCTACAAGATCGTGGACCGCCGACCGGGTGACCTCGCTATCTGCTATGCAGACCCTGCTAAAAGCGCTGAGGTACTGGGTTGGAAGGCAGAGATGACTCTTGCTGATATGTGTCGTGACTCATGGAATTGGCAAAGTAGCAATCCTATAGGTTATGGCAAGTAAAGATGATACTAATTATTGGTATCGATGCCGTCCATCAGTTGCACCCCAAGTTCATGCTGGTGGCGGATGAAGAGGCCATATCTCTGATGAAGGAGCTTCTGTAACGCGGTTCCGAAGTATAATTCACTTGTAAAATTTATATTGTCAATAAATCAGAAGTATGCTACTCCACCAAACATAGTATGCTTCTGTTAAAAAAGGAGGAAAGCAACACCCGTCAGACTCACGGTGCGGCAGTGTGGAGACCTGTCGTAATGCTTCCAGGATTTTGCTTCCCGGTACGCGAGAATGCACGCGAAATTTAGGTGCGTTTAGAGTCGAGAAATTATGGCAACTCTGTCCCTGAAGAACATCAAGAAGATCTACCCCCACAAAGGCAACGACGCCAAGAAGTCCAAGAAAAAGAAGAAGAACGATGAGCAGCCCGAAAAGAAGGTCAATCTGCAGATTACCGAGCAGGGCGTTGTGGCAGTTCAGGAATTCAACCTGGAAATCGCCGACAAGGAATTCATCGTTCTGGTCGGTCCCTCCGGCTGCGGTAAGTCCACCACCCTGCGTATGATCGCAGGTCTGGAAGAGATCACCGAGGGCGAGCTGTACATCGGCGACCGTCTGGTCAACGACGTTGCTCCCAAGGACCGCGACATCGCAATGGTCTTCCAGAACTACGCACTGTACCCCCACATGACCGTTTATGAAAACATGGCATTTGCTCTGAAGCTGCGCCACACTCCCAAGGATGAGATCGACCGTGCGGTGAAGCAGGCTGCTGAGATCCTGGACATCACCCAGTACCTGGGCCGTAAGCCCAAGGCTCTGTCCGGCGGTCAGCGTCAGCGTGTTGCCATCGGCCGCGCCATCGTTCGTGACCCTCAGGTCATGCTGATGGATGAGCCCCTGTCCAATCTGGACGCCAAGCTGCGTAACCAGATGCGTGCTGAGATCATCAAGCTGCGCGAGCGCATCAACACCACCTTTATCTATGTTACCCACGACCAGACCGAGGCTATGACTCTGGGCGACCGGATCGTCATCATGAAGGACGGCTTCATCCAGCAGATCGGCACGCCTCAGGAGGTCTTCAACCATCCTTACAACCTGTTCGTCGCTACCTTCATCGGTACGCCTCAGATGAACATGTTCGAGAACGCCAAGCTGGTCAAGGCTGACGGCAAGTACGCCGTGCAGCTGGACAACCAGACCGTGGTTCTGTCCGACGAGAAGCAGGCCAAGCTCGCCGCCAACAACGTTGCGGAGCAGGATGTCGTTCTGGGCGTCCGTCCCGAGCACATTGAGCTGACCGCCGGCGGCATCGAGGGCAAGGTTGACGTGTCCGAAATGATGGGCTCCACTGTCCACCTGCATGTCACCTCCATGGGCCGCGACGTGGTTCTGGTGGTCTCCACCATGAACATGACCGGTGCGGAAGTCGCTGCTCTGTCCAGCGGTTCCACCGTTCACTTCTCTTTCCCCGGCCAAGTATGCCACATCTTCTCCAAGGAGACCGGCATCAATCTGGAAGCCTGATTCTGAACCAAAGTACAAACGGGTCTGCCTTAACCGACAGACCCGTTTTCAACTGTTCCCTGTGTCGCACTTATACTATTTCCTGATTAAAATTAAGGCAGCACCGCACAATTCGGCAAGAAGTCTCAGGCAGGATTTTTGTTCCAA
>ENA-ORRN01000219-ORRN01000219.1-human-gut-metagenome-genome-assembly--contig:-NODE-219-length-47545-cov-6.659928_pt1 | contig 47545 bp, 32 predicted proteins | sample MGYA00242174_ERZ509132 | MGnify/ENA primary metagenome ERZ509132 (study PRJEB26280, sample SAMEA2338671) | human gut metagenome | biome: human gut; feature: human-associated habitat; material: faeces... | reverse complement strand
TCTGAACTCCTTCGGACTGACGAAGAAGGTGGTGTATGAAAACGAGGAGTTCAACCTGCTGCAGGCTGCCCTCGACATAGAGGACGGACTCGACACGCTGAGATACAACAAGGTGATTGTGGCGACGGATGCCGATGTGGACGGAATGCACATCCGACTGCTCATCATCACGTTCTTCCTGCAGTTCTTCCCCGATCTGATAAAGAAGGGACACGTGTTCGTGTTGCAGACACCTCTGTTCCGTGTGAGAAACAAGAAGACGAAGATAAAGTCGAAGGCTGTGAAGGCTACGGCAACGGGAAAGGGAGATTTCGTGACCCGCTACTGCTACACCGAAGAGGAGCGCCTCGACGCAATACAGGAACTGGGACCAGATCCGGAGATAACACGATTCAAAGGACTCGGAGAGATCAGTCCCGACGAGTTCAAGAACTTCATCGGACCCGACATGCGCCTCGAACAGGTCACGCTGCACAAGACGGACCAGGTGCATAAGCTCCTGCAATATTATATGGGAAAGAACACACCGGAGCGTCAGAACTTCATCATAGACAACCTCGTGATAGAAGAAGACAGACCGGAGGAAGAAGAATAACGGTATGGTAGAGAAACATGACAGACTAAAGCGAAATACAATGAAAAGAAACATTTATTGCTTGATATGCCTCGCCATGGCAATGTTTGCCATCGGGGCTTCGGCACAGTTGCAGGTGAGGATGGACAAAGACAGTCCGATGCGTAAATTGCAGCTCGCCGAGATGCTCGTCACCAATTTCTATGTAGACTCCGTAGACGAGAACAAACTCGTGGAGGACGCCATCAGAGGAATGCTCGACAAGCTCGATCCGCACTCCTCATACACCACACCGAAGGAGACGAAGCAGATGAACGAGTCGCTGCAGGGAAACTTCGACGGCATCGGAGTGCAGTTCAACATGGTGGAAGATACTCTGCTCGTAATCCAGACCATTGCCAAAGGACCGTCGCAGAAGGCAGGCATCGTGGCCGGCGACCGCATCGTGGCAGTAAACGACACGGCGATATCAGGAGTGAAGATGCCGCGCGACCAGATTATGATGAGGCTGCGCGGACCGAAGGGCACTATGGTGAAACTCTCTGTGGTGAGGCGCGAAGTGGCAGACACGCTGACCTTCAACGTGAAGCGTGACAAGATTCCGGTGAAGAGCCTCGACGCATCGTATATCATCCGTCCGGGAGTGGGATACATACGCATCGGCAGTTTCGGAGCCACTACATACGATGAGTTCATGACTGCCGTAAACAAACTGAAGGCTGCGGGAATGAAAGACCTCATTCTCGACTTGCAGGACAATGGCGGCGGATATCTGCAGGCGGCGGTGAAGATAGCCAACGAATTCCTGCCCAAAGACGACATCATAGTATATGCCAACGGACTGAAATCCTCGAGAATGGACTATCGTGCCAACGGGTCAGGCAAGCTGCTCGACGGCAAGGTGGTGGTGCTCGTGAATGAGTTCACGGCATCGGCATCCGAGATCGTGTCGGGAGCCATGCAGGACAACGACCGAGGTATGGTGGTGGGCAGACGCACCTTCGGTAAGGGACTCGTGCAGAGACCCTTCGACATGCCCGACGGTTCGATGATACGCCTCACCATCGCCCATTACTACACTCCTACAGGCCGCTGCATACAGAAGCCATACAAGAAGGGCGACCAGAAAGACTATGCCATGGAACTGGACAAGCGACTGAAGCATGGCGAGCTGATGAATGCCGACAGCATACACTTCGCCGACTCGCTGAAGTTCTACACCCTGCGCAAACACCGTGTGGTATATGGCGGTGGAGGAATCATGCCAGACTATTTTGTGCCTCTCGACACGATGACATACACCAAGTATCACCGTCAGCTCGTGGCAAAGGGAATGGTGACCGACGCCGTGCTCCGCTTCATCGACAACAACAGGAAGTCGCTAAAGCGCAAATACACGGATTTCAGTAAGTTTGAGGCAGAATACCAGGTTCCGGAGTCGCTTATTGCCGACATCATGGAGAGAGGAGAGAAGAAGGATGTGAAGCCGAAAGACAACGAGGAACTGAAGCTCACCTTGCCCCGCCTTGCCACTCAGGTGAAGGCACTTGTGGCGCGCGACATCTGGGATATGGACGAATATTTCCAGATTGTCAACGAGACGAGCGACATCGTGAAGAAAGGACTGGAAACGATAGAGAAGATGTAGTGACAATTATCACAAACGCAACAATGGCTGTATCATCAAGGCTTGATGATACAGCCATTGCTATATTTGCTCTATGGCGATTTCCGTTTCTGATATCCAAAGACTATGATGGGATAACAACAGATGTCAGTTGGAATACATTCGGAATGCCACCATCGTCAGAGACGAGGATTAGAAGTTGTAGATAACGCCGAACTTCAGATCGTTAGTGTTGAAGTGGAAACCGAAACCTTTCTCTCCGTAAGGATGACCGCCCACACCCTTGAAGTCAGGGTCATCGTTGTCGCGGTAGCCCAGGAAACCGAGAGCAGCGATGAAGTCAACGCTCTTTGTGAGGCTGACCTTCACACCTGGTGTCACACCAATCTGCCATGCATTGTAGCTGTCGCTTTCCTCGCCGTCATACTTGGCCTTGTAAGTGTTGATAGCGAAACCTGCATCCAGAAGGAATGAAACAGGACCTGCCTTGGCTGCTGTGTAGCGTGCGAATGGAGCAGCGCCAACACCATTTACCTTCAGTCCGTCATAATAGTTGTAGTCGTAGTCGAACTCCAAGCCAATTGCCCACTTGTTTGTGATGTTGTAGCCCACCTGAGGAGCAACTGTGAATGATGTATGGTTGTCTTCGTAGTTACGCCAGAAACCAACTTCACCACCTACAAAAACCTGTGCGTTGGCAGCCACTGTCATGACAAGTGCTACCAAAGTCATAAAAATCTTTCTCATGTTTTCTTTCCTTTTTGGTTATAAATATTGTTGTTATCTTTGTTCCTTGATTTTACACTTCAGCCCGTATTGACTTAGCTCTTCAGCTCGTGTCGATTTAGCTCTTTAATTCGTATTTACTTGACCTCCTGTTGTCTTGCTTTGTCCGTTTTACTAACAGCATCGAATTACTTTAACGAACCATATTCCGCTCCTTTTGCGAACCTCAATTTGTCTCTTTGACGAATTGCAAAGTGTTGTTTACTGATGCAAAGAAAAACATTTGTGTTCTAAATACCAACGTTTTATATATAAAAATGCCATGCATTAGGAATTTTTAAAGACTATTACGGAATAAGTGAACAATCCGCTTGTCTGATTACCTCAATATATATTACTCCTGCCAGTGACTTTTTATTGTAGTCAGTAGGATGTCGCTTGACAAAATGTTTACTGATTGCAGCCGCTCCTATCCTTTTTCTTCTTTCACGAACCATCCGTTGCGTTTTATGTATTCGTAGCCGAAACGGCAGCGCAGACAGTCGCGGCGGTCGCAGTATTCCTTTTTCAGTTGCACGATGGCCTGGCTGTCGGCGGCGGTCTCTATCTCCAGTCCGCATTCCTTCCACATCCTTATGATGCTGTTGTCCTCAGCCTTCAGTTCTTCGAGCAGCCGGAAGGCGCGGTCGGTGAGCGTCTCGTCGCCCTTGTGTCTGCCGTAGGCAAAGAGGATAGGGATGGCGGTGTTGAGGATGAGCACTCTGACAGACTGCTTTGACAGCTGCTTTGCCGACTTCTTGCCTTCCGCCCCGAAGGAGTAGTGGGTCTCCCAATATGGTGTGACGTGGGTGGCAAACAGGTCTGACATCTCGTCGACGCTGCGACATTCTATCAGTTGACTCAGATTTGAGCGCCGGTTGTAATAGAGGTTTGCGAGCTGTGAAATCCTGATGTTAGGGAAGTTCTGCGGACGGAGTCTCAGGAATTTCCATTCCGTTGCCGACATCTGTTCCAGGTGGAATTTGTGGTTCAGATATGAGTATTCCCGTCTCAGCTTGGTCAGATAAATGTCGTTTGCCGCCTCTTCGCGGTGTCGCTGCGGAATAGCCTGTTCGTCGAGCAGTCCAGCCTGTCCCAGGAATATCGCCTCTATCTGGAATATGTCGTCGCGGTGATGGGCCACACTCTGCAGCGACAGCGTGGCAGCCCATTTCTCAAAAGCCTCGCCGTTCACTCCGAAGCCGAAGTTGCGTGCGAGCGTCATGAAGTATGCGTCTTCCCACGATCCGTTTCTCTCCTTCACTCTCCTGCTTATCGCCTCCGTCTTCTGCTCCAGGCGTTCCGTCTGCAGAGCGCTCATCCAGCTGTGTACAGTCAGTTTCTGCAACTGTCCTATCACTTCGTGGCAAGGCGGGAAGCGGTCCTCTCTCAGCAGTCTGGAGTAGTTTGCCGTCACATGTTCCGGCACGTCCATCTGCATCTGTCGCATCGTTTCGCCCCGGCTGCTTCTCACCGGCATGTCGTCTTCGCCCACCACGTGAAGAATCACGTTGTCGTATGCCTCGTCCTTGTCGTGGCCATGCAGAAACCAGTCAGACGCCTTGTCGTGAATCTCCACATTGCCAACCCACAGCATCCCGTCCACCTTTATTTTCGCATTGAAGAAGTCAGGTCCGGCGTTGCGGTTGTGGAGTCCCGGGTCAATCACCTCCACCGTCTCTCCCTTGTTCGTGGTCATCCGGTGTAGCGGATACATCCTGTGGCGCCAAATATAATGAAGAAGAATTTCCATCGTGTTTCTCTGTTTTCTGTCAAGTCATGTCGTCATGACTGGCTTGGGATTTATAATCACCTGCGAAGATAACAAAAATCATTGAAATGTCGTCATCCCATAGCAAAAATCAGTTTTTTTTGTCTCCCGGCGAGATAAATTCCACAAATCATGCGTGTTCTGAAAAATATCCGTATATTTGCAAATACAAATTGCAAATATAACAAGCATGGGCCAGTGGTCATGCCATTTTGGCCCGTTGTCGTTTTAATCAAGAATCAACAGCAATGACTTATTCAATTGAAAAAGTAACGACATTGATAGGGGCGCGTAGATATGGAGACCAAGCCGCCAACATCGGCTTTCTGCTCACCGACAGCCGTTCCCTCTGTTTCCCTGAGGAAACGTTGTTCTTTGCCCTCAAGTCCGGCCGTCGCAATGGCCATGAGTTCATACCCGACCTTTATCGTCGAGGAGTGAGAAACTTTGTTGTGGACGCATTGCCACAAGACTATGCCACCACTTATCCAGGTTCCAATTTCCTCAAGGTAATCAGTCCGCTCGAAGCGCTGCAGCGCCTTGCCGAGCGCCATCGCGACGAGTTCAACATCCCCGTCGTGGGCGTAACGGGCAGCAACGGCAAGACCATCGTCAAGGAGTGGCTCTATCAGCTGCTCTCTCCATCGCTCAGCGTCACGCGCAGTCCTCGTAGCTACAATTCCCAGATTGGCGTTCCGCTCTCCGTCTGGCTGCTCGGCGAGCAGTCACAGGTGGGAGTATTCGAGGCAGGCATCAGCCAGCCCGGCGAGATGCAGGCACTGCGCAACATCATACAGCCCACCATCGGCGTGATAACCAATATCGGCAGTGCCCATCAGGAGAACTTTCCTTCGGTGGAAGCCAAGGTGGACGAGAAGCTCGACCTCTTCCGCGACGCCAGCGTGATAGTATATCCCGGCGACAGCAAGGAGATAGCCAGCCGAGTGGGCGAAAGGTCGTTCAAGGGCGACCACCTGTGGTGGTCGGTTGCCGACGCCAATGCTCCGCTATATATAAAGAATGTGGAGAAGGGCGAGACCTCCACCACCGTTACCTATATATATAATAAGGTTGGCGGGGAATGTCAGTACACCCTGCCTTTCATCGACGAGGCATCCATCGAGAATTCCATCACCTGCTGCGCCGTATGCCTATCGCTCGGTATTTCTGCCGCCGACATCGCCGGGAGAATGCCGAAGCTGGAGGCTGTCGCCATGCGACTGGAGGTGAAGCAGGGCCAGCATGGCTGCACGCTCATCAACGATTCCTACAATTCCGACATCAACTCTCTCGACATAGCCCTCGACTTCATCAGTCGCCGTCCCGACCATAAGGGCCGTCGCCGCACACTGATTCTCAGCGACATCCTGCAGAGCGGAATGACGCGCGACCAGCTTTATGCAGAGGTGTCAGAACTATGCGTCAAGAGGGGAGTGGAGAAATTCATCGGTGTGGGTCCCGACCTCATGGCAGAGGCAGACAGAATCGGGGTGGGGGAGAAATACTTCTTCCCCGACAGTCAGACCTTCATCAAGAGTCCCGTCTTCAGCACACTCCGCGATGAGGTGATACTCATAAAGGGAGCGCGCGCCTTCGGTTTCGACGGCATCAGCGAACTCCTGGAGCAGAAGGTGCATGAAACCATCCTTGAGGTGAACCTCCAGGCAGTGGTAGACAATCTCAACTACTACCGCTCTTATATGAAGCCCGAGACCAAGCTCGTATGCATGGTTAAGGCAAATGCCTATGGCAGTGGAGCGGTGGAGGTGGCAAAGACATTGCAGGACCACCGTGTGGACTATCTCGCCGTTGCCGTTGCCGACGAGGGAGTGACGCTCCGCAAAAACGGAATCACGAGCAATATCATGATAATGAATCCGGAGATGACGGCATTCAAGACGATGTTCGACTATGACCTCGAACCTGAGGTCTACAGTTTCCGTCTGCTCGACGCCCTTGTCAAGGCTGCCCGGCGCGAGGGAATCACGGGCTACCCCGTACACATCAAGCTCGACACCGGAATGCACCGTCTCGGCTTCAACCCCAAGACCGACATTGACGAACTGATACATCGTCTGCAGTCGCAGAACGCCATCATCCCCCGTTCAGTGTTCTCGCATTTCGTGGGTTCCGACAGTGACGACTTCGACAATTTCTCAAAGATGCAGTTCGACCTCTTCGATGAGGCGAGCAGCAAGCTTCAGGCAGCGTTTCCCCACAAGATCCTGCGCCATATCTGCAACTCTGCCGGCATCGAACACTTCCCAGAACGCCAGCTTGATATGTGTCGTCTCGGTCTCGGACTATATGGCATCGACAGTCGCGACAACCATATACTGAACAATGTGAGCACTCTGAAAACCACCATCCTGCAATTGCGTGATGTGCCGAAGGAGGAGACAGTGGGCTATAGCCGCAAGGGGCACCTGACGCGCGACAGCCGCATAGCAGCCATTCCGATAGGATATGCCGACGGACTGAACCGTCACCTGGGCCGTGGCAACTGCTACTGTCTGGTGAACGGACAGAAGGCGCCTTATGTTGGCAACATCTGCATGGATGTGGCGATGATTGACGTCACTGGCATACCGTGCAAGGAGGGTGACACAGTGGAAATCTTCGGCGACCATCTGCCAGTGACAGTTCTCTCCGATGTACTCGACACCATCCCATACGAGGTGCTCACCAGTGTGTCAGACCGAGTGAAGAGGGTGTACTACCAGGATTGATATCTTACCCCTAACGGTCATTTCGCCTGTATTCTCACAGTCAGGCAATACGGTTGCCATAAAGGATGGCAAGAAATACATGAACAGATAACATAAAGACAAAACTTTGTTGCTTCCGTCAGCATTCCGATTCACAATGCGAATGCTGGCGGATTTTCTTTTTATCAGTGTCAGGCGATTCTCATTTCTTTTTGGAACAGGGAAAGGAGAAACAAATTGATGCGATGATTACGGATTAATACTGTTTGTTTTCTTTTTTATTGATTTTTTTGCGGAAAGAAGAAAAAAACGCTATCTTTGCAGACTAGAACAAACAATATTAATCTTATATTAAAACAAATGGCTTCAATACAAACTACTAAGATGTCCAACTTCCGTTGGGTGATTTGTGCTTTGCTGTTTTTGGCAACTACTGTCAACTACATGGACCGTCAGGTTCTGTCGCTGACATGGAAAGACTTTATCGCTCCAGAATTCCACTGGACCGACGATGATTACGGAACGATAACCGGTTGGTTCTCAATCTTCTACGCTGTATGCAACCTCTTCGCAGGTAAGTTCGTAGACTGGATGGGAACAAAGAAGGGCTACCTCATCGCCATCTTCGTATGGTCTACAGGTGCCGTTCTCCACGCCCTCTGCGGTGAGGCAGCTATGCTCATCGAGGGATACGACTCTATAGAAGCCCTGCGTCTTGTGCAGGCAGGTTCCGATGCTGCCGTGGCAATCGCCACCGTCAGCGTATGGCTCTTCCTCTCATGCCGCCTCGTGCTGGCAGCCGGTGAGGCAGGCAACTTCCCTGCTGCCGTGAAGGTTACGGCAGAATACTTCCCAAAGAAAGACCGCGCTTTCGCCACTTCAATCTTCAACAGCGGAGCTTCAGTAGGAGCCCTCGCCGCACCTGCCACCATTCCGTTGCTCGCCAACGCCTGGGGCTGGGAGATGGCATTCGTGGTGATCGGTGTGCTCGGTTATATATGGATGGGCCTCTGGATATGGCTCTATGACAAACCACGCAAGAGCAAGTTCACCAACACTGCCGAGCTTTCATACATCGAGCAGGACGAGGAAGAGGAGAAAGCTGCCGCCGAGTCAGAAGAGGGACACACTGAGGAGAAGACAATCGGATTCCTCAAGTGCTTCACCTTCCCACAGACATGGTCGTTTATCGTGGGCAAGTTCATGACCGACGGCGTATGGTGGTTCTTCCTCTTCTGGGCTCCGGCATACTTCTCCGACGTTTACGGCTACACCTCAGACAGTCCTATGGCTATCGCCCTCATCTTCACACTCTACGCCATCGTTACGGTGTTGAGCATCGGCGGCGGTTACCTCCCCACATATTTCGTTGACAAGAAGGGTATGAATCCATACATCGGCCGTATGCGTGCCATGTTGATATTCGCATGCTTCCCGTTGCTCGGTCTTATCGCCCAGCCAATGGGAGAAATCAGCGCATGGTGGGTGGCAATCATCATCGGATTTCTCGGCGCAGGCCATCAGGCATGGTCAGCCAACCTCTATTCCACCATCGGCGACATGTTCCCTAAGTCTACAATCGCCACAATCACCGGTATCGGTGCCATGGCAGGAGGTATCGGCTCGTTCCTCATCAACAAGGGTTCAGGTATGCTCTTCACCTATGCCGAGAACGCTGCACAGTTCAACTTCATGGGCTTCGAGGGCAAGAAGGGCGGCTACATGATCGTGTTCTGCATCTGTGCCGTGGCATACCTCATCGGATGGGTTATCATGAAGATCCTCGTGCCGAAATACAAGCCAATCGTAGTGGACTGATGATAAATCGCGGAACCTCCTGACCGCAAGCAGTTCTGGAATATTACAATGAACTGCCTGATGGCCGTTTGGGGATAATCCGCAGTAAGACAACACGTGTCTGGCATACGGATAAACCCAAAACGGTCATTAGGCCGTTCAATTTAGTATTTTAATACTGCTTGCTGTCTTTTGCTTTTTATAAGGCGTCTTTTGTCTGTTTTTAATTCGCAATAGCCTGCTATTACTCATTAAAAGCCAAACAAAATCTATCCTTCAAAAAAACAAAATCCATGCAAGCCCTAACGACCGATTTGGGATAAAAAACAGCTGTAAGTTCTTCGAGTCAAAGAGACTCAGGACTTACAGCTGTTTTTTTTATGCCGAATGTTCTTGTTCTTTTTCGGAAAGGAGATGTGCGGTGTTGTTTTTCCGGGAAATCTCTTGCATACAACACCAGGACAGACTCAACACCTTCGTGTCAAGGGAGGAGCAAAAGCCGCTACCGCAACCAACCTCAGAAAAGCCAGTTGCTTGCCACGCATGCAATGATGATGATTGCAGCAAGAATAGAAAGTGTGACGAAGAGAACACGGGAAATCATCTTGCGCCTCTTTCTCACTCTCAAAGATTGCTGCTTGAAAGATTCCACATCGTCCTTATGATGCCTATGGTGGTGATGGTGGACGTGTTCGTGATAGTGATGTCCGATGGTAGCTTTAGTATTTATGTTCATTGACTTAATATTTTTTTTGACCGTCCATTGTCAGCGACAAGGTCACATTGAGGGAAATAATAGTAGTTATAATAGTTCGTGCAGCTTGTGGAACCATCCGTCCCTCCATGCTTGCATTGCGCTTCCGTGTATGGAAACATATTTACACTGTTGCAAAAGTAATGAATAATTCCGATATAAATAGGTGACGTGTTTTCATTAACGTTTTTTATATTTCCGTCATCCCTCTCCGCTACGTCTCAATGCCGTTGGGAAACACGGCATGAAAGCCCTCCGGCGGACAATCCTCATGGCAATGATGTGGCATTAACTTTCTCAATCTTTCTTTCCGTATATCCGCAAAAGTCATTAACTTTGCATCCGTTGCGCCGTTTTCTCCATACTGCCGGAACAACCTTCTGGAGTTCGGAGCGGAGCATTAGAGTTTTGATAACAGACTATTCTACCTAATTGCAAAAATGGAAAAAAATAAGACTTATACCTTTGACGAGGCCTTTCGTGCCTCTATGGAATATTTTGGCGGAGACGAACTTGCCGCAAGAGTGTGGGCCAACAAGTATGCGCTGAAAGACAGTTACGGCAATATCTTCGAACAGACGCCGACAGACATGCACTGGCGTATCGCCCGTGAGGTGGCGAGGATAGAAAACCACTATCCCAATCCGCTCACAGAGCAGCAGGTGTTCGAACTGCTCGACCACTTCCGCTATATCGTGCCGGCAGGCAGTCCGATGACCGGCATCGGCAACGACCACCAGGTGGCATCGCTCTCAAACTGCTTCGTGATCGGTCTCGACGGCGACGCCGACTCCTATGGCGCCGTGATGCTCATGGACGAGGAGCAGGTGCAGTTGATGAAACGCCGCGGCGGAGTGGGCCACGACCTTTCGCAGCTCCGTCCGAAGGGCACTCCGGTGAACAACTCTGCACTCACCTCAACAGGTGTCGTGCCATTCATGGAGCGCTTCAGCAATTCCACACGCGAGGTGGCACAAGACGGCCGCCGCGGAGCCCTGATGCTCTCTATCAGCGTGAAGCATCCCGACAGCGAGGCGTTTATCGACGCCAAGATGCAGGAAGGCAAGATCACTGGAGCCAACGTGTCGGTGAAACTCGACGACGAGTTCATGCAGTGCGCTATAGATGGCAAGGAATACACACAGAAATTCCCTATCGACAGCGATGCGCCGATAGTGACTAAGAAGGCAGACGCCAAGAAACTGTGGGAGAAAATAGTACACAACGCATGGAAGAGTGCCGAACCGGGAGTGCTCTTCTGGGACACCATACTCCGTGAGAGCATCCCCGACTGCTATGCCGACCTCGGATTCCGCACGGTGTCTACAAACCCATGCGGAGAGATACCGCTCTGTCCGTATGACTCATGCCGACTGCTCTCGGTGAATCTCTATTCATACGTGGTGAACCCATTCACACCGGAGGCATACTTCGACTTCGACCTCTTCAAAAAACACGTGGCGCTGGCACAGCGCATCATGGACGACATCGTGGACATGGAGATGGAGAAGATAGACAAGATAATAGAAAAGGTGAAGAGCGACCCTCAGGCAGATGTGGTGAAGGAGACAGAGCTGCATCTCTGGCAGAAGATAAAGCGCAAGAGCGCCATGGGACGCCGCACGGGAGTGGGAATCACTGCCGAGGGCGACATGCTGGCAGCCATGAACCTGCGCTACGGCACTCAGGAGGCGACAGACTTCTCAGTGGAGGTACACAAGACGCTTGCCCTCGCCGCCTACCGTTCGTCGGTGGTGATGGCAAAGGAGCGCGGAGCCTTCGAGGTGTACGACTCAGAGAGGGAGAAGAACAATCCGTTCATCAACCGCATCCGTGAGGCAGAGCCGGAACTCTATGCCGACATGCTGAAATATGGCCGCCGCAACATCGCATGCCTCACCATCGCCCCGACAGGAACAACCAGTCTGATGACCCAGACCACAAGCGGCATCGAACCGGTGTTCATGCCCGTATACAAGCGCCGCCGCAAGGTGAACCCTACGGACACCGACGTACACGTGGACTTCGTTGACGAGTCAGGCGACTCGTTCGAGGAATTCATCGTCTTCCACCATAAGTTCCTGACATGGATGAAGATTAACGGCTACGACACCGAGAAACGATATACCCAGGAGGAGCTCGACCAGCTCGTGGAGAAATCGCCATATTATAAGGCCACGGCAAACGATGTGGACTGGCTCATGAAGGTGCGTATGCAGGGAGCGATACAGAAATGGGTGGACCACAGCATCAGCGTGACCATCAACCTGCCGAACAACGTGGACGAGCAGCTCGTAAACCGTCTCTATGTGGAGGCATGGCGTTCGGGCTGCAAGGGATGCACGGTGTATCGCGACGGATCACGTTCGGGAGTGATGATTGCCGTGGAGAAGAAAGACAAGAAGAAAGCGGAGGAGAAGCATATCTGCGAACCGCCTACCGTGACAGAGGTGCGCCCCAAGGAACTGGAATGCGACGTGGTGCGATTCCAGAACAACAAGGAGAAGTGGGTGGCATTCGTAGGTCTGCTCGACGGATACCCATACGAGATATTCACCGGTCTTCAGGACGACGAGGAGGGAATCTCGCTGCCCAAGAGCGTGAACAAGGGAAAGATCATCAAGAAGATAGACGAAAACGGAAAGAAACGCTACGACTTCCAGTTTGAGAACAAGCGCGGCTACAAGACCACCGTTGAAGGACTGTCAGAGAAGTTCAACCCCGAATACTGGAACTACGCCAAGCTCATCTCCGGCGTGTTGCGCTACCGCATGCCTATTGCCAACGTGATAAAGCTTGTGGGCCAGCTCCAGATGGACAGCCAGAGCATCAACACATGGAAGATAGGAGTGGAGAGAGCCCTCAAGAAATATATAGTAGACGGAACGGAGGCAAAGGGACAGAAATGTCCGGTCTGCGGTCAGGAGACACTCGTATACCAGGAGGGATGCCTCATCTGCAAGAACTGCGGATCATCACGTTGCGGATAAATACAAGCCCCATGATGAGACTCACACAAGGAAAGATATTCATCAAAGACATGCGTTTCCACGCCCGTCATGGCGTGTTGCCGCAAGAGACGCTCACCGGCGGAGACTTTCTCGTCTCCGTCGAGGCGGGCTGCGGGCTGCAGCGTGCCACAGAGACCGACGACGTGGCAGACACGCTGAACTATGCCGACATCCACAGAATGGTGAAAGAAGAGATGGCAGTGCCCTCGAAACTCATCGAACACGTGGCAGGAAGGATAGGCAGACGCATCCTCAGCGAGATGCCCCAGATAGAAGAACTGACAGTCAGCGTGACCAAAGAAAACCCTCCGATGGGGGCTGACAGCAGGGGTGCAGGTGTTCAGTTGCACTGGAGAAATGACGAAAAAGACAACTAAATGTTCAATATTCCGCATTTTTGTTATCAAAGACAAAACTTATGACTAAATTTGCAGAAGTGAAGAAATACAGCTGTTATAGATTGATACGTGCGCTGCTGGTGGCGGCGTTCATGATTCTTGTGGTGGCAGACGTCGCCGCAAGACAGTTCACGCTCGTCATCGACGCTGGACATGGAGGACATGATGCCGGGGCAAAGGGCAGTTTCTCATACGAGAAGAACATCAACCTGAAGATGGCGCTCGCCTTCGGGTGCTATGTGGAGAAGAACTGTCCCGACGTGAAAGTGATATACACCAGAAAGACCGACGTCTTCGTGCCGCTCCACAAGCGAGCCGACATCGCCAACAAGAACCGCGCCGACGTGTTCATCTCCATCCATACCAACGCACTGCCCGGAGGTAGGATAGCCCGCGGAATGGAGACCTACACGATGGGAATGCGGCGGTCTAACGAGAAACTCAGTGCGGCGCAGCGCGAGAACGCTGTTATCACCTATGAGAGCGACTACAAGGAACGGTATGAGGGTTACGACCCCAACTCTCCTGAGAGCGCCATCATGTTTGAGTTCATCCACGACAAGAATATGGCGAAAAGCGTGGAACTCGCCAAACACGTGCAGAAAAGCGTGTGCTCCACGGCAAACCGTCCCGACAAGGGAGTGAAGCAGGACGTGTTCCTCGTTTTGAGAGAGACATCCATGCCGGCATGCCTGATAGAGCTTGGCTTCATCACCACTCCCGACGAGGAGCGGCTGCTCAACGATGATGCCAGCATCGACAATATCGCCAGAGGCATATACAGTGCCTTTGCGAAATACAAGAATGACAACTATTCCGGCGTCAACGTGCCATTGGTGGCGCCAAAGGAGTCAGACAAGGTGAGCCTGCCGACGCTCATTCCGCAGGACGATGCGGACAAACAGAAGAACCGTAATGCCGCAAGAAATGCTGAAACAACGGCAAGCAAACCCCAGTTAGCCACGAGCCAACCGAGAAGGGCGGCAGCGAAAACCGTCAATGCCCCTGCCGGAACGTCAAAGGCAGACGATGCCGACGCTCCCGTTTTCAAAGTGCAGATAATGGCAAATGCCACGAAGGAGGCAAAGAACAGTCCGCGTTTCAAGGGATACGACGGAATAGACATGTATGAGGAAGGCGGAATGTACAAATACACCATCGGCGCCTCTACCAACTACAATGCCATCAACCGTCTGAGAGCTTCGCTCGCCACAGAATTCCCGGGATGCTTCGTCGTGGCATTCAGAAACGGCAGCAAGATGAACATCACCGAGGCGATACGCATCTTCAAGCAGCGGCGCTGACCCGTCGCCAGGTGAAGGCGATGAGGCTGACGGCAAACGGGATGGACAAGTAATTCCTTACATATATTAATATATACAACAAAAAGACCCTATATGAAGTATTTTACCAAAGAAGTGAAAATCGCCATCGTGGCAATCGTAGGTCTCGTAGTGCTCTTTCTCGGAATGAACTTCCTGAAGGGACTCGACCTCTTCTCGTCCGAAAGCAAATACTACATATCCTTCAAGGACATCAGCGGACTGAGTTCCTCATGCCCCATCTATGCCGACGGCTATCAGGTGGGTGTGGTGAGAAACATCCAATACGACTATGGCCAGACAAAGGATATCATCGTTGAGGCAAGCATCAACAAAGACATGCGCATACCTAAAGGCAGCAGCGCAGAAATAGTTAGCGACCTCATGGGCAACGTGAAGGTGAACCTGCTCCTTGCCAACAATATGCGTGAGCGCATCAACCCGGGAGAGACCATCGTGGGAGGCATCAACGACGGTGCGATGGGACAGATGAAAGACCTCATACCTATCGTGCAGAAGATGCTGCCGAAGCTCGATTCCATACTCTGCAGCGTGAACACGCTGCTGCAGGATCCTGCCATCGCCAACTCGCTTCATAATGTGGAGACCGTCACCGGTAACCTCACCACATCTACAAGGCAGCTCAACACGCTTCTCGGAACGCTCAACAGACGAGTGCCGGGACTGCTCGCCAAGGCAGACAACGTGATGGACAACACGGAGGTGATAACAGGCAAGCTCGCCAAAGTAGATGTAGACGGCACGATGCAGAAGGTGAACACCACGCTGCAGAACGTGCAGGAGTTCACCCATCAGCTCAACAACAACCAGGGCTCCCTCGGACTCCTAATGCGAGATCCTAACCTCTACTACGACCTGAACGCCACAGTGAAGTCGGCAGACTCCCTGCTCATCGATCTCAAGGCGCATCCGAAACGCTACGTACACTTCTCCATCTTCGGAAAGAAGGATAAATGATAAATAGCGGAAAAGTAGACAGAAAGAATAACCATAATCTCCCCTGCGGGGGATAACGAGAGGAGGCTGGCTTCCGATCCATGATTCATTGTCGCTATGAGATGAATCCATGAGGAAGCCAGCCTCCTTTATGTTCCAGCAGGTCGCGGCGCGTTTCCTCTCCGTTTTCTAAATTCCACTATAAAAGCACGTTACAAATTTGTTGCAAAATAAAGTCTACACCCATTTGTGTAATCCGATTTTTTTTGCGAAATTTGCACACGCTTTTCGGGATATTACCCTATGGAGATATGGCGAAAAGCAGAAAAACAAGTAATTAAAGACAAGTATAGCGACAATTCTTTTTTATCAGAAAGTATATATATGGCCGATACTCCCAATGCTCTATGGGACAAGAGTCTCTTGCTCATTAAAGAGAATGTCTCACCGCAGCAGTTCAATACATGGTTCAAGCCAATAGTGTTCGAGGCTTACAAGAAGGAGACGAACACTCTGTTGGTGCAGGTTCCGAGTCCATTCGTTTACGAATACTTGGAAGAGAACTTCATTGATCTGTTGGGAAAGGTGCTTACACGCACTTTCGGCAAAGATGTCAAGCTTTCGTATCGCGTCGTTACCGACAAGACGAACAATCTTGCACAGATACTCACTTCCGACCCTCCAGCCGGAATCAACGACCAGAAGCCGAAGCAGACACGCAACAACCAGTCGCCGACACCGCTCGACGCTGCCAAGCCACAGCAGATAGCATCGCAGCTCAACACCCACCTCACCTTCAGCAACTATATCGAAGGAGCGAGCAACAAGCTGCCGAGATCCGTGGGACAGTCTATCGCCGAGCATCCTAATACCACACAGTTCAACCCGATGTTCATCTACGGACCGTCGGGATGCGGCAAGACACACCTCATCAACGCCATCGGAGTGCGCACCAAGCAGCTCTATCCTCAGAAGAGAGTACTGTATATCAGTGCGAGACTCTTCCAGGTGCAGTACACCAATGCCGTGAGAAACAATACCGTGAACGACTTCATCAACTTCTATCAGACCATCGACATGCTGATAGTGGACGACATACAGGAGTGGGTATCGGCACAGAAGACACAGGAGACATTCTTCCATATCTTCAACCACCTCTTCATGAACGGCAAGCGCATCATACTGGCGAGCGACCGTCCGCCGGTAGACCTGCAGGGAATGAGCGACCGACTGCTCACCCGATTCAGCTGCGGACTCATCGCCGAGCTGGAGAAGCCGAACGTGGAACTATGTATGGATATCCTGCAGAACAAGATAAAGCGCGACGGACTGCACATCCCGGAGACCGTGGTGCGCTTCATTGCAGAAACGGCAAACGGCAGCGTCAGAGACCTCGAGGGAGTGATAAACTCGCTGATGGCATACTCCGTAGTATACAACTGCAATATCGACATGCGGTTGGCAGAGCGGGTGATAAAGCGTGCTGTCAAGATCGACGACAACCCGTTGACCATCGACGATATCCTTGACTCCGTGTGCAACCACTTCTCCGTCACCGTGGCAGCCGTCAACGGCAGAAGCCGCAAGCGTGAATATGTGGAAGCGCGTCAGGTGTCGATGTATCTCGCACAGAAATACACCAAGATGCCGGCATCGAGAATCGGTAAGCTTCTCGGCGGCAGAGACCACTCTACGGTGATTCACAGCTGCACCAAGGTTAACCAGCGCATGACCACCGACAAACTCTTCATGGACGAGATTACGAGCATTGAGAACTCATTCAAGCTGAAGAGGTAAAATAAAACATCATTGTTGCGTACTACCTTTCTCAAGCGAAAAGGTAAATCGTGTGCTGGCGGTCATTCGTCAGGACAAGGCGACAATGCGGGTAAAGGCAATAATCTATAATCCTTTTTCATTTCGTGAAAAGGATGAGGACATAGGCAATCATAAATAAGAAAGTAACTGGGGAAGTGTGTCAAGAGGCGCATTTCTCCTTTTTTTATTTCATTTTTCTTTGTAACATCCGTTGTCACATTCCCATTGAATGCCATGTGATAATTAGTAAAATTACAAATATGTTACATAAATCCGCTTGTTTTTTACCTTTTTTGTTACATATTTAATAATAAAAGCTTTTGGGATTGGAAATAAATACTTAATTTTGCAGCAGTAAAATGAAAAGTGCGACTAAATGTCGTTTATCCCCATCGACTAAAGCCATCACCTGCGGTGCTGAAAGGCGCCATCGCTAATTAGATTTAAGAATATGTAAGTTGGCAGGCGATTCGCAAAATGAATCCATAGGGTCACTCGCTGAGAGTCTGACTCCCCCAAAAGTATGCCAATAGGCAATATGTAAGCTTAAAGATGAAAAGCAGCTGGAAAATGGCTGAAGCCACTAAAGAAGTATAAATGTGTCGTAAATTAAAAAAGAAATCAGTTATGAAAACTTCTGACAAGACTTCAATGGCAATCAACGGTTATGCCAATTCCGGTAACATAGTTCGTTATGTGTGGCCATACGCCGCATTGCTGATTATCTGCTTAGTGCTGGTGGTCTTCTTTTGACGTATCCGGCGGCAAGGCTCCATACCACTGCATATTCTCATGGCTGTCTTATCTTTGGATAAGTGGCGGAAAAGCCGTTCGTTCGATCATAGTCTGACTATGGATAAAGAAAAGTCGGACTGATGCATGGAGACGGGACAATTAAAAAAGATTATAGAGAGAACTGTTCACAAATATTGGACAGGAACTATTGAAGATAGAAATTTTGATTGTTGATTATATGAATTTGATGTTTAGTATTTGTACCATTAAGTAAGAAAAAGAGCATTTTTTTGTAGATTAATTTTTTTATATTGTAGATTAGATTCAACAGTCGGGGTTGTCGTGAGACACCTCCGATTTTTGTTTGTCCTGTCCTTCGTCGTTTCGCTTCATTCTCACACCGTGTTTCGTGAGATACTTACGCTATTATTATTAGTATACATCCTCCTGACTGTCGTCCTCGTTTTCCGTACAAATAATACCATTTTGGGGCACGGTGCTTGCCCAACATGGGCAAGGTGCTTTCTCAACAGGGGCAAGCTGCTTGCCCCACTTGGGCACGATTCCTGCTATATTTTTCTTACAAATTCCGGAGGATGTGATATGTCCAAATCCCGTCTGATTTCCAGATTGAATATATATTTCTTGCCACTTGGTGACGGTGAAAACTCATTCAAATCGAACCTGATTATTATTTTACCGTCACTTATTCATCCACTTGGTTTTTATTTAGTACTTTTGCACTCGGTTATTTGATCATTACGTTTAGAAAATCAAGGATTGAAATGAACAAGGTCTTGTCATTTGTGAAGAAGTGGACCCTCCTGTGTGCCATGCTGGTTGGCAGCGTGTTGTATCTGTTGTTCAGCGATGTTCCGCTGCTGCAGCCGATGGGCGATGTCATGGGGCCGGCGTTGGTGGAAATGGTGCCATACGTCATTTTTGCCCTATTGTATGTCACATTCTGCAAAATAGACATATCCAACCTGCGACCACGCGCATGGCATTTCTGGTTGCAGTTTATTCGCACATCCATTTCCGCCTTCTTTGTCCTCCTTATGATGTATTTCGCTGAAGGCGATGTGAAACTCGTTCTTGAAGGATGTTTCATCTGCTTCATCTGTCCTACGGCAGCCTCAGCAGCCGTAGTGACAGAGAAATTAGGCGGCAGCATAGCCTCTCTCACGGTATATACGCTGATTGCCAATATCGTCACCAGCATCATCATCCCCCTGTTTTTCCCGATGGTGGAGAAGAGTGCCGACATCACCTTCCTCTTCGCCTTTGGCATGATAATGCGCAGGGTGGTAACGGTGTTGCTCCTGCCCCTCTGTCTTGCCCTGCTCACGAGGCGCTATCTGCCTAAAGTGGCAGGGGAGCCATAAAGCGGCGCAAGAACTTGGCTTTCTATATGTGGGCTTTCAATCTGAGCATCGTCACAGGTATGACCGTACACAATATCGTCGACGCCGAAGTGGGAGGCATCACCCTGTCGCTCCTTCTCATCCTGCCCCTGTTTGTATGTCTCGTGCAGTTTGCCATCGGCAAGTGGGTGGGCGGCTTCTTCGGCGACAGAGTAAGCGCCGGACAGGCTTTGGGCCAGAAAAACACCATCGTGGGCATCTGGCTCACCGTGACCTTCCTGAATCCCGTGGCTGCCGTAGCGCCCGGAGCCTATGTGTTGTGGCAGAATCTCGTGAATTCATGGCAACTCTGGTGTAAGGAGAAATACGGCTATCTCAAGTGGTGATGCGTCAGTGGAATAACCGTTTTTCGTGGTGTTTGTCATAAGGTTTGGTCTTCATCCATGCAATATTCTTTGGGACGGTAGATTTTATTATCAGACAGGCAGATGAGTCCGTTGGCAATCATGGCCAGAGATTAGTTTTGGCGTGACGCTCTAGTAATGGTGAAAGAATAACTTGATCAAATTTTGACCTGTATTTTTGTCGGTTTTGGAGTTTGGAAGAGGGAGCATAGCGGGCTATGTGACCGATGACAAATTTCAAAAACGGCAAAAAGACAGAGCATAAGAATAGAAATCCTTATTTCCTCAAAATTGGTCAAGCTATTTTTTTACCATTACCTAAAACTCCTGAAAAATTTGCTCTTGTCAAAAACAAATCGTAACTTTACAACCTCAAACTAAAAATTGAATGATATGAAGAAGGCCATTGTTTCATTCGTTTTGTCTTTGATGTTCCCGTTGGTACTTTTCGCCGACGGCTACACCTCATTGTGGAAACAATATAATGAGGCCGAGACCAAGGATTTGCCAAAGACGCAGATCAAGATTCTGAACAATATAATCGCCCAGGCAAAAGCCGGCAAGAGCTATGGCAACCTGCTGAAAGCGGAGTTTGATAAAGTAGCGACTGCATCGGGCATTTCAGATGAATTGTTCCAGTCAGAGCTGTCCGCATTGAAGAAGGCTGCGGGCGAAGCCTCAGCAGTAGACCCCGCCTTGGCTGCGGTATACAACTGTGCCCTTGGCTGCAGCTATTCTCTTGTTGCTAAAAGTCACTACAAATCTGACAGCAAGAAACTCAGTCGCGAGTATTTCGACAAGGCACTTGCCGATCCCGAAATGCTTGCATCAAAGAAGGCGCTCGATTATGCACCGTTTGTGAGTGAAGGCGTCGACAGCGAGATATTCGGAAACGACCTGCTCAGTCTGGTAGGTTATTACTCAGAGCGTTATGCCCTTCTCAATGACTATTATAACAAGGCGGGCAACCGCAGGGCTTCGCTCGTCACAGCTCTTTGGATGCTCGAAAAGAGAGTCAAGGCCAATCCCGTGAAAAAGGTCATCAAGGGTAATACCTATCTGGCAAGCCTCGACTCCCTGGTGGCTCTCTATGGCGACCTGAAGGAATGTGGCGAGGTGGCTATCGCGAAATACGATTACATGGCAGACTGTCAGGATGTGACGCCGAAACAGAAAGTGGATTATATCATGTTTGCCAAGCAGAAATGGGCAGCTTGGAAAGGTATAAACCGACTTGAGCGATACTATGCGGAGATGGTGCGGCCGGGATTCGAAATGAATGTAGGAAACACCTATCTGCCGAACCGTGAAGACACCCTGAGCATCGAGGCACGCAATCTGAAACATCTAACAGTCAGCATTTACCGACTGGATACCAAGTCGTATCTCGACGACAGGACAAACAATTTCAACATAGACAAGGCAAAGAAACTCATCATCGCGAAGTCAAAGGTGGTGATTGACCTGCCGGTGGTTTACGAAAACGAATACGACATCAACAAACTCTATGCGAAGCTGCCTAAGCTGCAGCCGGGAATGTATTATGTGGTGGTAGAGGCAGACAACAAGAAGCTGAAACCGATAAATGCCGTTTTCACTGTCTCCGATGTATTTGTTGGTAGTCTGCCATTGCCGGGCGACAAGGTGAGATACGCCATCATGAGTGCCACTACCGGACAGCCGCTTGCCGGCGCAAAACTGCAGTTGTGGCGCGACAACAAGGTGATCTCAACGCTGACCGCTGATGAGAAAGGCGAAGTGGTGACGAACAGCCAGGAGCCATACTATGATTGCGTAAGAGCCTATACCGATACCGACAACTATATGATTGGCGAACGCGAGTGGAACAGGTTCAACTATTATGGCGACAAGATTCATCGCAGCGTGGTGTCACTCTTCACCGACCGTTCCATCTATCGTCCGGGACAGACAGTGCATGTGTCTGCCGTGGCATACAAGCAGGAAGGACTGCATTCATCAAAGGTCACGACCGGAGCAGAACTCAAATTCACCCTCAGCGATGCCAACAACAAGGTGCTGGCAGAGAAGAAGGCGACAACCGACGACTATGGCACGGCATCAGTAGACTTCAATCTGCCCGGCAGCAATGTCTTGAGCGGCAGGTTCTCGGTTAGATGCATGGGCAACGGCACGGGATATGCGGCATTCCGGGTGGAAGAATACAAGCGGCCAACCTTTGATGTGAAGTTCGACGAGGTGACCGACGAATACCACGATGGCGACACCCTTGTGGTGGGCGGTACGGCGATGACATTCAGCGGTGTGCCGGTGCCTGGTGCAAAGGTGGCATACGACGTGCAGCGCAGATGCTCCAGCTGGTTCAGGTATTACTATGGGGCGAACAACGATGCCCAGCAGATGCTGACCGACACCGTAATGACCGACTCAAAGGGTAGGTTTGAGGTGCGCATCCCGGTGGTATTGCCAGCCGACTATCAGGCAGACAACGAAGGCTACGATGTGAAGACGCCTGGCAGATTCGTATGGCAGACACGCTATCGCTTCACTGCCACAGCCACAGTGACCGACAACGGAGGCGAGAGCCATTCAGCCGAGACGAGCATCGTATTGGGATCGAGAGCCACCGAACTGAAATTGGATTTGCCGGAGAAGATGATTAAAGACAGTGTGGCGACAGTTGTCTTCAACCGCTACAATGCTTCTGCAAAACAGATTGACGGAAAGGTGACATACTGGTTCGACTCCCAGACAAAGAAATATACGGCGAAAGCCAATGAAAACATAAAGATAGACTGGCGGAAAACCAGTGGCATACTCTCCGGCAGACACCAGCTGTGGGCAACATGCGGCAACGACACCGTGATGCGTGAGTTCGTACTCTTCGGCATAGACGACAAGCGTCCGGCAGCCGATACGCCAGACTGGGCATACATATCAAGCAAGGAGTTCCCGAGAGATGGCAAACCGGTTTATGTGCAGGTGGGCACGTCGTGCGACAACACCCTCGTGCGCTATTCCATCATCTCCAGCGACAAAGAACTGGAGAGCGGAACCTTCAGTCTGAGCAATGCCGTCAAGACCATCTCGCTTACCTATAAGGAAGAATATGGCGAGGCGGTGCTCCTCAACTATCTGTGGGTGAAGGATGGCAAGGCATACAGCCATAAGTTCACCATCACAAGACCGCTGGAGGACAAGAGGCTCGACCTGAAATGGGTGACCTTCCGCGACAGACTCACACCGGGACAGAAAGAGAAATGGACGCTCAACATCTCGCGTCCGAAAGTGAACGACGTGATAAACAAGCGCAACGCCAGCACTGACGGTCAGAACAACGGTCAGCTTCTGGCTCTGATGTATGACAAGTCGCTCGAACAGATAGTGAAGACCAGCTTCAACTTTAGTCTCAACCTGTCGCAGAACAGTCCCTACACCAGATGGAGAATGTTGCCGGAGATAACAGAAAACGGATTGTCTTCATGGCAGACGATGCCTGTGATGAATGGAAAATCGTTTGATCTCAATACATTGGACAATTCTGTTTCCATACTGAGCTGGAAGCTGATGCTTAATGACAGAAGTGATGACAGGGTTTCACTTCCACTCAGAGTCAGGGGAAGGGCAAAGAATTCCGTTTCCATCCGAGGCGAAGCAGTAGAAGAAACTGCTACTGTATTGAAGGCAAAGGAAGAAAAGGCGAAAACCTTTGACTTTGTTCCGCTTGGTAACGATGCCGCCGGCAGAGGCTCGGCTGGCGTGGAGAATGCCGACGGTGAAGAGAGAGCCTCTGCTGCCGTGCCGCAGATACGCGAGAACCTCAACGAGACAGCCTTCTTCTATCCTGCCCTCTATGCCGACAAGGACGGTAATGTGGATATAGTGTTCACGTTGCCGGAGAGCGTCACCACATGGAACTTCCGCGGCTTTGCCCACGACAAGGAGATGAACTTCGGAATGATAGAGAGCGAGGCAGTGGCGAGCAAGAAGGTGATGGTGATGCCTAATGTGCCGCGCTTCGTGAGAGAGGGCGACAAGGCTACGATGGCAGCCCGTGTGGCAAATGCCACCGACAAGCCGGTTGCAGCCCTCGTAAGAATGCAGCTCCTCGACCCGGAGACGGAAAGAGTGGTATGCGAGAAGAAGCAGAACGTGACCATCGACGCCAATGCCACTGCAAACGTGGACTTCAGTTTCGAAGCTCAGGGCGACACTCCGCTCCTCGTATGCCGCATCACGGCAGAGGGAAAAGGTTTCAGCGACGGTGAGCAGCATTATCTGCCGGTGTTGCCGAGCAGAGAGAGAGTGATGAATACCGTGCCGTTCACCTTCACCGGCAGCGGCGAGAAGACAGTGGCCATGGCTGACCTCTTCCCGAAGGGGGTAGAGGACAAGAAACTCACCGTGGAATATACCGCCAACCCGTCATGGCTCATGATACAGACGCTGCCGTATATCTCGACAGTGGACTACAAGAACGCCATATCCCTTTCAACGGCTTATTATGCCAACGCCCTCGGACGATATATCATGAACCAGTCGCCGGTGATAAAGCAGGTGGTAAACATCTGGAAACAAGAGCCGGCAGGCAGCGACAACAGCCTGATGAGTGCTCTGCAGCGCAACCAGGAACTGAAGACCCTCGTGCTCGACGAGACGCCATGGGTGATGGATGCCGACAACGAGGCTGACCAGAAGAGGATGCTCACCACATTCTTCGACGAGTCGGCGATGGACTACCGGCTGGCTTCGCAGCTCAAAGACCTGAAAGACCTCCAGAATAGCGACGGCTCATGGAGCTGGTGGCGAGGAATGAGAGGTTCGGCAAGCATAACGGCACAGGTGTTGCAGACCCTCGCCCGTCTCAATGTGATGGCAGGCTATCAGAAAGCCACGGCCAAGATGATAGAGAATGGAATGGACTATCTCAGAACAGTCGTGATGAAGGAGTTTGAGGAAATGAAACGTATGGAAAAGAAGGGACAGAAACCGATGATCTGCGACTACCATGCCATACAGTATCTATATATAAACACACTGCTCGGCAAGAATCCTTTCTATGACTCCGATTATGTGGAGCTGAAGAACTATCTCCTCAAATATCTTGAGGCTGACCGCCACCGCGACATCTATTCAAAGGCGCTCATGGCTGTGGTGCTCAATGGAGACGGCAAGGCTAAGAAGGCAAAGGAGTATGTGGAGAGCATACGCCAGTATACGGTGACGAAGCCGGGCATGGGAACATATTTCGACACATGGCATGCCGGATACTCGTGGTTCGACTATCGCATTCCTACCCAGACTGCTGCGATAGAGGCTCTGAAGGCTGTAGACCCTGCCGACACGGAGACCATAAACCAGATGCGCCTATGGCTCCTGCAGAGCAAGCGCACACAGGCTTGGGACACACCGATAAATACTGTAAACGCCGTGTATGCCTTCCTCGACGGCAACTATAAAAAGCTGTCTTCTGACAAGGAGAAATCCATGACGCTTGCCGTAGACGGCAAGAACGAGTCGCTGCCTAAGGCTTCTGCCGGACTGGGATATACCAAGGTGGTATACGGCATCGACAAGCAGAACTCTCTCACGCTGACCAAGACCGGCGAGGGAACATCATGGGGAGCTGTCTATGCACAGTTCACGCAGGCGGCTGCCGACATCGCCGACAGCAAGTCGGGCATCAAGGTGGTTCGCCAGGTGATGGTTCCCGAGAATGGCAAGGCCGCCAAGGGTGGCGCTCTCAATGTGGGCGACCGCATAGCAGTGCGCATCACCATCACCGCCGACCGCGACTACGACTTCGTGCAGGTAGTAGACAAGCGTGCGGCATGTATGGAGCCAGTGGCGCAGACCAGCGGATACGGATGGGGATACTACTGCACACCGAAAGACAACGCCACCCATTACTACTTCGACCGTCTCTCGAAAGGCGAGCACGTGGTGGAGACGGAGTACTATATCGACCGTGCAGGAAACTACACCGCCGGAACATGTACCGTGCAGTGTGCCTACTCTCCTGAATTCTCCGGCAGGGCCGGTGGCATGGAGCTGAAGATTGTGAAATGATAGTATCGGCACGATTGGATATCAGCCGGTATTGTCAGATAGAATGTCAGATACGACACCATATAGAATAACAGACATATAAAAACAGATATTTAATAGATGAATAACAAAACGATGATATTATCCTTGCTGGCTATGGCGTCGGTTGATGCCATGGCGCAGCGCATAACGGCAAAGAATGAGATAGTAGACTGTGGCAGCGTGATGTATGAAACCCCTGTTACGGTGAAGTTTGAACTCACCAACAAGGGTAGCGAACTGAACATCGACCAGGTGAGGGTGAGCTGCGGATGCACCACGGTGGACTATCCGCGTACGGCAATCCCCAAGGGCGACAGCTTCACTGTTACGGCAACCTACGATGCACGCCAACTCGGACACTTCGAGAAGGAAGTGGCGCTCTTCTGCAATTCCTCCAAGCATCCTTTCTATCTCAAGATGAAAGGAGTGGTGGTGGATGAAATATCTGATTTCACTGGTACCTTCGAACACAAGATCGATGGTATGATGGTGGACAAGAACGATGTGGAGTTCGACGACGTGAACCGTGGCGACTATCCCGTGCAGCTCATCCATATCAAGAACAACACGGGCGAGACTATCAGTCCTGTGGTGATGCATCTTCCGGCTTATCTCACGGCAAGCGTGTCGCCGACCAACATCGCTCCGGGCAAGACCGGCGTTGCCACGCTGAAACTCAACTCCAAGAAGCTGCGCGACTTCGGACTGACACAGACCTCCGTGTTCCTCGCCAAGAAACCGGGCGAGAAGGTGAGTATCGACAAGGAAATATCTGTCTCTGCCGTCTTGCTGCCAGATTTCGACAATATGTCGGAGACGCAGCTCGCCAACGCACCGAGCATAAAGCTCTCTGCCACGGAACTGGATTTCGGTGACTTCGGCGAAAAGCCAAGCAAGACCGAAACGGTGATAATAGAGAACACCGGACGTTCGGTGCTCGACATCCGTTCGATGCAGATGTTCACCACCGGCATGAGCGTGAAGCTCAACAAGACGAAGATAAAGCCGGGCGAACAGGCAAAACTGAAGGTGACGCTGAACAAGAAGCAGCTGCGCAACGCCAGAAGCAAACCGCGTGTGCTGATCATCACCAACGACCCGAAACAGCCGAAGGTGGTAGTGAAAATGAAACTGAAAACACGATAATCTTAATCTAAATACACAGTATGGACCATCCAGAAAACAGTAAAGAATACGTGGGGCTGCAGGTGAACCAAGGTGTGGCGCAGCCCTCCATCATAAACCCATATCTGAAGCGCAGCCGCTTCCAGCGCCGCGAACTCTCCGTTGCCGAAATGGTGGAAGGAATCGTGAAGGGCGACGTCACCGTGCTCTCACAGGCAGTGACCCTCGTAGAGAGTGTCAATCCGGACCATCAGCAGAAGGCGCAGGAGGTGATAGACAAATGTCTGCCATATAGCGGCAAATCCATCCGCATCGGTATCAGCGGTGTGCCGGGAGCAGGAAAAAGCACGTCGATAGACGAGTTTGGAGTGCACGTCCTCGACCGCACCGGCGGCAAGCTCGCCGTGCTCGCCATCGACCCCAGTTCGGAGCGCTCCAAGGGAAGCATCCTTGGCGACAAGACCCGTATGGAGAAACTGTCGGTAAGGAAGGAGTCGTTCATCCGTCCCAGTCCTACAGCAGGATCCCTCGGCGGTGTGGCACGCAAGACCCGTGAGTCGATAATCCTATGCGAGGCAGCCGGCTACGACAAGATTTTCGTGGAGACCGTGGGAGTGGGGCAGAGCGAGACAGCCTGTCATTCCATGGTAGACTTCTTCCTCCTCATCCAACTTGCAGGAACCGGCGACGAACTGCAGGGCATCAAGCGAGGCATAATGGAGATTTCCGACGGAATAGTTATAAACAAATGCGACGGCAGCAACGTGGACAAATGTCACATCGCAGCCACCAACTTCCGCAACGCCCTGCATTTCTTCCCGCCATCAGACAGCGGATGGGTGCCGAAGGTGCTTTGCTACAGTGGTTTCTATGGAACAGGCGTCAAGGAGGTGTGGGATATGATATATGAGTATTTCGACTTCGTGAAAGGTAACGGATACTTTGACTATCGTCGCAACGAGCAGAACAAATACTGGATGTATGAGACGATAAACGAGCAACTGCGCAACAGCTTCTACAACAATCCTGATATCCAGCAGAGGCTGCAGGCATACGAGAACAGTGTGCTGCTCGGACAGAAGACCAGCTTCGCAGCTGCCCGCGACCTTCTCGACATTTATTTCAAGAAACTGTGATGGATAGAAACAACGGAAAAGAGGTGACACAGCATACCCATTCCTGTGGCAATGCGTCGCCTGCGGTAGAGATAGACAGCGGGAGCGGTTTCTGCTTCGGTGTCACCACTGCCATTCGCAAGGCGGAAGAGGAACTTGCCAACGGTGGCACGCTCTATTGTCTGGGTGACATCGTGCACAACAGTATGGAGTGTGAGCGGCTGAAGAAACTCGGACTAGTCACTATCAACCATGATGAGATGGAGCGCCTGCGCAATGTCAAGGTGCTGCTCAGAGCCCACGGTGAACCGCCGGAGACCTATGCCATGGCGGAGCGCAACGGCATAGAGATAATCGACGCCACATGTCCTGTGGTGCTACAGCTGCAGCGTCGCATAAAGAGTCAGTATGACGCCCATGGCGAAGCGCAGATAGTGATATTCGGCAAACCCGGACATGCCGAAGTGCTCGGTCTTGTGGGACAGACCCAGGGCAGCGCCCGCGTGATAGCCCATTTCGACGATGTGAAGACGCTCGACTTCTCCCGCGACATATATCTGTATTCGCAGACCACCAAGTCGCTCGACGAGTTCCACCGCATCATCGACTACATACAATGCCACATCTCGCCCGACGCCACGTTCCGCAGCTTCGACACCATCTGCCGACAGGTGGCAAACCGTATGCCTAATGTCAGCAGCTTCGCCTCGCGCCATGATCTTGTGCTCTTTGTGTGTGGCAGAAAGAGCAGCAACGGCAGGGTGCTCTTCAACGAATGTCTGCGCATCAATCCCAATACACACCTCATTGAGGGACCGGGAGAGATATGCGACGAGTGGCTCCATGGTGCCGCCACGATAGGAATCTGCGGAGCCACGAGCACCCCCAAGTGGCTCATGGAGGAGTGTATGCAGAAGATATTGAATGGCGAACAAGGATAACCCCCGATCTGTCTGATTACTGATTTGGAATAAAGAATAATAGAAGACTCTTGCCCAATGAATCAATCTTGTGTCATATTAGTATATATAATAAAAGGTATGAGACTTTTGCTTAGTCCCATACCTTTTGTCTTTTTCTTAGGATATCTTTATCCCAGCATTTCCATCGTTTCCTCAAACTTCTGTTTCAGCCATTCTTTCTGTTCTGGGATTGTCATGTTGCTGTTGTCGAGCACCAAGGCGTCGTCAGCCTGTTTCAGAGGCGAAGTCTCGCGATGTGTGTCGATATAGTCACGCTCCTCCACGTTCTTCAATATCTCGTTGAAGTCGGCAGCCATACCCTTCTGCTTCAGTTCGTCGTAGCGGCGCTGGGCGCGTACCTCGGCAGATGCCGTGACGAAGATTTTCAGTTCGGCATCGGGGAATACCACAGTGCCGATATCTCTGCCATCCATCACGATGCCCTTCTCCTTGCCCATCTCTTGCTGCTGTCTCACGAGTGCCTGGCGTACGAAAGGCAGGGCGGCTATGGGGCTCACATGGCTCGACACCTCCATCGAGCGTATCTCCTTCTCCACGCATTCTCCGTTGAGATAAGTGTCGGGGCGGCCGGTTCCGGTGTTCAGTCTGAATGATATGTTTATCTCCGGCATCGCCTTCTGCAGGGCTTCGGTGTCTATCGTGTTGTCGGCGGCAAACATGCCGTGGCGTATGGCATAGAGCGTCACCGAGCGATACATAGCTCCTGTGTCCACATATATATATCCCAAATCCTTGGCGAGGTCTTTTGCCATCGTGCTCTTTCCGCAGGATGAGAATCCGTCGATGGCGATAACGATGCGATTGTTCTTTGCTTCCATTTCTTTCTTTATGGTGTTTTGAGTTTTGTCATTACAGAGAATACGACACGTTGACGAGCAGCGAGTTTGCCGACACGTGGTATTTGGCATATCCCACCTGCAGCTTGAATCTCTCCAACTGCATTCCGGCTCCGAACGACAGTCCGGCTCCGTGGCTGCTCTTTGAGGCGTCCTCGCCAGTGCCCTCGGCTATCTTCATGTCGTGTGCACGACGGAAGTTGTATCCTCCGGCCACATAAAACTGGTCGGAGAGTATCAGTTCCACTCCACACACGAGGTGGTTTATGAAGCTGTAGTCCCAGTGGTTGAGGTCAACGAGCGTTGCCGAGATTCTGAACGGCATGTTTGCAAATCTTTTGCTCGCTCCTATCTGCAGGTCAAGCGGCATCTTGCCGTAGTCCTCGTCGTATGCCTTGAACTGTCCGCCGAGGTTCTTGGCCACTGCCGACACTGAGAACTCCGACTCCGGGTCGTAGTAGTTCAGTCCCAGGTCTATGCCAGCCGCCATAGAGCTGTATCCGCCGATATACGATGCAACCCATCTTGCCGTTATACCTCCGGCGAGGTTTTTTGCCAGCATATAGCTGAAGGTTCCTGCCAGTGCAATCTCCTGTGCAGAGAATTCTCCCGTCTGGACGTTGTTCTGGTCCGTTTCCTTCATCTTGCCGTAGTTGATGTATTGTCCCAGAACCGCCCACGATGCCTTGTCGTTTACCACCCTGTTGAATGCGGCGCTTCCCGTTATCGCCCCCTCCATGTATGTCATGAAGTTGAGGTTCAGCGTCTTGTCGCTTACCGACGACAGCAGTGCTGGGTTGCTGAACGTGAGCGACGGGTCGTCTTCTATGATGCTCACGTTGTCGCCACCGAGGGCTGCCGCATGAGCGCTCACGGGCAGCCTCAGGAAGTTGTATTCCGTCTGGCTCTCCTGTGCGGTTGCCGTGGCGGTCGCCACGATGCTCAGTATGAGGTATAAAAAGATTTTTCTCATTCTTGTCTTTTATGGGGAGTCTGTCCTTGTTTTTACAGTTATGGGCAGTTCCTTGGTGATAAATAGGTTGCCGCTCTTTGATCGTCGGGTCATCCGTCTGCTTACAGGTGCAAAGTTACAGCATCTCAACGTTAAAAACGAAAAAATCCCTTTTATATTGTTTTAGAGTCCAACAGCAAATGCAAAATTACGAAAAGTTCGCAAAGAACCTCTCTTTAGGAGTATCAAAATTGATTTTTTCTCTTGGTCTTCTGTTAAGTTTATACTGTATGGCTTTGATTTTCTTATCCGATACTTATTACGTTTTTTATATACACGAGCAAAGGCATATATAAAAAACGTAACAAGAGCAATCGGATATAGAATTGTTTATTTATTGTAGTCGGCAGCCATACGGTTGCGTTCTGCCATAACCTTATTGCTCAAATAAAGCAGCGCCACTACGTTGGGGATTACTATAAAGAAATTGAAAGTGTCTGCCATCTCCCAAATAAGGGGCACCTCGACGATAGACGCCACTACCACGAGTATCATTACAAGAATGCGGTATGCCATAATGGGCTTCTCACCAAAAAGGTAACGCACATTCTGAGCAGCGAAAAAATACCAACCGACAATAGTGCTTAGCGCAAAAAAGAAGAGCGAAACGGCGACAAACCAATTGCCTACACTACCAAACGTACCTTCGAAAGAGGCTTGCATAAGCTGTATGCCCACAAGCTGTGTGCCTGGCTGAAGCACACCCGAAAGCAAAAGCACCAGACCGGCAAGGGTGCATACAATCAAATCGATGCTGATACCTATAATAGCTGTCATACCCTGTTGGTAAGGATGGTCCACCTTGGCAATGGCATGAGCATGCGGAGTGGTGCCAAGTCCAGCCTCATTGCTGAACAGACCACGGCTGACACCATAGCGCATGGCCTTCATCATTGCAGCACCGGCAGCACCGCCTGCGCCAGCCTGAAGGCTAAAGGCATTCTCAATAATCTTTAAGAACACGGCGGCAAGATTGCCTATATGGAGTCCGATATACACAATACAACCTAAAATGAAGATGCCAGCCATCAACGGCACCACATTCTCGGCGAATGCAGCAATGCGCGTAATGCCTCCACATATCATCAGACCGACAAACACAGCAAGGGGCACACCAACACACAACGGATTGATGCCACCAGGAATAATGGTGACAAGAGCTGAGCTGATGCTGTTGGCCTGAACCATAACGCCTATCATACCCAAAGCCAAAATAAAGAAGAAGGAGAAGAGGCGGGCAAGCCACTTGGAGTGAAGACCCTCATGAATGTAGAAGGCGGTACCACCAACAATATGACCGTCGGCAGTATGGGTCTTATATAGCTGTCCGAGTATGGCCTCTGCAAAGTTGGTTGACATTCCGAGAATTGCGCTCATCCACATCCAAAACAAAGCACCAGGACCGCCAACAAGAAGAGCCATTGCTACGCCCACGATATTGCCAGTACCTACCTGAGAGGCTATGGAAGTGGCAAGTGCTTGAATCGGACTCATGCCTGCATGAGTGGTGGCCTTCTCGCCACCCTTGGAATTTCGGAAGATTTCACGCCACGCACGCAGATAGTAACGCGGGATAAACTTCAGACGGAACGTAAAAAACAAGCCTGCACCAAGCAACACAAATACGAGGATCGGACCAATGAACTCACTGTTCAGCTGTTTCACAAAATTGTATAAAATGTCCTGATTCATACTTTAATTAGTTTTTTTAAGTGTATAAGATAGATAGGTTAAATTATCATTATAAATCTAATAATGCCCAAAATTATAACAAAAACTTAACAATCCAAAATATTCTGCAACTTTTTTGCCATAAAAATAACGACATTCACACAATGCGACATTTATGCTGCTTATAACACTGCTTATAACATGTTTTGAGTCAATTCATTTTCCTCAGGTCGGTAGTCTGATGCTCCAATCCAAGACGACCTGATGACCGATTCGGGTTTAAAGATGTTATCAAGTTTACTCAGATTTCCCTGTTCTCGGCTCACAACAATCTCATTAACCATTGTTTTCCTTACTTTTCTGCTTTATCCTCATTCATAAAAAACTGGCAGAACTCTCTTAATTGCTGCTGCATTTGCTCCTGTGGTATCAAGATACGCTTATACTCAGCAATCATTGTTGGACTCATGCTGCGACTCATGGCATATTCAACAACCACCTTGTCTGCATCGGGGCATAATATTATGCCAATAGATGGGTTCTCGTTTGAACGCTTCACATCGCGGTCAAGAGCCTCCAGGTAAAACTCCAACTGACCAAGGTCGCGTGGGTGGAACTTTGTTTTCTTCAATTCCACAGCAACGAGAGCTTGAAGCCCACGATGGAAGAACAGTAAATCAGCCTTAAACGAAGAAGCACCGACATTTAAGCGATACTCTTGATCCATAAAGATAAAGTCCTTACCCAATTCAAGAATAAACTGCTTCATGTGTTCTATCAAGTCATGCTTCAGCTTCGATTCGCTATGTTTTTTTGGCAAGTTGAGGAAATCCACGAAGTATGTATCTTTGAACATTATCGGAGATTTGGGATAAGTTTCAAGCAGACCTTTCGACAGATTAGTTTTGTTACTCAATAACGCTGAATATGTATGGTTCGATATACAGCGTTGCAGTTCGCGTACAAACAAATGCTCTTTATGGGCATAAAGAATGTAGAATAACCGTTCTTCTACACTTTTACACCTACACAATATCTCAATATGGTTTGTCAAAGTTGTCAGTGCCAAGATGTCGGGCATTTGTCCAATTTGTGACTGCACAGTTATAGCCTCTCCTTGCTTAAATCCTATTTGTGCAGTTTCCGACTGCACAAATTTATCCGTCATATATTTTCTTATAGCTACAGCAAAAACTTCAGATGAATATTCATCATAAAACATCACCATGTTGTAAATGTTTCTCTTGCTGAAGCCTTTGATATCAGGGCGGTTGGAACGAATATATTCAGACAATTGGGCTACGACTTTACTTCCCCATTCCTCGCTTTTCAGTTTCATTGAAACATAACCTCCAACATACCATGCACAAAGCAGAGATTGTTCGTTGACTGCACGTGACGCCTTACTCCTATGCTGAACTATTATATCCACCACTTCTGTAAAATCTCGCTCTTGGGAAGTTCTTGTCAAATCCTTATTTATGCTCATATTCCTTATTATAACCCGTTGGCGGAATTAATTTAGTGCATATTTAATTCTGCCAATGGACTTTTTATTAATATAGTTTACGTATCACAGAATGGTAGGTGCACTAATATTGCCAATGGTTCTGGCAAGCAAACCATTCGCTATTTCATTCCCCCACAAACTCCTTCACCTTTTCTGTGTATTCTTTGTGGTGGTCGCGGTATGCCATGGCGTGTTCAGAATCCTTGGCTATGAAGATGGCTTTGCGGCCGTGGCGCTTAGCCTCGTAGAGCGGACGGAGCATGGAGTAGGGCACGTAGGTGTCGGCATCGCCGTGGATGAAGAGCATCGGTTTGGTGCTGCGCTCCACCTGCTTTATCTGCTGCGCCTCGTCAAACGACCATCCGTATCTCTGTTGGCAAAGCCAGGAAGTTGTATTCATCAGCGGGAACGACGGCAGCCCGAACTCCTCTTTCAGCTGTCCTGCAAACTCATCCCATACGCTCGTATAGCCACAGTCTTCAACAAAACACTCCACATAATCCGGAGTCTTTTCACCCGCCACGGCCATCGTGGTGGCTGCACCCATAGAGATGCCGTGGATGACTTGCTTTGTGGATGAATACCTTGACGCTCTGAACACATTATTTGCCACTTCCGCCCATCTTATCACGTCCCATCTGTCCTGCCACCCCATCTGTATATGGTCACCCTCGCTCTGTCCGTGTCCATACAGGTCGGGCAAGAGCACATTATATCCCAAATCGTGGTTGTATAGATAAGCGATGTGTAGCATTCCCTCGGCACGCACCTTATAGCCGTGCACCACAACTGCCGTTTTGTCTGTTGCCTTTGGCGCATAAAGATAAATGGCGTGTGCCTTGTAGCCGGAGGGCATAATGAGGAACGTGTCCTTCACGCAATGGTTCCGGTATATGGAATCCATCCACGCCGTAGTCCACGGACATTCGTTCCGTGTCCTGTTCTTCCAGTGTTCCGCCGTCATGCGTTCCCCTTTCGGATAGCCGAGCGAATAGTCAAGCATATAGCTGCTGGCTCCATACAATGCAAGAACCAACATGACTGCCACCCCCAACGTTATCCATACCTTTATATAACAGGACTTTCTGTTCTCTCTCTGCCTCATATAATACTCTTACTATTTACATATTTATTATTTCGCTTCAAAATTAAGCAAAATAATGGAAATAACATGTAATAAATAAAGAATAAGCAGAACGTTGGCCTGAATAATAAGACCAACGTCCCGCCACCTTATAGAAATTGAGTATAATACAATTATTCTGTTACAGTGAACCATTCATAGTAATCGTCGAAAGTTATCTTGTTGTTCTTATCCACACTAAATGTTAATGTCTGTCCCAACATCACATTCTTAACCCTATACATATTCTATATCTCCGGAGACTCTATCGTGGTCTGTTTCTCGGCAGGATTGCAACAAATCGTTCAAAACATGCAACAGATGATACGATGAACGATTCGTTTCTGTTTGTGCAACATCCGTTCTTGTTGGATATCAATACATTATATAACTTTGCAGCACTAAAATCAAACAACTAACAAAACCATTTAAACTTATGAGCAATCTATCAAAAGTATTGATTAGCTTCTCACTTCTGGCGATGAGCATTACTGCCAACGCACAGAAAATTAAAGTGAGCGGTGTGGTTACAGACGAAGCTGGTGAAACAGTAATCGGAGCAACCATAATGGAAAAAGGAACGAAGTCGGGAACTATAACAGACTTTGACGGTAAGTTCATGCTTGATGCCGACCAGGGAGCAACTCTTGTCATATCTTATGTCGGCTACAAGACAGTGGAAGTTAAAGTACAGCCAAACATGAAAATAAAATTGGCTGAACTTGCCAACAACCTGAACGAAGTTGTCGTAACGGGCTATACAACCCAAAAGAAAGCCGACTTGACGGGTTCTGTATCTGTCGTTTCTACAAAGAATCTGAAAACATCTTCTGACACAGACCCGATGCGTGCCTTGCAAGGACGAGTTGCCGGTATGACCGTTACAACCGACGGTTCTCCTATTGGTAGCGGTAAGGTACGTATCCGTGGTATTGGTTCTTTCAACTCTTCACAAGATCCTCTTTATATTATAGATGGTGTACCTACAAACATGGCACTGAACACTCTCAACACTAATGATATCGAGAGTATGCAGGTGTTGAAAGATGCAGCCTCGGCTTCTATCTATGGTTCAAGAGCTTCAAACGGTGTTATCATCATAACGACGAAGAAGGGAAAGACGGGTAACAAGGTGGCTGTGGACTTCTCAGCAAACCTTACCGCACAATTCTATTCAAGTCAGTCGAAAATGAAACTCCTCAATTCTGGCGAATATGCTACAGCCATGGCACAGGCAGCTCTCAACGACGGTCTCGACCCTGTTGCCTATGCAGCAAACTATGGCATTGATTTGAATGCACAGAACGGTACTCCTATCACAGTTTGGAATCCGGCAACAAACCAATATCAGAACTATACGATAAACGGAAGGTACGACGGATATATAAACTCAAAGAAGACAATGCGATTCTCTGACACCGACTGGCTGGATGCTATCTCACGTACCGGATTCATGCAGAATTACGATTTATCGGTATCGCATGCCAACGACAAGCACAGCGCAATGTTCTCTTTAGGATACAAGAATAATGAGGGCGTATTGAAATATACCGATTTCCAGAATATCTCAGCAAGACTGAATACTTCATGGAATCTGAACAAGATGCTTACTGTTGGCGAGAATCTCACTCTTACTTACACATCGCAAGTAGACTGCCACCCTATGGAGAATGCGTTGAAGATGCCTTCTATCGTTCCTGTATACGAGGAGAACAGTAAGGTTTTCGCAGGTCCTGTTGGCAGCATGTCCGACCGCCAGAACCCTTGCCGCGAGCAATATGACAACCGTAACAATAATCTCGACTACTGGCGCATATTCGGCAATGCATTTGTAGAACTGAAGCCTATCAAAGGATTGACACTCCGCTCAAACTTCGGTTTGGACTTCAAGACATCATTCATCAATGCGATGATAAACACTTTCCATTCTGACATCGTAAGGAATGATATTGCCAAAACAACATTGAGCAACAATAACGAGACCAACTGGACTTGGTCTAACACTGCGCAGTATGTAAATAAGATAGGTAAGCACAATTTTGACATCCTCGTCGGTAGCGAAATGTCTAAACAGTCTGTTATTGATTTCTCTGCCTACTCTGAAGGATATGCCCTGGAAGACAAAAACTATATGTGGCCAAATGCTGCAACTGGAACTATGACCAATAGCGGTGCTAAGTTTGGCTATCGTCTGGCATCATTCTTCGGAAAAGTGAACTACAACTGGGATGATCTTCTCCTTGCATCTTTTACTATCCGCTACGACGGTTCTTCACGCTTCGGCAAGGCTCACCGCTGGGGTACATTCCCTGCTGCATCTCTCGGCTTCCGCTTCTCTAATCTGTTGAAAAAGGAATGGCTTGACGATGCAAAGCTGCGTCTGTCATGGGGACAGACAGGTAATCAGGCAATCGACAACAACGCACAGTTTGGACTTTATGTCGTTGACTACGGATTGGACCGCGTTACATCTACAGCCTACGACCTGTTCTTGCAGGGTTCCGGCACTTTCCCTTCAGGTTACCGCGCCACACAACTTGCAAACCCTAATTTGAAGTGGGAATCGGCAACACAATACAATGTCGGTGTTGACTTCACGATGTTCAACAACAGTTTCTACGGAACTGTCGATGCTTATATCAAGAATGTGAAGGACATGCTGATTAATCCTGCATACCTCGGTGCAACGGGCGAGGGTGGCAACACTTGGAAAAACGGCCCGTCGCTCCGCAACTGGGGTATGGAGGTCAGCTTGGGCTATCGCACAACACTTGCTAACGGACTCGGAATCGACGTCAACGGCAATTTGGATTTCTTCCGCAACAAAGTAACTTATCTGCCTTCATCTACAACGGGTGCTTATACTCATACTACAAAAGAAAATCTCGTACAGAGCGGCAAGTCATACGGTTCTATCGTTGGATATGTAGCTGACGGAATATTCCAGACTCAAGAGGAAGTAGACAAGTCGGGACAGCCAAACGCACGTGTCGGTGGACTGAAATACAAGGATTTGGATCACAGTGGCAGCATTAATGCCGACGACCAGACTTGGATTTACGATCCAGTGCCAGCATTCTCTTACGGACTGAACATTGCTCTCAACTACAAGGGATTTGATTTCAGCATGTTCTGGCAGGGTGTTTACGATCAGGACGTCTACAACAACCAGAAGTTCCAGACCGATTTCTGGGCTGTTAACGACCCTGGCTCAAACAAGGGAACACGTCTGCTGAACGCATGGAACACAAACAATACAAGTTCGTCGATTCCTAGCTTGAGCACAATGAATACTGCAGATGAGGGCAGGGCTTCTTCATACTTCGTGGAGAATGGTTCTTACCTGAAGCTCCGCACTCTGCAGATTGGATACAATATACCTAAGAGTGTTTTGTCAAAAGTCAAGATGTCAAGTGCACGCATTTATGTTTCCGGACAGAATCTGCTTACTATAAAGAGCAAGAGCCTGACATGCTCCGACCCTGAGAATCCTGACTGGAATTATCCTTTGGCAACATCATTGTCGTTTGGACTTCAAGTTGGTTTCTAATACAAATTGCAGAATTATCATTAAGACATAAAAGGTATAACGATTAAACGAATTTTCATTATGAAAAAGATATATACAATAGTGCTTGCAGTAGCACTTGCAGGAACATTCGCAAGTTGTGATGACTTTCTGGACTATAATCCGACAGCTGTGATAGACGAAGACAAGGCCTTCAATGAGCCGGAAAAGATGGTGAACAGCGCATACGCCATGCTTGGTGACTGCTGGTACAGCTATCCGTTCAATCTCTGGCCTTATGGCGACCTGGCATCAGACGACTGTCTGAAAGGTGGCTGGGGAACTGGTGACACTGGTTACCACGATGTGGAAATATGGAAGACTCTGACTTCTACAAAAGGGGAACTCGATGAACTTTGGTATCGCCTTTACTGTGCCGTATCTCGTTGCAACCGTGCGTTGGTCTCTCTTGAACAGAACGGCGAAAAGGCCCTTGGAGCTGAAACAACGAAACAGCGCGAAGCTGAGGTTAGATTCCTCCGTGCACATTTCTATTTCAAGCTGATTACCATGTTCCGCCAGATTCCATGGATTGACGAAAAGGTATATGCCGACAATGCTACGGAGAAGACTTCTAACACACAATTCACATACGAGGAACTGTTCCAGAAGATTATCGACGATTTCCAGTTTGCCCATGATGTTCTACCAGCTAAGCAGGCTGATGGCGGACGTGCCAACAAGATTGCTGCTGCCGGATATTTGGCAAAATGTTATCTCACATTGGCTTGGGGCGACGGATATGAGGCAACCGATGGCGTTGACCATATCAACAAGCAATACATGCAGAAGGTTGTTGACTATACTGATGAGGTAAAGAATTCCAATTATGGATATCTGGAAGACTACGGCGACATTTTCTTGCCTGAATACAAGAACAGTAAAGAGTCTGTATTCGCCGTGCAAACCTCTGATTATAGCGGAGACCATACAAAATATGGTCGTGCCAACTGGTCGAACATGTTGAACGGCTGTTGGGGTATCTGGTCTTGCGGATGGGATGTTCACAAACCATCACAGGACTTGGTGAATGCCTTCAAGACACGCAACGGACTGCCAGAGTTTGATGACTACAACAATAGTATCGACTACCCGGTAAACGGCAAGGTCACTGCCCAGAAATGGGATCCACGTTTGTTCCACACCATCGGTATGCCTACCTTCCCATATAAATACGAAAAGGAATACACTCTGACGACAGACAATGCCCGCACTCCTAACGTCTACGGTTATTACACTTCAATGAAAGAAGTGCCACAACGCTCTAAAGGTGAAACATATAACGGCTCATGGCAGGCTTTCGCAATGAACGACTACGTATTGAGATACACCGATGTAATGCTTATGAGAGCCGAAGCTCTTATAGAACTTGACCGTCTTGGAGAAGCACGCACCATAATTAACGATATCAGACAGAGAGCAAAGAATTCTATAGACAAACACATTGAATATGCCAAAGACCAGTGTGACATTGCTCTCTATCCAGAGTCTTATTTCCAGGATAAGGAAACTGCACGGAAATGCCTGCGCTGGGAGCGTCGTCTTGAGTTGGCAATGGAAAACGGAAGATTCTTCGACTTGCGCCGTTGGGGAATAGCTTCAACTACGCTGAATAATTACTTCAAGACAGAGCAGAAGGATGTTTACACATTTACCGACAAGGATGGTAATACAGTAAATCAGACTTACGCCGAATATCTGAGGGATGCCCACTTCACAGCCGGCAAGAATGAATTCTATCCAGTGCCATACAACCAGTTATATTATATACCAGGCTTGTATAAGCAGAACAAAGGATACGACGATGCAAAATAAGAATATTGGTTTTCTTATAATATAAGTATAGGTTAGTCAAAAGAAATTAATAGGTAAACTTTAGTCAGAAAAGGTGATTGGATTGATTCAGGATAACATTTAAATTTAAGAATACAGAGATATGAAAAGAAATATATTATCAGTTCTGATTGCTCTGGCATCAATAGGCACAGCATGTGCACAGGAAACACAGTTTCTGAGCAGCAACCATTGTCTGTACCGTATACAGCAGAAGGACAAATGCCTGTTGCTGCCAGTACAGGAGAGTGCTGAAATGAGCAACATAAAGGTTATCGCCGGCAACAAACAGATGAAGTCGCTCAATGTACGACTGGCAATGAACAAGGTGGATTATTATGTTCCGCTTTATCTGGATGAATTCAATGAGGAAAAGACGTTAGCTCTTGATATTCACGTGAACGGCAACTACCGCAACGATGGTGGTATTTCCACTTTCACTTGCTGGAAGAATATCAAGAATGCAGAGAGCTTTGACACGACAAACCGCGAACAATATCGTCCGCTCTACCATCACACCCCAGCTTACGGGTGGATGAACGACCCGAACGGAATGTTCTTCAAGGACGGTGTATGGCATCTCTACTTCCAGCATAACCCTTATGGTTCGCAGTGGGAGAACATGACATGGGGCCACTCCACATCAACCGACCTCATTCATTGGACGTTCCAAGGCGACCCGGTACAGCCCGATGCTTGGGGTTCAATATTCAGCGGCTCGTCAGTGGTAGACAAGAACAACACTGCCGGATTTGGAGAAAACGCCATCGTGGCTCTCTACACATCAGCCGGTGAGAATCAGACGCAGAGCATGGCTTACAGCACCGACAACGGAAAGACTTTCACAAAATATGATGGCAATCCGATAATAACGAGCAACGTGCCCGACTTCCGCGATCCTCACATGTTCTGGAACGAGGATATCAAGAAATGGAACATGATTCTCGCTGCCGGTCAGCAGATGAACATCTACTCGTCTGACAATCTGAAAGACTGGAAGTTTGAAAGCTCGTTCGGAGCCGAATACGGCAGTCATGGCGGTGTATGGGAATGCCCGGATTTGATGAAGATGAAAGTACGTGGCACAGACAAAGAGAAATGGATGCTTGTGTGCAACATAAATCCTGGAGGTCCTTCCGGAGGTTCGGCAACACAATATTTTGTTGGTGACTTCGACGGACATAAATTTACTTGCGAATCGAAACCGGAAGTGACAAAATGGATGGACTATGGTAAAGACCACTATGCCACCGTTACTTTCGACAATGCTCCCAACGGCAGACACGTGGCTTTGGCATGGATGAGCAACTGGCAGTATGCCAATCAGGTGCCTACGTTGCAGTATCGTTCTGCCAACTCCATTCCTCGCGACTTGGGACTCTTCGAATATAAAGGCAACACTTATTGCAGCGTTACTCCATCAGAAGAGATTACTGCTGCACGAAGTAAAAAACCATCAAAGTCTTTGAGCGAAGCTTGCGAAATGGTGGTCAATCTGAAGGGTGATGCCACGATTACGCTGAGCAACAGCAAGGGCGAGAAGGTGGTCATGACATATAAGGCAAAGGACGAAACATTCTCGATGGACCGCACACTAAGCGGAAAGACCGATTTCAGCAGCGACTTTGCTGCCATAACTACAGCCCCTGTATATGGCAAGATGAACAAGCTGCGCATATTCATCGACAAGAGCAGTATTGAGGTGTTCGACAACGACGGAAAGATGGCTATGACAAACCTTGTGTTCCCAACAAAACCTTACGACAAGGTAACGATAAAGGGCAAGACAAAGAAATATGCAGTATATAAACTGAAATAATGAACTTATATAAAACAGAATAAAATGAGTAAATCTGCTAAACTTACCCTCATCCCGGTGATGCTCTGTTTCTTCGCCATGGGATTCGTAGATATGGTAGGCATCGCCTCCAACTACGTGAAAGAAGACCTCAACCTGAATGACGCTACGGCAAACATGTTCCCGTCGCTCGTCTTCTTCTGGTTCCTCCTGTTCAGTGTGCCCACGGGCATGCTTATGAGCAAGATCGGCAAGAAGAACACCGTGTTGCTCTCGCTCGCCGTGACCACAGTGTCGCTCCTTCTGCCGCTCTTCGGCGAGAACTTCACACTGATGCTCGTGTCGTTCTCCCTGCTCGGCATAGGCAACACTCTGATGCAGACGTCGCTCAACCCACTGGTGTCTGTCGTTATAAAGGGCAACCTCGCCTCAACGCTCACCTTCGGACAGTTCGTTAAGGCGATAGCCTCATTCCTTGCTCCATACATAGCCATGTGGGGAGCCATTGCTACAATACCGAGCTTCGGCTTCGGATGGAGGATACTCTTCCCCATATATATGATAATAGGTATGGTGGCTGCCGCTGCCCTTTGCGTCACATCCATTCCGGAAGAGCACAACGAGGGTAAGGCTACCGGCATAATGGACAGTGTGCGGTTGCTCGGCAGACCTATCGTGCTGCTTTCCTTCATCGGCATCATGTGTCATGTGGGCATCGACGTAGGCACCAACACCACAGCTCCGAAGATTCTCATCGAGCGTCTCGGATGGTCTCTCAACGAGGCAGCCTTCGCCACATCCCTCTATTTCATCTTCAGAACCTTGGGATGTCTGACGGGTTCATTCTTCCTCCGTGTGATGAAGGCGCGCACATTCTTCATCATCAGCGTGGTGATGATGGCGCTGAGTATGGCTGGAATGTTCGTAGGAACAAGCAAAGTCATTCTTTATGCAGCAATAGCTCTTGTGGGATACGGCAACTCCAACATCTTCTCCATCGTCTTCTCGCAGGCTCTCATCTCGGTGCCTGAGCATAAGAACGAGGTGAGCGGACTGATGGTTATGGGTCTCTTCGGAGGTACGGTGTTCCCTCTCCTGATGGGATTCGCCAGCGACGCCATCGGACAGGTTGGTGCTGTGGCTGTAATGGCAGCCGGAGTGGTTTATCTGTTCACATATATAAATAAGGTGAAACAATAACTTGTACGAGAAACCGTTATAATAATAGGGAATTCAGATACACGATATAAATAAACTCAGATATACGACTATGAAAGATAAATATGTAGTAGGACTTGGCGAGGCTCTTTGGGACGTCTTGCCTGATGGAAAGAAACTTGGTGGCGCACCGGCAAACTTCGCTTATCATGCCGGACAGTTTGGCCTCAACTCCATTGCTGTGAGTGCCCTCGGCGAGGACAAACTTGCAGAAGAGACTATAGAGCAGTTGGAAGGAAAAGGACTCAACTATGTAATGCCACGCGTGCCTTATCCAACAGGTACCGTACAGGTGGAGCTTGATGATGAAGGTATTCCGACATACGACATCAAGGAGAATGTGGCTTGGGACAACATTCCTTTCACCGACGAGGTGAAGGCTGTGGCTGAAAACACGCTTGCCGTATGCTGGGGCTCGCTGGCACAGCGCAATGTGGTGAGCCGCGAGACCATCTACAAGTTCCTCGACAATACACCGAAAGACTGCCTTAAGATTTTCGACATCAACCTGCGACAGAACTTCTATACCAAGGATGTGATCTGCGAATCTATGAAACGCTGCAACATACTGAAGATTAACGACGAGGAACTGATACAGATAGGCAGGATGTTCGGCTATCCGGGTCTGGACATAGAGAACAAATGCTGGCTCATACTCGGCAAGTACAACCTCGACATGCTGGTGCTCACGTGTGGCGTGAACGGCAGCTATGTGTTCACTCCGGGCTGTGTGTCATATCAGGAAACGCCCCGGGTGGAAGTGGCAGACACTGTAGGTGCCGGCGACTCGTTCACCGGTTCGTTCTGTGCAGCAATCCTCAGCGGAAAGACTGTAAGGGAAGCACATAAGCTCGCCGTTGAAGTGAGCGCCTATGTGTGCACCCAGAACGGTGCGATGCCCGACATAAAGGAACATTTCGAAATCTAAGCAATAAAGCAAAAGCCATATACTCTAAATGGCAGGCTTTATGCAGCAAAAAAGGATCCATACGAAGTCAAGAGCAGTTGATTTAGTATGGACCCTTTGGTTTTTATCTTACTATCGGTTGCAGGAAAGTTGTGCCATCAGCGTTTATCAACAAACTGAGAGAATCTCTCCAGCCCTTCTTTTACGAGCTGTCGCGGACAGGCGAGATTCCAACGCATGAAGCCTTCGCCTTCCTTACCGTACATGCTGCCGGCATTGAGCCATAGTTTGGCTTCCTTCATGAGTTCCTCTTCGAGTTCTTCCGACGGGATGCCGAGGCTCCGGCAGTCCATCCATGCGAGATAGGTGCCTTCGAGCGGTGCCACAGGCAACTGGGGCAGATGCTCCTCACAGTAGTCCTTGAAGAAGAGATAGTTGCCGTGGATATACTGGAGCAGCTGATTGAGCCATTCCTCTCCCTCGTTGTATGCGGCGATGGTGGCAATCACGCCAAACGGATTCACGTCGCATACCTCGTTGATGTTTATCGCCTTGTCGATGCGCTGTCGCCACTTGTCGTTCTCCACGATGATGTTGGCAATCTGCAGTCCGGCGATGTTGAACGCCTTGCTCGGTGCAACGCAGGTGACGGAATGCTTCTGGAACTCTTCCGACACGGAGGCAAACGGTGTGTAGGTGAATCCTGGGTGTACCAGTTCGCAGTGGATTTCGTCGGCCACCACGACAACATTGTTCTTGATGCAGATGTCGCCTATGCGCCGCAGCTCCTCCCTTGTCCACACTCGTCCCGAGGGGTTGTGCGGATTGCAGAGCAGCATAAGGGTGGTCTTCGGGTCGGCGGCACGACGCTCCAGGTCTTCATAGTCGATGGAGAAAGTGTTGTTCTCATACCTCAATGCACAGCTGTCCAGTTCGCATCCGTTATTCCTGATAGAGGAGAAGAAGCAGTTGTATACCGGAGTAAGGGTCAGCACTTTATCACCCACATTGGTCAACGCCTTTATCACGGCAGACAATGCCGGAACTACTCCCGACGTATATATGAACCATTCGCGCCTCGGCTTCCAATGGTGGCGCCGGCTGAACCATGAGATTACCGCATCGTAGTATTCCTCCGGCACACGGGTGTAGCCGAATATACCGTGCTCCACGCGTTTCTTCAGGGCGTTGATGATGCAGGGGGCGGTAGGGAAATCCATGTCGGCAACCCACATCGGCAGCACCTCCTTGTCGTCGGTGCTGTCCCATTTATATGAGTTTGTGCCGCGTCGCGGCGTTATCTTGTCGAAATCATATTTCATATTCGTCATTTTCTTTCCTCAATCACGCAGTCGGCAGGCTGCTTGATGTTCTCGTCGATGGTAATGGAACCGATTTTGTCGGCAACGATGCGTCCCGACATAGGGTTCTTGATGTTCGCGATGCTGCCCTTGATGTCGGCATTCAGTGTGGAGTATTCAAATGCGCGGTCGCAGTCTTCGCCGAAGGTGCAGTTCTCGAGAATGAGGTCGTGGGCATAGCAGAGGGGCTGCTCGCCGGTGATGTGGCAGTTTACGAGCCGCAGGTTCCTTGAGTGCCATCCCAGGTATTCGCCGTTCAGCTCGGAGTCGTACACGGTAACGTTATCCACCTCCCAGAAAGCATCCTTCGTTGTAATCTTCGCATTATGCACCTCGATGTTTCTTGCATACTGGAACACGTATTTGCTGTCGCTCTCCAATCCATCAACATAAACGTCATGGCTGAACATGAATGGATAGGTGCCGCCGTGCATCTTCAGGTTCTCTATGCGTATGTTGTCGCAACGCCAGAACACCTCGTCTGCATCGTTCATCGTTACGTTCTTCAGTTCGAGATGGCTCATCTCGCGAAACATCTTAGGCGCGTCGATAACCGTGTCGCGCATCTTCAGATGATCGCAATACCACAGGGCTGAACGTCCGCCGACAGCGAAGTAGCAGTTTTCTATTTCAAACCCATGGACATGCCAGAAAGGATAGTTACCCTCGAAGCGGCAGTTCGTTGCCTTTATGTTGCTGCATTCCTTTATTGCCGACTCGCCCTCAGTGATGAGCACGTTGTCGATATGCAGGTCGTGAGAAGCGAACAGTGGGCGTTCGCCTCCGAATTGTTTGTCTTTTATGATTTGCATGATGTCGTATGTTTTTTTATTTGTTTGATTCCGTTTTGTTGTATCTTTGTTGTTATCCGCTGCAAAGTTATACATTATTTCCATAAGTGCAATTACCATTATTGCTGAAAATAGTATATATTCATCGAAACAATTGCTGATAGTTATATTCCTTTACTGACGTTTCCTTCTATAGAAACTTTGGGCACAGTTTTGGGCTCTGTGCTTGCCCACTTGGGGCACGGTGCTTTCTCACTTGGGGCAAGGTGCTTGCCCCACTTGGGCACGGTGCTTGCCCGTTTCTTGATGTTTTGATGTGCTTTCCAAGGATTGTGATTCGGCAATTTCAGATAGAGTATCTATTATTAGTTGATTATCAGTGTTATACGCTCTAAACGGTAGAAAAGTGACCGTATGAATTCTGATTAGATACGAAAAGGTGAAGATTTAACGTATTTAACTTCCAATCACATCAAAATTGCAGAAAATATGGGTGATGTAGGGTGGTTAACAGTCTCTTCATATGTCTTTTATTGCCACAGAGGTTCATTTTCCCAACCAACAGGGAATCCAAGAGCTGCCAGGTCTATCTCTGGAAACTTGCTGAACAAATTGTGCAT